>Ga0265297_10000516_pt1 | contig 111904 bp, 113 predicted proteins | sample Munlanlwell13791_FD_192502 | JGI IMG/M metagenome (GOLD analysis project Ga0265297, IMG submission 192502) | Leachate microbial communities from a municipal landfill in Southern Ontario, Canada - Leachate well 137-91 | ecosystem: Engineered > Solid waste > Landfill > Unclassified | place...
AGGAAGCCCCGCGAACTCTCGGTCTTCAACGCCATAGACGAATATTCGGGCGAGAGCGTATCGATACTGTTCGTCCCGCGCAGGGTGAACAGATGGGACGCGATAGAACTGATGGAGATGATAAGGAGGAGGAACGGGAGGCTGCCGAAGAAGATTCGGCTGGACAACGCCAAGGCCCATCTCTCCAGGGCGTTCAAGGCGTACTGCCTCTTAAACGGGATCGAGACGCAGTATATCGACCCGGGGACGCCCCAGCAGAACTGGCCGGTGGAGTCGTTCAATAAAGTCCTGAAGAGAGACATCCTTTCAACCGGCCACTGGGGCGGATGGACGGACTTCGGGGATAAGCAGAAGGTCCTCGAAGAATATATCGAATACTACAATACGAGGAAGAGGGTGGATTCCGACCCTCTGAAAAGGACCCCGAGGGAGATATCCTCGGGGATAACATCCAGGGAGACTCAGGAGATGCTCAAGATACGGCTCATCCGCAAGCATCGTGGACAAGTTGCGGCCAGAAAGTATATACTGGAGAAAATGCATCATTTCGCCCGCTTTGATTCTTTAATCAGCTCTCCTGATTTGTCCGAAATGTGCGTGACCTGACCAACTGCCAAGATCTACAATCAAAGGAGCGCGGTCGCCCTAGCACCATAGGCTTCTCGGTCTGCTTTGCAGGCAAGGTAGGTCTGGAACCCCTACCCTTCAAGCCGTGTAAGGGTTCTTTGGATGTCTTGTGATTCATCGATTTGAGGTGTCTAGGTCCGACTAGTTTTTATATATCTTGAAAATTTTAAATTAGGATATTTTTTTTGCAACATATCCAAGTCTTTATTTCCAATTTCCTTAATGTATATTGTGCCTCCAATTTCTTGAGGAAAATGTGGCTGTTTATCTTCGTCCGCTAAAAAATGCGGACCATCTTCTTCGCTCCACCATACGAAGTTAAAACGACCAAGATAAAGATTGCCCCCTATTTTTTTAGGAAAATTATTAAAAGAATTTTCATGAAATACCCAATAACTATCAAGATGAAGATCTCCTTCAATTTCTTGAGGAAGGGGTTTATTTATAGAATCAAGTCTATTAAGATAAAGATTGCCCCCTATTTTTTTAGGAAACTCTATATATCTATCATCGGTGAGTTTTCCTAAATTAACATAGCCGCTTACTTCTTCGGGTAATTTTAATTCAGCACCTGAAAAATTAGAAAAACTATCGATATCGCCATAATAAAATTTACTATCATCTTTTTCGGGAGAAGAATAACCTTCCCTAGGAAGACCTATCTCTTCCTTTGTATATCCAGTTATTAATGCGACATCTTCTCGTTTGTCTCTTTTTTCTTTAATTTCTTCTATTCGTGAATCTCTTCGATGTCCGAACCCTTCAATTTTAGAATCAAATTCATATAGGAAGCGAAGGTCTTCTTTAGTTAATAATTCATTCTTTTCGTGTTTCTTTTCTATTGCAGTCAACATGGCCATGTCTTGTGTTTTTTTCTTGTATTTCTCTCCATCAGGAAATTCTTTTAACTTTTCATCTACAATTTTGCCAATGTATGGATCAATGTTTTGGTCTGGCCCTATTCCTCTTATTTCTCCTATTCCATTTCCTTGCATGCGGATAGCAGCTCGAGGAACAGTATAATTCCCTTCTCTGTCTTTGGAATAGTAGACATAAAAATCGCCATTTTTAAGCTGGGCTTCAGCAGTTGATTCTCCAGCGGTACACCAGCCTGTGCCATGTCCTTGGAGAGATTGGACTAAAGGCATGTGATTAGAGTTTTGATCGTATTTCTTCCATTCGCCTTCAGTGTTTGCTAATTCATTTGTTTCGGTTGGGGTGACTTTTTCAATAGCATAGGCATAGAGCTTGCCAAAGTTTTCAGATTGAATAAGTTTCTCTAATTCAGGATTGTTTTCTTCGGTTCCAATATTTTTCTTGCCTGCCTTTTTGACAATCATATCAACAACATATGCCAAAGCTTCCCTATTTAAATCGGGAAAAGGAGCAACGGTATCTTTTCTTCTAGTGCCGAATGATTTTTTTTCTTTATCATATGCTGAAAGCTTAACCATGCTTCTCATTGCCCAATACTTAGCCCACATGGGATAAGCATCAGCATCTTTAGAAAAAATATATTCTGACCAATTATCTAGTGTTGATTTTTGATCTCTAATAATAATATCTATTCCTTGAGATTTTAATTTGTCAGTTATTTTAATATCTCCATACCCTCTTTCTCTAGCTAATCTTTGCTGGTTTTCAAAGTATGATTCAGGAACGTCTTCTGGTTTGATGACGTAGTTTTCATAAAGAGCATTCTTAACCATATCCATTTCAATCTCATTGTCCCTGTGCCTCTTGTGAAAAGCCTCCATTTTTTTGAGCCAAGTATCCACCTTGTTTTTTTCTTTTTCTTCTGAATATTCATGACTTAATTCAACTGCTTCTGATTTTTTCAAATCAGGATATTTTTTACCCAAATATTCTCCTGGTGAAAATTCGTTAACTTCTACCTCTTTTTTTATTGGTTCCTCGCTAGAAGGTTCATCGAATTGCTCAAATTTCATATATTTAATAGTTTCTATTTTAGTTTAATAATATACCTTTATTTAATTTTTAGCAAATTAAAACACCTCAAAAAGAGGTGTCAGTACTAACTATTGAATTGATTATTATTCGACGCATATTTGATAAATTTGATAACGTCTCTCGGTCATCTGACTTGTCACTAGCGGGCAGGCAAGGAAGGTCTAGAACCCCTACCCTCTAAGCAGTGTAAGGGTTCTTTGGAGGTCTTGGCGATAGTCAATTTGAGGTGTCAGGGTCTGGGTAAAATGAGACAAATGAGACAGTATAAAAAGGATATGTCTCGTGTCTTATTTTCAATTATAGAGATTATGGCATTTCTTCATTTCTTTTATCCAAAATGCAGTTTTTTCATTGTCTGTAGCATCATCTTTAAGCCTTTTATTAATAATGGCATACTCATAAAAACCTTTTGCTGGTTCTTCTCCTTCTTTTTTAAGCACAACAAGAGAAGATAACATTACATCGTTTTCTTTTAATGTTTCATCGTTAATTTTAGCTAAGATATAAGATCCTTTATCTCGGTCTATTATATTTTCAGTATCTAATCCTATCTTGGGATATAAATCACTATAATGTATCCAATTTTTTTCTCTTGCTACATCTTCGAGAATTTTTCTCGCAATATTTATTTTCTCTCGTAAATACCATGAATTAATTAAATGATCAATCCAAGGATTTAAAATATTGCCAGCTAATAGAACTAAGGGCTTATCTCTCGATTCATCATTAGGGTCTTTTTTAGCATGAAAAAGATTGTTGCGTATTGTATATATAGCCTCAACTATATTTTCAAAGTCATCATTGTTGGCAATGTTAACTTCTTCTCCAGGACGGGTATCGTTGAAAATTGGACATTCTCCGACTAGTTTATTAATTTCTAAATCTATGTGTTTTTTCGATTCATTATAAGCTGTTTTTATTTCTTGAATATTGCCTGATTTAAGATTATTAACACATTCTCTTTGATTTTTACCAGGAGAATTATAAGTTATCCATATCTCCATGCAAAACCATAAAAATACAAATTTGGAAAAAATATCATTATCTTCGTTAGCTTTTCTGTGCCAATTATTTATAAGTTTTTCTACTTGTACCTTATCCATATTGTTTATAAATTAACCTACAATAAATTTTACTCTTTCGTATAGCTCATCAAAAGTTATTATTTCTATACCGTTTACCTGCTGTCTATACAATTCAAAAGATGATAATTTTTCTGCATTTATACCTTTTTCAACTATGAAGTCATCAAGTTTTCCTATTACCACTATTCCCCTAGGCTTAACAAATAATATTTCCTCTCCAGTCGGATCGCCATTTTTTTCAACTGGACAAATAAAATTATCATGTATTTTCAAGGTAGCCTTATGTATGGTTTTTTGTATTTGAGCAACAGCCCCCCTTAATTCTTTGCCAGGAACAAAAACTCCTGGCCGATCATATTCTTCGACTAAGAGATTGGGTAAATGAGTTTTTATCTCACAAAATAATATTTTTGATATGTTACCCTTTGTTTTTAGTAGGGCATCTATCCTCTTTCCCGATCCATCAATAACATCATTTCCAGAAATTATTTGTTCTAATTTTTTATCTTCAAGATTTTCACATGAAACAAGCTGTAATCCGTAACCAAATATCCAGGTATTATCTTCGAAAAAAGTTTGCCAAACATCTTCGTTTCTTTTATTCTCACCAAGTTTTTTCCTTTCCTTCTCAAAAAAATCTTTATCTGTCAATAATTTATTAAAATATTCTAATTTCGATCGTCTATCTTGTAGTAAAGATATATCCCTTTCTGATATGTCTTTCCCAAATTTCTTGCTGAAACCTTCTATCGCAGCTTCTTTTGTCATATTTTCGAAAATATCCTTTTTCTCCTTTTCTACTACTGCGTAATGAGAAGAGCCAAAATCAATTTCTTCAATACTCTTAATGAAGTCGATGAGTTTTATAAAATTATCATAGCAACTATCTAGACTAACTTTAGCTTTAATAAGGTTCTGATCGATAGATTCTTTTGAAAAACTTTCAAAAGCTTTTTTTGTTATATTCCATATTTGAAAGTCAAATCTTGGAGTAAACTTTTCCTCTTCATTTTTAATTAAAGTTACAACGCATATCTTTTGCGTTTGCTCGGTTTGTTGGAGAATAAATCTTTTTATTAATCCCTTTTTAGAATTTTTAAAATAATAGAAATGTTCAGCGTTGGGTGATTTATCAATTGTGACATTAGAAAAAGAATCTTTTCCTACTATAAAGTCAGTGTCGGTAAATCTATTCAGATATTCTGCGAGTATTTGTGATATATCCATATTACTTAATTAATTTTAATAAATCTTCATCTTTTTCATAAGCTCTTAATCTTCCCGAGAGTATGCCTACCCTATAAGAGACACCATCGCTCATTAGTCTCCAGTTTACACCTTCTAGTGTCTTGTTTACAAGCCTTTTCAATTCATATCGACTTTCCATTTCCCCTCTCTGGGAATCGGTATCGTTAACGGTAAAGGGAAGAAAAACATCCTTCCCTATCTCCGGTACTCCGAATTTCAGGCTCATATATCCTTGTCTGCCCAATTTAGGGATAAGAAATTTTTCCAATTCGGAAGCGGTAAGCTTTTGAATCTTGGATAGAGCTTCTTGGTTCTTTTCCTTTTCTTCAATCATTTTCATATGTTCGGTAGCTCTCCTTAGATTCTCCTGTCCCTCCATATACGACTTCCCTTTTTCTTCTGAAAGGCAGAACCTTTCTCTGTCCTTAAGGAAATCAGTATCAGGCTTTTCTTCAGGAATAGATAAATCAACATCTTCCTCAATATGCTTGGGTATATATTCTTCTCCGTTAACAAAAAATGCCCTTCTGTGGCATCCTTTTGGACAATCATACATAAATATGACTCGTTCTTCTTTTCCGAATAGATCCTTGAAATTAGGTTCCATCTCACTTCCGCAAACCAAACATCTTATTCCTATTGGAGCTTCCGCTTCTTTCAGCTTATCATCCTTCTTCTGGTCTCTTTCCATCCATTCTTTGATTTTCTTCTCTCTATTTACATATTCTTCGCCGATAATGCAATACATAGCTAAATTAAAGAATCTATCTATAGAATTTAGATATTCTTCCCTCTTGTCTTCGGGAATTCGCTTATCTTTATCTTTTCTCATCTTTTCTCTTATCTCCTTGAATTCTTTTTCTTTTCGCCTGCAATAATCAACCGTTAAGCGGTCATAAAAATCGATATATTCTTGTTTCGGTTTCAAGTATGACATTGCTTTATTAATTTAGTGGCAATCTCTAATCGTTTTTTAAATCCTAGACCCCATCTATTACCAGATGGTCCATTTCCGATGAAAAAGGGGGCGACAATGCATTTATTTTTTCCGATTGTGATTAACTTTCCTGCTTCGACAGAGGAGGAGTAATTTATTTTCTTATCCAAAAGAAGCAATGGCTGTGCTCCCAAAAGTATAATTGCATCTGGACCACATAGATCCATTTCGGCGTTAAGCAAGGACTTGCTTCTTTCTTTGTCAAAATCCCTATCTTTCCAAGAGTTATTTTTATAAACTTTCGATGCGTCAGTAAGGTAAAGAAAATCTGAGTCTATATTCCAGCCCTTGAATTGTTCAAAAATCTTTTTTAGCTTATTGGGCGAGAAATATTTGGTTCCCATTCTTTTAGTGTATTCCTTGTAGATATCTGAATAGCGATCCGGACCAATATCTTCGGATAGGAATTGCCCAGCAAAAACAACGCTTCCGGCGTCTTCAGCCAAGCTGTCCTGGCTTACAACCATAACTCTATATCCTTTTTTGGTACTAAAATATTTTTTACCCCACCAAGGTAAGTCGGCTCCTCTTTGTTTTGGATTATATTTTTGCTTATCAATTAGAAACCTAGAAGCCTCGCTATAATAATTATCGGCATATATATTCTGGAAAACCGATATGGCAGAATGATTGTCATATTTTTCTCTAGGATAAATTCTATATTCGGCAAAAAGATTTGCCAGTTTGTTTATTTCTTTCATCTTTGATAAATTTGTCGAATAATATACCTTGTACGACTATATTTTATAATCCTTTTTAATTTTTTCCATCAATTTCTTATCTCCTCGAAACACAGCTACTTTTTCTACGGCACATAATATATCTTTTGAAAGGGTTCCGTCATTAATCCATTGATTAATATGTTTTTCTAAATCAGAACTGATTATTTGTACCCATCCCTTATTTCCTTGATATAATAAATTAGGATTAAGTTTGATATTGCTTTCAATCCAATCTTTAGCTTCTTTTAATGTTTTATCCATAGATTCTTCTAGTGTTTTTCCAGTATGTTCATAAAGACCTTGTAGGTCTATTTTTTCATTTTTTTCTATATTAGTAATAGAAGAGACCTTAGATGCGAAGTCATTAGTAATAATAAAATCAGTATCATCAACCCTTAAAGAGTTTATTGATAATGGTGGTATAATCTTTTCTCCCGTTATAACAATTTTAAATTTTTTATAAATTTCTTCCTTGTTCATTATTTAAAATTTTATTTTTATTATTTTTTTATGTTTTGTTAAATATTAAGAATTCCAAGTTAAGATGACTTCTTCGTATTTGCTTTTGAGTAAATCATTAGAAGACTCAGAGAATGATTTAAGTCTTCTTTTAAAGTCTCCCTTTCGAAGGTTAATCCAAATCCATTTATTTTTTTTGATAAATTCTAGCCATTGGATTTGCTGGTCTTCGCTCATAGTTTTTATTTTAGTTATAAGCTTATCCATTAATTGGTTTGCAATGGTTTCGTCTGGGGCAATATCATAATAGTTGGCATTAATAATATTCGAAAAATTATCAATGATTATGTCTAGATGTTTTTGAGATAATACACTCCAAATATCTTTATTGTTAGAGATTTTATTATTCATAATAAAGCTTAAAGCTTTGTTCAATTCGTTAAAGTCGACACTTTCCGAAAGTCTTTCCAATACTGAAAAATCTATTTCTTCGCTATTCTTAAATAATTCTTCTTTTTTGGTTCGGCTCCATTGCAATATATCAACATTTAGATCATGAATTTTTTCAAGTAGTTTTTTACGAAGAACTTCTTTTCCATTTGTCGTGTAATCTCTAATCAACAAGAATCTATCTTCTCGATTAGTTGGTGTACTATCTATTAAGATATCGTTTATTAGGTCTTCTTGAATCGTTAAAATTTCTCCTTTAATGGTATCTTCATTTTGTTTATTAATTTTTGGTAATATATCCAGCATTTTTTTAATGGAATCTAATTTGTTTTGGAGATAATAACCAAGTAGCCATTTGATTATAATTTTAGTGGTAAAAATACCGGATTTTGTAAAATCTATTGGTCCGAAGTCAACGCTATTTTTATATGGAAACTTATCAACATATGGTAATGTTTCTTCTTCTTTGAAGCGGTCAAGCCAGCCAAGCAGTATTTTTAGGATTTCCATTTTTTGTTGGCCGATTTGATCTATAAATGTATAGTCTAATTCTAAAAGTTTTTTAATAAAAATCTTACTTGTCAGATATTCAGGTGGCATGTCTTGAAGTACGGCCATCATCGTTTTTAATGGCTCAAGTTTATTTATAGCTTCCGGAGTATTGTTGATACGGGTTTTGAATGCATCCCCAGCTTTTTCAGCTTTTTCTTCTCCGATAGATATCAACGAATTTTTTACTTGAGCTGGATCACCAGTATTAAGAATATTAAGGAAGTCCTCTCCAGACGGTCCTCTCGAGTCGCCGAAACTAGCATCTGCAGCTAGGAACAAAAATGGTCTAATGTCAGAAACCTGTAGACAAGAATTTTTAAAAAATCTTGGTTCTTCATATATAAAAGATTTAATGAAATTTTTCTGGAAAGAAGAAAGATTTTTTTCATCTTTAGTAATGATTGAATCAATGCCCCCACTATTTTTCTTATCGACTGCGTATTCGAGATCAGCAAGAATTTGATAATTAGAAAGTATATTATCAAAAAGAGGTGTGCAATTTTCCTGAATCATTAATATTCTTACAACTAAAAGAGGTTTATCTAGTAGTTCTTTAAAATATTTATCTGTTCCCTGCTCTTTCTCAGATTTCAATTTTATTATTTGGAAAGTAAATAAAACAGAATCCAAGAAGCGGATAATTTGTCTGAAGTTTTTATCAAAATATTTTTTTAAATAATCTTTGAATATTTTTCTATCATCTTCTCCGAAAATTTTAGATATCTTATCATCTTTTTTTGTAAATTGTTCATCAAGGAATGTTGATAATTCTGAATCTATAGGAAGAGGAAGTCTCCAATAGACATTAAATATTTTTTTCATAAATCTTCTACCTTCTTCTAATTGTTCCGGTGGATTAGAATCGGGCAAAAGACTTTTACCTAAGAATCTCTCTAATACAGTATGATCTCCTGCAACAATATAGCTAATTTCTTTTTTATCAAAAAAAGTCCTAAGATTATCTAAAACATCACGAGCTATCTCAGGCATAACTCTATCAAGATCGTCTACAAAAATAATTGGCTTTTCCCCTTTTTTACTAATTTCACCCAAAGTTTTTTTAAGTAATTTTTCAAATTCGTCAACAGTAGATATCGCTGGGTTATTTTTTTGGACTACAATTATTTTACCAAATAGGGAAATGGCAATTGGAATTAAAATAATAGAAGCTAATAATTTCCATTGATTAATTAAATCAATTATTTCAAGAGAAAATATAAATTTATAATATATATAAAAACACACACAGCAAAGAATTATAAAAGTTAAAATTCCCCAATGAATATTACTTTTAGAGGTATCATAATATAAGGACGATAAATCATCTTCACAATTAAACCAGTTACTTAATTTTTTAATCCAGCCCGCTTTAATTTGTAATGTTTTTAAAAAATTTCTCAGAAAAGATGCTTTATCAGATGCAAATTTCCAAGGATTTATTTTATAAATTTTAAAACTAGAATCAGTTGTTTTTAATTCTTCCTCTAAGTCATCTAAAAAAACCGTCTTTCCTTCTCCCCACTTTCCTGATATGCCAAAAATAAAGGATTCTTTTTCCTTTGTATGATTTTCTTTAATTGTTTTAGCAACTTGCTTTATAAATTCTTTACGACTTTCCATATATCTTATAGTGTGAGTCTTTTAGATTGCCTGTATTATAGAATAAAGGAAATATTAAGGCAAATTTTATTTTATAGTGGTAAAATATTGCAATAAATATAAAAAGGTGTAATTATTGAATTGTAAAAGCACATTAAGTTTATAGTAATTAGTTTGGAATCGGTTTGTAAGCATTAAACTGTGAACAGATTAACATTTATTGGGATTGATTTACATTCGTAAATCTTGAACAGACCACTTAAAGGCCTGAATCCTAAAGACAGTATTTTCTATCCCCTGCGGGTAGTGTCTTTAGATATCAGGTCGACAAAAAGCACTAACCTTTTGGGAGGTGCTTTTTGTTTATTATAAGAATAAATAAAAACATGAATCCAAATATACAAATCGTTGAAGTTTCGATTAATGAACTTCGAGTAGCAGAATATAATCCCAGAAAACACTCAAAAGAACAGGCCGATCAACTTAAAGAATCAATTAAAAGATTTGGTATGGTTGATCCTGTTATTTGCAATAGTGCCCCAGAAAGAAAGAATGTGATAATCGGAGGACACTTTAGATTTGAAGTTGCAAAAGAACTTGGCATGATAACGGTTCCAGTTGTTTACATTCAAATAGCTGATATTGCCAAAGAAAAAGAACTAAATCTCCGCCTTAATAAAAATGTTGGAGAATTTGATTTAGATTTATTATCCGAATTTGACGAAGCTTTTCTATCCGATGTTGGTTTTGACACTTTTGATTTAGACGATATCTTCCCCATTGAAGATAATCCAGAACAGTTTGATCTTGAAAAAGAGCTTGAGAAGCTTAATATTCAGAATATTACTGTTCAAAAGGGAGATATTTATGAATTAGATGGATCAAGGGTAATGTGTGGGGATTCAACTATAGAGACTGATATGTTCAAGCTTATGGGTGAAGAAAGGGCTAATATGGTTTTTACCGACCCGCCCTATATTCTCGATTATTTAAAAGGTAAAACTAAACAAAAAGATGGGGTCACGACTGGCTTTGGTGTGAAGAAAAATAGACGCTATCTTGAAACAGACGTCTTGCCTGATAATTTTACAGAATTATGGATGGCAAATATAGCTAAAATTCAGAAGCCAGATTTTTCGATAATAATATTTGAAAATCCCAAGAACTTAAGAACCATTTGGAATGAACTTGAAAAGCATTGGAAGTATAGAAATACAATTACTTGGCATCTACCTAATCGTGTATCGGGATTTTCTGCAAAGTATAGGTTTTTTAATAAGACAGATATCGCCTTAGTTGGAACTGGTGGAGATGTTGAGTTAAATACCGAAGAAGAAGAGCCATTACTTCAAGAAGAATATGAAAATGCCCTATTCGCTACTTCAGGCAAGCCACATTGGGAGTCTTACGAAAAAGGTAAAAAGATTTGTCCAACTGATTTCATTAGTTTTAAAGCGGCCGATGAAAAATCTTCGGGTCAAGGTATAATATTTGGAACAAAACCTTTAGAAATACTTATTCCCTATATTAAAGTTCTTACTAAGCGTGGTGATTTAATAGCAGAACCATTCGGCGGAAGTGGCAGTACATTGATTGCAGCTATCAAAATGAACCGTCGATGCTATCTTATGGAAAAATCTCCAGTTTATACTGAAGTAATCCTTAATCGTTGGGAAAGAGAAAGTGGTAAAAAGCCTATAAAAATAAGTTAATATGATTGGCGCAAAGGCAAAACAAAAACTTCTTAATGAAATTTACAAGTTTGGAAACGTATTTTTGTCTTGCTCAAGAATTGGAATTAGTAGGGCTCAGTATTATCGTTGGAAAGATGAGGATGAAAAATTTAAAGAGGAAGCTGACAAGGCTGAGAGATTGGGTAGAGAGAATATATCTGATGTGGCAGAACATAAACTTTTGAAGAATATAAATGATGGGAATGAGAGGGCTATAGAATATGCTCTAAGATTTAATTCGGAAAGATATAAGCCAGAAAAATTTAATGGAGCATTTTCGTCTACGAATCAACCCCAGAAAACTTTGGAAGATTTATTTGATGATTACGAAAATAATGAACAAAGCAATAATATAACAATAACCAGAGAAGAATTCAAAAGATTAAAAGAGATGGCAACTCTACCGAAGGTTAATATTGAAATAGTGCCACCAAAAGAAAGGCCTCCGATTCAAGAATAAAATGAGTGTGGATTATTTTTTAATCATGGCTTTTTCTTTTTCTGTAAGGCCATAAATGTTAAAAAATGAATTATTTATCCTTTCTGATATAATTGATATGTCTAATAATTGTTTTTTATCCATATTAAAATCTTTACAAGAAACAATATTAAGAATTTGATTAATTTCATTCACAATATTTTCTCTATCACTTTCCTTTAAATTTTTTGGTATTGGGAAATCATTAATCATATCTTTAGTAAAAGTAGTTCCTTGATTATAGCTTGATGCAGGATATTTTTCTTTAATATAAAAAATAGCTATATCACTATTTATCAATGCTAGAATAAATTTAAGTATTTTAATATCTTTAGCTGTGATTACTAAAGTAGTTTTTGCTGGTATTACGATTCCATCTAAGTCAATGCAACCATCTAATAAATTTAATCCTTTAATTATAATTTTTGGCTCTAGAGATTTTTTACCATAAGAATTTTTAAAGTTTTCAAGAAATATTTTTTTATTCACAGCAGGACAAAGATACTTTTCTTTTAAATAAGTCATTTCCTTTCTTCCCCATCTAGAGTAGTACTTAGCAATAGTTCCAGTATTTATAATTTTAAAATAATCATTTTCATTAAAGTCTTTTTCATTTATATTTTCTATAAACGATTTTAGTTTATATGCATCAGAAGTTGCACAAGCGTTTTCACAGTTTCCAAAATTAGATATTTTATCGGTAAAAGTAGATATTTTTTCTAAAAAATCTAGATTTTCGGAAAATAAATAGTCTAATCTAAACGGAGGAATAAGAATGTTTTTATTGATGACTTTTTTTGTAATAAATTCCTCATCTTTATACTCAACAACACTTATTTTCTGATGTTTCTTTTTAGACAAAAATGTTATTATTGAATCTACTTTCGCGCTATCAAATATTTTACGTCCAGACTTTAGAATCAAAAATATATTTTCTATTATTCCTTTTCTAAGATAATCGCCAAAAGGTTTTGATATCCATTTATCTGGAGTTATGTAGGTAAGCACGCCTTCTTTGCTTACATATTTAAATCCAAGTTCAAAAAATGCTATGTAGATATCCCAGTTGCCTTTAGTCCAATTATATTCTTTTTGAATTTTTTGTCGTAATTCTGATTGCCCACTCTTTACCATTCCCTCTGAATCAATATATGGTGGATTTCCAATTACTACATCAAAAGAAATTACTCCATGCATGAGCTCTGGGTCATAAAATGAAGCACTCTTACCGATTTCAAAAGGCTGGTAACTTTTAAGTTGGCGCACTTTTTCTGTGTCAAATATAGCTGATTGTCCTGGGTGAGTTAATTTAATATACTCTTTTTGAAGTTTTTCTTTTAATTTTTTATTGCTAGTTGCATAATATTCGTCACGAATACGCATAAGGGTAGATTTTAAATGCGTATCGGATGTTAACGACATTTGTTTTGAAGAATCAAGTCCAACTAAACTATTCGCACAGACAAATTTAAATTCTAAATTTGGAAGTGGTTTTATTTTTTTAACATCTTTAATATCTACAATAATAGAAAGCCATGCCCTTAAACGAGATATTTCTATTGCCTTAGGGTCGATATCAACTCCATAGATATTATTTTTAAGAATTGAAAGTTTTGTTTCATAAGGGTCGAAATTTGGTTCAAGACGTTCAAACAAACTAATAATTTTATGTAAAATTCCCATAGGAAAAGCTCCTGATCCTACTGCTGGATCAAGCACTTTAATATTTAACAATGCATCTATGATTCGTTTTCGATCTTCTTTGACTACCGCATCACGCTTACTATTCGTCCCAGCAAGAGCCCAATTACTATTAGAAAGATCAAGTAAATCATCTATACTTGTTTTGAGTATATTGTCTGCATCGAGCACGGTGTAGAGATATTGACGTAAGCTCTCGCGAGACATATAGCTCACTATTTCTCTGGGAGTATAAAAAGCACCGTTAGCTTTTTTGGCTTGAGCACCAGTTTCAGTTTTAAGTGTTGCGAGAAAACTTTCAAAAATGCGTCCAAGCATCTCAGGATCAATGGCTATTTGTTCATACTCAGGAGTTGATTCGTCTGTTGTAAAGTTGAAAGAATCAAAATGATTATAAAGTTTCTCAAAGAATCCTATCGGAAATGTAGGTTTATTATTTTTCCAATATTCACCATCCGAATTTTGATCAAAAAGACCCCCATTAAGATATGGCGTGATAGGGTCAAAATCTTTATGATTTTCATTATTTAAAACATTAAAAAAGAGCGTATCAAGCTTGCTTGCGTAATATTTATTATCATCTTGGTCTCCAACAATAAAATATTCTTTTGACTCGTTAATAATATTTTTTTTACGTAAAAACCAAAGGAATAAAAGCCTTCCAAGGAGTCTATTTGCAAATTGATTTGCGATTTGTTCTTCGGTGTTGTTTTCTTGTAGGTGTTGAGTGAGAGATGTAAAGCTATTCACCATGCCCTTATAGAATTGCTCGTTTAAGCTTGAAAGCTTAAAACTTTCCCAAATAGTTGTGTGAAGAATGTTTTTGTCTGTAGTTTGTGCAATATTATACCATAGATTAAATATTTCGTTCTGAGTATTGGTAAGTCTTTCGGAAAGTTCTATTAATCTAAGATTGCCTCTATTTGATAATACAACGATTACCCCATCTTTCTCGGGAGTAAAAAAGAAATCTATACCAACCTTCATGTTTGGATCTTTGCGTGTGTAATCACGATCTTCAAAATTTGGAGTAAAATTTACTGAGCCGGCAATAAAAAGTTTAGATCTTTTTTGAAGAGAATAAAATTTTGCTTCAAGGATTTTATCTTTTGGAGTAAGCTCAAAACATGCTCTATTTCCACGAAAATGGGGATGTGGATCAAACCATCTATCATATCGTTCAGCATTTGGAAGTTTAAGTTTAGAAAGTTCTATGTCTTCAACATTTTTGATCTCGATGCCCATATATTCAAGCAGAGTGTTGCAAACTAAAATTGCGGAAGAAATATTCTTTATATTAGAAAGTTCTTTTAAAGAAGCATTTATCTTGTCTCGGTAATTACTTTGCATAGAATAATAAAGTATTAACTTCGTTTACTGTTTTTTCTGGTCTTTCTTCTCTGGTAAGTTCCGCTACTAATGTTTTAAATCTTTCAAGTGTTATCGGACGTAATTGCTCATATGTTTTCAGGTCTTCTTTTGCATCAGAAAACAGTTTTCTTGTTTTTTTAAGTTCAATCTTTGAGTCGATGCGATCAAGGGCACCACTAAGCTGAAGATCTGGCAAATATTTTACCACTGTATCAAGAATAATATCTATGGATGGGGTTCTCTTGAGTGTCACGGTTTCACTTGTCGCTTCTTCTACTGCTTGACTTTCTATGAGCTTCTTGATAAAAGAGCGATCTTTATTTGTTTTAATTGAATCGATAATTCTTTTTGAATCATCAGGTGTTGTTTTTATGTATGTTAGTGCATCAATGGTATCGAGTACGCCAACCTTACCGTCTGATTCTTGGTATTCTACAAATATATCAACTGGATAAAGAGCTTTATTTTCATCTTCTTGAATCATCGTTTGAGTTAAACCAATAATGTTGGGAGTATCGATAGATGTTATTTTCGTTTTGGGTAAATAGCCCCATTTCCCAATAGCAATATTTTTAATCGTATTGATTTCTTTTTCGGTACTATTTTTAAGAAAGGAGCGAAGTTCAAAGATGTATTCATCTTCAGTCAAAAAACTATTATCATCTTCAAATTCTAGTAATGCATTACTAGCCTTTTCTTCATTATACAAAACAGCGACTTGATCTATATCTTTTATGTCATCGGCTTGATCAATGTATTCAAGTGGATTTTCTATTTCACCAAGAACTGATTGATCTGTGCCAATAGTATGAGAAATTTTGTTAATTTTTTGTTCAAGTCTTTTTACAAGTCTAAGATATGTTTCGAGCTGTTTCTCAGGCGTCATATTGTAGATATAGACTTCTTTATATTGTGAGCCAAGACGATTAATACGACCATTACGTTGAATCATGCGGACAGGGTTCCAATGAAGATCAAAGTTTATAATCACTGGACAATCTTGAAGATTTTGACCTTCCGAAAGTACATCTGTCGCAAAAAGATAGTTGATTGCAGTGTGAGTTTCATCGATAGTAAATCCTTTAGATGTTGGCGAGAATCGTCCGGTAATTTGTTTGATATCAAGAGTATTTGCTCCAGTAATAAACGCCGATTCTTTTATTTCATCATCGTTCAAATATATTGAACTGTTTTTTTCAAGATATTTAATAGTGTCGGCATAGAAACTAAAAACAAGGACTTTCTTTGTCCCAGTAGTTTGTTTGATTTCTTTTATAAGTTTTGCAAATCGTACGAGCTTGTCATCATTTTTTTCAATAGATTCGCAAAGTTCAATAAGAATTTTGGCAATTTTCTGATCTCGAACAATATCATTCTTAAGAGCTTCTATATTATACAAGCTTGGATCAGCTGAAATTTTTTCATCCATAATTTCTCTGGGCATTTCATCAAGATCATCGCCGTATTCTTTAATAAGTTCTCCAATATCTTTAAAAGAAAGAATATAACCCTTTTCAAGCCACCCACTAAAAGTCGAAAGTCTGTTGATATAGTTTTGAATAGAATTTTTGAGGGCGTATGGAGATGATTCAAGTCGTTTCAATAGGCTAACTCTAATGAGGTTATGAATACTAAGTTGACTAAGAAGCGTAAAGCTCTCTTTTGGTTTAAGTTTGTATTCTTTTATTTGTTCTGGTGTTTTTCCATAAAATCTATTGTCATAAATATGAGATTTATATGGTGCAAAACCTAAGGTTAAAATTATCTGAAAGATATTTGTAAAGACACCCATATAAATACTTTCGTTCGATAAAATGCCAGTTTTCATTGTGTTAAGAGGATGCTCTGTGCGTTGGGTAAGAGTAATAAGTTTATCTATATCGATCAAGCGAGGATCTATTTTTTCAAAGCAATCCTTAACTGATTTAGATATTTGATCAGAAATAATATTGTCGTTTTCTGTTGAAAAACTATATTCAGTAGGTTCAACCTTGCTTTCCGGAAAAGCTCGCATTACACCATCATTTCCAAGAAGTCCTCCATTAAAATCTTTTTTAATGCCGTTACGAGTTGAGCGTACAAGAAAATGCTTGAGCCCTTGCCTCATAACTTTATTAACTCGATCCCAATCTGGCAACTCATCTGCGTTTTCTTTTTCTTTGATATAACTAACAAGACGCTTTACAGCTTCGAAAAAATCTATTACTTCCCTCTTTTTAGTTGTGGCGTAGACAATTGGGAAAGAATCAAGTTTCCCCTTACTTGCAAGCTGAATTTGGTTCACAAAATCAGTGAGTTGATTATTTACTGGAGTTGCGGTAACAAGCAATACTTTACTCTCCGGATTATTACTAAACCATTCAAGAATTTTTACATGACGAGTACTATTATCATTGCGAAGATTGTGTGCTTCATCAATAATAAAGAGGTCAACATTGCGATATTTGTCACGAGACATTTCATCTTCTATCGTTCCCATATCTTGCATAGAAATAATTTCATAACCACCATGAATATCGTGCTTGTCAGCAAGATCATCTTTCCATTGAGATATCAAACGAGCTGGAACTATAACATAAATACGACGTGCTCCTTTTTCAAGATAATGTTTAATGACTGCTCCAGCAGTGATTGTTTTTCCAAGTCCGACTGAATCAGCAAGCATTGCAAGTCCAGTTCTCTCAATTTTATTTATAAGTAATTGAGCATTTCTTTGTTGAAAAGCATAAAGATTTTTTGAGATATCATTAGAAAGAGTAATTTCTTCAGTAACTTCATTTTTGTAAAGATTCCAAAGTGTTGCCATGTACATTTCATATGGACTGTAGGCTATGTGACCAACAGTAGACATTGAAAGTATTTCCCCAAATTCTTCGTTCCATTTTTCAGTAGTTTCATCATTCCAAAACGAATCGAACCAAAAAAGATGACCAACTTCTTGTAATTCTGTTTTAGGCTCCGAAAGAACGATTCTATGATCTGATTCAAGAGCATTAAGTTCAGTGTTTTGAGTTAAACCATTTTTCGTAAAATTTGATGAACCAATAATACCAATTGCAGTATTCGATGTATAAGATCCAAAAATATAACATTTTGCATGCAAAAAGTTTTTACGATAAACACGAACTTCTAGAGTCCCCTTTTCAATGAGTTCTTTTATGGATGCAACTGTTTCAGTGAGATCTGAATCAGGTTTAAGCATTGAAAGATCATATTTAAAATCCTGATCTGGATAATCAATTTCTGGTGTAGGAATTTGTAACTTGTAACGTGAAATTACTGGTTCACGACCAATAAGAAGACGAATTTTAGAGTAATTTTTAATTTCAGGCAGAATAAGTTTCATGCCTTCAAGATCCCAATATCCTGTTGCAATAGATACTTCAGAATAATCCTTTGATGCTTCGATAAAAACATCTTTAAGAAATTTTCTATTGTTATCAATTATTTTTGGATAGTTCATATTTTTATTAATAAAGATATTGGCTCTCGTCTTAAACTTTTGTACATCTTACAATAAAAATGGCAATTAGTAAAATGCTTTTAGTCTCCAGTTTGTCTACATCTAGGGTCTGGACTTCCCTATACTCTTCAGTCATCCTTGTTCATAGAATAACAATATGGAACAAGCAATAATAACAAAAAATAGCAATCAATCCCCTCTTTTAGACATCAAAATGAAGTATTGCTTATATGCTAGAAAATCAACCGAATCGGAAGATAGGCAAGCCCTTTCAATAGATTCTCAGATAAAGGAAATGATGACTTTAGCTGAAAGAGAAGGCCTTGATATAGTCGAAGTCAAAAGAGAGTCCCATTCTTCGAAAGAAGTTGGCCAAAGAGTAGTTTTCAATGAGATGATTAAAGAAATTCGTGAAGCTAAATATAATGGTATTCTAACATGGGCTCCCGATAGGTTAAGCAGAAATGCTGGAGACTTAGGATCAATAGTAGATTTGATGGATCAGAAGCTTCTTGTTGAGATAAGAACATACGGACAGAAGTTTACCAACAACCCAAACGAAAAATTCCTTTTAATGATACTGGGGTCACAAGCAAAGCTTGAGAATGACAATAAAGGGGTTAATGTGAAGCGAGGATTAAGGACTAGATGTGAAATGGGTTGGAGACCCGGAACCGCTCCCACAGGCTATTTAAACGAGAAATACGTTGATAAGAAATGCCAAGTAAGGATTGATCCGAAAAGAGCCCCCATTATCAAGCAGATATTTGAAAGAGTGGCCAATGAACAATGGAGTGGTAGAAAAGTTTGTCGCTGGCTAACAGAAAGCGGATTTAAGACCAAAAATGGAAAGTCATTATCACTAGGAAACATCTACCGTATTTTTAGGAACCCATTTTATTATGGAGAATTTGAATATCCTAGTGGTAGTGGTAATTGGTATATTGGCAAACAAGTACCTATTATAACTAAAGAATTGTTTGATAAAGTTCAATTTACTCTTAATGAGAATTTTATACCCAAAACAGAAAGTAAAGAATTTGCATTCACTAAATTAATTAAGTGTGGATATTGCGGATCAGGAATATCGGCTGATGAAAAGTTTAAGAAGCTTAAAGGTGGCGGAACCAATAGGCATGTTTACTATTTTTGCACAAAGGCAAGAAATATTGATTGTGACAATCATGCCATAAACGAAACAGACCTTATTAATGAGTTGATAGAGTTAATAGATACTGTTGATTTAGATGAATTAGGAATTAAAGAAAAGATAAGGCAAGAGATAATGCGTATAAATAAATTTAATACTGAGGTGCTTGGAAATAAGAAGGAGAAAAACGATATAGATATTGATATTAGAAATTATGTTAAATATCTTCTTAGACAAGGAACCATATTAGAAAAAAGAGAATTATTATCCTGCTTTAAAAGCAAATTAATTCTTAAGGATAAGAAGATTATACTTGAATAATACTTTAAATATTACCGGCCGTGACAATTTTTGTATTTCTTGCCACTTCCACAAATACATATATCGTTTCTGGATACATTCTTTTTAAATTCGGCAGCCTTATTTAAATGTTTTTCAGCATCATTAAACATTTCTACTAAATCGAATAGGTATGGCATTCCTATCATGTCATGAAAGAAGTTATTTATATGTTTTTCGCTGCCTTTAATTATTTCGAAAAAATCTAAATTAGTTCTTTTAAATTTTGCAGATGATAATCTATTTTCAATGAAAGAATAGCCTGCTGTTATATGTAAAATTTTCCCTCCCGATATCCTTAATATAAAAAAACGATAAGGATGTCCATCGGTAATTGCAAAATTACACTCCTCAATAGTTAAATTCATTTTTTCGGCCATTTCAATAAGGGGTATCAAATCGTGATAGTTTTTATGCCATATAATATTTGGTTTGATAAAATTTCTTTCAGGCTTTATTTCACATTTTGTAAAGTCAAAAGAGGCAGTGTCTACAACCTTAGTCAGTTCTTCTTGATCAATGATTTTTTTTGAAAGTTCGTTTATTTCCAAAGATCCATTGATAATATAGTGCATTCTTGAAAAAGAATAGAATCCAAAATGGTTTTCTTTTTGTGGCGATTGAGGATTATTATAAATAAATAATGTACGAAAATACCTACTCTCATCTCTGATGTCACTTTCTCTAACTCCAACTATTGCATCTCTAACCAAACTTAAATCGGCTATAATCATGGACTCAAGAGCTGGTAAAAAAATTTCATTAGGGTCACTTAAGGACTTAATATCTGATTCTTGCACGGAGGTTGGATGATCAGTTAAGGATGTGATTGCATTAATCAATAAAGCTTTATCCTTATTTGATATTGTTGGATAATAAGGTAGTCCTATTTTAGTGCATATTTCCTGTCCGGTTAGCTCTAACAATGTTAGATCTCTTTCAATAGCATAACAAACCTTTTTGAATCTTTCGTTTGCAGATAGATTGGCTCCGAGAAGAAAATTCGTTAAATCATTAGTTGTTAAAAAATTTGGATTTTCAATAACTTTTAAATGAATGTTTGTATTGAGCGATATGTCAGATAATTTCGTACTAAAATACTCTTTTTGTGATTGAGGAAGAGTGATGGCAAATTTAACATAATTGAAAGCACTTTTTGGTTTATGTGGTAAGCTATCTTCCCAATTTTTTATTGCTTGATCGCCCCCCTCATCATATATTTGCATGGCTTGCATTAAATGCGCAAAGCCTTCTTGAGGCAAGTACATGTCTTCATGTAAAATTTTACATGCGGTATTGATCTTTGCCATATCCACAATAAATTTTTTGGGAGGTAAACAATTTTCAGAAAGAATACTATAAACAGCCCCTTCGTTTGTATATGCAGAAAGATAATAATGAGTAACCTCGTGGAAAACAACATCTTTATCGTCTGAGAAAAGATGGGAAGGTAGATCTACGCTAATATTTTGCAATTGAGTATGATACTGTCCACGAATTGGCATAATTTATAATATTAAAATCATGTTTGTATCTTATCAAAAAACCGCCAGTTTGGCGATTTTCGAATGAAGTATCAGGGTCACCTGACTTGTCACTAGCGTGCAGGGGCAGTGGGACGAACTTGGAACCTTTTTAAGGTTGAGCTGACATAAAAATAACAAAATGTTTATTCTTCCCCTTTTTCTTTTAGCATGCGTATGTTTAATAGTTCGCGAATTTTACGCAATTCTTTTTTATTATATTCCTTTAGGCTGCTAGATAAATAGTTTTCAAAGAGACTATTTGACAAGCCAATGAGACTTGCTGCTGCCGTTGCTATATTACTGTCACTATTACAAAATTTTTCTCTAATACAATCTGGTATAGTTTTGTAGGAAGTTTCCAGGTCGCAGGATAATTTTCTCAATACTTTACTACAATAAAGGTATCTCTCTCTTTTTTCAGGAATTGTATTTTCAATGTTAATAGGAAGAAAAATTATATTGGCATAAAACTTTAGTTTATTATCAATTTCTGCAATAGTGTTTTTATATTTTTTTAATGGTGAAAGTATGTATTCTTGAATTACTTGACTAGTAACAAAAACTAAAACACCACCACAAATTGTAGCAGCCGCAGTCCATATTATTTGATATATTTCTGACATATTTTTAAGTTATATTTTGGAATAATGGACGAACTTGGACTTTTTTAAGGTTAAATATTACTACATTGAAAAATAGTCTTCCTTAAAGTAACCTAATTCGTATTTTTGTTTATTTTCCATATTTTAATTCGCAAAGCTCGACTGCTTTATCCTTTCTCTCTTGTGCTTTAGTCCAATCAGATTGATATGCATTATAGGTTATGGTCCCATCGGCGTTTTCTTTAGAGCTAGTATTATTAAGCTTAATGTATTCCCAATAGGTATCATCGGCACTAGACAAACAAAAACTTAAAGAAAGCTTTCTGCTAGATTCTGCTAGTTTTTCTTCCCTATCTTGTCTTTCCTGAATATCTAGCTTTCGGTTGTTTGATTGATATTGAACAAATGCAAATGATAGTAAAACTATCGAGCCCATTAAAATAGCTAGCTGAATCGTTGTTAATCTAAGTTTGGGAATTTTTATTTTTGGTATCTTCATAATTATATTTTTATTTTATTATTACAATTATAGTGTTTTTTATTTTTTATTCCATTATTTCGGTATCTGTTTCTTTGCCAACATCTGGGTCTTTTTCTGCTTTCTTTTTGGCTTCTAATAATATTTTTTTAATTTTTTCTGAAGAAAGTAAATGGCTATATTTTTCTTTAGAATGAATTATGGAGAATAATGCGTGATTTGAGCCAGAGCCTATGGCAGCATAGTCGGTAATTACAAGAGATGGAATCGTTCTTGGATTTGGACTTAGTAAATATACTTTAAATAGCCCATCACTGTCTTTACCGCATACAATAAAAAATACGGCATTTATAAGATTGTGGGTTGTCAAAGCTGTATCTATCAAGTTTTTAGTAGGAATATCTATGTTAAAATTTTGACCCCTATAATATTCAGCTATGCTCTTAATTCCTCTTGGGATTAGATGAGTGTTTATTAATATGTCTTGTAAATACTCTAAGTGCTTTTGATTTACATGTTCTGCTATTTCTAGAACCCATTTTTTAGAACCTATACTTTTTTTAGCTTTATCAATTATGGTAAGAGCTTCGCTGGCACCACCAGCATACATCACTTTTACATTTTCATTCATTGTAAAAATTTTTCCATCTCCATTGGTTTGATTAGAAAATGTTCCTCGATTAGTTAAGAGCTTGTCAGCTACCAAAACTGCCTTTTTCTTGTTGTCTGATAATGCTGCAATACAAACGGTCATATTTTTATTACTTTTTATTATGCTTATTAATTTCTTTATTGCATTGATTTAATACATACAAAGACATTTTTTCTGGGTCAGAGCTAATCATTTTGCTCTTATTTTTTATAAAATTAAAACACCTCAAAAAGAGGTGCTATTACTGACTATTAAATTTGATATTATTCGACGCATATTTATAAATTAATTGACCATGTCTCAGGGTCACTTGACTTGTCACTAGCGTGCAGGGGAGGAGGGATTCGAACTCTCAAGACCTCTTTTGGAGAGAGGCAGTTTGCCATTAAGCTTACTCCCCTAAAACAAAAGGGATGACTTCCCTTCTATCTCTTTACTTCTTTGAATGTTGTGTGCTTTTTGCACTCTTTACAAAACTTACTCATCTCTAACTTATCTTCAACCTGTTTTGTCTTGTTAGTGAAGTATGAAGTCTTTTTGCAAACTGTACAAACAACCTTTGCTCTTTTTTTCTTTTTTGTTGCCATATTATTTATCTTAATTATTCTCTGAGCCGATGGTGAGAATCGGACCCACGACCTTTCCCTTACCAAGGGAATGTTCTACCACTGAACTACATCGGCATCTCCCCTTTTACGGCTTGGTGGGCGATGAGGGACTTGCACCCCCGAAGGCCGAAGCCATCTGATTTACAGTCAGACCCGTTTGACTACTTTGGTAATCGCCCAATGAAACAATGATAGCAAATGATTGATTATTTTTCAATAACCTTCTGTCTTTGCACTCTCCACTCCTGAATTTTCTTCTGATGACCCGATAAAAGAACAGGAGGTACTTTCCACTTCTTTCCCGCTTCCGGAACAAATACTTCTGGTCTAGTGTACTCAGGAAATTCTATAAACCCACCTTTTTTAGTCATTCTTTCCTTTAAAAAGGCTGGTTTTCCTAAAACATTGGGAATTAAGCGAGAGATTGTCTCTATAACAATCATAGCTGGTAATTCCCCTCCCATCAAGTCATATTCTCCAATTGAGAGCTCTTCGTCTGCAATATACTTAGCTACTCTTTCATCAACTCCTTCATAACGGCCACAGATAAATACTAAATCATCGTATTTACTTAATTGGAAAGCCTTCTTTTGATTAAAGGTCTTCCCTCGTGGAGTAAACAAGATTACGCGAGACTTCTTCTTTTTATTCTTTTTCAGTATTTCTTTAATCGCTTTAAAGATAGGCTCAACTTTTAAAACCATTCCTAGTCCCCCACCATATGGTCTGTCATCAACCGTTCTTCTTTCATTATCAGTCCACTTTCTTAAATCGTGAACATTAATCTTAAGAATGCCTTTGTCTGAGGCTTTCTTAATAAACGATTCTTTTAGATAGGAATCAAAAAGATTAGGAAAGATTGTAATAATATTAAATTGCATATTATTTTAAAACAGAAATATAGTTTTTAAGCATGAAAATAGTTTCATCCTTCAAACTACGTCTTATCCATTCTTTCTCTTTCTCATCAACTAACTCCCCCAATCCAATCATAATTTCATTACTTTTTATTGATTCAACAGCAACCAAACAATTCATTAATTGTTCTTTTGTTTCTAGTCCAGTTATTGATTTTACGGCTTCGTTATCTATATCCCAGCTACTTTTAGAAAAGTAATAGATATCATAAACATCCCTCATTGCTATTGTTTTTCTTAGTGTTAAGGCAGAAATCTTGCTAGCAAAAAGATATTCTTTTCGAGCAACCAACATTAATATCCCAAGGTATTCTCTCAGTACATATTCTTCTTTAATATTTTTTATTGTTTGTCTAGTGTTAATTTCTATCTTAATATTAAAATCCGTTTCGCCATAAGATAACAACGCGAAAATAGTAAAATGCTTAATGTGCTTATCTTTAACAACTCCATATTTCTCCATTATTTTAACAATTTTTTCAAGCACTTCGTCTTGTTCCATCTTTTTTCCCGAAAGCATGTCAAAATCGAGATCTACAGAAAATCTTGGTAAATCATAAAAAAAATATGCGCAAGTTCCGCCTTTAAATCCCAAAAGCGAAGCAATGGATGCATCCGCATATATATCCTTCAATATTTTTCCCATGATTAGCTGATGCTTTTTCTTATTCAACATATGTTTTGTATTTAGCTAATCTTTTTTCCAATTGCTTATTACTGTAAATTTTAACTAATTTAAAGCATTTTTCCCAGTTAAGAGGTTTTAAATTATCAAAATAATACCTAGGATATATGTATATCATATCCAGAAAAGCTCGCTCTGGGGTAGCAATACTATAATTATCTTTTTTAACTATTCCTTCCGGATTATATAAAATAGATTCTTTCATCTTTCTTAAGGTGAAAGATTTACCATTAATTTTTAAATTTTTAGACCATTTACTAGCAACGAAAAGCGTATCATAATGCTGGAATATCATTCCCGCGTCCCTTAAAGCTGTTTCAAAACTAATATATGATGGAGAATAGATGCTCGTAGCTAGCTCTCTTGAATCATATAATTTTTCTTTACTATAAATTCCTCTTGATAGCCTAATTAAAACTCCCCTTTTTACATAATAAGCAATCTTAGAATTGAGTTTCTTGGAATCCCTTTCTTCCCAAATTAAAGCTAGATCTTTGTTTGTAAAGATTGTTTTCGTGCTTTTATATAGTTTTGCTGTTATATTTTGCATAATGTGAGCTGGAAATTGTGTTTTTTCTTATTTCCATCTTATATTATTAAGAAATGAGTGTCAATAGAATGTAAAATAGTAGATGTCGCTAAATAAAAAATGCAGGATTTTTTAATTTCTCTGCATCTGCTGGACAATATTTTATTGCCAGTTTCATCTGCGAGAGGATTAAATAATCGTTTCGGAAAGAATATCCATAACAGCCTCTTCCTTTGCAGTGTTGTTGAGGATGCTAAGGATTTCCTTCTCGATTTTATTCGTTACATCTCCTCTTTTCAGATATTTTACTCGTTCTTCAAGAGCAATCAGCTTTCTGTACTCGGTGATGACGAGTTCAAAGCTTTTAGCAAGATCTGGGAATGAACCCTTTTTCTTGACGAGCACTTTTTCAGCCTTCTTTGCACTAATGATTAATTCCAATGCCTTTTTTTTCGGAATCATTTCACATGCCTCTCTTTGGCATAGCTATAATACAATAAAAGTATAAATAAGTCAACAGGAGAATAAAGAAACAAAAAAGCCCCTTGCGGGACTCTTTTTGATTCATAGAATTAAATCTTGAAATCATCGAAATCTTCAGTAATGCTGGCTGTAGGTTCTGCTACTGGAGCAGCTGCAGCTGTTTCCTGAGGTTTTCTTCTAGAACCACCTTCTGGTTCTTCAATCTTTAGATTGACTCTGGCGTGATTCTTAAGACCAATGATTCTCACTAGATTTCTAATAGCTCTAGCTGTTGAACCTTCTCTTCCAATTAACTGACCCATGTCTTCTGGGTTTACTTTTACTGATAGTAAAACGCCCATTTCATCAACCTTTCTCTCTACTTTTACATCATCTGGATGATCGACTAGGGTTTTAACAATATATTCTAGAAACTCGATATCTTTTGCTTCTGCCATGCTAGTTCAATTTTATTCTAAATACTTTTCACCGGGTAGTTCGACCTTTCCTTTTATCAATTATGTTTACTTGCTACCCTTTTCCAATGTTTAACCACAAAAAAGCAAGAATAGTATCAAAACTATTCTGCCTTTGGAGCTTCTTCTACAGGAGTTGTTACTTCTGCGACTGGAGCAGCAACTGGAGCTGCTACTTTTGGTTCAGGAAGTGCTTTCTTTCTTTTCTTGTAAACAATCTTCTGTTTTTCTCCTTTAATGATTTTCTCGTTAATTAGGATGTTGTAAACTGTATCTGATGGTTGGGCACCAACACTCATCCAGTATTGAATTCTTTCGGCATGCATAACCTTCTCTTTAGTTAGAGGGTTGTAAAATCCAACTTGTTCAACGAACTTTCCTCCCTGAGGTGGATTATTTCTATCGGTAACGACAACCTTGTATGAAGGTTGCTTTTTCTTTCCTGTTCTAAATAGTCTGATTACTAACATATTGGTTATTATTAATTACAAAAGTATCTTACACTACTTCTTATTTTTTTTCAACCCTTGACAATAGTTTTTAGTATTGTACTATATGAAAAGGTGGTTTTGACAAATGAACACTAGATGTATTGGAAAATATGGAAACGACAATTGCGATTGCAGTAATGGCTGTGAATGTGCCAAAGAGGAAAACTATGACAGGCAATTCAGTGACGTTACTGATGAGGAATGGTTCTTTCTTTGGATTCTTGTCGTACTTTACGGCGCAGGCATTTATTATGCCGCATTCCATTTATTCCCCCATTAACTTCTTTAACCAAGAAGTTTTCGTGCTTTAATTACCAATCTTTTACCTTTAGAGCTTCTTCGGCGGCTTTTAATTCAGCTTCATGTTTTGAAGAGCCATCTCCTTTGGCGACTAACTCATCCCCTAAGAATACTCCGACAATGAAGAATTTCATATGGTCGGGACCGCTTTCTTCTAAAACTTGATAAATTGGAGTAATAGCGACTATTTCCTGAGCTTTTTCTTGGAATAAAGATTTAGGGTCTTTAAAGAGTTTCTTTTCAATAATTTCAGGCAGCTTTCGAGCAATTAAATTCTTTTCAATAAAGACTTTTGTGACTTCGTATCCTTGGTCTAGATATAGAGAACCAATGAAAGCTTCAAAGGTATCAGATAGGATATATTTTCTTGCTTTACCTTTTTCTTTCTCCTCTCCCGAAGACAGCAAAAGAAAATCTTCAAAACCAATTTCCTTAGCTGTGTCCGAGAGGATGCCCGCATTAACTAGAGATGCCCTCCAGCCTGTCATTTCGCCTTCTGGCTTGTCGGGATAGGTACGAAACAGGTAATCTGTCGTTATTAACTCTAAAACCGCGTCTCCGAGGAATTCTAGCCTTTCATTGTGAGTTAGATAGAAACTAGGATTCTCATTTAGGTATGAACGGTGGCAGAAAGCCTGGATTATCAAATCCTTATTCTTAAAGGAAACATTTAATGACTTTTCTAAAATAGAAAAATCTTTCATATTATTTTTCTTCATTGTTTTCACTCTTAACCTCTTTCTCTTCTTCACCAGCTATTTCTCGATAGACTGTTCCTAAAACTCCATTGATAAACTTTCGTGAATTCTCTCCGCCAAAGTTCTTAGCTAGTTCAATTGATTCATTAATCGCCACCTTAGGAGGAACTTCATCTTTATTTTCGTAAAGCAACTCAAAAATACCGATTCGCAAAACATTCCTATCAAGAATGTTTATTTGATTAATCGGCCACTCAGGAGCGGTCTTTTCAATAATTTTATCAATCACGTCAATATTTTCTTTGACGCCATTAACTAAAGTCCAAATAAAATCGTAGCTTTCAAGGCCTTTTCCGAATTCTTCAACGTTCTTTTCGGTAATTTTTTCCAAATCACTATCAACCTTCCCGTGAAAGTCCCATTCGTACAAGCTTTGCATTGCGACTGATCTTGATAGGTGCCTTGAGGCCATATTATTTCTTTTCTTCTTTTTTAGATTCTGTGGGTTTTGCTTCTCCTATTTCCTTCTGTCTTTGTTTTTGTTCTTTCTTTTCTAGTTTAGCCATTACGTTTACAAGTTCAGTTCCCTTGTAATATCCGCAAAAACCACAAAGAGTGTGAGGTAAAACAGGCTTTCCACATTTAGGACATTTAACTAAAGTTGGGGTCTTAATAAAAATATTTCCCCTTCTTCGGTTCTTTCTTGATGAATTGTGTCTTTGTTTTGGTACTGCCATAATCTTATCTTTAATCTATATACGTATTATACATTTTTAAAACTTTTTGTCAAAATATTTGTAAATAAAAAAATCTACATTTCGCTAATAATTTAAATAAAAGTAATTAAAAGTTATTCTGTAGAGTTGGGACTGTACTCTTCTCCGATATGGTGTCCATGAACGCAGATATCATCGTTTTCAGGGAAACTGCCTCCGCAGATATTACAGCGAGACCTTTCTTCTTTGCACACTACCAGTAGTTTGCTATCAAGTTCCGTAAGAATACCTCCGTGCCAAATGTTAAGGGCACTAAAAAAGTAATAACATTTTGCTATTCTTTTGTCAATTTTCTATACTCCAAATTTAATTTACTATATTCGAATTATAAGAAAAGCTTCAATAAAAAAATAACGGGGCGATACGTTATCTTTAAGATAAGTTATCAACCCCTTTGTTCGCTTTAACAATCATCATGCCAATAGCGACCCGACGATATTTGAAAAACGTAATTTTTTGGTATAGAAAGGATTTAAAGTTGTGGAGTGGCTTAGGCGATAAATTTTTTTAAAGTTTTTATCAATAAAAGCAAAACATCTTTCGTCTCCCTCGTAAATTATTCGCAAGGTGTCCTTATCTCCAAACATTTCTGTTTTGAATTTAATCCGATAATGTTCATTGTCGTTTTCAGAATATATCTCAGCCGATGCATCAATTTTTGAATTTGGACCGTAGAATTCAATTGATTCATCTAGTCCACCGGGATTCTCCTTAAAATAGCCTTGCGAATCTTCTAGACAGCAAATATAATATGATGATACTTGAGGCGATGAAAATCCATTTTCTTCCATGAATTTTTTAATCATCTTGAGCCCAAGAAGTGTTGGATAGTTAAAATAAATACCGAAGTATTCATCTTTACTTTTTAACTCTTTGTTTGACATTTCCCCTCCTTTTTTAGTTGTTCAAATATCAATACAATATTTTTATGAAGTTTTAGTAGGCAACTTCTAAAAAGAATATGGCTACATTGTAGCAGAAATATAGTACAATTTATGTTGTATTGTGTCAACGGCAATCGAAACCTTTAAAAAGAAACTAAAATTGATTCATTGCTAATTTTTCTATTCTATCTTGGTATTGCTCTTGAGTTATGTTACCAATAGCCAACAAATTATTTAATCCTAAATAGTATTGTTCTTTAATTTGTGAAGTTGGTATGGCGGCATTGTATAAGCGAATATCATCTATATTTCCAGTAAAAGGTGAAAGTGTTCCTCCAGTCCCAATAATTTGAGAAACGGCATTATCAATATTTGCACCAATTCCAGCTTTTGTCGTTTCTCCATCAATAACCCCATTGCGATAGTGTTTTAAATTAGTGCCAGTTCTAGTAACAAGAACATACTGCCAAGTATTAGGCGAAAAATAAGCGCCAGTTTCTAAACTTCCAGTTCCCCATACTCCATTAGTAATTGACGAAAGAAGTTTTATATTCGTTCCATTGCCACCATAAGTAGTAAGTCCCAAAAAGTATCCAGGATTACTATCAACTGTGCTTTTTGTTAAAATAGCATAAATGCGGTCAATAGCTGTAGCTCCAGTATAGTATATCCAAGCTCCAACGGAAAAATTACCAGTACCAAAATTTAAAGCTGACCCATTCCCGCAATTAATAGAATCATTTCCATCAAAGTACAGACAACTACCAGAGATGCAATTACTACCAGTTCTTAATTTATTTAACGCATCTCCGGTGGTTAAGGTTCCGTTATTCGTTTTCCCCCAAGAATCTTGAATAGTTGTTCCGCTTACAGCAGTTGAAAGTTCATCAAATTTGTATTCGGCAACAATATTTACCATCAATGAATTTCTTAAAGAGTTAGAAAATATTTGAGCCTTAGCAATAATTGCCTTGTCGGTCATCCCGCCCATACTAACAACAATTAAGCCAGAAAGAATTCCGATAATCGCTATCACTACTAATAACTCAATCAATGTGAAAGCTAATTTTTTATTCATTAAAACTATTATACAGGAATTTAATTAATAAGAAAACTACTTTGCTGTTGATGCTCCATAATCTTGTATTTTAATTTGCATCTCAGGACTTAATTGTTTTACCAGTTCCGCATTGTATGAAGAATTAGTTGGCACGTTAAAGATTTGATTAGCTCCAATGGCATAAGAACGTGATAATGCGGCTAACGACCCTTCTTGAACTGCGGGGTCAACATTAGTCGTAAATATGGAAATAGTATCATCACTATTGCGCATGATATTAAAAGTTCTGAATTGCTGAGGGAATTCTCTTAATGATGAAGTTTCAACTTCCCAGAACCCAAGCTCGGGACGATTAGTATCGGGCGACTTCAAAGCGGTAATAGTATTGAGATGGCGATGTCCAGAAAGCCATAGTAATAAATTAGGATATGTATTTAACTTAGCAATTAATTCTGCATCAGAAACAAAAGAGGTAGATTTCCAACCAAGGAAAGAACCCGGCTTTTCTACGCCAATTGGAATATGGGCAGTAATAATCATCAATTTGCCTTCAGCTTGGCCTTTATCAAGTTCTTCAATCAACCAACTGTAACGTTCTTTATCTAGAAAACCATAACCATAAATACCACCAGTAGTATCATCGTCTCTTTGAGTGTCATCAAGTACAATAACTTTTAATGGTAAGTCAGTTTTTGGTTCAAAAGAATAGCAAGCAAGTCCAGCTGATATATTACTTTGATTGAACCCGTGCCCTAAGGGAGAAGAAGATGTTTTTAAAAATTCACTCATCCATTCAGTTTTTGAAATTGAATGGCGGTTCACGTCAGCCGACACCTTGGGAGGAGTTGAAAAGTTGGTAATTGGTCCAACTCCAACAATATCGCCATATGCGGTCTTTCCATCAACTACACCGACATAAGAACCACGACTATCTATTCCATTTTTAAATATATTGCCTAGATTTAATATATTATCGCTAGTATAGAAAGATTTAAGATAATCATTAACGGGGTTAACACCCATCCAGAAATGGTCGTGGTTGCCAAGAGTTTGATACCAAGGAATTGATTTATCAAGTCCAGCTGCTTTGTATTCATCTTGATAATCATTATTTGGTCCAGCAACAGGATTATCCTTAATTCCTGAATCTGGGTTTATCTTTTGACCGTCCAGAACATCAATAAACCATCTTAATTCATTGTACTGGTTGCTATTAGTATTATCTCCTAAAGAAATACCAAAAGCGAAAGGAGTTTTCTTGTTAAGCGCATTTATTGTTTGAATGGCAGCATCAAGAAATTGAGTTGTATACATTATGACTGGTGAATAGGCAGAAATAGTACCACCTTTGTAGCCCATAAAAATTGCTTCCGCGGGAGATTCCTTATCAGTAATATGTATATCAGTAATAGCGAAGAAATCTAAAAGCTTAGCAGTGTTTGCTGCGCCAGAATATGTAGATGGCATCAAATCCAATTTCTTCTCAAAAGGAATTCCTTCTTTAAAATTCCAAACTCCGTATCCATATTGTGAATACTTTGCAGTTTCATATGGAAAAATCTTAGGAGAAGCTGAAGGCACAGCAACTGGAACAATTGTTCTATCAAGTGTAGTTAAAACAGTAGAGTCTATTGGATAACTAGGATTATTATTTTTTAAATTATTAGCGATAAAAACTATAACTACGAGAAACAGAAGAAAAATAATAATCTTTTTTAGTTTCATATGATTTTATTATAAAGCGTTATTTATTGCTATTGTGGAGTAACATCTTTTAGTGTTGTATTTTCGACTACCAAGTATTTACTAACTCCGACTGTAGGAGAAGATACCATTGGTTCATCAGCTTTTCTGTCTGCGTAGTTAACAATAATACTCCCATTTCTTGCTTCTGTATTTTGTGGTGCGATTCTATCTCCTAAGAAAACAGCATTGGTTCCTTTGCATCCACTAATATCGGCCAGTGCAACTGCGACATAGAAAAAAGTACCGCTACCGCCTGTATTCTGGGTTAAAATGAAAGCGGTGTCAGTCAGTCCATCTCCATTAAAATCACCAGATGACTCGTTTCCAAAATACTGAGTGATAGTTTTTGAGGCAGAACCTGGAACTAATTCACCCTCGCCATAGCCGTTCTTTAGCGTAATGTTTTCTCCTTCAATGGAATAGGTGCAATTTCTTGAATCAACGGCTTTTATTGTTTTAGGCTGATTAAAGAAATAAAAACCAACTAAGGCAAGTATCACTAAGCTTATTATAATGAGCAAAACTATTAATATATTTTTCTTCATATTTTTCTATTGTACTTTCCTAATGAAAACTAAGGTTCTAATTTTTTAAACTGTTTTAATGAATTCTTGATAAACTTTCCAAATTTACGGTCCTTCCCTCTTTTTTCTAATTCAGTCATTTCATAGTGCTCAGACTCCTTTTTCAATTTAATGTAGTTTAGATATTTCTCTTCATTTAACTCTTTGTTTTCAAGGGCCTTTAAAACAGCACAGCCTGATTCATGGAGATGAGTACAGTCGGCAAATTTACAGTTTTGAGATAAGGCAATGATTTCATCAAAAACATTTTCTATGCCTGAATTGGCATCCGCCATTCCCACTTCCCTTGTTCCAGGATTATCAATTACAATTCCTCCATTATTTAGAAAATACATTTCTCTCTTAGTAGTCGTGTGTCTGCCTTTGCCAGTTGCTTCGCTAAGTGTTTTTGTTTCAATTTCATTATTTCCTAGTAACTTATTTACTAGTGATGATTTCCCCACACCAGAAGAACCGATAAAACAATAGGTTTTTCCTTTTTCAATGTAGAACATTAATTCGTCTAATCCTTGCTCAGTAATGTTGCTGGTTGTAATAACATCAATACCATCAAATCTATTTTTGATTTGTTGTATTTTTAAATCTAATTCTTCTTCAGGAATTAAATCTATCTTATTCAACACAATAACCGGCTTAATCTTTCCCTCATTGATTAAAACAAGGTATCTTTCAAAGCGATTAAGATTGTAATCTCGGTCAACTGATTCAACGATGAAAACTGTATCAACATTAGTAGCAATAATCTGTACATCTTGTTTATTACTGTATTTTTTACTAAACACAGTTTTTCTAGGTAGAATCTTGTGAATAACTGCCATACCTTCACTTGGGATTGATATAGCTACCCAATCACCGACGGCGGGATAATCTTCCCTTCTCGCAGCATTAAACATTTGTTTCCCCGTTATCTTTGCTAGGTATTCACCATTTATGTCTCTTACCCGATATGATTCTTTGTATTCAGCAATAACTCGAGCAACTGAATATTCGTTTAATCCTAAAGATTTTCGATTCGACTCAAAGAAATCATCATAACCTAATTTTTCAATTTCGTTTGTCATATTATTATGCGCTAGGTTTTTCACCGAATTCCATTCCAACATCAGTAATTTTGAACCCTAGCTTTTTATAAAATTTAACTTTATCTTTTTCAGCAAACAAGGCAATTGAACAGTATTTTTTGCCTTTAGTTTGTTCAATCAATTTGTTCATAATTAATCTTCCTATTCCCTGTCCTTGATAATCTTTATGCACGACAACATCGTAAAGCATACACATAATTCCATCTTCGACTAATCTTCCCATTCCAATTAGTTTTTTACCATCTAAAATAGTATAAACAAAAGATGATTTAGAAAGTATTTCTTTCCATTTCTTTTCACTTCTTGGTTGCCAACCAATAGACTTTCTAATAAGTCTAATTTGATTAATATCAATATTTTTATTGGTTGATTCTTTGTATTTCATTAAAAGATTTAATCTATGTATTTAGCCATAATGATAATGTCCTCGTATTTACCATAGTACTGAGTACCACCTTTAATTGTTCCCACTTTTTGAAAACCCATTTTCTTGTATAGACTTTGGGCTATCTTATTTTTAGTGTAAACATCAAGAGCTATTATTTTCGGTTTAAACTTCTTTATTGCTTTATTAATAACCTCTTTAATTAGCTTTTCGCCTAATCCCTTCCCTCTTGCATCTTTTCTAAGCGAAATACCTAATTCGCCAATGTGACTTTTAGTTCCTGTTCCCATAGCTATTCTACTGCTACCAACAACTTCTTCATTGATAATCAAGGATAAGTGCAGAGAATTCTTACTTTCTACTATACCTTTAAGGTATTTTCTTTCTTCTTTAAGTGTTTGTTTTTTCTGAATAGTCAACATTGCTCTTTCTTCAACTAAAGAGTTTATCATTTTAAGACTTGAGTCGAGGTCCGACATTTTAGGTGGACGTATTAATATTTTTTCTTTCATAGGCTTATTATATCTTTAAAATAAAAATAAGCAATGAAAAGTGCATAAACACTATTTAGTACATTTTACACTTTTTACTTCCTGTTATATAGTATCCCTATACAATAAAGCTAAAAATATGGAAGAAATAATTTACATTACTGGACACAAGTCACCTGATACCGACACAATTTGTTCCGCTATTGCCCATGCCGAACATTTGAAATCTAAAGGGGTTAATGTTGTTCCAGCTAAATGCGGAGAAATCAACCCGGAAACTAAATTTGTTTTGGACTATTTCGGCGTTGAAGAACCAATAACTATCGATTCAGTTGCAGACAAGAAAATTGTTTTGGTTGACCACAACGAAAAGACTCAGAGCCCTGAAGGAATAGATAATGCTAAGGTAATTGGCGTAATAGACCACCACAAGATGGGATTTTCATCAAATGAACCAATTGAAGTTGAGATAAAGCCAGTTGGCTCAACTGCAACAATTATTGCTCAAAGAATGATGAAGGAAAACTTCCCTATTGATAAAAAGATTGCTGGACTATTATTATCAGCTATTCTTTCTGATACTGTCATATTCAAATCTTCAACTACAACTAGGCTTGATATTGAAACCGCAGAAGAGCTAAACAAAATAGTTGGACTTAAAGACATTAAAGCCTTTGGGATAGAAATGAAAAAAAAGAAGTCTTCCCTTTCTGGTCTCACTGCTGAGCAGATAATAAAGTCTGATTTTAAGATATTTGAATCATCTCTTGGGAATCTTGGAGTTGGCCAAATTGAAACCGCTGACTTAACCGAAGCTTTAGCAAGGAAAGAAGAGCTATTAAAGGAGATGAATAGCATAAAAGAAAAAGAAGGATTACTGTTCTTAATACTAATGCTTACCGATATTATTAATGAAGGGTCTGAATTGCTAATTAGCGAAGGGTTCGAATTAAAAGATATTTTCAAAAAAGAAATAAAAGATAATTCAGTATATATTGAAAAAATGATGTCTCGCAAGAAAGACCTTCTACCAATCATAACAAGCGCTCTGAAATAAGATAACCGTCAATATAAAATCCCAGCATAAAGCTGGGTTTTATGTGGTAGTAATTGCAAGGAAAAAAGTTTATAGCTTATTGTATTTAGTGATTTTTCCTTTAGCTTTTTCTATTGGATACTTCTCGGCATTCTTTACTAGTTTTTTATCTAAAGCATCAAGGATATCTATATCTAAATCATGGCTTAATAAAAGAACCCAGTACAAGACATCTGCCAACTCTTCCCCTATATGCTCCTTATCAGTTTTAACATACTTTTCTATTTCTTCTTTATTCTTCCATTGGAAATGCTCCATCACTTCACTGGCTTCCAAAACTAAGGATAAGGACACATCTTTAGGATTATGGAATTGCTTCCAATCTCTTGCGTCCCTGAAATCAATTATTTTTTTAACTAAGTCTTCGATGTTTTTCATATTTAAGGCTCAAATATAACTATTGGGTGTTTATCTTAGATATGGAAATATTTCTAATGCTTCTTTGTTGGAAATTGCTGAAATTCCAGCTGGAGGGCGGCTAAAATTACCGGCAAATTTAGCGATTGGTATTTTATTTAATAAAACGCCAATAAGGTTTACGCAAGTTAACAAATTATTTCTTCTTCCTGTTCCAAGGCGAATATCAAAACCAAGCGTATGGTATTTAACATCTTCATTCCAGGCTAAGGCGTCAAGAAAGTTAAGAAAAACTTTAATTGGCATTCCATTTACAGTTGGTATTTTTTCCTCAATTATTTTCATTGCCATATCAGGTATTTCATATCTCCAAATCTTGGGAGATACTTCTTTATGGTCAATCATATAGGCAGAACGAAACAAAAGACAGGCTATTATTTCTAAAGCTTGTTCGTTTTCTTTTCCCAGTTTTTGTAACTCGTTAAAGATATCTACAAAAGAGGCTATTTGCTTATCTTGTAAAACGTCTTTTTCAAAAATAGTTGGCTTCATATCATTTGGATTGTTGCCACTACGTCCATCATGATACTTACATCTATTATAATCAGGAGCTGCTTCTTTGCCTGGTTTTCCTAAGTTTACGAAATAATCTCCCTCCGAAAAAATAGTATAAAAATTTAAATTGCCGTCGTTTCCACCTTTCCAATTAATAGCTTCTGAAACCCTATCTAATCGTTTTGTTCCGGCAACCTTAGAAGACATGCTTTCGCGGTCTACTTTTAAGACATCATTTAGATTTTTATCTATTGTTTGCATTAGTTAATATTATACACCAAAAACTTCTATGGTCTAGTATATTGGAAACTTGATCAAAATAATCTTGTATGCTATAATCTTTTTGTATGAAGAAAGAAATGAAAAATACTATAAAAGTAGTAGAATTATTTGCTGGTGTCGGTGGCTTTAGAATAGGTCTAACTAGAGCAAATTTTGCCGACAAATCTTATGAAGTTATTTGGAGTAATCAATGGGAGCCTGCAACAAAGCTACAGCACGCATCTAATATTTATGTCAAAAGATTCGGAGAAGAGAACCATTCCAATGAAGATATTCAAAAAGTTTCTACAAGTACGATTCCGAATCATCACTTATTGGTCGGTGGTTTCCCCTGCCAAGATTATTCAGTCGCAAGAACCTTAAACCAAGCCGCTGGAATTGTTGGAAAGAAAGGTGTTCTATGGTGGTCAATTCATCGAATCTTAAAAGAAAAAAACAATAAAGCTCCTTCTTTTTTAATGCTCGAAAATGTAGATAGATTATTAAAGTCTCCAGCTTCTCAAAGAGGAAGAGATTTTGCTGTTATGTTGGCTTCTCTATTTGATTTAGGCTATGCGGTAGAATGGAGAGTAGTGAATGCTGCCGACTATGGAATGCCTCAACGCCGAAGAAGAGTTTACATAATGGGTTACAAGAAAGGAACAAAGATTTACAATGATATTAAAAAATCTGAACCGTTTGAATGGCTTTCAAAAAAAGGTTTAACGGTTAATGCTTTTCCGGTAGAAGAATTTAAGTCATCGGAAATAAAATCATTTGAAATAAGTAATAATCTTGAGGAAATAACAAAAAGCTTTAATAAAGAAGGAAAAAACAGCCCATTTGAAATGGCTGGAATGATGATAGACGGAAAGGTTTCTACATTTAAACCTTTTCCAAAATACAAGGGAAAATTAGCCAAGCTTAAGAATTATCTTGATAAAGGTAAGGTCCCCAAAGAATATTTTATTGATGAAAAAGCATTAGAAATGTGGAAATATTTGAAGGGTGGGAAGAAAGAAGAACGTAAAAGTAAAGATGGCTTTAAATATTTATATAGTGAAGGCGGAATGGCTTTCCCTGATAACCTTAACAAACCCTCTAGGACTATTGTTACTGGTGAAGGCGGTTCAGCTCCATCAAGATTTAAGCATGTAATAATGACTAAATCAGGAAAATATAGAAGACTTACCCCCACAGAACTCGAAAGATTAAATATGTTTCCTGTGAATCACACGAAAGAAGAGTCACCAACAAAAAGAGCTTTCTTTATGGGGAATGCTCTTGTTGTTGGAGTCATCACTAAATTAGGTAGAGAATTACTTAATAGATTACGTTAAGATTATAACTTTAGCTTATACAGTAACGTCTCTTCTTTCTTTTACAAAGCCTATACGTTTATTTTTCGCTGTCATCTCTATGAAGCGAGTTAAAGATTTTTTATAAATATCCACGCTTTGTCTTTTTCTACTTTCAATATATGCAATCCTGATACGTTGATATGAGGGTGGCATTTTTTGAAAGTATTTCCAAGCGTCTTTGTTTGCTTTTAATGCTTTTAAAATATCTGGAGGAATTACAAAATTATCAGCCTCATCTGTCTTTTCATTGAATGCATGCGCAATACTTTCTATTCCCCATTTCGTCATTTCTTTTTTCTTTATAAGCTCACGGATACGTTCTTTGTTCATTTGTGAAAGTTCACTTTTTGGTTTACGTGGTGAGAAACGCTGAGCAAAGCGTTCTTTGTCAATTTTTTTGAAAATACTATCAATCCATCCATAGCAAAGGGCTTCCATTACCGCATCATCATATGAAATACGAGGTTTGCCGGTTTCCTTGTAGTAATAAATAAGCCAAATTTCAGGCTCTGTTTTGTGATTTTTTGAAAGCCATGAATGCCACTTTTTTCTATTGTCTACGTAAAGAGTTTTGCCAAGTTTCATATATATATTATTCTATCTTAATTATTTAAAATAGAGAAATTAAGATGGTAAGTTCTGCAGGAGTACTGGGATGAAATTGGAAAGTTGCATAATATAAAAAGCCTAGCAGATGCTAGGCTCTTTAACTACTTCTTTTTTACTGGAATGCAGATATCCACAATCATATCTCCATTCTCTAATTTGCATTCAGCAGGATACATCTCAAAGGGAGGTTTATCTTCTGGTTGGTAGCCGCTTTGTGGAAGCCAGTTAAGATATAGCTCATTCCAATACTTTTCATAATCCTTTGAATCCTTGACGATGCATCTGGTAATAGCATATTCTCCACCCTTAATCTCTTGCTTACCAATTTCATTATCAACTTCCGTATGACTTGGGACAGACAAGCAAACATCCAGTCTTAGTTTTGATTCATCAGCAATTTCTGGTCCATCGTAGTAGATGCAAAGAAATTTACTGTCTTTGTCGATTAAATTTCTCGGACCAGCCCAGTTGCAAAGTCTGGCAAAGAGTTCTCCAAATAAATTAGGATTATTCTTGTATGGACCAATATGTCTAATGTATGCCAAAGTCATGTCTGGCAAAGTTTTAATTTCAACTTTCATATTTTTATTTATTAATGATTTGTAATAAATAGTTGGCCGACTATTATTCTTATTATAATGAAAGTCTAAAATATAATCTTTTCCTTTCTTGCTTTTTATGTAGCGTATCTTGCTATCTTTGTACTCACTAGGAGTTGTTTTAAAAAACAACTTAAATTCTCTTGAAAAAGCTTGAGAACTAGAAAAACCGTTCTTGATGGCTATATCAGTAATAGTATAGTTAGGATTAGTGAAAATCATTGAAGCCGCTTTCTCGATTCTGATTCGGCGAATAAAATGGTTTAAATTTTCACCCATTATGGATTTAAAGATTCGATGAAAGTGAAAAGATGAAAAACCAGAAGCTTTAGCAATATCTTCAAGCTTGATTTTATTTTTAATATTTTTCTCAATATAATCTATGGCTAGATTTATTTTATTTATATATTGAGATGGGATATTTTTGTTTTGAGGCATGTTAATATAATATCATAAACAAAAAATCGACAAAAGGGTCAATTTGATTCTATCGAGATGTTGTTTTTAATGATTTATAGCAACAATCATAATTATTATGATGGCCATTGTAAGAAAAATATTTAGAATATAACTTTTTATACTTTTTTTATTTTTCCAACCAAGATAGAAAAATAAAATAGCAAATATAAAAAATAAATTAAACCAAGTGAAAATCATTGACATTAAAGTGCCAATTACTGCTAGAACTAGAAAAATATTTCCTATAAAAATAAGACTGAAACTAGCATCTGGTTCGGGTATTTTAAATTTTATCATAAGCTTTAATAAGGTTATTGTAGCTGAAAAAGAAAAAGCGTCAATTAAATACAGGGGCGCTGGGACGAACTTGGAACCTTTTTGAAATTTTTTTATATAAAAAAACGGGGTAGTTTTTTATCTTTAAGATAATCGCTGGCCCCTTTGTTCATTAATAACGCTTAAGTATTTGAACAACGGAAGATGTCCACTTTTTGGAATTTTTTCCATCAAATAACTTAAGAATCATTTTTTCCCCAAGTGCAAGATGTTCAATCTTACATCTTTCCTCTGGTGAAGGTCCTCTTCGGAACAATCTTGTTCCATCAGCTTCTTCTTTTTCGAATGAGTAGAGGAATTTTTTAGTTTCCAATCCGAAAGCTTCTTCAGGAATTTTATTTAAAAATACAATATCTGCCGTATGAGGAAGTCCTCCGTGACTTGTGAACATTAATGTTTTTTTGTTTTCAAGAAGCATCTTAATGGCAAAGGCTTCTTCCTCTTCAATAGCAAATGAGTACCAATTGCCAGGAGATTCGACAATAATCGTGTTTTTTTCGATTTTTATTTTCCCCTTTCCTGTGGATACATCGTAAGGAAAATTCCTGGCAAAATCTTGTTCTTCTTCGCACCAGCGCTCAACTCCTGATTCAAGACTGAATCCAACTATTTCACCGTTTTTATTTTTTACTACTTTGAACTTCACTTTTAACCCTCCACGGGTTTCTATTTTATATAATATTATATAATCTTTGTCAAATTTAGCGAGGGCGAGTTCAAGAAACTAACGCATAGGGTTCTAGGGCTCTATTATGGTCATCATAAAAAGCCTTACAAGATAAGGCTTCTTGAGTTTGCAGGGGCGATGGGATTGGAACCTTAATCATTTTGACTCATTTGATTAATCGGCGCAAAGCTTTTTCTATGTATTTTACAAATTCCATTCTTTTTAATAATCTCCAAATGTTCTTTCGTTCCATATCCTTTATGTTTCTTAAAATTGTATGCTGGATACTTCCTATTATACTTAATCATTAATCTGTCTCTTGTAACTTTTGCAATAATGCTAGCCGCCGAAACAGAGAAGACCTTATCGTCTGCTTTGATGATTGATTCCTGCTCAATGTCTAAATTAATTCTCATCCTTCCATCTAAGATTAAGAAATCAACTTTAATATGGTTTTTTGTTTCTAGATCTTTTACCGCCTTAATCATCGAAAGCTTAGTTGCTTCTAAGATGTTAATTTTATCAATTATCTTTTCCGAAACAATACCTATCCCCCATTTTACCTTAGGATTATTGATTAGATTAGAATACACTTCTTCCCTTTTCTTTTCACTTAGTTTTTTAGAATCCTTTACCGACTTTATCTTTTTAATTTCTTTAAAATCTTTTTCCAAAATTAAAACAGCTCCCGACACTACTGGTCCAGCCAAAGGTCCCCTTCCCGCTTCGTCAATTCCAACTACATAGCGATAGCCCTTCTTTCGTAATCTTTTTTCTTCCTGAAGCATATAGATTATTTTAAACTACTAGAATTAATTCTCGATAAGTATTCTTCTTTTTCTATTCTTCCGCTACTAAGTAAACTGTTTAGTCCAACGTAATATTGTTCTTTAATTTGAGAGATAGGAATGGCAGCATCATACATTCGAATATCATCCATTAAGCCATTAAAATAGTCATTAACATTATTAGTCCAGGCATTTTTCCCAATAGTTGGATTTCTGTTGGTTAGAGGAGTGTAGGAAGTAAAATTACCTTGCCCCATAAAGGTCCCATTTTTATAAATCTTGTAGTGACTACTAGCTCTGACTATTTCAGTAGTAAAATGCATCCATTCATTGAGATTGTTTGTCATGGCAACCGTTTTGCTTTCAGCATCAAATCTAATTGCTAATGCATCCGGCCTTACCAAAATAATTGTGTGGCCAGTGGTACCACCAGATATTCCATTCCCATAAGCTTCGGCCGAGGTATTTCCTCCAACATTGTATCGACTTACTTTAATCCAAAAAGAATAAGTATAACTACTAGAAGTATTTGCCATTAACATGTCATTATTCATTGGGAGAATTATATGGTCATCTATACCGTCAAAAGAAAGGCAGCTCCCAGAAATACAATCTGTTCCTGACTTAGCTTTGTTATTCGTGTCTGAGGATACGGAATTAGTAGATAATGTTCCGTCATTTCCCCTATTCCAGGAATCCTTAAGCACAGCTCCGTTTACGGCAGTAGTTAATTCATCAAATTTCCATTCAGCAATGATATTCATCATTAATGAATTTCTTAAGGAGTTAGAAAATATTTGAGCCTTAGCAATGGTAGCTTTCTGTGTCATTCCGCCCATGGAAACTACAATTAAGCCAGACAAAATTCCAATAATGGCAATCACGACCAATAACTCAATCAAAGTGAAAGCATTTTTTAATAATTTGTTCATTGGGATAATTATACAAGAATAAAAATTAAAAGAAAAGACCAGTAATATGCTCTATACTTTATCGCTTGTATCATCGGCAAATTTGAGATATTATTAATACATATTAAATACATTAATTCTATGGGCATTTTTAATAGTAAAAATAGTAATGAAGAAGTCTTAGAGCAGATAGAAATAATCAATGAAATCAAGATGGCCGAGAAAGAAAATAGGCCAGCTAATTTCAGCAATAAAACTTTGGTGGATTTTAATGTTATCATTGATAAAATCATGTTCGGTTTGAATTTAGAGAATGCTAAAATAATGGGCCCCGTTTTCTTAGGCGAAGTAGTAATTATCGGAGACCTTAATTTGAAAGGTGCTGTTGTAAATGGTTCCCTCTATTTAGGCAAATCAGACATCAAACAAAACCTTGTCTTGGAAAACTCTCAAATCAACGGTGCTATTAATTTAGTTGGTGCTAGGATTGGAGGAAACATTAACGCTCGAGGATTAATTACCGTTGGCTTTTTATCTCTGGCTAAGACAGAAATATTCGGCGACGTAATTTTAGAAGATGCCGCCATTGAATCAGCTAACTATGAAGACATGTTGGTTCGAGGAGATGCCTTCTTTGGCGCTTCTAATGTTAAGGGAAATCTTAATTTAGGAAAAATGAAAACGCAAGGAACAATTGATTTGGAAGAAACGAACGTTGGAAACAATCTTGTTTTAACAGGAACGGAAAGCCAAAAAGGAACGATTGATACGACGACGGTTAAAATTGGAGGGAAAAAGATTATTTAATACATATTATAGATGAATAAGAAGTTTACACATTTACACTTGCACTCGCACTACTCTCTTTTGGACGGTTTATCAAAAATCGATGATATTATTGATAAAGTTAAGGAATTAGGAATGGATTCAGTGGCTCTAACTGACCACGGAACTATGTATGGTGCAATTGAGTTCTATCAAAAGGCTAAAGCTAAAGGCATTAAGCCGATTTTAGGTTGTGAAGTTTATGAAGCCTTGAGAAGTATGGAAGAAAAAGCTTCTAATGCAGATAACAAACGTTTTCACCTTATTCTTCTCGTAAAAAACGCAGTGGGATACAAAAATCTAGTCAAGATTGTTACCGAAGCTCATTTAAAAGGATTCTATTACAAACCAAGAGTTGATTTTGAATTACTAGAAAAGTATTCCGAGGGATTAATTGCGATGTCATCTTGTTTGCAAGGACGAATCCCCCATCTACTATTAGCCAACAAGAAGGAAGAGGCCGAAGAAACTGCTCTCAAGTATCAAAAGATATTTGGCAAAGGTAATTACTATTTAGAAATTCAACATCACCCAGGTATTCCCGAACAAGACAAGGCTAATAAAATGGTAATTGAACTAAGTAAGAAAACAGGAATTCCATTGATTGCTACTAATGATTCTCATTATGTCAACAAAGATGATGCCGAAGCTCAGGACGTATTAATGTTAATTAATACTGGAGCCGACATTAATGACAAAGAAAGACTTTCCATGCTGGGAGATGATTTTTCGATTCGTAGCACTGAAGATATGATAGAAGCTTTCAAGGATGTTCCCGAAGCAATTGAAAATAGTCAGAAAATAGTTGAGGCTTGTAATATAGAATTGAAGTTGGGAGAATTTAAGCTTCCTACTTTTGATGTTCCTGATGGAAAAACCGCTGACAATTATTTACGAGAGTTGTGCTATATAGGAATTGAAAATAAGTACAATATTCATTCGGAAGAATTAAATGCTTTAATTGAAAAAGCAAAAAAAGGAGAACCAATTAAGGCCGAAGACGTTAAGGATGAAGAATTAAAGAAAGTAGTCGAGAGAATGGAGTACGAACTATCAGTGATTGTCCGTGTTGGTTTTGCTGGTTACTTTTTAATTGTTCAGGATTTTGTTAATTGGGCGAAAAATAATAGAATTGTGGTTGGTCCAGGCAGAGGTTCAGCGGGTGGTTCAATTATCGCTTTCTTGGCTAACATTACTAACGTTGACCCTCTAAAATATGATTTGTATTTCCAAAGATTCTTGAACCCAGATAGAATCAATCCTCCAGATATTGATTTGGATTTTACGGACAAAAGAAGAGATGAAGTTATTAACTATGTTGCCGAGAAGTATGGGCGAAACCGAGTAGCTCAGATTATTACTTTTGGAACCATGGCGGCCAAAGCTTCGATTCGTGATGTTGGTCGTGCTTTAGGTTATCCCTATTCATATTGCGATAGAATCGCCAAAATGATTCCTTTAGGATTCACACTAAATGATTCACTAGAAAAGATTGATGAATTTAAATCTCTTTACGAGTCAGATAAAGAAGCGGAAAGATTAATCAATTTAGCTTTAAAAATCGAAGGCTGCGCTAGGCATGCTTCAACTCACGCTTGTGGTGTGGTGATTGCTAAAGACCCTCTCGATGATTCAGTTCCGATTCAACATCCAACTCAGGACGAAACCGGAATTGTAACTCAATATGAAATGCACGCCGTTGAATCAATGGGTCTATTAAAGATGGATTTCTTGGGATTAAAAAACTTAACTATTATTGAAGAAACTCTAAAAAGAATCTATGCGGTTCACGGCTTCAATGTGGATATTGATAAGATTCCGTTAGATGATGCTAAAACTTTTAAACTATTACAAGATGGAGATTGTGTTGGTGTCTTTCAACTAGAGTCTGACGGCATGAGAAGATACGTTAAACAATTAAAGCCAACTGAAATTGAAGATATTATCGCTCTAGTTGCTTTGTACCGTCCTGGTCCAATGCAACATATTCCTGAATATATTAATGGTAAACACAAAAGAAAAGAAGTTAGATACTTACATCCATTATTGAAACCGATTCTAGAAACCACTTATGGTATCCCCGTTTATCAAGAACAGATTATGCGTATCGCTCAAGATTTAGCTGGCTTTACTTTGGCTGAAGCTGATATCTTGAGAAAAGCGATTGGTAAAAAGATTGAAAAACTGTTGATGGAACAAAAGGATAAGTTCGTTGACGGGATGAAGAAGAACAAGATTGATGAACGAATCGGTGTTGAGCTATGGCATTGGATTGAACCATTCGCTAGATATTCATTTAATAAGTCGCATGCCGCTTGTTATGCCATTATCGCCTATCAAACTGCTTACCTTAAAGCTAACTATCCCGTTGAATACATGGCTGCCCTCTTAACCGCGGAAGCCTCTGACTTAGATAGAATCTCTACTTTGATTGAAGAGTGTAAGAAGATGAAAATTGAAGTATTGCCACCTGACGCCAATGAAAGTTTCAGCAACTTCAGTGTGGTTCCACAAAAGAATCAAATTAGATTCGGACTATCCGCTATTAAAAACGTTGGCTACAACATCGTTGAATTAATCATTAACGAAAGAAAAGCTAACGGACACTTTGCTACAATCGAAGACTTTGTTTCTCGAGTTGATTCCAAGGTATTAAACAAGAAATCGATGGAAAGCTTAACGAAAGCTGGAGTTTTTGATACACTAAAAGAAAGAAATCTGATTCTAACTAATTTAGAAAAGTTAATGGATTGGGCCAAGAAGAATCAGAAAATGAAAGAAAGCGGACAAAGAGGTTTGTTTGATAATGTTAAATCAGTTAGTTTTTCTACGGGTATTACCCTAGACAAAGCTGAGCCAATTAATGATTATGATAAGTTAATGTGGGAAAAAGAATTGTTAGGCCTATACATTTCTGGTCATCCATTAGAGCAGTATCGAGAAATGATGAGCCAACAAACGGTTTCTATTAAAAAAATTGTTAATGACCTTAATGGCACGGCTACGGGTCGCCGAAGTCCTTTTGAAAAATATTACATTAATGGTGAAACGGTGACGATTGGGGGAATCATTACGACGATTAAGAAAATCTTGACCAAAAAAGGAGACCCGATGATGTTCATCAAAGTTCAAGATTTATATGAAACAATCGAAGTGGTGGTCTTCCCCTCAATGATTGAAAAGAATCCTTTCGCTTTTGTAGAAAATAAAATAGTATTTATTACTGGCAAGACTGATACGAAAGACGGTATGCCGAAAATAATTGCTAATGAAGTCGAAGTATTATTAGAAGATTAATATAAGAAATATGAAAATAGATAAAAATTTCATTATTGTAGTAGTAGTCATCCTCGCCATATTAGGTGTAGCATTCTTTTTCGTGAATAATAAAAAAACGACAACGCCAGAAGTAAAGACGCCAGAAGTGACGAACACAGATGTAGTTACTGAGGAGCCTGATTATAAGTCAGCTGCAACCAGATATTGTTCTGACCGATTAACTAATTTATCTAGCACGGCTAAAGCAGGACAGAAGTTCTACAACAATACTGAAGTAGAATATCTATCTTTTAACTTTGACCAGGACGCTGACAAGGAAATTCTTACCTTATGTGATAGAGATACAACAGTTACCAAGGTAAAAGATTACATGGCTTTAATTGTTTTAGACAAAAAGGATAGCGAATACAAAGTAGTCTATTCTAGCGATTACGAAGCCCTAGCTTTGGAAGATGCTTATCCAGAAGGAGGATATTTTAGAAATCTTAAAATCGAAGATATTGATAAAGATGGTGTTGATGAAATAGTTTGGACGAATGGTACGACGGATATTTTTAAGATGGTAAATATTTATAATCCTAAAACTAATCAGAGCTACAGCAAGACAAAGGATTATAAGACAGGCAGAATAACTTTCTCCAGTAATCTAACGTCAGAAACTCAAGTATTCAAAGACTATATCAATAATTATTCAATAGACTAAATAACATTATGGAATTAGAAAAAGTAAGACACTCGCTTTCCCATGTTTTGGCTAGCGCAGTAAAAGAACTATACCCTGCTGCTAAATTTGGTATCGGACCAGCCATTGAAAATGGCTTCTATTACGACATTCAAGTTGAATTAAAAGAAGAAGATTTAGCGAAGATAGAAAAAAGAATGAAAGAGATTATCAAGAAAGATATTCCTTTTGTTCAGAAAGATATCTCTAAAAAAGAAGCTAAGGAATTATTCAAAGACCAGCCATATAAATTAGAATTGATTGAAGGGTTACCTGAGGAAACAGTTTCAATATATACTTCAGGTGATTTTGTTGATTTATGTAAAGGTCCTCATATTGAATCAACTAAAGAAATTAATCCTAAGGCTTTTAAACTTCAAAAGTTAGCCGGAGCCTATTGGAAAGGCGATGAAAAGAACGCCATGTTAACCAGAATTTATGGCTTGGCTTTTGAGAGCGAAGAAAAACTAAATGAATATTTAGTAATGCTCGCCGAGGCGGAAAAAAGAGACCACCGAAAATTAGGCAAAGAATTAGATTTATTCCATATCGATGAAGAAGTTGGTATTGGTTTGGTTCTCTGGCACCCTAAGGGAGCGATTCTTTGGAGAGTGATTGAAGATTTTTGGTTCAAGAAACATTTAGAGAATGGCTATGATTTAGTTAGGACTCCACATATTGGAAACCGAAGATTATGGGAACGTTCTGGTCACTGGGGTTTCTATTCTGGTAGCATGTATCCTCCTCTAGAAGTTGGACAATCACTTGAGGAATTAAAAAACAAAGATGAAGTTAAGGAATCAGAACAGTTCTTGCTAAAACCAATGAACTGCCCTTTCCATGTTTCAATATATAATAGTTCTCCTCGTTCATACCGTGATTTACCAATGCTTTGGGCGGAAACAGGAACTGTTTATCGATTCGAAAAGAAAGGAGAACTTTCTGGTTTAACCAGGGTTAGAGGTTTTACTCAAGATGATGCTCACATCATTTGTCGTAAAGACCAGGTTGAAAATGAATTAAAGAAAGTAATTGATTTCATTTTATTCATTTACAAGTCTTTTGGGTTCGATGCTGACAAGGTTAACGTTTATCTTTCTCTTAGAGACCCAAAAAACAAAGAGAAATATGCTGGCAGCGATGAAGGGTGGAATTTCTCTGAGTCAGTCTTAAGAAATGTTGCCAAAGAAAAAGGATTAAACTTTAAGGAAGAAGAAGGAGAAGCAGCTTTCTATGGACCAAAATTAGATTTCAAAATCAAAGATGTTTTAGGTCGTGAATGGCAATGCTCTACCCTACAATTTGACTTTAATTTGCCAGAAAGATTCCAAATGGAATTTACTAATGACAAAGGAGAAAAGGAGCAACCTTACATGTTACACCGTGCCTTATTCGGGTCATTTGAAAGATTCATTGGTCTTTTGATTGAACATTATGCTGGCGCCTTCCCTTTCTGGTTATCTCCAGTGCAAATTAAGATTCTTCCGGTTGGAGAATCACATCGTGAATATGCTAGAGAAGTAGCCGAAAAGTTAAAGGATTACCGCGTTAAGATTGATGACAACAATGAAACAATCGGCAAGAAAATTAGAAATGCCGAAATGGAAAAAGTCCCCTTCATTTTAGTTGTTGGAGATGTAGAAAAAGAAAATGGCACTGTTAGTGCTAGACAACGCGGAAAAATAGACTTGGGAGTAATATCAATTGAAGACCTTATTAAAAAACTTAATGATTAATGGATAAATTCATTAAACAAGCATTTACATTAATTGAGTTGTTGGTGGTAATTGCTATCATTGGTATTTTATCTGGTTTGATTGTTGTTTCCATGGGTGGAATGACAACTAAGGCTACTATTGCTAAAGCGCAAGTTTTTTCTAACTCCTTAAGGAATGCTTTGATGCTCGATTTGGTTTCCGAATGGAAATTTGATGGAACATTAACTGATTCTTGGAATGGAGGGAATAATGGAACTTGGTATAGCCCCATTAATAGTAGCGCAGCTAATTATCGCCCGTCTACTGAGTGTATTTCTGGACAATGCCTTAGTTTTGATGGCACCGATGATTATGTCGCAATAAATGATAAAAACAATTTGGATATTGTCAGTAAAATGACCATTGCCATATGGGTTAAAAAAGTTAACTCAACAACTCTTGGCAAAGGAATTCTTACTAAGGAGGGTTTAGGTGGTTATACTCTTGTCCTTGATTATATTACTGCTGATTCCAAGATTTCATTTGTTGCTCCAACTATTGATAGCAGAAAAATGTCCAATGCTTTGGATGATAATTGGCATTGTATTGTCCTAACAATTGATGAGTCTAGTAATTCATTAAAATTTTATCTAGATGGTAATTTAGATAGTAGTCAGACGGCGACTGGAACCTTAGCTGCTAACACTAGTAATATTCTATTAGGATACAGAAGTAACTATTTTTCTGGCTTAATGGATGAGATACGTATATATAGTGATGTAATTCCTACTTCTCAAATTAAAGAAAACTATTATTCAGGATTGAATAGTTTATTCGCCAATGGTAATATTAATAAACAAGAATATAATCAAAGGTTAATAAATTTATTAGCAATTAAATAATAAAAAATATGAAAAAAATTATAGCTTTGCTCTTTGCATTTGTATTAATGTTTGTTTCTCTTCCTGCTTTAGCTGAAGAGACAATTATCACGGCTAAAGATTTAAATGTTGCGGAGCCAACCGTTCTTCCAACGAGCCCCTTTTACTTTCTAAAAGAAATTGGAAGAAACATTCAAATGGCTATAACTTTAGACCCAGTTAAAAAGGCTGAGGTTAAACTCAAGGTTGCCAGCGAGAAACTAATTGAAGCAGAAAAAGTATCAGGAAATAAGGTGGACTTAGATAATGCTTTAACTAACTATACTAACTCGCTTAATGAATTAAAGAATTATGCTTCTACTTTGAAACAAGATAGCGAGGCCGGTACAGCTTTATTGAAGAAGATTACTATTCAAACCTTTAACCAGCAACAACTGTTAAATCAAATTGCTGAAAAACAAACTGCTTCTTCTCAAAAGATTTTTGAAGCAAAAGAAAAAGCTTTAAACAGTCTAACTAATACTTCCTTGGAACTAGGCTCCTCAGAAAAAGTAAAAGAAGCTTTGCAAGAAGCGACTGATACCACCAAATCAGAAACTACTAATGTGATAGAAGTTTTGAAGAGAGTGGAAACAATTGTTCCTGAACAAGCAAGGAAGGCAATTGTTGAAGCACAAAACCGAATCATTGAGAAAAGACTAAGTAACACGAATATTTCTGAAGAGGATAAAGCAAAATTAAATACCTATCTTGAGGAAATAAAAACAACCGCTGAGTACAAAGACTTACTATCCGAAGACTATGTTCAAAAGCTAGTAAGTCAAAATCAAGATATTTTAAGCAGCCTTGGCAATATTACTGAGGAAGATAAGGCTAAGATAATTGAATACGGCAAAAGTATATTGAGTGGGACTGCAAAGAGCTACAAAGAAATACTAAACGGATTTAATTCTTTAGATATTTCTACTGAAGCAAAAAAAATAGTTGATGAAATTCAATCCAAAGTAGAAAACCGATATAGTGAAGGAGGAGTAAGTTGTATTAGTGTTGTGAACCCAGTTTGTGGCAAAGACAACAAAACCTACAATAATATTTGTGAAGCTAAAAAAGTTGGTGTCGATGTTTACTACAAAGGAGAATGTGGTAGTTGTATTCTCGAAGGTAAACCACTTGTTGCGGGTAAAGAATGTTGCCCCGGATACAAAGTTTGTCCAATAACTCCTAATACTACTACGACTGCTACTAATACCAATATCTGTCAAAAGTCTTGTGGTGTAAGCGATAACAAAGATTCATCAAATACCACAGCTTGTACAATGGAATACAATCCAGTTTGTGGAGAGAATGGCAAAACATACGGCAACCTCTGTTCTCTTAATGCGGCTGGAATTAAGTTGAAATACCAGGGAGAATGTAGGAAAGAAGTCACAGTAAAAATAGAAAACAGAGCGCCAGACAAAGCAGCTACTAATCCTTCAGTTACAACTGGAATAGCTAATCCAGCTTCTAAGTTTTGTGTTGAGCAAGGTTATAAGATAGAGATAAGAAAGAATGAAGATGGAAGCGAATACGGAATGTGTATTTTTGCTGATAAAAAAGAATGTGAAGAATGGAAATTTTTTAGGAAAGAATGCGGAGTTGAATATATTAAAAATTAATCATGGAAAGGTTTAAAATAATTCCATCAGTTTACCTTATCTTAGAAGTTGATGATAAGATATTACTATCACGAAGATTTCAAACTGGTTTTGAGGATGGAAAATACGGATTGGTTTCTGGACATGCTGAAGAGAAAGAAACTTTGCGCGAGGCTCTTTCTCGAGAAACATTAGAAGAAGCAGGAATAACAACTAACCCTTTAGAACTTGAGCATGTTTTAACAATGCACCGTTCTTGTGGAAATCATGAAAGAATGGACATGTTTTTTACGATTGATAAGTGGAGTGGAGAAATTGAAAACATGGAACCAAACAAATGTGATGATTTAAGTTGGTTCCCAATTGATAATTTACCAATAAATACAATTCCATATATCGCTAAAGCAATCGATTGTTACGTTAAGGGAATAAAATATTGTGAGTTTGGATGGGACGAAAGTTGTCGGAAATAAAAAAAAGATTATTGAGAGCAAAACATCTTAATCCCAAGAGTTTTACTCGCAATAACCGGTTTCGCATTTAGAGGTATGCGAATTACCTTTGCAATCCCTGACAGCTTGGGATCTTCAATGTTCAGTCCTCTGTTCTTTCCTTCTGAGAAAACGTTCGCCATTTCTTTCCTCCAAAGCTTTCTATGTTTATATTGTACAACATATATCCTTATTATGTCAATAGTTGAATTCCCCATCCTTTTATACTACTATTAACCCCTATGAAATATCACATTATTACCTTTGGCTGCCAGATGAACAGGTCTGATTCAGAAAGAATTGCCTCGGTTCTAGAAACAATGAAATACGAGGAAACAGCAGTCTTAAAAGAGGCTGATTTAGTCATAATCAATATGTGTTCTGTGAGGCAGTCAGCAGTTGATAGAGTTTACGGACTAACTCCGCAATTCAGGGCCCTTAAAAAGAAGAATAAGGCCTTTAAAACGGTTTTGACTGGCTGCATGCTGAAGCCAGAAAGAGCAAAATTGGCTGAAGTTTTTGATTTAATTATAGACAAGAAGGATTTGAATAGGTTGCCTCAATTGTTAAAGAAAAAGAATAAGGTAGTAATAAAAAAGGACTATCTGAAAATAGTTCCAAAGTATTCGAATAAAATACAAGCTCTTGTTCCGATTAGTAATGGTTGCGATAATTTCTGTACCTATTGCGCTGTTCCCTACACGCGTGGTCGATTAGTTTCGAGAAACTCAAAAGACATCCTAAAAGAAGTTAAAGATTTGGTTAACAACGGCTACAAAGAAATCTGGCTTTTAGGTGAAAATGTTAATAGCTACAAATCACAAGGAGTTAACTTTAGTAAACTCATCAAAGAAATTGATAAAATTGAGGGGAAGTTTTGGTTACGCTTCACTAGTCCCCATCCCAAAGATTTTTCTGATGAATTAATTAAAACTTTAGCTCAAAGTAAAAAGTTCGTTCCATATATTAACTTACCGGTTCAATCTGGTGACAATACTATTTTAAGAAAAATGAATCGTCCTTACACGCGAGAACAATATTTAATTTTGATTGAAAAGATTAAGAAGGCTTTTAATAATAATGTTAGTATTTCAACTGATGTTATTGTTGGCTTCCCCGATGAAACTGAAGCTCATTTTAAAAATAGTGAAAAGATAATGAAGCAAGTTGGTTTTGACATGGCTTTTATTTCTGAGTACTCCCCTCGTCCCCAATCATTTTCTTCAGAGAAGATGGAGAATAATGTTTCAAAGAAAGATAAGAAAAAGAGAGCCTTTGTTTTAAATGAAATTCTTAAAGAAACTGCTTTTAAAAACAACAAGAAATTGCTAGAAAAAGAGGTTGAAGTTTTAGTTTTAGAAAAAGACGGTGATTATTGTAATGGAAGAACTAATCAGAATAAAGCAATTAGGTTCAAATGTTCGGAAGACCTATCAGGAACTTTTGTTAGGGTAAAAATAACTAAAGCGACCGCCTGGAATTTTGAAGGCGAACTAATTAAACCAAGACTAATCGTCGTTTTAGGTCCTACCGCTTCTGGTAAAACTGATTTAGCGATTGATTTAGCCAGGAAATTTAATGGTGAAATAGTTTGTGCTGATTCAAGAACAATATATAAAGGAATGGACATCGGAACAGCTAAACCTAAAAACTTGAAAGGAATCCCCCATCATTTAATCGATATTGTTTCCCCTGACGAAGAATATAATGCTGCTTTGTTTAAAAAAGATGCGATTAAAATAATTAACGAGATTATTGAAAGAGGAAAGAATCCAATCTTAGCTGGCGGGACAGGACTATACATTAAAGCGGTTGTAGAGAATCTTGATTTCCCCCAAGTTAAAGCTGATGAAAAATTAAGAAAGAGATTAGAAAAGAAAAGCATTGAAGAGCTATTTAAAATGTATCAAGAATTAGATAGTGAAGGAGCCGAAATAATTGACGGAAACAATAAAAGAAGATTAATTAGAGCAATTGAAGTTTCTTTAGCTACTAAAGAGTCCTTTTTTAGGGAAAGAAAGGGAGAACCGCTCTATGACGTACGACAAATAGGAATCAAGACCGATAAAGACGAGCTAGAGGAAAGGATTAGAAAGAGAGTTGATAAAATGACTAAACAGGGACTAGAAAAAGAAGTTAAAAAGCTATCTAAGAAATACGGTTTCAATGTTTACCCAATGCAGACGATTGGTTATCGAGAATGGGAAGACTATTTCGACAAAAAAGAAACACTAGAAAATACTATTGAAAAGATAAAAATCAATACTATTAAGTTTGCTAAGCGACAATTAACTTGGTTTAAAAAAGATAATACTATTGAGTGGATATAAAAAAAGAGGACTAAAAAGCGTCCTCAACGTGTTTCTTCAAAGGTTACCAGCATACCATTTTCTTCCATAAACTTTTTCAAGCTTTCTGGTTCAATATACCAAGTAACTTTCGAACCTTCGACGGCTTCTACGGCTTTTATTTTCCCAGCATTTATCCACCTCTTTACTCGACCCTCATCTTTGGGGTGGAAGGATGAAGCAACGTCATCAATCCGACAATACAACCGTCCATTGTGTTTTCTTTTCCTGATGGTGTGAACTTCCTGCTTTCTGTCGTTAGACTGTTCTTCTTCACCTTGAGGCTGGTCAAGAGTAGTTTCTTCGCCGTCGCTATTTTCAAGTGGTGGGTCTGTTTCCAGAGCGACAGGAGGTAGACTCCCGCCAGGTTCAGAAGTCGCCGCGGTGCGAGAATCTAAATCATGATTCTCGACGGCATCAGGAATAACTCCTTTCTTATTTTCAGCACCGGATTTTTCTGGTACTGACTGTTCGTCGGGAGCTTTTTTCCTTATCGCTAATCTTTCTTTCTTTGGTTTTGCAGGAGAATTGTCTCTTAAAGAAGCGAGAAGATCTTTATTGAAGAGCATGAAATCCTTTAGCTCCTTCTCTTCAATCCTCCATCCTCGAGATTTTTTCTGTGCCTTGATTTTTTTCTTCTCACATAAATCAACAAGAGCTTCATAGCTTATCAGCATGATTTTAGCGGCTTGTTTGCCTTTGATTGTTTCTCGAGAACCATCATTCAGAGGTTTGATAGTAACGGTTAATTGTTCTTTGATTCTTTGGACTTCTTTGATGAAATCTCCGACCGCCTTCAGGTTGACAAGTCTTACCGAAATCTGCTGGTTTTCAGCGACCATAGTCATACCAGTAATCAACAACTCAACATCTTCGGGATTAATTCCCATAATCTTTGCAGCTTCGTCAACAGGCTTCCAAACGTCAGTAAAAATATCCATAGTTTTCACCTCGATTTTACAATGATCTGGAATCGTCTCATTGAGGCGATTTAATTAAGAATATATGGGTTATCCTAATATTTGTCAAACAAAAGAAGAGCCTCTCGGCCCTTCCTTTTTAATTACCCGTATATCTGACAATGACAATACCAGAACCTCCGGCTGTACCTCCTCCATCTTTAGTTCCAGCCGAGCCTCCGTTACCGGTATTTGTTTCTCCACCACCGGAACCATAACCGCTACCTCCCGTGGCATAAACAGTACCATAGTAAGTGAGACCAGCTCCGCCTGGATATCCAGTTGCGGCTGCTCCGGCTCCTCCACCTCCTCCACCAGGTGGATATCCTGGAGTTAGCGCACCATCGTTACCCTGTCCAGCTGTACCATTTCCCGGGGTTCCGCCATAGTAAGCGGTACCACCACCAGAACCTCCATCAAGTCCAACCCAGAGAGCAGAATTATTATACCATCCTGAACCTCCACCTCCTCCACCTAATGCGGTAATGCTACCAAAAGTAGAATTACTACCATTGCTACCACGATAATCACGAGAGGCTCCTCTGGCTCCACCAGCACCAACAACTACATTAATAGTTCCTGAAACAGGTTCGTTAGCTCTAAAAATTAATCCTCCGGCTCCTCCACCTCCACCCCATCCACTACCTTCACCTCCACGACCACCACCTCCTCCACCAGCAACAACTAACACATCAGCTTGAGTAATTCCGCTAGGAACAGTCCAGGTGTAGGTTCCCGTGCCAGTAAATTTATCAACTACATAGTTACCATCAAAAGTTCTTGTACAAGTTAGTCCACCACCCGAAGAACAAACGGTATCATAAGTAGAACGACAACCAGTTAAAGGTGAAGAGGAATATTCAGTTCCATTAGTTCCCCAAATAGCAAAACAGTAGCTAGCATTAGGAGACAATCCAGTAGTTAAATAAGTTGCAGCTGAACCACTATATATCTGTGTTCCATCAGTTCGACTAGTAGGAATACTGCCAGCTTTTTGCACAACAATTGTATTAGTAGAGTTAACCGCCTTATTCCAAGTTAAAACCATTGAGTTGTAAGCTACGTTTGAGAAAACAAGACTATTAGCACTGCCTAGCATATTTAATTCTCCACAAGCGCTAATAAAGGAAGAAGAAAGAGCTTGAGTATTTGGGTTGTAAGACCAAAGAGAATAACAATAAGTAGTGTTTAGGGCGAGATTAGTGTCGGCATCCACAATACTTACTTTGCCAGTTTCTTGGTTCGGAGTTTGGCTATTGTTATAAACTAATGTTCCTTCGTTTTGGTTAGAGGCGGGAGTATTAACTTGTCGTCTAATAACAGTATTGCTACCTGAACCTAAAGACCAAGTTAAAGTGAAGCTATCGGTTGAACTATACATGGTAACTCCCGAAGGTGCGGAAGGTGGAATACCACTGCAAGCTAAAACAAAACCAGCAGAATAAACATTGGTTGTTTGATTGTAGGCCCAAGCGGAATAGCAATAATACTTGCTTTCATTTAATCCAGTATCAGTATATGAATGTAACGCTGTAGCACTTTGTCCATCGGCATCATTTCTTCGATTGTAAATTTCTACTCCATCAGTCAATCCTTGTGGAGCAATATTAGTATTGGCTGTTGTTGCTTCAGCTCTTCTAATAATAGTATGAGTTGAACCAGTACCGGGAGTCCAAGTTAAAGCAATTGTTCCGGCTCCTTCAGGAGTTCTACCAGGAGCAACAGTAAAGGTTTCGCTTTGTGTCCCACCAGTAGTTGTTGTTCCAGCAATTGAGGGCAACTCAGATGAGTAAGAGGCGGAATAACTATTATAGGCTGGTGAAGAAGCAGCATAGTTACTAGTTGATTCTTGAGGATTCGATGGGTCAGGAAGTGTGAATCCATTAGATGAAGTATTAACTGAGCCGCCGACTGTTCCTGGGTTAGAAACAACAGTATTATTGTAAACTACTGCTTTGCAATAATAATTATAATCAGCTTCACTAGTATAATAATTATATGTTGATGAGCCGTTAATAATCGCAACTAATTTTCCATTAGTAAAAAGTTCATTTTCAGTCGGAATGGAAGTATCGGTTTTACTTTGTTGTAAGCAAATTAAAGCAGTTGAAACTGTTGAATTAGAAACATTATATTCAGCAGGAACAGCCCAGCTTAGATTGTATGTTCCTCCGCCATTAATAATCATGAAGTTTTGGACTAGTCCAATTCCTCCAGTTTTTAATTTATTGCAATCGGTTTCGGTAAAAGAACCGTGACTAGTTGATTTAACAAAACAGCTTCCATTAGAAAGAACAGCTCCTACAAGAAAATCTTCACCGTTGCTCGAATAGAAGTAAGAATTTTTATTAGTCGGGTCTTCAGGCAATTGATTATTAGAAGGACTAATATATTGCTGTAGTTCTTCAGGAGTCGAAGAGCCATTTATATTCGCGGCTAAATTAGGATAAGTTCCAACTAAAGTTCCGCTACTTAAAATATTGGTATATAAATTTGCAATATCAGTTCTTCGGCGAGCATCATTAGCTGCGTCAACTGCTCCATTCATCATAAGAGCAATGAACCCAGAAAGAATTCCGATAATGGCAATAACAACTAAAAGCTCTATGAGTGTAAAACCCTTTTTAAATGTCATAAGTTTTTCTTTATTAGTAAAATTCTAACATTGTTTTCAGTATTTGAAAAGAGAAAAACTGACCATTTAATCATGTAAAACATTTTAAAAAATAAAAAAGCCGACCAGTAGTCGACTTTTTTTATTCCTTCTCAAATTTTTTATTTTTTGGGCTTGTCGCAATTATCTCCGCAACAGCAACCGCCTCTTTCTCTGTTAATAATTCCCAAACCAATAACAATGATAAGGCAAGGCCAAATAATTTTCCATGTATCTCCTGTGATTAATCCTAAGCTTTGTAGTAAAAAGATTAATCCAATGATAACAATAATAATTCCGAATATCATATTTTTAGAAAGTTAAAATTAATTAACGACCTTTGATTTATTTATACAATTATTATACTCGTCTTTGTTCTATCTATCAATCCCCATTTTAATTAAATAAAAAAAGGCGGTTTGATATTATCTCCCCGACAGCTTATTTCTTATTGCGTCACACAGGTCTTCCGCTAAATCCAGAGTGACAAGTTCCCAACATTTTTAAAAGGTAAATGTCATGACTGTTCCATTGTTAAGAAATGCCGTGGTGGTTGCATTGCACAGCGAATGCACGCCTATGGCTGGATTGAACAAGGACCAGATCCGATGTGCTTCAAATAGAATACAATAATAAATATTCTATTTTTTTATTCTTAAATATTAATCTATATCAAAGCGAAACATTAGTTCAGTTTGTTTGCCCCCGTTTTTAATGTAAAACTCATGGGCTTCTTTTAAAGCATTATTGCTATCAAGCTTGAAAGTTCTAATATGATTAATCTTACAGAATTCCTTAATAGCATTAAGTAAATTAGTTCCCACACCTCTTCCTCTCATATTCTCTTCTACAATAATATCTTCAATGTGACCACGATGCAATCCATGTCTTATATTGGGTAATAAATAGAAAGTTGCTAGGCCGACAATTGCATCTTTTTCAATTGCCAAGAAAATATGCGTATCAGGTCGCGCGATTATTTCTTGATATATTGGACCTCCTATTTTCTCAGCCTCAGTATTATGAATTGAATAGGCTGATTTCTCATTTAACTCCTGACCTAATTTATCTAATAGAGCTAAAACTTCTTCTTCGTCTTCTACTTTAGCAAAACGTATTTCCATAATATTTTAATTAATGTTTTAATTATTATATCAAGATTGTTTTGAGAATGAAAGATATTTTTTCAATAACTCAGATTTATAGAAACAGAAAATGAAAACAATGTTTATAGTAACTAGATAAATTGGGAATCCATAAGAAGAGAAATTCCATGTTTTTATCGCAAAGAAACTAGTCAATGAATTAAATAATCCAGCTTTGTAAGCATCTACTGTTTCAGTTTCTTTATATTTCCATAGTTTTATCACTGTCGGAATAGAAGCAAATCCATCACTGGCAATAGCGAAAGCAATTGCAATTGTTGCATTTTTGGTCATCGCCCAGAGAATTAAGGCTAGAACGGAAAATAGCCCACAAAGATAATCGAACCGTTCTAGCTTCCAGTAAGAATTTTTATTCACAAAAGAAGCAATAAAAACTAGCAATGGTGCAAAACCAGACATGAAGACTGGTAAGACTGCCCATTCAACTCCATTAGCCATTGCGGCAAAACTTGCAATTATTGGAGCAATTGCCCACATTAACCACGAAACTCTATTGGGCTTAGTATTGCCTTTTATTGTTTCCTTTATGTACGAAGCAATTCCAATCAATTGGACTGCCATTCCTACAAAAACAATGTATTGCAAATATTCGGTCATTATTTTACTGGTGATTCTATTATAAGTTTATGAGTTTTAGTGTCCATCTTGGAAATAACTCCAATCGGAAAGGTATAGAAATTCTTAATATCGTGTCCAAAGTACGGAATCTTAATAATTGGAAAATCGTATTCTTTTGTTAACTCTAAAATAATATCTTTAATCGGCCGGTTATCCTCCTTATGCTTTTTGTCTACACAACCTGATAAGTGGCCAATAATCATACCCGAAATCTTATCAAGTCTGCCTGATATTCTAAATTGATGAAGCTTTTGGCTTAAGGTGGCTGGATTCTCTCCTAACTCTTCCCAAAACCAAATTGTCTTATCATAAACAGGACTGTATTCTGAGCCCAACAAGGAATTACTTAAATGAATATTGCCTCCTACTAATTTACCATTGGCTTTTCCTTTTTTAATAACTTCCATTTCAGTCGGTAAAGAATATTCTGTTTCTTTACCCATCAGTAGATTAAAAAGAAAGTCTAATGCTTTTTTATCTATCTTTCTAAAACCATGAAGATTAGGACCATGAAAAGTAATTAAGCCAGTTTTCTTATATATCGCTAATAGCAATACTGTTACATCACTAAAACCCATAAAAATCTTCGGGTTCTTTTTAATTGCTTCATAGTCAATAAGGTCAACTATTTGCGTGGCGGATATTCCTCCTGCGGCACAGATAATAGTTTTAACTTCTTTATCCTTAAACATCGCATTTAAGTCAGAAGCTTTTTCTTTAGCGCTACCAGCTGAATAGTAAGTTTTCTTGTATAGATTTTTTCCAAGCTTAACTTTGAATCCTCTTGATTCAAGTATTTTCACTCCTGCTAGTACCTTCTTTTTATCAACTGGTCTGGAGGGTGCAATTATTCCGATGGTATCTCCTAATTTTAATTTTCCTGGCTTAATCATATTTTTGTCTGATTAAAAGCATTGGTGATTTCTTCAATGACTAACTTTCTTGTTTGTTCATCTAAGATTCTTTCCGTTGGTGGCCACTCATAATGATGACCAAAGAATCGGTCAATAAACTCAAGCCCCGCAAACTTAACTACATGATTGTATCTTGGTCTAAAGTGCCAATGTAAATGTGGAGTTGGTGGAATGTTTTGATAGGATACATTCATTAAGCAGGTCCAATTAAACATTGTTGCATTGAATGCAGTTCTTAAAGCACTCTCTAAACGTTTAACTAATTGATGGAAATCAAGCAATTCTTCTTCTGTCATATCAGCCAAATCTCCACAATCTCGTCTTTTTAAAGAAACACTGCAGTATCCTAAATAGGTTTGATTGGGCATCAGGATTACTTTCCAGTATTCAGTTTCAAACATTACATCTCCTTTTTTTGTAGTTTCCATTTTCTTTCTGTTTATTGTAACTTTATTATATATTTTCTTTGACTATTTGTACATTTTTTGTAAAAAAAGAATGGGGCCATCAGATGATGTGCCTCCACTTCAGGTAAGCATATGATAATACTATACCCATAAGAATCCCCACTGCGATACCTCCACCAACTGCCTGTAAAGCGTTAACGGTGGATACAAGGATATTTACAGCTACATTGAGTAGGTACATGACAACTACTGCAATAATCGCAACAACTATTGCAGGTCCTCCCCACTTGTAGATGAAATCCCAGACTCGAGCCTCTAGTGTGTTAGTGTTGTTTGCCATAACAAATCACTGATCTCCTAGATACATTGTACAACATATTAGCATATTATGTCAATATGTGTAATAATTCCCCTAGTACTCATATTATTTTTTCTTGTCTAAACGTAAGAGAAATTCTTCTATTAGTTTTTTAACTTCAAGATAGTTTGTAGTTTCCATTAGTCTGTCTCTTAATTCTTTAGCGCCATTAAAACCTTTAGCATAGGCATGAAAATGCTTTTTCATAACATTAAACTGTCTAGGACTATTAAAAAGCTCTACATGTTCAATAATAGCTTTTAATTTTTCAGAAGTAGTAGGTATTCTATCAGAGAAAAACCAAGGGTTCCCTAAGGTGGCCCTTCCAACCATAACTCCATCAATCTTGTTTTCTTTGGCTAGTTCACGAGCTTGAGCAAGAGACTTTACATCTCCATTTCCAATAATCAGTGTTTCTGGAGAATATAAATCCCTCAGTTTTACTATTTCTTTTGCTAGGTTCCATTGAGCCGAAGAACGGTACATTTCTTTTCTTGTACGAAAGTGAATAGTTAATGCCGCAACATTTTCTTGCAAGATAGGCACAATCCATTCACTAATTTGGTTTTCATCATATCCAAGACGAGTTTTTACCGAAACAGGAATCTTCTTGATTCCTTCTTTAGTCGCTCGAATAATCTGTTTAGCTAATTCAACATCTTTTATTAATGCAGCGCCGGCTCCTTTCTGTTCAATAGCTTTATCAGGACACCCCATGTTAATATCAATACCATCAAAGCCAAGCTTTTCTATCTCCTCAGCTGCTTTTTTGAAGTATGCTGGGTCTGAACCAAAAATTTGAGCCACAATTGGGCGTTCCTTAGGAGAAAACTTTAAAACCTTAAGACAGGCTTCACGGCCCTTGGAAAACAGTCCTTCGACAGAAACAAACTCAGTCCAAAAAACATCTGGTTTCCCATACTTTAAAGCCATTAGCCTAAATACATCGTCAGTAACTCCTGACATCGGAGCCATAACAAAGATGGGCTTTTTTAATTTTTTCCAAAAATTAGATTGCATATTTTTTTCAATACAAAAATTATTATGAAATATAACAATTATCGCACAAATAAGCAAGGTAATTAATTTAAGATATTTCAATCAGGCAAGACACACAATACGTCTTTTAAGATTTATTTACTTTATAGCTTTTTTCCTTAGATAACTTTAAAATTTCTTTCCCTAATTCATCGTATTCAGGAAGTATTTTATTTATAACTTTTTCTAGGTCATCGAGATATAAATCAGGCATACTTTCTTTTTCAATATACTCTTTAATTTCTAAAAGTATATCTTTTTGGTTCCAATTATATTTTAAATCAATATGTAAATCCAATTTATTAATAAGAGCTCTCAAAGCTCCAATTTGTCCTTTTTCTAAATACTTTTTATAATTGAAATCTTGAATATCTAATGTAACATCTTTAACCTTAAAATCCAATTCACTAATTCTTTTTTCTAGTTTAGAAACGTCATTAGCAATTAATTGGATGACAGATTTTAAGCTAGCTTCTAAAGTTGACAATCGATTGTTAACTTCGGATAAAATAATTTCCTTTGATTTTAAATCTTTATTTTCAGAGATTATCTCGATTTTTTCTAAAATATTTTTTTCTGAATTTTGTATTTTACTACCTACGTCTAGATTAGTATTTTCTTTTTGCTGGGCTAATGTTGTTAGTATTAAATTTCCTTGATCTTCTTTGAACTTTTTGAGGGTCAACTCTGTCTCATTTTTAGAATCATCTAATAAATCATTAATGATTTTTTCTTGCTTTTCCATTTTCTCTTTAATCGGAATAATATTAAAATAGACGAAAGCACCACCCATAATTGCAAGGATTGTTACAGCTATTCCCAAATATCCTAAATTACTATTTATCAATTGGCCGATAAGAGCTTGTAGAAATGCGGCATCATTAATGTCTACAGAATTTGATTGTATCGTGCTAGTTATTTGACCATGCACAACTTGCTTCACTCTAAATTCTGGAGATAGAATGCAACTAATCGTAATAAAAAATATTATACACACTATAATGCTTAGTCTAAACCAATTTTCTTTTATAAATTTATTCATTTTTTCCGATTTAAAGCACCTCAAAGAGGTGCCTGTTTTAATTATCTAATTTTTTCTTTAATAATTCAGCTACAGTCTGCGGATTAGCTTTTCCCTTTGACGCAGCCATAACCTGTCCAATTAAGAAAGAAAAGCTATTTTGTTTTCCGCTCTTGTAATCTTCCAATGCCTTAGCATTCTTAGATAGCACATCGGAAATAATGGAATCGATTTCTCCCCCATCATTAATTTGTTTTAATCCCTTCTTCTCTAAAATATCTGAAGGGTCTCCCTGAGTATTATACATTTCTAACAACAATATCTTAGCAATACTGCTAGAAATATCTCCCTCAGCAATCATACAAACTAATTCGGCAAAGTTTTCTCCCGTAATCTTCTTCTCTAATTTAGCTGAATCATAATCCTTCATTTCTGAATCATTCTTCAAGAAAGCCTGGAAATCAGTCGAGATATAGTTCGAAGCTGTTTTAACTGAACCAACAAAATCAGCTTTGCATTCCCTATCTTTTCTCCAACATTTTAATTCAGAAACTACATTCTCAAAGTAAGAAGAAAGAATTTCATCTTTAATATAGAACTCAACTGCTTTAGCATCTAAATAGTATTCGGTCATAAATCGAGCTCTCTTCCCTTCTGGTAATTCAGGAAGCCTGCCACTAATAGCAGCTATCATTTCTGGAGTGATGTTTAAAGGCGGTAAATCGGGTTCTGGGAAGTATCTGTACTCAAATGCGTCCTCTTTACTGCGTTGCTCCATTGTCTCTTGTCTGGTGTCATGCCAGCCCCTAGTCTCTTGAACAACTTTCGCCCCACTATCCAATAATTCGGCCTGTCTCTTTTCTTCAAACTCAATAGACTTTTCAACTACTTTAAAGGAATTAAGGTTCTTAATTTCTACCTTAGTTCCTAATTCACTAGTCTTACTAATAGAAATGTTTACCTCGCATCTCATCTGCCCCTTTTCCATATCCGCATCAGAAACATTAATGTATCGTAAAATCAACTGTAATTCTTGAGCAAACTTCTTGGCTTCTTCAGCTGAATTAATATCAGCCTCAGTTACTAATTCCATTAAAGGAACTCCCGCACGATTAAAATCAACTAAACTAGAGCCATCGGTTGCATGATTCAATCGCCCAGTATCTTCTTCCATGTGAATCCTATTAATTCTAATTCTTTTCTTTTCTCCATTATCTAAATGAATATCTAAATATCCACTTTTACAAATTGGCAAATCAAATTGAGATATTTGATATCCTTTGGGTAAATCAGGATAGAAATAACTTTTGCGGTCAAATTTAGAATGGTTCTGAATCTTACAATTCAAAGCCAACCCAGTTAAAATGATATTATTAATCGCTTCTTCATTAATAACGGGTAAAGTTCCTGGATGAGCCATGCAAATCGGACAAACATTCTTGTTTGGAGTTTTCTCATCGGGATTATTAATACAAGAACAAAACATTTTAGATTTTGTTTTTGATTCAAAGTGTATTTCTAATCCGATGGTTGTTTTATACATATTACTTCTTTAAACTTTTCATTATTTCTACTCCACTAGAAGAGCCAACAATATCAGCCCCCGCCTTTATCATCTCTTTAATATCTTTTAAAGTCTTAACATTACCTGAAGCTTTAATTAATAGTCCGGGAGCATTCTCTCTCATGATTTTTAAATGTCTAGCCTTTTCCTTCATTTCTCTATTTTCTAATGGGTCCTTGCCAGTAGCAGTCTTAACGCAAATCGCTCCTGCTTTCTTAACAATAGAAGAAACTTTAGCTACTTCTTCATCAGTTAACATGCCTGAAGCTATAATCACCTTAGTATCATGTAATTTACAAACATCTTTCAAGTCTTTCTCAATCTTGCTCCATCGTTCATGTTTTACATCAACAACATTAACGACAATATCTAAATCATCAGCTCCGTCATTAACTGCCTTCTTGGCAATCTTCATTCTTTCTTCGTGAGAACTGTCTCCAATTGGATCATCGATTAAAACAACTGTTTTAACTCCTGAACCTTGTAATTCATTAGCGACTAATTCAACATATTTAGGTCTAATACAAACTCCACGGAATTGATATTCCTTAGCTTCATTACAAGTCTTGATAATGTCTTCTTTTTTAGCATCAAGCTTAATATTAGTATGGTCGATGTATTGATTTATTTTCATATCCCAAACTTTTTGTTTATTATCTCTACTAATTCTTTAGAAATCTCTTCAATTGGTTTTTCTCCATCAATTACAGTCCAATCGCAGAAAGCACTTTCGGCCGTCATTTTATCATAGGCATCATAAAGAGAATTCAAGAACTTCTTGTCCTCTTCATGTCTGTCCATATTGGCCAAACCTTTTTGCTTCATTTTTCTCCTAAATGATTCTTCTGGAGATATTTTGATATAGATAGTTAGGTCTGGTTTTCTTAAATTGAATAGATTAGATAAATCTAATAATTTCTTTAAAGGAAAGCCATTAACATATTGATAAACAATAGTGGTCGTAAAATATCTATCTGCCACAATCATTTTACCACTTTTTAGATTATTTTCCATAGCTTCCGCATCTTTCATAAAATCAGCGAAATACAAGAGGGCTTGGGTTTCAACATTCAATTCAAACTTTTTGTGAAGCCATTCACTGATTAATTCACCAATCGGTGAGCCATATTCGGGGTACTTCTTAGTCACTACTTCATACTTTTGCGATAAAAAATCAGACAAAAACTTTGTCTGAGTTCCTTTGCCGCAACCTTCGATTCCTTCCAAGACAATGAATTTTCCTTTTGTTGCTTCCATTTTGTAGTTTGTTTAAGCGGTTTCTAATTTACTTTCCTGTGGGTGTTGAGCATTAACGTATTTAGCATTCTTCTTTAAGTGGTAGGGATTAGTAGTTGGAGAAGATAATGGTTCAAACACTAATTGACAGATTCTAGTTCCAGGATACAACAATACCGGTATCATGCCAATATTTTCCATCTCTAAGACAATCTTTCCTTCAAAGCCTGGGTCAATGTGTCCCGCGGTTGAGTGAATCACAATACCGAGCCTGCCTAATGATGAACGGCCATCAATACGCGCTGCTACTTCATCAGGCAAACAAACATTTTCTAGGGTTACTCCTAAAACAAATTCACCTGGATGAAATACAAAAGCTTCTCCTTCAGGAATCTTAACTGGTCGAGTCATGCCATTAAAACTATCGGAATCACGTGTATCAATGAAAGCTTTTTTAGTATGTTCGAAGACCGCAAATTCGTCCCCCAAGCGTAAATCCAAAGAAGCCGAACCTAATTGCTCATCTAGGTTTGGCTCCGGGGTAATTCGAATCTTTTTGTCTTCTATCAGTTTTTTAATGTCTCTATCTGATAAAATCATTAAATTATTTAGTCAATAACTTCTATTCCTAATGACTTAGCTGTACCAGTTAAAGTTTTAACTGCCTGGTCAACATCATTAGTGTTCATGTCTTGCATTTTCTGTTGTGCTACCTCAACTAATTGAGCACGAGTAATCTTTCCTACTTTCTTTTTGTTAGCTTCACCAGATCCTTTTTCTAATCCGATTTTAGCTTTGATTAACTGTGGAGCTGGAGGTTGTTTCAAAACCATTGAATAGGTTCTGTCTTCATATACAGTAATGTCGGCAGGAATCTTGAAATTACCTTTGTCTCTAGTTGCTTCATTAAACTTTGAACAAAATTCAGCAATGTTCACACCTTGAGATGCCAAAGCTGGACCTACTGGAGGTGCAGGAGTGGCTTTTCCGGCCTGAATATGCAATTTTACGATAGCTTTTACTTTCTTTGCCATATACTTAAATCTTTTTTATTTGTAATGATTCTAGTTCTAGCGGAGTATCTCTGCCGAACATATTAATTAACACTTTCACTTTTCCTTTCTCTTTATCTATTCCCGAAACCTTTCCGTCAGAATCTTTGAATGGTCCATCAATGATTTTAACTGCGTCACCTTTTTTAAAGTCAATCTTGTATTTAGGCTCTTCAGTATCAACCCTCTTCTTCAAAGATAACATCTCATCTAATGATACTGGCAATGGAACTGTTCCTGAACCAACGAATCCAGTTACATTAGGAGTGTTTCTAACTACGTACCAGGAATCATCCGTAACGATCATTTCCACAAGTACGTATCCAGGATAGATTTTTTCTTCAACGGTCTTTTTCTTTCCATTTCTGATTTTAATCTTTTTTTCCTTCGGTACCAAAACATTAAATATCTTTTCTTCCATGCCCAAAGACTCAATTCTTTGAGTCAAGCTTTTCGCAACTGCATCTTCGTATCCAGAATAGGTATGTAAAACGTACCATCTTCTTTCATTTGTAATTTGTTGTTTTGACATATGTTTAAAGTACGAATTTTTCCATTAATTGCATATAAATAATATCACATAAACCTAAAAATCCAGCTACGATAAGACAAATAGCAATAACAGTTAATGTATATTTAATGGTTTCTTGTCTAGTTGGCCAAGTAATCTTTTTGATTTCAGACCAAGTAGCACCAAAAAAATTGGATACTTTGTTTTCAGATTTCATATAGGAATAGATTACCAAAAAGTGATATAAATGTCAATTATTAAGCACTAAACGACCGTTTTAAAGGGTCGTATAAAATTAAGAAAGGATTTCCAGCTTTCCACTGGAGCTCATTGAAATCATGTTTCCGACTTTGATTACCAATCCCCCTTGATGATAATCCCGACAAAACAGTCGCGGATTAGTTCCATCTCGCACGAAAAGGTATTCCAAACAATTCTCTCGGTAAAGTGCCATCACCCGATAGGTTTTTCCCGCTGGCAGTTCCCGCGATGGAAGTCCTAAAGCTTCTCTCCTGGTCAGGTGGGAAAAACTCATTGTTCCCACAAATAACAGGATAATTAGCGCAACCAAGATGAGTCGGTTTTGTTCAACCAGTGCGGCCATGCAAATGGCAATAATGCCAACAAAGATTTCAATTCTTTTTACAGTTGTTAAGTACTTTAAGTCCATTTAAACACACCCACTACCATAAGGTAGTTCTAAAATCAATATAAAACTATTAATTTAGTCTGTCAAATAAAAAAAGAACAACCGCATAGTGGATTGTTCGGACTGAGAAGCCTCGTTAGTAAAACAATGCGCTTACCACATTGGCAATATAGCGAGAGCTTCCGATTTCGACGATTACGAAGCCGAACAGCACGAGAAGTATTTCTGCCAGGAACCATATGTTACTGTTGTCGCTTTTACGCAACAGAAGAGTTCCAATAGTCATGAATACTACCCCTACTAAAATAATCAAAATCCTTATCATGATTCCTCCTTACCATTTGTCTAAATCAATGACAAACTTTCCTTTGTCATTTCTGGAAACGGGCAGTTTCCCTGTTCGAATAATTTCGTAAGCAGTCAGTACTGCTATTACGAAAAGAACCAGACACACTCCGATGAATAAGCGTATCGACTCAATAAATACATCAAAGAGCTTCATAAGCAACTCCTGTGCTAAATATAAGCTCAAATAAAATGAATGTCAATAAAAAAACAGGCCCTTTGCAGAGCCTGTTCCCTATTATACATCCAAGTTTTTAACACTCTTAGCTGAGGTTTGAATGAATCTTTTTCTTGGAGCAACTTCTTTACCCATTAACATATCAAAGGTTCGGTCAGCTTCAATCGCATCTTCAATAGTTATTCTTAACAATACTCTTGTTTCTGGGTTCATGGTTGTTTCCCATAGTTGTTCGGGGTTCATTTCTCCCAAACCTTTATATCTTTGAATACTATATTTAGTATCTTTCTTCATCGCTTTCAAAGCTGCTTCCTTATCATCATCGTTGTAGTAATACTTGGAATCCTTTCCTACTTGTACTTTGTATAAAGGAGGTTGAGCTAAATACAAATATCCTAAATCAATAATTGGCCTAAAGTGTCTAAAGAATAAGGTCATTAATAAAGTATTAATGTGGTTTCCATCAGAATCAGCATCACACATTAGGATGATACGGTGATATCTCAATTTAGTGATATCAAAGTCATCAGCAATAGCTGTTCCTAAAGCAATAATTAGATTCTTAACTTCATCAGAAGCTAACATTTTGTCTAATCTGACTCTTTCAATGTTTAAAATTTTTCCTCTTAACGGAAGAATAGCTTGGTTCTTTCTGTTTCTAGCTTGACGAGATGAACCACCGGCAGACTCTCCCTCAACAATATATATTTCTGATTCTTCTGGTTTTCTTGAAGTACAATCAGATAACTTTCCCGGCAAAGACATTCCATCCAGAACACCTTTTCGTAGAATAGTTTCTTTAGCTGCTTTAGCGGCTTTTCTCGCCTTAAATGATAGAACTGCTTTCTCAATAATAATCTTGGTATCTTGAGGATATCTTTCTAGATAGTCTTGTAATGTTTCGGCAACAACTGCTTCCGTAGCGGTTCTTCCTTCAGGAGTTCCTAATTTAGTCTTCGTCTGTCCTTCAAATTGAGGTTCACGAATCTTAACCGAAACTACAGCTGTTAATCCTTCCCTAATATCATCTCCACTCAAGTTAGGTTCTGATTCTTTTAAGAAACCTCCTTTTCTAGCGTAGTCATTAACCAATCTAGTTAAAGCAGCTCTAAAACCGGTTAAGTGAGTTCCTCCTTCAGTGGTAAAAATATTATTAGTAAAGCTTTCTTCTTTGATTTCGTAATCATCTGAATACTGGAAAGAAGCTTCAACTGAAACCCCTTCTTTTTCTCCTGAACCATAGAAAGGATTAGCATGAACAGCTTTTGTTCCCTTATTCATATATTTTAAATATGAAACAATTCCTCCTTCAAAGAAGAAGTGGTATTCAAAAGGATTCTTTTCATCTCTAGTATCATAAAAATCAATTCTGATTCCTTTAGTCAAATATGCTTGTTGTCTAAAATGAGCCAAAAGTTTATTTCTATCAAAAACAATTTCTTTGAATATTTCTTGGTCAGGTTCAAAAATAATAGTTGTTCCATTCTTCCTACAATCAGCTATTTTCTTAACTGGGGCCTTTGGTTTTCCTTGTTTGTATTCTTGAACATATTTACCTCCATCCTTGCAAACCTCAGCACGCATATCAACTGACAAAGCACAAACAACGGAAATACCTACTCCGTGTAAACCTCCTGAAATCTTGTAAGCATCACCACCAAACTTACCTCCTGCATGAAGAGTAGTCATAATGGTTTCTAGGGCTGATTTCTTTGTTTTGGCATGAATATCAACGGGAATACCTCTTCCATTGTCAACAACCTTAACCTTATTGTCAGGCAATAAATAGACTTCTATTTTATCACAAAAACCTCCTAAGGCTTCGTCCAAACAGTTGTCTACAACTTCGTAGACTAAGTGATGAAGACCTTGAGGTCCAGTTGAACCAATATACATTCCCGGTCTTTTTCTTACTGGGTCAAGACCCTCTAAAACGAAAATGTCTTTCGCGCTATATGAGCTTTCTTTTTCTTTTGCCATGTTTTTGTATAGAAAATTCTTTCTTTTATTACCTGTATTTTACCTTAAAATTAAAGAAAAAGCAATAAGTTATTGCCTCTCTTTATACGTCTTCTTTTCTTAATGGTTTTAAGTTTTTCTTAATCCAATTCTTAGCATCATCCAGAACTTCCTGCATATTGCTTGTTTTAGATTTTGCAATATCTAGGGTTTTATTTACAATCTCTGTTTTACTTGCATCTAGCCACATATCGTTAATAAAAAGGAAAACAATTAAAGATGCAGCAGAAATTCTCTTATTGCCATTTCTAAAAGGATGATTCTTATTAATGCCATAAAACAATATAGCTGCCTTATCGACTAATGTTGGGTATAATTCTTTTCCAGCAAAAGTTTGTCTGGGTTGATTTATGGCGGACTCGAGTAAATCGCTATGCTCACTGAAACAAGCAATGGGGTCATCTTCTGTATCAAAAACATTAAGTGCTAGCCTGTGACACATTTTTTCCATTAACTCCATGTCCAAATATTTAACTGGCATAGATTTAATTTAAGGTTTTGTCGTATTCAGCTAATTTTTTAAAAACTTCTCCGTATTCGCGTACAGCAAAATCAGCACCTTTCAATACTTTTTTTTCAAGTAATTCTCTTTCTTTTTTTGCAGCAAAAACTTCTTTATCAGAATTTTTAGCTCTAGTAAATAATTGTTTGATGTTTATCTTCATATATTTATTATACCAAATTCTTATGCTGCGATGCAATAGTCTTAGTATGAATTATAATAAATAATCTGGGCGGGCTCGACCGGACTCGAACCGGCAGTCTCCTCCGTGACAGGGAGGCGCGATAACCAATTTCGCTACGGGCCCATATATTCTTTTGTGTGCCAGGGATGGGGATCGAACCCATGACAACTCGCTTATGAAACGAGTGCTCTACCACTGAGCTACTCTGGCCTGGCTCTATTCGTTTCAAACAAAAAATGTTGCGGTTCCTAGAATTGCACTAGGGTCTCCAGCTTATGAGACTGGCGAGGTACTACTCCTCTAAACCGCTATGTAGTAGTATACTAACAAAAAATGAAATAAAATCAAGAGGAGGCTTTTTAAAAAATAAAGGCCTACTCAGTAATTAAACTTTTCAGCCAAAAATCAGATTGATTTACACGCTTTCCAGGTAAACTTTCTTACCAAGGAAAACTTGTTGAGCGATACAGGGAGCCAATAAGCTGGAAGATTTATCAATCCTTGTGGCAAGGACATATATCGTTGGAGGAAGTGGAATATTCTTGTGCTGATCAAGGACTGAGAGTGTTTCTCTTAAATCAGCAAATTCATACCCCCTCTCATAAATACTGTCCATTGTTATCTCAAAGGCCATATCTTCAAAGACTGGTCTTCGCTTGATATTAATGATTCTTGCCGAGATTTGATAATTCCCTTCTGTCATGGCTGGGAAATTAATTGAATTAATGTCGGTTTCCGCTTTGTATTGCCCTCTTTGTAAAAGTTCTTCGACGGTACTGCTAACGGTTGTAGGATAGCACTTTTTTGTATGGTGATATCCTTTTCTTCGTTTCATTACTATCGGATACATAGTCACACTTCCACCTCATTGTGGTAATTAAGGTATACAAAAAAAGCAGAGACTAGTCAAATCTCTACTTGGCGAGTTCAAGAAACTAACGCAAACACTTTAATCGGGATATAATAAGAAATATGAAGACAAAATATACCCGTCTCCTCTTTGCTGAACGGGAAGAAATCAGCAAAGGAATATATGCCTTTGAAACCCTGTCAAAGATAGCTGAAAGAATTGGCAGAAGTCCTTCAACTGTCACTCGAGAAGTTAAATCCCAAACAAAATACAAGTGGTGCTACTCAGCCGAGAAAGGAGAAAAAATATCTAAAGAAAAGAAGAAGCAATCCGGCCGGAAGAAGAAGCTTGAGACTAATTGTTCCCTGCTTGAGTATGTTCATTCAAAATTAAGAATTGAATGGTCTCCTGAAGAAATTGCGGAAAGAATTAAAAAAGAGTATCCTTTAGATACAAGTATGAGAATATCCCATGAAACAATCTATCAATACCTCTACTGTCTACCGAAAGGAGAATTGAAAAAAGAATTGATGAAGGGGTTAAGGCAAGAGCGAAAGCGTAGGCTCTCTCGAGCCGCTGTTCATTCTCGCAGGCAGACAATAGAAGACATAGTCTCAATCTCTGAACGGCCGAAAGAAACCGAAGGCCGAACTGTTCCTGGTCACTGGGAGGGCGATTTAATCGTTGGGAAGGGACATAAGAGTGCGGTGGGGACATTAGTTGAGAGAACTACTAGACTAACTCTTTTAGTTCCCTTAAAAGAGAAAGATGCTTTTGCAGTTAGGACTGCTTTTGCTAAAGCCTTCAAACGCATTCCCAAGCAATTCAAAAAGACATTAACCTACGATCGAGGGAGGGAGATGTCCGAACATAAGACCTTTACGGAAAAAACAAAGATTCAAGTCTTCTTTGCTGACCCTTACTCTCCTTGGCAAAGAGGAACTAATGAAAATACCAATGGATTAATCCGTCAGTATTTTCCTAAAGGAACTGATTTCCAGAAGGTTTCCTTAGGAGAGATACGAGAAGCAGAAAGACGGCTCAACAGCCGTCCTAGGAAAGTATTAGAATATATGACTCCATCAGAAAGTTTTTATCAACTAACTACCGGTCAAAAAATTGCGATAGAACCTTGAATCCAGCCTTTTAAATATTAATCTTGGATTTCTTCAGTAATAACTCCGAACTTGATTAAAGAATCTTCAAACTTAGCGTATAAGCTATCTAATTCATCTAAGTCAGGCATATATGCTTTATCCTTCTTCATTTGCTCAGCTATTTCTCCTAATCTTCTTAGACTCTCTCGGTTAGGAGTATCTTCATCTTCAGTCATCTCGATTAGATTTTTACCTTTGTGGTCGTATCTCTTTAATATTTCAAAAAATAGTATTTCGGTTTCCAATACTGCTTTTCGATATTTTTTATCATCAATCAAAGCAGAAATTTCTTGAGCTCGGTTCGCAAAAGACTTTGGGGGAGTATATTTCTGAAAGCTCAAAAAGTCTTTAACTCTTCTTTTAATGTCATGAGTAATAGTTCCATCTTTAATATTGTAGTAAGTAATACCATAGATAAAAACAATGGAAATAGACAAAGCGACTATTTTAAATGGTAACAAAAAATCAGAAAGCGTCTTTGATTCAAGAAATTGTATAATATCATTTATTGTCATATTTTTTTTCAAATAATGAAGCAATACTTAATAATTTCTCTTCTTCAAATGGAGCTCCGATTAATTGCAATCCGATTGGAAGCCCCGATTCAGATTTTCCACAAGGAATAGAAATACCAGGAAGTCCAGCCAAGTTAACTGATACAGTATAGATATCAGCTAGATACATAGACATTGGGTCGTCAGATTTTTCTCCAATCTTAAAAGGCAAACAAGGTGAAGTTGGTCCTAAAATGACATCTACTTTTTCAAAAGCTTTATCAAAGTCCTGCTTAATCAAAGTTCTCGCTTTCAAAGCTCTCTTGTAGTAAGCATCGTAATAACCGGAAGATAAAGTGTATGTTCCAAGCATTATTCTTTTCTTTACTTCTTTCCCGAAACCATTAGTTCTGTTCTTTAAATAAATATCCTTCATCTTGTCTGCCTCTTCGTCATTAATTGTTTTTCCATAACGAAGACCATCAAAACGAGCTAAGTTAGCACTCGCTTCGGCCGGAGCAATAATGTAATAGCAAGCCAAAGCGTATTCACTTCTTGGCAAACTAATTGAAACAATCTCCGCTCCTAGTCCTTTGTAAATATCAATTGCTTCTTTGATTGCTTTTTCTACTTCACTGTCCAATCCTTTAACAAAATATTCTTTAGGAACTCCGATTCTTACTTTCTCTAAATTACTTTTCTTGTCAGAGTTAACACTAGTTGAATCCATAGGGTCGCTTCCTTTAATTGCATCAAAAACAATCTTAGCGTCTTCTACTGTTTTAGCTAAGGGTCCAATCTGGTCAAGTGATGAGGCGTAAGCAATTAAACCATATCGAGAAACAGTTCCGTAAGTTGGTTTTAATCCAGTAATACCACAAAAAGAAGCCGGTTGCCTAATTGAGCCACCAGTATCTGAACCTAAAGCATAGACGCACATATCAGCAGCAACCGCAGCGGCTGAACCACCCGAAGAACCTCCTGGAACTCTTTCTAAATCATGAGGGTTCTTAGTTGGAAAGAAAGCTGAATTTTCGCAAGATGAGCCCATGGCAAATTCATCAAGGTTCGTTTTTCCTAAAAAGACTGCTCCCATTTCTTCTAGCTTTTCTATTATCGTTGCATTGTAAGTTGCATCGTAATTTTCTAAAAATTTAGAACCAGCCGTACATTTAACTCCTTTAATCAAAATATTATCTTTAATCGCACAAGGAATACCAGTTAAAGGATATATCTCCTTATTCTTAATCATCATATCAGCCTTCTCCGCTTGTTTTAAGGCAGCTTCAGGAGTAACCGTGATAAAAGCCTTAACTTCCCCATCTTTTTCTTTAATTCTATCTAAAAAAGCCTTAGTTAAATCAACTGAAGTAAAATCTCCATTTTTTAGTCCTACAGTCGCTTCCACTATTGTTAATTTAGTTAAATCAGTTGTCTTCATTGTAAAGAATTTTCTTAACTTGCATGTAATTATCTTTCTTTCTTGAAAGGGCACTTAATAAAGGGTCTACCTCTTTTTCTTTGCCAACGTCACCGCGGAATACATTTTCTGAGGTAGAGAGGTTCGCAGTTTCAAGAATATCTGAGACATCAAGCTCTTGAAGCTTTTCCACGTATTCCAAAATAGAAGAAAACTTATTCCTAATTTCTTCTATCTCTTCATCCTTAATTTCCAAGTATGAAAGTTTGGCAATATTTCTGATTTCTTCTTCTGATATCATAATCTAAATATATACTAATCTTTACTTTTGGGCAATGACTAATAATTATTAATGTATTTAATAATGACCACGCCAGAGCCTCCCATGCTTCCATCCACATCAGCACCCGTAAAATCAGTGTTTCCTCCATTGCCCGTATTGGGTGCACCTGCGTTTGTATTATATCCACTACTGCCTCCAGTGGCATAAACAATAGAGACACCAGTAATATCACTAATATAACCAGCTCCTCCAGCTGCAAGGCCTGTCCCGTCTGCACTAGTGTTATGACCAACACCACTATAACCGCCTCCACCAGCACCGTATATTTGATTATTAGATGAAATACCACCAGCATAGCCTTGTCTCGGCGGGCCAGCCTCACTATCTCCACCGACAGATCCTGGTAATAATGTATGTCCACCGGCTGCACCACCCGATCCTCCATTGCCAGGAAGAACACTATTTCCTCCCCAACCACCAGCTCCTCCTCCAATCGCAATCAAGGTTGATCCAAATGCAGAGTTACTACCATTTGACGATGAAGAGCCGCCGCTAGTTCCTCCGGCTCCACCTTCTCCAACTGTTATGTTTTGCACTCCCGATAATCCTGTAATGCTTCCATGTAAAAGTCCACCGGCTCCACCACCTCCCGCATGTATATTTCCCCAGCTTGATACATAACCACTTCCACCACCTCCCGCGACAACAAGATAATCAACCGAAGTAACTCCCGTTGGCACTGTCCAAGTGGAAGTTCCGACAGTTGTAAATGATTGGACAATATAAGTAGGAGCAACTGTTGCACAGACGCCACTGCTAATTCCTCCATTAACACAAGTCCAAGAATATGAACCGGTCATACCAGTAATTGTGCCGTTAGTACAGGCTTCGGCTCCAGTTGGAGTAGAAGAAGCATACTTTCCATTTTTAGTTCCACAAGTACCAGCCCCAGGAGTATTGCTTGAATAAGAATTAGTTGCAGAATCAAATTTATAGGAATAACCAGTAGAAAGAGTTGAAGAAAGAGTAAAGGTAGTTCCGTTTGATTGGTAAGTATATATTCCATCAACCACGCCTGGGAGATACTGACTCAAAACTAAATCAAGATTAGGACAACTGCCAACATTGCAGTCCGAATCAATAGGATAACTACCATTATTAGCTATACCAGAAATGATAATAGCTTTTTTAATTGTATCTAAATTCGTTTTAACTTTAGCATCCCTAGCTGCAACCATAGCACCATTCAGCGAAATGACAACAAAACCAGAAAGAATTCCAATGATTGCAACAACGACTAATAGCTCTATTAAAGTAAAAGCTTTCTTAATTTTCATACTAATTAAACATTCCTCTAAGACCATCCCAAACATTTTTAATAACTACTGGAATTTCGGTAAGCGCCTCACTAAATTCTCTTTCAAACTCTTCTCGCGCTTTTGTTCCAATGTTTTTCTCAATCCAAGGTTTCATATCATTACTAATCCAATTCAAAGTAATTCCCCAATATTCAGTTATCTTAGGAGACCAATCATTCCAAATATTGCTAATAGAAATCTTGTTTGAATCCGCATCAGCGGCAAAACAAAAACTCATTGAGAGAAAAGAGATTAAGAAAACAAGGGAGAAAATTCTTTTAAGCATTTTATTTTAATTTATTTATTGCTTGCTCAATTCTTAATATTGTTTTTTCTTTTCCTAGCACGAAAGCTAAATCCATTGGTCCGGCTGAGTTCTTTTTTCCTGACAAAGCAGCTCTTAAGGGCCACAACAAATTACCTCGATTAGTTAATTTATTCGCTTCAGCCAATAATTCCTTTTCTAGGTTCTCTTTGCTAAATTCTACAGCATTGATAATCTCTTTTGCTCTAGTCAAAGACTGAATAATTTCAGAATTACTCATTTCTTTCCATTTTAATAATTCAACTGGATAGTCTAATTCCTTCTTAAAGAATAAATCGATTAATTCTACTGACTCCGAAAGCTTTTTCAATCTTTCGTGATATAAAGCAATCATCTTTTCAATATCCTCCAAATGTATTTCTTCTCCAGTTTCAATCACAGAATACTTTTCTGGCGCAATCTCTTTGATTAATTCCGCCCTAATTAAATACGGAATACATTCACGAGTTAATTCATATAGAGGTTTCTTGCGGATGTAGAAACCATTAATCCAATCTAATTTATCAACATTAAAAATCGCGGCTGATTTCTGTATTTTTTCAATTGAAAAATCATTAATCAGTTCTTCTTTAGAATATATTTCCTTTTCCGTTCCTGGGTTCCAACCTAAAAAAGCAATAAAGTTTAAGATTGCTTCGGGTAGATAACCATCGTCCTTGTAATCAATTAATGAAGTCTTGCTAGTTCTCTTGGAAAGCTTCTTTTTGTCAGTTCCTAGAATCAAAGCCAAGTGAGCATATTTAGGCTCTTCAAAACCAAGCGCACGCATAATTAAAATCTGCTTAGGGGTATTAGGAATGTGGTCTTCTCCACGAATAACATGAGTGATTTCCATCTCCACATCATCTACGGCACAAGTAAAATTAAACAAGGCTGAGTCTAAGCTTTTAGCTAAGACAAAGTCACCCATTGTTTCCGTATTCACTTCAATTTCTCCTCTAATTAAATCCTTAAAAGATATCTTTGTATCAAGTGGAGTTCTAAAACGGATAACGGAAGGTCTTCCCTCTTTCAAATACTTTTCTACTGTTTCCTTAGGTAAATCTCGACAAGCACCTCGATAAACTGGGGACTCTCCGATTGACATTAAGTATTGTTTTTGCGCCTCTACTTCCTCTTTGGTGCAGAAACAATAGTAAGCATGACCATCGGCTAGCATTTGCTCTAAATACTTTCGATAAATCCCAGTTCTTTCGCTTTGTCGGTAAGGAGTATGACTACCAATATATTCAGATGAATTAGCCACTGGACCTTCATCCCAATCAATACCCATCCAATTCAAACCCATTAATAATTCATCTTCCCATTCTTTTTTAGATCTTTCTAAATCGGTATCTTCAATTCTTAAAATGAAAGTTCCTTTGTTTTTTCGAGCAAAAAGAAATGGGAATAAAGCTGTTCTAATAGTTCCAATGTGAAGATGCCCCGTTGGTGATGGTGCAAATCTCGTTCTTATTCTTTTTTCTTCTTTTTTAGCAATCATACTATTTTAAAAAGTCCAATATATATCTAGCCACGATAACACTAGCATATGGCTTAGCGAAAATCTCTGCGGCTTGAGCCATTGTTTCTTTATCATCTTTTATCAACTCTTTCAATTTCTCTAAGAAGAAGTGATGGGTAAAGTTTCCTTCTTCTAGAACTAAACAAGCTCCATTTCTAGCATAGGAATAGGCATTTCTAACTTGATGATTCTGAGCTGATTCAGGTAATGGAATTAAAATGCTAGGTTTCTTTAATAAGGCAATTTCAAAAATTGTTCCAGCTCCAGAACGTGCTACTACGCAATCACAAGCAGCAAAGGCTAAAGCCAATTCTCTTTCATCTAAAAAGAAGTATGGGTGATAATATTTTCTAAAACTTTCATCAATCATCGCCAAGGATTCGTTCTGCACTCTTCTATATCCCGCCAATCCAGTTTGATGAATGATTTCAAAATCTCGAAGAATATCAATCAAAACATCTAAGACAACCTCATTAATTCTTTCGCTACCTTGAGACCCACCCAGAATTAATATTACTGGCTTTTCACCAGTTAGACTAAATAATTTAACGGCCTCCTCTTTATTTCCCTTAGCCAAAATGTTTCTTACTGGATTACCAGTTTCAACCATTTTCTTTATTGGGAAATATTCCATCTCTGAAGTTGGAAAAGAAACAAAAATCTTTTCCGAAAATTTACTTCCAATCTTGTTCGCCATTCCAGGAACTACATCTGATTCGTGCATAAAGATAGGAATTCTTAAAATCCATCCAGCAATTATTACTGGGATGGAGCCATAGCCTCCTTTACTAAGAATAACATCAGGAGCAGTAAAAAACATGATTATAAAAGCCTGAAAAACTCCGAAAGGAATTTTAATACAAATATCAACCATATTAGAGAAAAAAGCACCAGCCGAAAAATATCTTCTAATTTTTCCTGAGGAAACATAAAAAGTCTTCACTTTGGCCTGACGCAAGAAAGTCTTAGATGTAAAATCAGATGGTCCGATATATGCCAAATCCACACTCGCATCTCTTTTTCTCATTTCTTCAGCGATGGCAACAATAGGAAAAATATGTCCACCTGTTCCCCCGCCAGTAAATACAATTCGTTTCATATATTAAATATATCATTTTTAAGCTTTTTAACAAGTATTTAAAAAAAATTCGGTATGTGTTTCAATACCGTTTTGCTTTTTACATGGTGTCAGCCACGAAATAAGCAAGTTTTTCTGCATCATGGATGCATAAGTCATACTCTTGAACAAAAATCTGAAGACTCTTAATGTCCGCTGGGACAAAAATTATCTTCCTAATTTCGCTCTCAAGCTTGTCTCCACAAATTCTGGCAACTTCTTCAGCTGTGTAAGGAATTTCGAACCAGCCAAGAATCGCTGGCTGGCATGATTCCACCAAGCTGTGAACGATAGCGAGAAGCTTGGGAGGTTTTACCCAGAAATTGAGTCCAGGAAGTTCTTCCTTGTACTCTCGCAGAATAGCGGTCTCAAGGTCAATCTTCCCCTCGCTAGACCTCTTAGAGTCTTTGGTTGGGTCAAGGTAGCCTCCGGGTAACAAAGTCGCTTTCCCACTTTCAAAGGTTGTGTCACCTCTAATGGCAGCAATGATGCAACCGTTGGGATGTTCCTTTGTTGGCTTGGTCCTAACTACCATCCCAAAACTTACTGGAAATGGATAGTTAAAATCGATACTGCTGCGGAAATTCCAAAATTCCAGACGACCAATTTTGCATTCTTTTCGCGATACCATGAATTCGGAAAACTTCGAAGGCTGGCAGAATAGCTTAATTTTTTTACCTTCTTCAACCATAATCCTTTTCAGGCTTAAGGTTGCACCATCAAAATCTTTGGGATGAACCTTTAAGTGTTCATTCCAGATTCTTTTAATCTTTGCCGCCTGTTCCTTCGAAACATTTCTCTTCCTTTTAAGGTAAACGATTTCCACAATGGAAAAACCGTTCGCCACAACTTGCGCTTGATTTCTCCGATTTTGCAGAGAAAGAAGCTCAAAGGCTCTGTCAATCTTCATTTGAGACTCCTGTAAATGTTATATACTGAATAAAATATAAACTATTTATTAGTTTTTGTCAAAACAAAAAAAGGAGCCTTACTCCTTCTTTTTAGACCTCCTAATTACCTCTTCTACGGTCTCAAAAACTTCTCTTGGACTGCAGTCACGTTTGAAAATAAAGGCGGCAGCTCCTAACTCTCTTGATTTTTGACGGTCTTCAATTGCATTGAGGTTACTAAAAACAATAATCGGAACATCTTTAGTTAAAGAACTTCCCTTTACTGTTTTTAAAAAATCATATCCTTGCTCAGCAATAACATTATTAGACATTGGAATTACAATGTCTAATAGTACCGCATCTGGCTTCTCTTCTTTGACTATTTCAAAAGCTTTTTTAATATCAAAGGTCGTCAAGAATTCATACTTCTTTTTCTCAAAGATATCACGATACATATTAACTAAAGCAACTTCTTCGTCAATAAAAAGTATTTTGCTCATAATATTAAATAAATATTTCTATTTTATTTGGCTTAGTCGAAGAATTCTCATTGTGCTGTTCGTTATACACTGGAACAGTAAAACTAAAAGTTGTTCCCTTATCCTGTCCTTCGCTATAAAAAGACATCTCTCCTCCGTTTCCTTCAACAACTTTTTTAGCAATATAAAGTCCAAGACCAGAACCATTAGGGTTCATTCCTAAGGCACCAACGCCTCTGGAGAACTTCTGAAAAATCTTGTCATGTTCAAACTCTGATATTCCCACACCAGTATCTTTCACGCTTATCCTTAAGAAATCTTTTTCTAATTTATAGGAAACTGTAATCTTTCCTTTGTTGGTGTAGTTAGCAGCATTATCTAAAAGATTAGAAATAACGTGTGTGATTTTCTGAGAATCGCACCAAACAGCCGGAATCTCAAAGCTAGGTTTCTTAATTTCTATCTTCAACTTTCTATCTTTAACAACTTGCAAATCCTTCTTTTCTGTAGCCATCTTTTCAACCAACAAAGCAATATCAACTTTTTCTGGTTCCATCTTCATCTTTTCTCCTTCTAATTTGTAGGCATCCCAGAAAGAAGAAACTGTATCAATGATTCTATCTAGTCCGACTTCAATTACAGGAAGAGCTTTTTCGGGAGTATAATCTCCATCTCTCATCATAGAAAAATATCCTCTCATAATTGATAAGGGTGTATTCAACTGATGGTTCACTACGCGCAAGAAATCAGACTTCATATTAAGTAGCTCTTGCAAGTAAACACTCTTCTTTTCGATATCTTTAGTTTGCTCATCAACTTTATCCTGCAAAGTCTTTCCAAATTCTTGAATCTGCTTGTATTGGCGAGCATTTTCAATCGCAATACCAGCCTGTTTTGATAAGGTATCTAGTAATTTCAAATCATCACTAGTATAGGCATCGTTAGATATTTTTACTCCTAGAATAATAAACCCAATCAATTTTTTATTAGCCATTAAGGGCAAGCATAGTGCTGCATTTATTCTTTCCATGCGACAATGGAGCCTCAAAAAGTTTCTTTCGGTTTCCTTGTCAGTTTCATTAGAAAGCATAACCAACTCATCTCCAACAACTGGCTTTTGTGTTTTGGTAAGATATTTAACCAAGAAATCATCCTTCACTAAAGAAAGAGTATGCTCTCTATCAAACCCAATGAGCTTGGCAATTTCATAAGATACTGGTTTTGTTTCGCGATTTATTAACAAAACTCCGGCGCTATCTAATTGCATTGTTTCTTTAATACTATCAACAATCAATTTAATAATCTTGTCTAAATCAATATAGTTGTTTAAATCTCCAATTAATTTATTAATTGTCTCTTGATAATTATACAAAGAAACGAAAAGGTATTTATGCGCAAAGACTCTTACTCCTCTATCAACCAAGTAAAAAATCCAAGCAAAAATAGGGGCGGCAATAAGACCAAAAGCGTAAGAGGCACCAGTAAAGACCCCGCCGAAAGTATAGTTATAAAATGCAATAAGGGCATAGAAGAAAATGTAGATAAAAACTGAAACTGCAAAATAGATAAATACCTTTTGCACAACAATTCTGATATCCATTAAACGATATCTAACCATCGCATAGAACAAAATGAAAACATAAAGAGAGGTAACAACATTTCCTACTGGTAATACATTAATATCATACCAAAGGAAGAAATTAGTTGCTCCACCTAAAAACCCGATAATCGTACCAAAAATGATGTATTTTATCTGGAATTGTTTTAGACTGTTAGCCATTTTGTAATACCTAAACAATTGAGACAATCCATAGCCAACCAGTCCAAGATATAAGATTATTAAATAAGCTGTATATAAATAACCTGCTTTAGGCCAGAAACTAAAAACCATTATTGGCTCTACGTCTCGAATAAACAAAGGAGAAAAAGAGAATAATAAAAAGATAAATGTTGTAACATAGCCAGAAACCAAAATTAGCTTGCTTTGAGGCAAATCTTTAAGTCCTAAGAAAGATAAGACCCAATGCAGATAGAAGATAGGAATAAATAATGAACCAATCGAGAGCAACCTAGTATATAACAATGCTGAATTGTGGTCAGTAGATATTTGCCATAAGAAATAAAACAATGACCAAACAAAAACCGCTACGCTCAAAAGAATGAAAGTATTGTTAGTTGTGTTTTTACGATTTCTAAAAAATATGAAAGACCCGAGTATTAAACTCGTGACCATATTAATTAAAGCTGCAATCGCAAAAAAAGTCATATTGTTTTAATCTTTTTGAGCGACTAATAATCCGTGAACTTTTAGTGGCTCGTAAATTAATCGATACTTTTTAAAACCTGCCTTTGTAGCAACATCAGCAAAGTCTTTAGGGCTACGGTAGACCATTGGCCAATTAATAACCCATTTTAAGAAATGCTGTTCTATATTTGGACAAATATTGCAAGTTATTAAGAAACCATTGGGCTCTAACGATTCTCTAATTTTAGTAACGATATTAATCGCATCTTCTTGCTTTTGATAATCCAAGAACCCCATCATCTCAACTATCTGTGGTTTAAATTTATGAGCAATCTGGTTAATATCATAGGTGCTTCCCTGGTAAACAGTGATTTGTTTCTCTAAACCATAATGTTCAGCTACTTTTTCGGCTCTTTTCAAGGCCTCTCCATCAATATCTAATAATATTGCCTTTACAACCTTGCCTTTGGCTTTGAATTCAGCCATTACCTCTAGAACTGATTCAGCTGAACCACAAGCTAAAGATATTAATCTTACTTCTTTTCCATTATCTACTTTATCAATCGCCTTTCTTAATTCATCTTTAATGAGCTTAAGTCTATTGCGAAGACCCTGACAGTTCAATCCATACCAATAGAATTCATCAATCATTCCTCGGAAAGTTTTTTTCTGAGGATAAGGGTGGTTATAGACTATTTCCATTGCTCTCCAGGTAGTAGCATATTCCTTAACTTTTCGACTCTCAACACCTAGTCCATCGAAAAATATTGAATTCGTCTTTGGTGTTCCCATTCCTAATATTTTGTAAATTCCTTTTTTCAGCATGACTGAAAAAGTTATGAGCCACATAAAAGGTAGAGATAAAACATATGGCCAAGCGCAGTTTTCGTAAATATCACATCTTACTTTCAAGTGAGGTTTTTTAATTGTTTCAATTTGCGGGGCTTTAGGAGCTTTAGCAATTTCTATCTTAACGGAGTGTTTTTTATGCATTTGTTTTTATTTATTTTTGTAAATTTAGTATGGAACTATTATATCAATATATATTTTTTTTGTAAAACAAAAAATAACGTTAGGTCTTTGCGTGTTTAGAAATATTTAATAAAAGACCGCAAGCAATTAACTCAAACATCAAATGAGAACCACCATAACTAATAAACGGTAATGGAATTCCAGTCAAAGGAACCACTCCAATCATCGCTCCGATATTAACTAGAGCTTGAACTATAAACCAAGAACCAATACCAATTGCCATTAATCTTAAATATTCATCATTAAGTTTTTTCCCAACGGAAAAAGATGCGACAAAAAAAGCGAAGAAAAGCGCAATTAAAACTGCACAACCAATAAAACCAGTTTCTTCAGCAAAAATAGCAAAAATGGAATCAGAAATCGATTGCGGAACAAAACCAAACTTCTGAACACTTAAACCCAAGCCTGAACCAGTTATTCCGCCCGAACCGACTGAAATCAAAGCCTGATTAATGTGATATCCCGTTCCTAAAGTATCGGTTTCAGGATGTAAAAAAGATGTAACCCTAGCTAAACGATATGGTTCGGCAACAATTAGGCCAATAAAACCGACTACTGCTCCAAAACCAATTAGTAATGTTTGTTTAATCGGAGTCTTAGAGCAAAAGAACATAATCATCATGGTCGAGAAAAGGACAATCAAGGTTCCCATATCTTTCTGTAAAAACAAAGCTGAACAAACTAGAACTAAAAGAATAGCAAAAGTAGTAAATTTATTCCTTTCTTTCTCGCTATTCAAAATACTAGCTAAATAGATAATAGCTGCTAGTTTCATTATCTCCGACGGCTGAATGCTCGTAAAACCTAAATTAAGCCATCTGGTGGCCCCTAATTGGCTAGTGCTAAGACCAGGAACAAACACTAAAAGCATCAAAATAAAAGAGGCGAGAAAAATAAAGAAACTCCATTTTTTAATTCCATACAAAGGAACTTTAAAAGCGATAAAAGCTAAAATCAATCCCGGTATTAATCCCCACAGTATTTGATGAGATAAATAAAAATTAGGATTGTTGGTCAATTTTAATGATAAAGGAGTTGAAGCAGTAGCCAAAGCTAAGATGCCCATAACAATCAAAAGAACGATTATCACTAAAAGACTAATATCAAATTTTCTTTTGGCTTTAATCATTTAAAATCTTTAATGTATTTTTTAAATAAATCTCCTCTTTCACGATAATCTCTAAATACTCCAAAACTGGGAGAAGCTGGAGATAAAAGACATATCTTACCATTAGAAGTTACTTGAAAGCATTTTTTAATAACTTCTTGCATATTATCAAAACTAAAATGCTTTACTTTCCCTTTTTTCTTTTCAATTTCTTTTAAAATCTTCTCGCCTGAAATCGGAAGTAATATTAAATTCTTAACATTACTCTTGATAATTCTATCCGCCAACTTATCAAACTTAATTCCGCGGTCGAACCCTCCGACAATTAAGGTTTCAACGTCATAACCCAATGAGTCCAAGGCAAAGACAGTTGCTTCAGGAATTGTTGCGATTGAATCATCATAGAATCTAATTCCTTTCTTTTCACCAACAAACTCTAATCGATGCTCGGGTCTTTTAAACTTTTTAAAAGCTTTGATAATCTTTTCTTCTTTAATTTCTAGTATTTTAGCGACATTTAAAACCGCAATTAGATTATCGACATGAGTGATTTCTAGAAATCCCTGATTATCTTTCAAGAATTTAGAAAAATCAATTGAACTGATTTCAATTTTCTTCGCTTTAACTTTTTTAGCTAAATCGTTTATTTCTTTAATTTTAGAATTAAAAATAAAATGGTCATTCTTCTTCTGATGCTTAGCAATATTAGTCTTAGCTAAGAAATATTCTTTAAAATCTTTGTAATAATCTAAATGTTCAGGATAAATGTTCAAAAACACTCCTATGTGCGGACTAGTTTCTAAATTTTGTAATTGATGAGAAGATAATTCATAAACAAAAACATCATTTTTTTTAGCCGTCAAAAGGAATGTCAGTGACGGGGTTTCAATATTTCCCACTAAATATGTTTTAAAGCCGGCTTCCTTTAAAACTGAATAAATTAAAGAAGAGGTAGTGCTCTTACCCTTAGTGCCAGTTATTCCAATAATCATTGAAGGACAATTATCAAAGAATAATTCGGTCTGCCCAGTTACTTTAGTCTTTTTACTTAGATATTTTTTAATACTAGATAAAGAAATTCCTGGAGATTTTAAAACAATATCTAACCCTTTAATACTTTTTAAATAATCTTCCCCTAAAAACAATTCTACATTCTTGTCGTTCAATAACTTTCTTGTTTTCAAATCCATTTCTTCATACTTTTTCTGGTCGGCAACGAACAATTTCTTTTTAGGAAATTTCTTCCTTAGAAAAACAAAAGAATCGGCACCTTCTCGGCCTATTCCCAAAATTAAAACCTTTTTCTTTTCTAAAGAGTTAATTTTCATTAGGTATAATTTAACACATTTGAGAAACAAAAAAAAGGCCTTTAAAATTTTTATACTCGCGCCTTTATTTTTACGAGTTCTTCATCTATGATTCGTAGGATTTCAGGAATAGCACTGTTTGAATACAGCTCCATCTCCTCAGTGGAAAGTTCTTCCAAGGTTTTACCCCCAAAAGAAGGAACAAGGTGATGGTCACACTTTACCGAAACGCCCACACCGAGCGGATCAGCTGAATTCCCGAGGAGATCTTTTTCTCCTCGAATATAGTGTGCATCACCCGGAATCCGTTTTTCGTTCAGTTTCTTGATGAATTCGCTTCCCCATAAAAGCTGTCTATAAAGAGGAACATTATAGAGCCACTTTGAGGACAAGACATAGAATAGTGGGCACGTTATAAGCCCGACAACTCGTCCACCAACAAAACTGTATGGAATTCCTTCATTGGGAGTTCCAACCAATACCATGTTGCGTGAAGGAAAAAGCCCCTCTAAGCATAGATACCGGAGAAGAATTCCTCCTAAGGAATGTCCAACTGAGAATATGGTGATTCCTGGGTAATCCTTTTGGACCTGAATGTATGCCATTTTGACAATATTAGCATACTCTTCCACTTTCATATGAGAGTGGAAGTACGGATTTTCCTGACCCTTAGCGTCAATTAGATAGTCAACAACGACCACCTTAACGCCGGGTATTCGCTCGAGCAATACCTTGAGCAGGGAGTTTACCCAATGCCCACTCTCGGCCCATCCCTGGACCAACATCACGATGAGAAGTATGTTAAGCAATCATACACCTACCTTTTTTCAAGCCTCTTTAATTCTTTAAAGATTAATGTAATTATAAAACAATAAGGTGTAATTGTCAAACAAACCATCCCCACCTAATCCTTGAAGTATTTAGGTATGAAGTTCTTCTTATTCCAATAGTCCATTACCTCAGTAGACATCTTTTCCCATTCCTTGTGCTTAGGGAAAATTTCCTTTTCAAAGTATTTTAATAGTAAAGGTCTTTCGGGAGACTTTTTGTAAGCTAAATAGAGAGCTACCAAAGCTTCTTTTCTAGTTCCCACACACTCAAAAGGTTTGACTTCCTTCTCCCCTATTAACTCCTTCAAAATCGGTAATAATTCTTTTTTATCAAATAAGTCTACGTTAAAAACTGATAATAAATCATCTTTTGATAAGAAAGGATAAAGAATCATGTAAACGAATAGACACTTAGAACAAGCTCCACACCACTTCCCTGTTTTCTTTCTAGTACCAGAATAAGTTTTCTGCGCTTCATTGCAGCTCAAAAATACTGGAAAGTAATTCTTCATGTAAGAGAAGATACGAGCAATCTGTATTTCGTACATCAATCTTAGGATACTGAAATACTCTAAACTCTCAACCAAATATTCAGCACAATATTTCCTAAACTTCGCTTCAAAATCATAAGTCTTAGAATACTGATGATTAATTTCCATTCCTAACCAGGCAACATTCCCCTCATTAGAACTATCTTCATTACTAAGAGCAATATATTTCTTGTTAAATAAAACAGAAACTAAAACTGTTAAGAAAGATAAGTAAGCTACGAAAGGAGTATGTCCATTTAAATATCCTTTTCTATTCAGCTGTAATAATTTATCTTCAATTTTTCTCTCCGCTAAAATCATATTAGAATAACCCGAAGCTTCAAACATCTCTTGCGTATTAGCATTGTTATTCAAAACAAAACAATCAACATCTTTTTTAAACTTCTTCATTAATTCTAAGGTTACAGCTGAATCCTTACCTCCACCAATTGGAATTAAAATACCATTCTTGGTTACCTTTCCCAGTCTACCAGCAGTTTTTCCTTCCGATACAATCTCGATAAAATCAGGCTGAGTAAAATCAATCTTATTCTCGTAAAAAAACTGTCCCATTCCATTAAATAGAATATCTTTAAACCAGTTAACCTGCTTTTTATCCAACTTTCCGGCTTTAACAACGATTCTTTTTGAACAGGTCGCTTTCCAATAGGAAAGAAGTTCAATCATTCCTAAATTGAAAACCAAGTTATCCAAAATGCGCTTATCAATATTCCTCTCGGGAATGTTTTTAATCACCGCCGAAGGATTGTATTCTAACTCTCCATTCTTAAAACAAAAAGAAAGGTGAAAATCTTTTCCCCTTATCTCCCATGCATAACTTTCATAAACAAATTCTGAATATTTTTTCCTTAATTCTTTAAATGTCATTTTAGTAATTGAATTGATGCTCCTAATACGGCAAAGATAATACCAATAATCCAGAATCTCATAGTAATTTGATATTGTTTCCAGCCTAATGCCTCTAAATGATGATGAATCGGTGTTGATTGCCAAATTTTCTTCTTTCTAAATTTCTTCGATAATAATTGCAGAATAACTGAACCAGTCTCAATCACCAAGACTCCACAAATAATTGGTAAAACGGCTACCGAATCAGTTAAAAAGGCAATTGCTGTCATCGTCATGGCTAAACCAAGAATTCCTGTTTCACCCATATAGAACTTGGCGGGCGGAATATTGAACCAAAGGAAAGCAAACAAGGTTCCGAGAATTACCATACAGAAGGCAGCTAAATTAATCAAACCCTGAGAAAAAGCAATTACCGCCAGAGCACCAAAGATAGCACTATAAACTCCGCCAGCTAATCCATCTAATCCATCAACCACACCTGAAGCCCAAGAGGCTAAACTAACAATCACATAAAGAAGAATAAAATAGATTCCAATCTGCCAATCAAATCCATGAGGGAAATCTCCTAATAAAGGAATGTGAATTGTATTCCAACCTAATTTGTAATACATCCAAGCTCCTCCAACCAAACCAATAATGGTTACCAAAATCATTCTAGTTTTAAACTTCAATCCTCCACCAATATATTTTCCTTTTCCATAGACAACTGAGATATCATCAATTAATCCAATGATTGAAGCAGTGACTAGAGCAAATAAGGGAATCCAAGTTTCTTCTCGAGACAAGAAATTCAATTTAGGAATCCACCAAACATCAATAAACCTTTCAGCGAGCATTAAAATTGCTAATAAAATCAATACTGACACCCAGATAACAATTCCACCACCACGAGGAGTATTAGTTTCTTTTTCTTTATGAAAAGATAAAAACACAGAAGCTTCTTGTCCATCAATAGTTTTGTCTCTCGCTTTCTTTTTCCAGAATTCAATTTTGTATAAGTAAGGAATTAAAAAAGCAGCTACAAATACGGCAATCATTGATGCCATAAAAGCTAAGGACATTATTTTAATTGCACTAAAAGTAAATTCAGACATGTTTTACCAAATAAATGAAGTGTGGAGCCACTCTTCTAATTTTCTAGCTTCTTTAAACCTATCATCAGCTCCTGTAATCACATTAATAATATAACCAGAATTAACTGATGAATAGTTTTTCAATATTAATATGATACACCCATTAGCTTCTTTTGTATATCCTGTCTTCCCCCAAAGATACCCCGCATTTTCTTTTAAAAGAATGTTTGTATTATCTAAATAATGAACAACTCCACTCTCGCTAACAATCTTCTTGTTGGACAAAGAAAGAATCTCTGGAATTAAAGGGTAATTCTTAAGAATATGTAAAACTAACTTTTCTAAATCATCGGGAGTTGAAACATTAGTCTCTAATAATTCTTTTTCTGAATTATCGGTAAAAATATCTAAACCAGAGGGATTATAAAATCTGGTATTCTTCATTCCAATCTCTTTTGCCTTCTTATTCATTTTGTAAATGAATTCGGAGCGACCCATCTTTTCGGCAAAGGCTTCAGCTCCATCATTACTGGATTCAATTAAAGTGACATACAACAAATCATTAACGCTTATTTTCTCACCAGCGACTAATCCACCCATCGTTCCCGAAGCAGTAACGGCTGAAGCACTAACGTGAACTGAATCATCAAGCTCATAGCTATCTAAAACCACTATTGCCATCATTAACTTACTCAATGATGCAATCGGGATTACTTCACTGCTTTTCTTTTCTGATAAAACGACTTCCTTGTTTTCTTCAGGATTAACGTAAACGGATAAAAAGTTAGTTGAGTTCAAATATAGTTCTCCAATCTTTTCTTTTCCTAAAGGACGTAATAAATCAACATTGTTACTTTTTAAAAAATACGAATCAGACGTTTTATTCAAAATGTCTTTGTTATAGAAGTTAATTGCAAAAAACAGAAAAAACAGAAAAAGAAGACCTAGTAAAAAGAATACATTTTCTCTCTTCATACACTTAAGGAATTAATCTTTTAACATCGCGAGGAAATAGGATTGCCTCTTTAATACTTTCCAAATTCAACATCTGCTTAATAATTCTTTCTGACCCCATTCCCCAACCACCGTGTGGAGGAATACCATATTTAAAAGTATCTACATAGAACTCCATTCCTTGAGGCTTTATACCCTTCTTTTTCATATTCGCAAGCAATTCCTCATAATCGTGAATTCTCTGTCCTCCAGAGGCAATTTCAAGCCCTTTATACAACAAATCAAAGCCACAAGTCTCCCCGGGATTGTCCTTATCAGGCATTGTGTAAAAAGGTCTATCGCTCCAAGGATAATGAGTAATGAAAATAAAGTCAGAATTAAATTTCTCTTTGGCATACTTTCCGGCCAATTCTTCTCCGTGAGGGTCAATGTCAGTTCCCTCCGCTACCTCGTGTCCATATTCTTCTTTAATAATTTTCTTGATTTCAGCTAATTTGAAAGAAGGAATTTCATCTAAAACTTTAGGTAATTCAATTCCATATAAATCTAAATATGGTTTACCTTCACGTTCAATCTCAATAAACATTTTCTGTAAAACTGCATTTAAAGTTTTTGTAACATCACGGAAGTCGTTAATAAAACCCATCTCGGCATCAAGACCAATATATTCATTAACATGTCGAGTAGTAAAATGAGGTTCAGCTCTGAAAACAGAACCAACTTCAAAAACTCTTTCTAATGCTCCCACCATAATCTGTTTGTAGAACTGTGGACTCTGGGCTAAGGTTGCTTCTTTTTCAAAATACTTCACTTTAAAAAAGTTAGCACCACCTTCAGTTGCTGAGCCTAATAGTTTTGGAGTCTTAGTTTCAACGAAATCATATTCTCTCATTACATTCTCGTAACTTTTTAATAAGATATTGTAGAGTTTGAAAATTGCCTGGACCTTAGGGTGTCGCACTGATAGAGTTCGGTAATCCAATAAAGTATTCAAATTTAAATTAAGCTCATCTTTGCTTAAATCAATCGGTATTTCTTCAATATTCTTAGAAACAACATCCACTTTAGTTCCTTTCATTTCGAATCCACTCTTAGCCCGAGCATCTTTCTTTACTAATCCAGTAATTGCCACCGCATCTCCAGTTTTCACTTCAAAACTTTTATCAACTACTACTTGAATCGTACCAGTATAGTCTTCTACAACTAAGAAAACGATGTTTCCTAGATTCCTAACATTAAAAACCCTTCCTTTGATAAGGGCTTCGTTGCCTTCCGCCTGGGCGATGTTCTTTATTAAAATTCTTTCCATAACAATATTTAACTAAACAAATTATATTGCTAATATATCACAATCTTCTTCTTAGCGCCACCTATCTTTTTTGTAACAAATAATAAGTGCTTATTAATTAAAAAGAAAAGGGCGCTCCTTTTCTTCTTTACTTATTTAACTTATCCTCTAATTCCCTTATTCTCTCTTTTAACTCAACCATTTTATTTTCTCTATTAACAAAGATATCACTAAACTGTTCCAATTCAACAATTTTATCCTCTAACTGTTTAGTTTTTCTTTCTAGCTCTTTCGTTCTTTCTCGAACTAATTTCTCTAAATTATCATTCAATCCTTGCAAATCACGAGTTCTTTCTCTTACTTTCTTATCTAGAATTGTATTAGCAACCTCGCAAGCGTCCTTTGCCTCAACTAATTGTGCATTTATTCTTTCTAACTCTTTAGCCCTGCTTTCTATTGTTTCTTTAAAAGAAATCTTTTCCTCACTTAATTGATGAGTATACTTTAAAGCCACAAAGGATAAAACACAAATTAAAATAAAAATGACTGCCTTTTCAATGAAAGTAACTTCCAAATCAGGAAATACTAGTAAAGAAGATAATAAAGTTAGCAAGGTAGCAACTAATATGTCGGTTGTAATTATTGAAGCTAAAGGATTCTTTTCAATTAAGACATAGGCCATGATAAGAGCATAAACTGGAATAGTCAAATAGAATAAAGGATAAATATCAACCCCATAAACAGGAAGAAAATCAATGAAAACTAAACCGAAAATAGCAATAGCTAATAATAGATAAAGAATAGTATCTTTTCGCAGACTCCTTTCAACTCTGTTCTGCCAAGCTTTGAAAAGATTGTATATAGACATTATTAATAAGAAAAGAACAAAAGCCGAAAAAGCATAGTGGATAGCCCCGGCTGCGGTCCAATCTCCCCATTTATAGAAAAAGACTCCATTGATAACTGAATTAACATCAATTACGAAAACTAAAAATAGCGCGAATAGATAAGAAAAGAATAGTTGGAATTTCTGACTTCTGATTTTACAAAACTCAATTGTAAAATGATACAAGAAAACTGGAATTAAAAATACGGCTAAAACAAATACCTTATTCAATAGCACGCTCTGACTTATCACTCCCCAAGCATGTCCTTGCCAAACAATAAAGGTTCCAAAAGCCCATAAAAACTGGGCAATGCTCATAAATAAAAACAAGAGATTTGTTTTTGCTTTGTTCTTAAACCAAATGAAAATACCAACTAGTAGAATAAAGATACTGCTAGGAATGATTAAATATATTGAAAGAGGTGTTTCAATCATTGATTTAATAATTCTTTAATTTTTGCCACTATTTCTTTAGGGTCGTGGTTAGATTTAATTAAATAATCTTTTGCTCCGTATTTAAAAGCTTCGGCTCGAGTTTGGTTATCATCAAAATTAGAAAGAACTAAAACTGGGACCGTATTTAGGTCATTCATCTCTCTTGTCTTAATTAAATAATTGATTCCGCTCTCTTTAGGAAGAAGAACATCTAAAACAACTAAATCAGGTTTTTGCTTTTTAGCTAAAGCAATGGCTTCATCAACTTCCATAGCTAAAGTCACCTCAAAGCCTTCTTTATTAAGCTTGAATTTATACATTTCCGATAGAATTTTTTCGTCTTCAACAATAAGAATTTTTTTCATAATCATTTATATTAGCAACAATCAATAAAAGACGAATATTCTTTTATTTATTATCCCCAAAACAACACCAAAGAACAAGTGTTATAACGAAGAGAACTATTAGTATTGCCCAAATTATTTCCATATATTTATATTATACTTGATATATTATTCTTTTCAAGAGAAAACTACTGATTTATTATTTTCAAAACATCTTGATGTATAATTTTATTACTCGCCACTATCTCAGGATTAAAAATATTCCATTCTCCCCCATTAGCATTTGTAATTTCTCCCCCCGCCTTCTTAATAATCAAAGAAGAAGCCGCCACATCCCAAGGCTTTGTTCCTGAATGGATATATGCATCTATCTTTCCCTCAGCTAAACTAGCCAAATCAGAAACTGAACTACCCATTGATTTAATTTGTCTAACGAGAGGATTAATATTATTTAACCATTTAACAACTTTCTTCCTTTTTTCTAAATCCCAAGACCAATCACAAGCCAAAACTACTTCTCTTAAGCTACCAACTGAAGAAATAGAGATTGTTTTCTGGTTCAAAAAAGCTCCTGACTCATCAGCAAAGTATAAATTGTTGGATATAGGTAGGTAAACTATTCCTAAAACTGGTTCTCCTTTATTTACCAAGGCCACCGAAATAGCAAAATGCGAATTCTTTCGAGAAAAATTAACTGTTCCATCAAGCGGGTCAATCACCCATAAATTTTCTTTATCCAAAAAAGAAGAATAATCACCAGAAAATGTTTCTTCAGTTAAAAATTCTATTTCAGGGTTCAAGGCTTTTAATCTTTCTACTAAAAAAGCATCAACTGTCCTATCAGCCTCGGTAGTAAAATCAACTCCTTCTTTTTGATAAGCAATCAAAGAATCGGCGTAGAAATACTTTTTAAGCATCTCCCCTGCCTCCAATACGATTTTAATAACCTCTTCTTTGTTTATCTCCATAGATTTATGAACAAACTCTATTTCTATCTTTAAAATCTTGGCTCAAATCATAGATGTTCCCAGCCCCCATGAATATAATCACTTCACCATTGCCGAGGTTAGAAAACAAGTCTTCATTAGAAACATAGTTCGCATTAGGAATCGCAGCGGCTAATTTTTCTGAACTAACTTTTTCTCGTAGCTGTCCTCCTTCTCTTCCCGCTACATCATAAATATCGATTAAGAATAATTTATCAACTAACTTTGTCTCCAATACCTCTTTAAATGTCGCAACAAAATCATTAAATAGTAAAAAGGTTCTCTGATATTGATGAGGCTGAAAAACACAATAAATAGTCTTGTTGGGATATTTCTGTCTCGCACCTTTTAGAGTGGCTAAGATTTCAGTTGGATGATGTGCATAATCATCAATTAAAACAAAGTTAGAATACTGTGTTTCTTCGAACCTTCTCCAAGAGCCCATGTATTTAGATAGTGCACTAAAGGATACCTCGTCAGGAACTTCTAATGCCCTAGCTACCTTTAAAGCCGCTAAAGCATCAATTATGTTGTGGTCTCCGGGTATCTTAACTATTTGACGTAGCTTATTAACACATCTTTCTTCACTTAAAGAAAATTCGATTGTTCTTTTATCAGTTTTTATCTCTGTTTCCTTCATTTTTATCAAAACTCCATCATTGCCTAAGTGTGAAACAAATTCATTAAAAGCCTTCTTAATGTTTTCTAAATTCTCATAATAATCAAGATGGTCTTCTTCAATATTTGTCACGACGGCAACCTTAGGCCAATAATTAAGGAAAGAGGCTTCGTGCTCACAAGCTTCAATAACTAAATATCTAGATTGACCCATTCTAAAGTTAGAATTACCAAATTCTTTCAATTTAGTACCAACAACTACTGTCGGGTCTAGTCCCGCTTCAATTAAAATTAAAGCAATCATAGCAGTAGTTGTACTTTTGCCGTGAGTTCCTGAAACTGCAATGGTAAAATACTCCTTAGTTAATTCTCCTAAAGCCTGAGGATAGCTTAGGATTTTAATTCCCTTCAATTCCGCCTCTCTCATCTCGTAATTATTCTCTTTAACAGCTGGGCTGTGAATTATCAAATCATAATCCTTAATGTTCTCAGCTTTATTAGGTCCGATAAAAATTTTCGCTCCTTTTTTTGCTAAGTCTTCAGTTAATGAAGAGGCAACAACATCAGAGCCAGAAACTTCGGCTCCTTTTTCGAGATAGTATTTAGCTAAAGCTGAGACTCCGATTCCCCCGATACCGATAAAATGTATTTTCATATTATTTAAGTGGAATTGATTTTAAGACTGCGTATTGACCACCACCTTTCCCTAAATTGGTTTCCATAATTTCAATTGAGTTAACTGCAAACGATAGAGAGAGGTCTTTAAAAACATCTATTCTTTCCTCTGGCTCAATCCGATTGTATTGCCATTGAATTATTTTTCCTAAAGTAATGTGTGGAACAAAATTAGTGTCTGGATTTCTAACCTCCAATAAATCTTTTTCTAAATCAGCTTGTAATTCTCCTAAAGGTAAGGAATTCTCTCCCGTCGCCCAAATCATTTTAGGAGTATTAGATTTAGGTCCATAAGAAATACTCTTCAAGTCAATCACAAATGAGCCGTGATTAACAGCTACCTTTTCAATGCGTTCAATAATCGGAACCAATTCTTCTAACTCAACGTATCCGATAAAAAGCAACGTAATATGTAAATTGTATTTTTTACTCCATTTAATCGGACAGAAATCATTTGAACTAACAAAAGAATGAGAGATTTCCTCTTGATAAGCGACTAACTTGTTTTTGATATTCTCGGGCAATCCGATACTGATAAATATTCTCTTTTGCATATTTTAAGAATATCACTTTCTGTAATAGTGAGCAAATATAAAAAATTGAACACCTCTTGGTGGGTGTTCGTAATGAAGCAAGTGTTTTACATGCTCATAGTGACCAGTTTGCCATGACTGTCAAGGATTTGATACTTCCCATCGATAACCTTGATAAGGTTTTCGTAGGCTTCCTGGCTGGGCGGGAAAAGTAACATTCTCAACGCACGTTGGTTGTCATCCTCTCGTCGGGCTCTCGCTTTCTTCGGCTTCATTCCTTCTAATAAGCCGAAATGATGAGCGCGAAGAAGTTCATACTGCCTCTTGTCGACTGCAATCGTAATCCCGTCTTGGGATACGTCTTTTATATCATGAGGATTCATTGTTTTCATTCTTTCGCCTCGATTTTCAATTTGCAATTAAGAAATTAAGAAATTTATATACCAATATCTTAGGACAATATGATTTTTTTGTCAAAAAAACATATATTATGTATAATAAAAGCATGAAAATAGATTTACACTGCCATACTAAATATTCTTACGACGGCTCTTCAAGTATTGAGAAAATAATTACTCACGCTAAAAAAGTAGGACTTGATGGAATTGCCATTACTGACCACGAAAACACTAAAGGCTGGGCCGAAGCAATTGAATTAGGGAAAAAACATAATTTTCTTGTTATTCTTGGAGAAGAAATAAAAACCAGCAAAGGAGATGTCCTAGGATTATTCTTAAAAGAACAAATTGACGGACACAAAAAAGACCCACGCTGGGTAATGGAAGAAATAAAGAAACAAGGTGGAATAGTAATTATTCCTCATCCTTTTCATGGCAGTGAAAAGTTTAAAGACGATATCACTAAATATCTTGACTTAATTGATGGCTTAGAAGTTTTCAATGCTAGAATGCTCAACAGAGAGATGGATATTCAAGCTAAGGAATTTGCTAAAAAGTACGACTTAGGAATGATTGCTGGAGGAGACTCTCATTACTTCAAAGCAATCGGCTATGCCTATACTGAATTTAATGGCCACACCGAAGAAGAATTAAAACAAGCGATACTAAACAAGCAAACAAAAGTTCACGAGCAGAAAGCTCCTCTAATTTATGCCCTCATTCCCTTTTTAGTTAAACTAGGATTAGTAAAATAGGAATATTGATAATTTCGGATATTTAGCATATATTGTAACCAGTTCCTTCCCAAGCGAAGGATAATGGTGATTCTATTATGGTCTACGTTGTTGCTTTAATGAGCGCTAACACTGACATTAATCGTCCTCCCTTCTCTGAATACTGGAGAAGTGTACATCGAGGATTCTTTGATGCCACTCTAAATGACGAGAGTATTGACCTTGAGATAATCTATCCTCGAGGTAAATACCACGACTACGAAGGCATTCTAAAAAAAGGAGTGGACTGTAATCCAGATTATCTGGTTACTGCCTTTCCCGATGAAAGACTTGCCTACAGCGCATTGAAAAGCTTTAAGAACAAGATTGTGGCGATTGATATCCCGCCAAGCCAAGATATCATCGACCACTTTAAAGGCCAGATACTGGGATATGTTGGTACCAATCCAACACTAATCGGAACGATGGCCGCCAAAGAGTTGATGGAGTGTCATCACAAAATCAACTGGTGTGTCATTGTAATGCACGACCATCGCGGTAATTTCTGGAAATACTTGGCAGCAATGCAAGTGGCTGATGAAAATAGCGTTCCCTCTGCTGTGGTGTACCTTGAGGAAGACCCTCCCAGAGCAACTATTCCGTTCTACCTCAAAACAAGCAATCTGGGAGTTATTTCTTTTAACACCAAAGGTGTTGAAGTTGCCGAGAAAAGCATTGACCCAGAAAACCTGAAATGCATGGTCGGAGTAGACATCAACGAGCACGTTGTTGAGCTCATTGAACAAGGAAGAATGAATTGTGCGATTGTTCAACAACCCTACCGAATTGGACCAGCTGCAATCAACATGATTCTTAACGAACCGTCGAGCTACCAGAATGTCTTCATTGACCCAATTGTGGCCAGAGAAGACAATGCCCGAATGATTCTTCTTGACCAGCAAAGATATTGGTAATCCAATGTCTAAAACCAGAAGGCAAAACCTTCTCTTTTTTTATATAAAAAAAGAGCGGGTTCACTTGGTGGAACTCCGCTGCCGGTCTTTTGTTTTGACCTATGCTGATATTTTAACGGGATTTATAATCGTAGAGTGTCCGCAAAACATGTTTTCACCCATACCATTTTGAGTAAAAATCGCGAGGATTTTTTTGTTGCTTTCTTTGTCGGCCATTGCCTTTGCAACTCCTCTGCTCATATCTGCTGACACGAACGGAACAACGACATCGCTCGGAACATCAAGCTTGATAAACTTTTCTGTTCCGCGAATACCTAATCCGATTCCGCCGATATTACCAAAGGAAAAAGCTTCTTTAAGCGATTCTTCTGTTTCGCAAATGAATATTTCCACGCCTACTTCTTTGGCTCGAGCTTTAATTCCTTCAATCCGAAGATTTAAGGAATTATTTTCCTGATGTTTGTAAACGGCCACTTTTGAAACATGAGAGTTTGAAACGAGCTCGTTAAACAGCGCTTGTCCCAGTTGGAAATTATCAATTCCGATATAGCCCCGAAGATTGGGAATTTTTTCCAGATATTCTTTGTCAGGCTCAGAATTTATTGCCCAAACATTAATCTCTGGATAAAGACTAAGGATTCGAATCACTCGCTCCTTGTGCTCTCTTTTTTCTGCACTAAGAGGTATGTAGATATTTTTCTCGTAACCAGAGGAATAATCCGCTAGTTCTTTTATGCCCTTTTCAATTAGGGTAATTGTTTCCTCAATATCGTGATATTTTTCGGTAACCATAATCTCGCAATGCTTTCCAAGCTGGCGAGCTTTTTCACTCGCAGCGTTGAACTCGTCTGTCCAATACTCCGACCAAAAATCTCCAGACTGAGCATTGTTCTTGTCAAGAGAATGACCTATTACGACGTTTCTAGAAGAATCAGCAATAAACTTCTCAAGTTCTTGCCTAGCCGAGCCTTCTTCCATTTGAACTGGAGGATGCTTCATGAGGTGAGCACAAGCCGGAATAATTGGCCCACCAATGCCCCTGTCCATTGCCACCTTACACAGTCTAATAGCATCTATGATGATACCTGCTGAATTAGGTGAATCTTCAACGGACAAATCCATGCGAAGCGTTGTTGGAACATCTCCAAATTGCGTTGCGTTGAATTCAATTACGGCTTTCTTGTTATCGTTCAAGTATGGAACATATTGAGCATCAATAACAAGGTCCTCGTTTTTCAGGTTTTGCCCAGCAAGAAGCGAAAAAATCGATGACTTCTTTGAGATGAGCTTGCAAATCTTTCGGAATGCTTTCGAAAGGTTAAGGAAATCTGTATTCCCACCATAATTAAGCTGGCAGGAATTGATGATTTTGAGACCACGAAGATTCAATAACCACGCAACTACCCTATGAAGGACGGTCGATCCGAATAAGGACTTAACATCGTCACCAATTACGGGTAGCTTTGCTTTTCGAAATTTCTCAGCTAGTTTTTTATCGGAAGCAACGAAAACTGGGATGCCATTTACAAGCCCACAACCAGCAGCGATAATGTCTTCAACATATTTTTCAACTGCTAGTTGGCTTCCCGTTGGAAGGAAAAAGACTACAACGTCAATTCTTTCCTTTATTAGTTCTTCCTTCAAATTAACTGGCTCTTCGTCGGCGATGATGAAAGTCTTGTCTTTGTTTGGATACTCAAGCATGTGTGGAGCTACCCCATCTAGGACATACCCCATCTTGACCACAACATCACTGTCGGGAATGTTTTCTTTCGGACAAAAAATTTTAGTGCAGTTAGGCTTAGCGAACATTGCCTCTTTAATGCTTTTCCCAACCTTTCTTTTGTCAATGTCAATAACAACTCGAACATTAATGCTGCTAATCAGGTAATCGCAAATGCTATTGTGCATAATGCCGCTTACCTTTTCGCCATCATCTTTGAGATTCTTGTAATAATACAAACCTTGCATTACCGAAGACCAGCAATTACCAGCTCCAATAAAGCATACTCTTATCTCTTTACCTGGGTTCTTGCGTTGCATAACCCCAATCGTACGAAGAATGTCGTTTAGTGCAAACATTATAAATCACCTATATTAGGTACTTTGAAACATCATCGATAAACGATGAATACTATAATTATACAATATATACCAGATTTGTCAATTTATTGACATTAAAACCCTTTATGGTTTATATTTTAACTAGCAGCTTCAAATCAGAATATTTGACGCTGAGGTGTAAACATGGAAGAAGTGAGTCCTGTGAAAAAAAGATGCCATGTGGCATCTATAAGCCAATCACGGCTTTTCATGGAAGACGAGCCTGACAAAAAGAACTCGCCAGTATGGAACGACGTTGAAGATGGGGTTAAAACCGAAGCAGGTAACCATCCCAATGTTATCGACCAATGCACGGTATTCTTTGTAAAGGAAGCATACAATGATATTGTTCTCTTCCTTGCCCTCCTCGCAAAAGTGGTCAGCCTCAATCCCGAGGTCATCATTATGCCCTTTTCTGCGAAGCCAGGGAAATACGAGGATGAACTTATTGCTATCCTCAAAACATACCGAGGCATCATTATCGCGGTAAATGCCGCTCCGAGTGAAAGAGCAAAAAAAGAATTGCCCAACTTACGCGGATTCGTTGGACCGAATGAAAAAGAAATGGCCGAAATGGCCGCTGAGAATCTCCTCTCCTCTCATCGAGTAAGAAAGATTATCATCCCCAATGATAAACCAAATCTTGGGGGCTACCAAGAGAGAGCAGAGAAAATAAGAGAGATTGCATCTCGCTATAACGTTGAGTCAGTTGAAGAAATCTACTTCAACCCTGACGATGAAAAAACGTTTGAGATTGTGCCAGAAGAAGGTACTGCCATCACTGCCCTTGGTCCAATGGGTACCAAACTCGCATTAAGAGTGCGAGAAAACTATCCCGACCGGATAGTTGGTATCACGACCATGGACATGGACGAGGTAACGAAAGAAGCCATAAAAGCCAACATCCTAACTTCCGTGATTCAGAATCCACACGAACAAGGAGTTAGGGCTGTCCAAATGGCAGTTGATATCCTCGAAGGCAAAAACACCTCAACGGCATACAAAACTTTATTCTGCAGAGCAAAACTCATCACAACGATGATGCTGATTGCCCTACAACATACATTTTTAGAAAAAACACATTGCATTGCAATGTGTGTTGTCTTTTATATAGATTATTTTTTAAACTCTTGATATTTCTTCTCAATAAACTCAGCAATGTAAGGAGCAATATCTTCTTGCTTTACTCCTTCAGCCCCAGAGTAAGAAGGCCAGTCATTAACATCAATGAAATAAATATTGTCACCACCAACAATCAAATCACCTCCAATAATATATACTCCAGTTAATTCTTCAATTACACCAATCTGCTTTTTAATTTCCTTAACTATCTCGTGCGAAAATTCATTCTCAATATTGTCAGGTAAAAATACCTTATCACCCACGGCATAGTATTTAATAAACTTACCTTCAACAAATTTCTGTACAATAATTTCTTCTATTCCCTCTTCTCGGTATTTCTTCATTGCTTCATCAAAAACATCTTTCTCGCTCACATCAACGACGAAATAAATGCTGTGTCTATTTCCAGATTTTAAAACACTCTTTTCTTTAATATCATTAATCGAAATTTCACTAACTTTGTAAGTTCTAGTTTCTGGTGTTCCCACTCCTGATTTTAATAACATTGAGTGAAGCTCTTTCTTGTTAGAAACCATCAAAACTGATTTAGGTGGATTAACCACAAAGACGCCTTGCTTTTCACTTTCGAAAAGAATCTTATTCACCTCTGAACCTCTAGCCATATTTAAAATCACATCGGCGCGAGCGCCAACACTGCAAAGCTCCTCCTTCTGCGCCATGACAAGTATTGTTAGATTCTCTTGATTTTCCTTTTCAAAAAGGAGATTGTTTATCTCCTGACTCCTCGCCATGTTTAAAATGATATCAGCTGTATCTTCCTTCCTTAATTCCTTTAAAGTTTTAATCTGAACCTCAAATCCTTTCTTTTTAAATTCTTCGGCTACTAAATTCAAAATCATCTGGTCAGAGCCAGGCTTTCTTGCAATGTTTAGTTCCCTATTTATTCCAATAATTTTCACCATAAATATCAATGAGTCTTCTCTAAGAAAATGATACTAAAATATGAATTAAAATGCAACCCTCTTGAACAAAAAACTTTAATTGTTTAAGATAGAGAAGTATTAATATTATTTTCTGGCAAATACCATATTTTGTCAACACTTATGCGAATCGACATGCATTGCCACAGCTATTATTCTCACGATGGAATCTCTTCACCAGAGTCTCTTCTTCGTCAGGCAAAAAAAAGAGGCCTTGATGGAATAGCCTTAACCGACCACAACAATATTCGAGGCTGGCAAAGAGCCGAAAAAGAAGCTAACAAATTAGGATTACTATTAATTAAAGGAGAAGAAATAAAAGTCAAAGAAAACAATGAAACAATTGGAGAAATCCTTGCCTACTTCATAAATCAAGAAATTAATCCTAAAGGAAAAACAACCGACCAAATTATTAAAGAAATAAAGAATCAAGGAGGAATCGCCATTATTGCTCACCCTCATCATTGGAAAAAACCCTTCAAAAAACTAGAAGAATACAAGAATCTGGTTGATGGAGTCGAAGTCTTTAATTCACGCAGCCAATCTAAAGAAGGAAATGAATTATCTTTAAAATTCGCTGGACAAAACAATCTTCCTATGACCGCTGGAAGCGACGGTCATACTACTTTCGAAATCGGCCGAGCATATGTTACCGCCGAAACTCAAACACTTGATGAATTTAAAAAAGCTATACTTGAGAAAAGAATAAAGATATTCAGAAAACAAACTCCATTTCTCATTCAAATATTTTCTCCCATTGCCAAAACAATTCACTTCTTCAACGAACCTAAATAAAAAAGAGAGTCTAACTCTCTTTTTTAATTTGACTTAATATCTTGTAATTCTTGTAGAATCTCTGCAGGCAGGTTATTGCGGAGAAGAAGGCAATGATATAAAGAGCATATACCATCCAATTCATATATATCAATCCGACAATAATTAGAACTAATCTTTCTTTTCTTTCTATTATTCCCCCTCCACTCTTTCCTCCTACTGCTTTAGCATGTTTAGAGATATAACTCGAAAGCATAAAGAAAGTAATTGATAGGGCGGCTGGAGCCCATAAGGCTGGGTTCAAAAACCCTAAAGCAATATACCAAGAAATCTCAGTAATTTTATCAGTCACTGAATCAAATAAAGCACCAAACTTTGTTTCAGTGTGGTTTGCTTTTGCGACCGCGCCATCAAACCCATCCATTATTCCTGAAAGAAGAACAAACAAGATGGCTAAGTTAAAGTTTCCTAGATATATAAAGTAAGCGGCAATGAAGCCAAAAACTAAAACAAGAAATGTTACGAAATTAGCACTAACTCCTATTTTTCCCAAAGCTATACCAACATTAGTTGTTATACCTGAGAATAAGTTTCTTAATTGATCTGTTAACATATTATTATATATTAATTATTAAGCTCGACCTTCCTTCATATTTGCCTTTACAGCAAAATAAACTCTTTGAACTGCTGTAAAATTAGACATAATGGCAATGAAAATTAAAAGATAAGTTGTCCAAACTAAAGTTTTATCAATTGTTCCTAAAAACAAAGCACTTGATAATAAGAATATTCTTTCGGGCCTAGTCACCAGTCCTCCTTTTATCTCGGGATGCTCTAAATCTTTTTCTTTAGCGGCCGCTTTATTGTATGATATAGCAATCGCTGCAAACATTATTAAATATACCCAGACATAGCCTGGTAAAAATATAACTGGAAGAGGTAAGAAAAGCATTCCTAAAAATACGAACATATCAACATATCGATCGGTTACGGTATCCAAATATCTAAACACGTTAGTATATATTTTTCGATGTCTAGCAATTATTCCATTAAGATAATCAGAAAAACCAGAAAGTAAAAAGAAGGCGATGGCAAGAATAAAAGACTGCGCCATTATAAAATACATTGAAGCTATTCCAAATAAAGCAGAAAGTAAGGTCCATTGATTGGGACTAATTGGCAAACAAGAAAAGATGTCTCCTAATTTCTTTTCTAGTCCGTTAAATGAATCTCTTTTCTCGTATAACATAACTATTCAATATGCTTTTTATTAAAGGCCATATTAATTCTTTGAAAGGCGGTAATATTAACAAGGATACTCATTCCAATTAAAATGATTGTACTGGCAAAATAAGTCTTATCAATTATCGCAAAAAACAATATTAAGGATATTGTTATTAGTCTTTCTCCTCTTGAAAAAAAACCTCCTTTTAACTCTTGCTTAACCATATCTTTTTCTTTAGCGGCCGCCTTACTATAGGTTGTAACTACCGAGCCAAAAAGTGCTAAATAAATCCAAACATAATGATTAAAAACTATCGTTGGCATTGATAAGAATAATAAAGAAAATAGAGTAATTCCCTCGACATATCTATCTATTATTGTATCAAGATAGGCTCCTTCTCTACATTCTTGATTTCGATGTCTTGCCACTGAACCGTCTATTGAATCTAAAAAGCTTGCTATCACAAAAGATACCAAAGCCCAAACAAAAACTTGCTTGATAATTAAAAATGCGGCTAATAAACTAAACAATACACTTACAACAGTGTATTGATTAGGAGTAAATGGAAGCATAGAAAAAATATCTCCCACTTTTGAAAGTAAGCCCTTAAATAGATGTCTCTTTTTATCCAACATAAGTAAAGTGCTTACTTTTTATTTTTAAAGTTTTCGAAATCAGCAAGAATTAAGTTAGCAATTTCTTGTCCTGCTTCTTCTTGTGAAAATTCTCCAATGGTTCCAAAGGAAGGCCAATCGTTAATATCAACACAATAAGCTTTATTATTATCTTTTGTGTCGACAACAAAGTCTCCACCTAAAATCTTTAAACCAGTTGCCTTTTCTATTGATAAAACCGCCTCTTCTACCTCCTTAATTGTTTTTTCAGGTAGAATTTCTTTTGTTGCCTTAGAAATAATAACTTTATCTCCGATAGCATAAAATTTTAAATCTTCTCCTTTAACGAATTTCTGAATCATTACTTCGCTAATTCCTAAGCAACGATATGTTTCAATCGCAGCATCAAAATGAAACTGCTTTTCAATAACAAACCAATACTCGTGTCGATTAGCTGGTTTCATAATAGCTTTACCTTCAATATCCGAAAATTTAATTTCATCAATATTGTAAACCTTAGCTTCGGGTATTCTTACTCCACATTCAGCGACCTTAGAGTATGTTAAAAACCTGTTAAAAGAAACTCTAATTGAAGCTGGTGAGTTAGCAATGAAAACAGGCTTACTATCTTTAATTAAAGATAAATAATCGTTAATACCAGCGTCCCTAGCCATAGTAAAAATCAAATCGCATTCTTGATCTCCGGCTCTTTCCTTAATGAATTGAGATGGAAACATTGTTGAAACATCAAAGTTTTTTCTTTCTAGTTCTTTAGCGACGAAATCTAAAATCATTTGGTCAGCACCAGGCTTTCCCGCTAATTTTATTTCTCTATATATACCTATAGCTTTTTGTTTTGACATAGGGCGGTATTATAATTTTTGTATTAAATCAGCACTAAAACTCTTCATTGCTTCTAATTCTTTCAAACCTTTTTCAGTAGCCTTGTAAGCATTCTGACTTTGGAATCTTTCTTTGCTAGCGTATCCATCTTTCTTTAGTCTGAATAGAACGCTTTTAACCATGAATTCATTAGGAAGGAATCCAAACTTTTCAAAAATTAATCTTGAAACTTCCCTTTCCTGAACTTCACTTTCTTTAGCTAAAGAAAGAACGTATGTCCAAAGATTCGAATTGGTTACTGAATCAATAAATCTTTTTATTGGTTCCATATTTTTGTATCTTAATTATTATACTAATATAATACTATCTTTCTCTCTTTCCGGCAATGTACTCCTGCAACATTTCGTGAGCTTTCTCATCAACAAACTGTTCAGGTGGGTGTTTCATTAACCAAGCTGAAGCTGAAAGAAGTGCACCACTTACCTTTCGGTCCATAGCGATTTTAGCGAACCTCAAAGCATCGATAACACAACCAGCTGAGTTTGGAGAATCTTCAACTGACAATCTGATTTCAACGTGAGTTGGAACATTACCGAACTTTCTTCCTTCAATTCTAATAAATCCAATCTTGTTATCCTTTAAGAAAGGAACGTAATCAGATGGTCCAATGTGAAGGTTGTCGTAGCTTAATCTCTTAACTAGTTGAGATTCAACGGCTTCAGTTTTAGAAATCTTCTTTGATTTCAATCTAGCTCTTTCACCGTACATGTTTAAGAAGTCAGTGTTTCCTCCAACGTTCAATTGGTAAGATCTTTCAATCTTAACTCCTCTGTTTCCATATAGGTGAGCAAGAGTTCGGTGAACGATGGTTGAACCAACTTGAGCTTTAATATCATCTCCGACACAAGGTAAACCAGCTTTTCTAAACTTCTCTTCCCATTTTGGTTCAGAAGCGATGAAAATCGGCATACAGTTAACAAATGCACAACCAGCATCAAGAGCAGCTTGAGCATAGTTCTCAGTAGCTTTCTGTGAACCTACTGGCATATAGTTAATCAAAATCTGTGCACCTGATTTTCTCAATTCTTCAGCTACATCAACTGGCTTTTCTTTTGCAACAACAAAAGTTTGGTCCTCTGGGTAGTCTTTCATGTGAGGAGCAACTCCATCTAATATTGGTCCCATTTTAACTTTAACTCCTGTATTCTTAGGAACATCGTGGCAGAAAGTAATAGTACAGTTTGGTTTTTCAAAAATAGCAACTCCAATATCTTTTCCTACCTTTCTTGCATCGACATCGAAAGCAGCAACGATTTTAATATCAGAAATCTTGTAATTTCCAATAACGTTGTGCATCAAACCAGGAACCAATTCATCATCATCCTTGATATCCTTGTAGTAATAAAGTCCTTGAACCAACGAACTACAGCAATTACCGATTCCGGCAATCGCAATCCTAATCTCGTTAGGATTCTTAGAGCTTGCACTCTTTTTTGTTGTTTTTTTTGCCATATCTAACAAAAATTATTTTACTTATTATTTATTATTTACGTATATTTGTATTTTACACTGGTAAAATAGTTTGTCAATGACTTAAATTCACTTTTTAGCCAAAAAAATTAGCGAAATGTTGAATTTAAATCGCTAGAGGCTAATGCCTCATTAATGAAGCATTGGACGTGGATACTTTTCGGTGGTATTTTCACATCGTTATTGCGTTCAGAACAAGTCATCATCACAACTCCGCCATGGGTAGAAATGATGCTGGTTATTTCTGGAACTTCATGAAACAGATTTCGAACTCTTTCCTCGAGGTCAAAAGAACGAAGCACTGGTATTCTTGGACAGAAATATATGGTTGTTTCATTTCCCTTAACAATTACTCCGACGAGTTTAAACCTGTCGTCGTCAGTAATTATTCTCTTAATGGTTTTTGGGTCAGTCATAAAACACCTTTTCAAGTCGGAGATTAATCTCCTCCTAGGTAAAAGAATAACAAATAAAAAAGAGATGTCAACTTAAATTAAGCATAAAAAAATAAGACCTACGACAATTCACTGATTGTTCTAGCTTTCTAGCTAGGGTCTTAAAACGTTTGCCCATTAAGCTTGCATTACCATCTGTGTCCATTTCTTTGCAGTTATGCCTTGAGGAAACTCTAGCGGAAACACCTTTCTCGTCGAACGAGAAAACTGTTCGATAAATTCTCCTGTGGGCAAACAACAAGTTTCCATATTAGGAACTTCGCCTTTCCTTTCCATTACGCATGCGCCCTCCAGACAATAGACGGCACAATTGTTGCCTTTTTCGGCCTGGATGAATCCTTGCTTAATCCATCGAAAACCATAAAAAGGACACCTTGGTCTATTCTCCATCTTTCCCTCCTGTCTAGTTTGTTCAAAAACGATACAAAGTAATTAGTAAGATGTTCTTCTTTGAGAGTACAATATTTCCTTAACTTGTCAATACTTTACTATCCCCCACAATTAAACTAGAATAAAGTATGACACCTTTTGAAAGACTCGTTCGCTCAAACACCAAAGAGAATCTTTGGATATATATTCTAGCCACTCTAAAGAAGCATTCTAACTATGCTTGGGATTTGCATTCCTCAATTGAAAAAGACTTTGGTTTTAAACCTGGCAACATTACTCCCTACCGTGTCCTCTACCGATTAGAAGAACAAGGCTTTGTCAAAAGTGAAGCTGACGAAAGAAGAAGGGTTTACAAAATCACTGAAATGGGCGAAAAAGAATTAGAGAAGATAAAAACATTCTATACAGAAGTATTAAAAAAGATAAGCTGATATGGAAAAAGAAACAAAGGAAAAAAAAGAAAGTGATATCCAACAAGTGGTCAATCATTTTTTCTATACCAAAGGCTTCTCTCTTGACGAAATCAAAGAATCAGCTAAAAAGAAGAAGATAATCTATTCTAGATTCACGAGACCAGCCAAGGAATTAATTGATTTGGCCGGTTCAGTTGAGAAAGCCAAGGAAGCAATGACAACTGTGGCTGACTGGGCTAAATCAAGAAGCCTTGATTACTCAATTGAAACAGTTTTCAAAAAATGGTTAGAATTGGGAAAATTAAAACCCAAAGAAATTGTTAAAAAACCATATTACAACAATCAACCAATGGTTTGGTCGCAGACTAAACGAAAATGGTATGTGATTGATGACGGCGGAGAATGGCTCGAGTACGCCGACAAAGAAAGTAAGATTGAATGGAGAATCGAAAAATAATAAAATAATAAGAAAAACAAAATGTTATCATACGCAGAATTAGACCGAGGCGTAATCATTGTTATCAATGACCAGCCTTACGAAATAGTAGAAGCTTTGAATACTTTCAAAGGACGAGGACACTCTTACCTTCAAATGAAGTTGAGAAACTTAATGAGCGGTGCCGTAATCGCTAAGACAGCTCAGCCAAGAGATTCTTTTGAGGAAGCTGATGTTGAAGAAAAAGAAGCAAAGTTTGTTTATGGAGCTAAAGGAAAATATATCTTCAGTGATATTAAAGATTCAAGTAAAAGATTTGAATTGAGTGAAGAACAAGTTGGAGAAAAAGCTAAGTTCCTTAAAGCTAACGAAGAAGTAAAGACTATTATCTTCGATGACAAGATTATCAATGTCATCATCCCCATTAAAGTTCAATTAAGAGTGACTGAAGTCCCACCAGGAGTTAAGGGAGACCGAGCTCAGTCAGGAACTAAGTTGGTAACTCTAGAAACTGGAGCTAAAATAGATGCACCACTCTTCGTTAATGAAGATGATGTGATTGAAATAAATACTGAAAGCTCAACTTACGTTCGAAGAGTCAATGAATAAAAAGAGCCACCGAAATTTGATCTGTACCCCTAAAAGTGGACATGGAATAAAAAACCTGTCCATTTTTTGTATCTCAATGTAAAATAAGAAGAGATAATTAGGGATAAAGAAAAATATATGGGTAAAAGAAATTTTAAAGTAGAG
>Ga0265297_10000517_pt1 | contig 111877 bp, 101 predicted proteins | sample Munlanlwell13791_FD_192502 | JGI IMG/M metagenome (GOLD analysis project Ga0265297, IMG submission 192502) | Leachate microbial communities from a municipal landfill in Southern Ontario, Canada - Leachate well 137-91 | ecosystem: Engineered > Solid waste > Landfill > Unclassified | place...
CGTAGTATTCAGTCTTGGCCGGTTAGTCCGGCCTGCTTCCCTCAAGGCGTTCTTTCCTCGAGGTACTTAAGTAAGATAACAAGGAGCGCGAAGTGATTTTCAAATACGGGGCTATTACCCTCTATGGCGTCCCTTTCCAGGGTACTTCTTCTAACCAGACTTCGACAAATTACTCCCTCAAAAGTATTTCAGTGCACCCGAAATACTCCCGAAATTACCCCCTTACAACCCCCATTATTTGCTTGCGCAAAAAATAGGTTTAGACTCTTCCCTCTTCGCTCGCCGCTACTAAGGGAATAAACTATTTGTTTTCTTTTCCTCTAGGTACTGGGATGTTTCACTTCCCTAGGTTCGCTCCGCACATATCAGTGATATGCACGGTATCCTGATTTATCACCAGGATGTGTTTGCACATTCGGAAATTCCCGGATCAAAGGTTGAGAGTCACCTCCCCGAGACTTATCGCAGACTCCCCACGTCCTTCATCGCCTCGATATTCCAAGGCATCCACCGCCTGCCCATAAAAATTACATTTTAAATGCTATATATACCTGTATTAGCTAGCAATTAATAATCGCTTTATTAATCGCTAAATTAAATTTTCAAAGTTCATTACGAGAAAATAAATGAAAAACCGCCTTGGTTAAGCGGTCACACTGCGACGAAAAAACACAGTTTTATTAACCGCTGGTTTTATTCAAGGTGGTAATTGTTTTTCTCATAAGCAAGTGAATTATAGCAAGTCCCAAAAACCGTGTCAAGCCCGATTTGCCGATTTCCGATATCCCCCAAAATTAAGGAGGATATCGGAAATCCAGACATCAGTAGTAAAAAAAGAACGAGAGTGTTAGCTCTCGTGCTCGCCCTTACTGAACACCCGATGTTCAATAACTCAACATCGGGTGTTCAGTAATTCAAAAAGATCGGAACAAGGTTTGGGTGCGGGATTGGTTGTCCAGGGCGGCGTTGACAAGCTTGTCGGCTTCCTGGTTTTTCTCGCGGCCGACAGAAACAAACTTAAGTTTTTTGAATTCGGTCTTCAGATTCCAAACCTTCAGAAACAATTCCTGGATTTTGGGCTCCATGATCTTGTATTCGCCGTTCATCTGCTTGATTAAAAGCTCTGAGTCCGACCTTACCTCGACTTCGCTGTTTTTTAGAGCAATTTTGCCATAAAGCGCTTTGGTTTTCTTTAAGGCAAAAATCACTGCTTCGTACTCGGCTTCGTTGTTAGTGCGAACGCCGATGCATTCTGAATATTCTTTATTGTTAATAATGACACCAATGGCCGAAGGTCCGGGATTGCCCCTCGAACCGCCATCAGTATAAATGATTATTTTTTGATTCATGGTTTAAAATATTTAATTAAACAATTTTTAAACTTTTCTAAATCTTTCGCCTTTACCCGGAAACCGGCTGCTTGCGGATGACCGCCGTAAGTTTCCAGTATTTTAGCGCAGGTCATCATTGATTTTACACTGTCCATACCCTTGGGGGTTCTGACCGCTCCCTGACAGACGCCGTTTTTTTGGTTGTAAAGAAAAACCGGTTTCTTATAAATCCGCACAATCTTGGATGCGGCCGGCCCCAGCATCAAGACAGGCCACCAATCTTCTCCCTCAAAAATAATCGTATCTCCTGTTTTACGCAAAACCTTTTTTTCAATTTCTTCAACAATCTCTTTAATTTGGAGGTGACGGTCATAAGCCTTGTCTAAAAGATGCTTAACCATAATTTCTGCTTCCTTGATTGATTGGGCGGTCAGAAGTAGGTAAGCTTCGTTGGAATGGTTTTTGCCGTTGCCGGCGTTGCAAGCCAAAATAATTTTCTGGGCAAACTGGTTGACGTTATCTCTGATGACCGGGTCGATTTCCCAAAAAGCTTGCAAAGCAGGCCTTGAGGTACTTTTTAAATATTTGAGTCCATCTTGGATAAACTCCAAGTTATCGTTGGTCTGAATCATCATGTCGGCGATGGTGGCCAGGGCGGTCAATTCTAGAAAATTGTTCCGTAAAGATGGTATTAATTTTTCTCCAAGCAAAACTTCGATTAATCTGAAAACAACTCCAGCGGCGGCGAACTCTTTGAAAGGATACTTATCGCCTTTTTGTTTGGGATTTACAATAATGGAAGCTGAAGGCAGTTTCTTTAACGGCTGGTGGTGGTCAACAACCATTACTTCGAAGCCCAATTTCTTTGCCGATTTTATCTCGGCAAAATTGCCGATGCCGCAATCCAATAAAATTAACAAAGCCGGCGATTGTTTTTTGAGATAATCCAAAGCGTCTTCGTTCAGACCGTACCCTTCAATTTCTCTGTCAGGAAAATAAATAGCGGTAATTTTTCCGCCCAATGTTTTAATAGCTTCCTCCAGAATAATTGTAGAACCTATCCCGTCCATATCAGCGTCGCCGTAAAGGATAACTTTTTCCTTATTTTGAACGGCTTTCTTGATGCGAGCAGCCGCTTTTTTTATATTTTTTATTTCAACTCTTGACATCTTTAGTGTGTATGCTATAATATCAATTGTTGGAGGTAACCTTAGGAAATGACGGCTTACCGAATGGTAGATGCTGTCCTCCTGACCTCCAACATCAGCTAATTAAAGGTGCAACCTCCTGTTGCCCTTTTCTTTTTATTTTAAAGCTTCTAAGCCGGGCAGTTTTTCACCCGATAAAAATTCCAGCATTGCTCCGCCGCCGCTGGAAACGTGGCTGAATTTTTCAACCAAGCCAAGTTTTGTGATAAATTCCACCGTTTCCCCTCCCCCGACAACCGTGAAAGCTTTGCTTTCCGCAATGGCTTTGGCAATTTCTTCAGTACCCACGGCGAATTCTTTGTTTTCAATTTTCCCCAAAGGGCCGTTCCAGAAAATCGTTTTGGCTTGAGAAATTTTTTCCTTGAAAAGCTTAATAGTTTCAGGTCCGACATCTTTCCCACCGCCCGTTTCGTCAATAGGAAAAACGATTTTTTCGGGATACCGTAATTTAATTTTTTGGCCGATCACTCCTTTGCCGATAAGACCGCTGATTAAAACAAAATCTGCTTTTTCAGAAATTTTATCAATTACTCCGACTTTCGTTTCCACTTTCGCGCCCCCAATTATGGCGACCAACGGCTTTTCGGGATTTGTGCTTAACCTGGTTAAGCACACGACTTCTTTCTCCAACAAAAATCCGGCGCCTGAAGGTAAAAGTTTTGGAACTCCGACAATCGAGGCATGGGCCCTATGGCAAGCCCCGAAAGCGTCGTTAATATAGATATCGCCCTTTTGGGCAAGTTCTCTAGCAAAATTTTCGTCATTGCTTTCTTCCCCAGGATTGAATCTTAAATTTTCGAGTAACTCCACTGGCCGCCCCAAGAGCTCCGCTAATCTTTCGGAAACAGGTTCTAATTGCAATTCTTTAACAAACTTCCCGCCCGGATTGCCCAAATGGCTCATCAAAAGGAGCTTAGCTCCTTTTTCTAAAAGATATTTGATGGTCGGCAAAGTTTCTCTGATTCTAAAATCATCTAAAATTTCCCCTTGTTTGGAAAGGGGAACGTTGAAATCGGCTCTTACTAAAACTCTTTTATTTTTGAAGTCGAAGTCCTTTAATGTTTTCATAGATTAAAGCCGAACGGTCTGGCCCGGTTCGATGGTTCCTCCCCTATCTTCTTTCTTATCCAAAGAATCCTCGATGGCTTTTTTTAATTCACCTAAGTTTATTTCTTTTCTCTTGGGACGATCGAGCGGCTCGTCTTTAGGGTGCCTTGGCGAAGAAAAAGGTACAAAAGTCGGGGGCGGCGAATTATCCTCGTGATTTTGAGGCTGTTGCTCTGGCTGTTGCTTATCCATTAATTTTTTGCGGCAGGGCTTGCAATAAACCGGTCTTTTGCCGTCGGGCTGAAAAACAACTTTAGTATCCTTGCCGCACATCGAACACCGGGCATCATAAAGTACGGGTCCTGCATTTTGAGTTGGAGGAGGCACGGCTTGCATATCCAAAGCGCCCGTCCAGATGCTGATTTTTTCTTCGACAATATGCCGCGGAATGCTGTATTTTTCGCGGGAAACCTTAATGATTTCATTGACGAAAGATTTTTCGGGAACCGGCAACGGCGGCATAGTTTGTGCAGAGAAAGGACGCCCGGCCAAACCATCGATCATTAATCTTAAATAAATATTGTATTTGCCCAAATTGACGATGTCGGTAGCTAAAAACTCGGGCGTGAACTCTTTTTCCAGCCATTCGGCGTCTTCGGCGCCCACCCGAAAAGAAATGAGAGTGCCCACGTTACCGAAAACCGCGTCCCTCACCTCTTCTTCCATCTGAGTAATATATTGATGCCCCAAAATCAAAGCCAAACGATATTTTCTCGCTTCGGACAAAACGCTGATGAAAGATTGAGTGGCGAAGTTTTGGAATTCATCGACATATAAATAAAAATCGTTTCTCTTTTCTTCCGGGGTATCAACCCTGGACATGGCAGCCAATTGGAGTTTTGTAATCAGCAAAGCCCCCAAAAGCCGGGAACTGTCCTCACCTACCCGGCCTTTGGATAAGTTCATGATTAAAATCTTTTTTTCATCCATTATCTTGCGCATATCGATTGATGACGTTACTTGGCCGATAATGTTGCGGATTAACGGCGATGAAATGAACTGGCCAACTTTATTCTGGATGGCGGCCGTAGCTTCAACTTCGTATCTCTGGGTGTACCTGGCATATTCCTGAACCCAAAAAGCCTTCACCACCGGATCGGTAATCTTATCTACCACATCTTTCCGGTATTCAGCATCAGACAACATCCGGTTGACGCCGAGGAGCGTTGCTCCCGGATATTCCAAAAGCGCCAAAATGCAGTTATTTAAAATATATTCCATGCGGGCCGACCAAACATCCGGCCAAATCTTTTTAAAAACGCCCATCAAGCCTCCGGCCACCAAGTGTCTGTGTTCGACATTAACCTGCTCCATAATATTAAAAGCAATCGGAAAATCCAAGTCGGCCGGATTGATATATACGACGTCTTTAATGCGGTTCTCCGGTACAAAATATAAGAGCCGCTCGGCCGCATCGCCGTGAGGATCGACAAATCCTACACCGTTACCATTCTGGATGTCCTGAATAGCCATATTCTCGAGCAAGGCGGTTTTACCCATGCCGGTTTTTCCCACCGTATAAACATGGCGGCGGCGGTCATCAGGTTTGATGCCGAATTTCCGGCGAGCGTTGCGAAAAGTTGTTTCAGCTATAATTGTTATATCACTCATAAAAATTTATCTTACTCCTCTTCCATAGGCAAACCGGGCGGAGCTTCCCCTCTCTTAGATTCAACTCGAGAAATAAAAGGCGCTGCGGCTACCGCCTGACCCGGGAAGTGAAACATCGTAGCTATCTCTTCGGTATTCAAAAGAAAGGTGCCGCCCGGCTTGGGAAACACGGGAGAAAACCTTCTGATATAGCGAAAAAATAATCTTCTTTTCCTAACAAAAGTTCTGCGGGCCCTGACTAAATCCAAAATGGGATAACGGTGAATTTTAGTGATGGTTCTCGGCCACGGTTTAATTTGATTCAGATTTTCCGTAGAAAACTGGTTAAAAAAACCGAAAGGAACGCCCTTGGCTCCGCCAAAATAAACATCTCTTCTGGCCACATAAACAAACCTGACGTAAGATTCAAAACAGCGTTTGGCGATTTTGTTTTCCACGCCCGTGACAATATCTTTTTCGCCGGGGGTCAATCTCATTTCCGGCGGAAAAAGCTGTATCTCCTCCTTTTGTTCACCCGGCATTTTACCCGAAATCAATTCGTCGGCCGCTTCCTCTAAAATTGACTTGGGTTTGGCTTTATCTGGCCGCTTAGCTAGTTTGTCGGCGACGGCTCGGCCCGCTTTAACGAAATCTTTGAAGCCCTCTTCCGGTTTTGCGGAGCTGATTACGGGTTTGACTGCCATTTGAATCCACATTTGTTCACCCGGTCTGAATGTGCCTAAGCCCTCCAGTAAAGTCGAAAGAGGATCAATTCTTTTTTCTTCTTTAGCAGCTTCTTTTTCTTCGAAAAACGCAGTGTAAGTTTTAATCGGAAAAACATCCGGTTTCAGGAGTATGTAATCGGTGCCCCAAAGATCCCAATCTTTATTGGGTACGTTTTGAGGAACTGATTTTGTATAGTCGTCTACCAATGATATTTCGGCGTCAGGATATTGAGAATAAATCGCCGACTCAACGCCATTGCGCCGGCCCTCCGGCACTCTGATGAAAAAACGCGGCTCGCCGCCGGAACTAATTATTTCTAATTGAATTGTAAGAAGAGTCTTGCCCTCAAACCATTTTTCCCACCAATCGGCCGGATCGAAACAGCTTCCCCACATGGCCGAGAACGCCTGCTCCATGGCTCGCAACGGCTTCAAAATTTCCTTAGGCATCTTAATCTCGAGCACAATCGATTTTTGAGCAAACATCCAGACTTCTTGGCGCCACCACAGCCACCAAAACAAAAAGGGACGCCAAAGAACGAATGGAATGAAAATCCACCACCAATTCTTTATGATGTCCCAAAGAATGTTTACGTAATATACAACGACAGCTACTTCCATTTTAAAGTGTAACTTTTTTGTTAAACTTCTCTTACGGTATACTTACCTTCCGAGGTTTTCAAGAAGTATTTCTTGTTTTGCAAGTTAAGCAAAATCGTATTGGGTTTGACCAAACGCTGGGTCAAAACCTTATCTACCACCATCTCTTTTTCTAGGGGTTTTTTCGCTTCTTTAAGAATATTGGCAATCACTTCTCTCACAATGCCGGGCTCATAACCCCACTCCTTTAGGGCATAAAGGCCCCTGCCCACCAAAACAAACCTTTGATCTTTAATCAGCTCATTATGGACAGTTTGGCGCAAAGCTCCGTTGCCGATGAGAGTAGCTACTTCGCTGAAATGCAAAGGTTTCTGCTCTTTTTTAAGCACGATGAAAGCTTTATCTTTGATGCCCCGCGGATTAATTTCGGGCCATTCCTTAAGTCCATAAAGGCCCTCTTGCCCTTTTAAAACTTTCTTGGAAATATCGGCGTAAGAGGCCAAAACGGTTCTGGGCAGGGCCATGGGCTGTTGTTTTTTTTGCAGCTCAGTAATAAAAGAATTGATGGCTTTCTTGGCGTTCTCAAAAGCGTTTTTGTCAGTCGCCCAAAAAGTGTGGAAATCCTCCGTTTCGCCGAATCTCTGGAACTGCTTACTGATGGTCAATAATAAATAAACAAAGTTTTCCTGTCCTTTGCCCAAATCGGTAAGCAATACGTCTTCTCGTTTCAAAGAGCCGGAATTTTTTAAGGTCTTTGCAAAGACCTTAAAAACTTTCTGGCATTCCGGAGACTCGGCTCGCTGTTTCAAAATCCTAAGACCATCGTCTTGGATCTGACGGACTCTTTCTCTGGTAATACCGTACTCCGCACCGATCTCTTCGAGCGTCTGCCTTCCCCCCCGTAATCCAAAACGCCTCGCCAAAACGTCTTCAGTCCTGGAGGGTAAATCTTTTAAAAGATTACTGTGACAAATTGTTCGGATATTTAACTCCATAAGTAATTCTATTTAAGCATATCTTGCTTAAATTGTCAACCTATTTTTCTGCGATTGCCCCAAAATACCAAAACCGGGCTGGCCAAAAATACGGCCGAAATCGTTCCGGCGACGATACCGAGAATTAAGGCTAATGAAAAGTATTTCAGGGTTTCGCCGCCAAAAAAGAAAATGGCGATCAAGGGCAAAAGGTAAACAAGGGTGGTGCTTAAGCATCGGCCCAAAGTTTGATTAATGCTGTCATTCACCGTTTCTCCAAAATTAGTTGCTCCTTTTTTGATTGTATTTTCCCTAATGCGGTCAAACACAACAACCACATTATTGATGGAACACCCAATCACGGTCAGCAACGCCGTGACAACGGGAATGGAAATTTCCACGTTGTAAAACTTGCCCAAAGCCGCGAAAATCCCCAAAGGTATCAGGATGTCGTGAAAAAGCGAAATCAAAGAAGATAAGGCATACTGCCAAGGCTTTACCGGTCCTCGCACCTTCCGAAAAGCCAAAGCGATGTAAAAAACGATGGCTATCAAACACGCAAAAACGAGCGTGAATGTTTTTTGCTTCAATTCCCGGCCGATAACCGAACCCACCGATTCAAAACGCCTTTCTTCAATTAATTGATTCCCCCCCAAAGCGCTAAGAACAGCCTGATGGGTTTCCTCGTTGATGTATTTAGTTCGGATAATCACGTTCTTCTCTCCAGCTGCTTGGACGGAAAGCGAATCCAGATTCAAATCGGCTAACTTCTGTTCAATTTCTTCGCTCGCAACTCTTTCGTTCAGATACTCTACTTCCAGAATGCTACCGCCGGTGAAATCAATGCCCGGCTTGAGGCCCCAGCCAATCAAAACAACGATGCTCGCTATCATCAGAGCGCCTCCGACAACGAAATAAACCTTGCTGTATTTAATGAAGTTCGCTTGCATATTTCTTTATCTCATCAACTTTGTCGGTTTTCTCCCAAGTAAAGTCGGGATCATTGCGGCCGAAATGCCCGTAAGCCGCGGTTTTTTGATAGATAGGCCGTTTTAGATTCAGATGATCAACGATCTGTTTCGGTCTGAAATCAAAAACTTTTTTAATGATTTCCACGATTTTTTCATCGGGAATTTTGCCCGTCCCCTTGGTATCAATGAAAATCGAAACCGGCTTGGCGATGCCGATGCAGTAAGCCACTTGAAGTTCGCACTTATCGGCCAATCCTGCAGCTACGATATTTTTTGCCACATAGCGGGCCATGTAAGCGCCGGATCTGTCTACTTTGGTTACACACTTGCCGGAAAAACAACCGCCTCCATGCGCTCCTACACCTCCGTAAGTATCCACGATAATTTTTCGGCCGGTGAGCCCCGTATCAGCCGGCGGACCACCCAAAACAAATCGACCCGTAGCATTAATAAAATATTTTGTTTGATCATCCATTATGTGACCAACCACGGGCTTAATGACTTCGGCCAAAATATCCTGTCGCACCTTCTCGATATCAACATCAGCTGAATGATGGGCCGCGATAACTACCGTTTCCAATCTTTTGGGTTTGCCGTCTTCGAATTCCACAGTCACCTGCGATTTCCCGTCCGGTCTTAAATAGGGCATGATCTTTTTCTTCCTGACTTCCGCTAGTTTCATTGTCAGCTTATGCGCCAAAACCAGAGTTAGAGGCATGAGTTCCGGCGTTTCATTGGTAGCGTAGCCGAACATCAAGCCCTGATCACCCGCCCCCTGCTCTTTATCCTTATCGGTATTCTCGTCAACGCCTTGAGCGATATCGGGCGACTGCTCGTGAAGAGTGACTATTACTCCAATATCATCGGCGCAAAAACCGTATTCCTGCTTATCATAGCCGATTTCCCTGAGTACTCTCCTTACGGTGTCTTGGATATTCACGTAGGCTTGCGTTCTTGCTTCGCCTCCTACCACAACCAGGCCGGTCGTCGCAAAGCATTCAATGCCGGCGTGGCTGTCCGGATCCTGTTTTAACATTTCATCATAAACAGCATCTGAAATTTGATCGCAGACTTTATCGGGATGACCTTCGGTTACCGACTCTGATGTAAATAAATATTTTTTTAGTGCCATAAAAATTTTGCTTTTTCGATTTTTGTATTAACAAAGCATCGAAGGAAGCTTTTAGTGATAATTATTGCCGAGAACATGCTTAATAATGTACCAATAATAACGGTAAAAGCAAAACCTTTGACGAAACTCGTGCCGAAACTGAACAAAATCACCGCCACAATCAAAAGCGTAAAGTTGCCGTCCCAAATAGCCGGCCAAGCTCTCTTGAAACCTTCTTCAGTAGCAATGGCGAATGTTTTGCCCTGCTTCAATTCTTCCCTCATTCTGGAAAAAATCAAAATATTGCCGTCAACCGCCATACCGATCGATAAAATGAAACCGCCGATACCGGCCAAAGTTAAAGTCACCGGAATCGTTTTGAATAAAGCTAAGTTCAAAATAGCGTAAATTACTAAGGCCAAAGAAGCTAAAAGTCCAGGTAACCTGTAAAAAATAGTCATAAAGACGACAACGGCCGCCAACCCCCAAATTCCCGCCTGCAAACTTTTTTCCAAAGAAATCTTGCCCAAAGCCGGTCCCACGGTTTCTTGAGAAATCAGCGTTATCGGCACGGGCAGAGCTCCGGCATTCAAATTCCTTGCAAGAGTTTTCGCTTCCTCTAAAGTAAAACGTCCGCTGATTTGAGCTTTGCCTTGGGAAATCTTTTCCTGAACGGTGGGCGCAGAAATCGGCACACCGTCAATAAAAATCGCCAAGGGCTTGCCAATGTTTCTTGCCGTCAAATCTTCGAAAATTTTAGCTCCCTCGTCGTCAAACTGAAGCGAAACCAAAGGCTGATAGGTTGTCGGATCGAAACTAAGTTCAGCCTTCTTTAGGTATTTGCCGGTCAATTCGGTGGACTGAAACGGATCTTGCAGTTCAACTTCCACCGCGCCATCATTTTTCATCGACTCGCTGTTTTGAGCCGTAATCTCTTGGTAATTCTCTTTATATTCTTTAAATTCTAAATAAGGAGTCTGGCCGATCATCTCAATGGCTTTTGATGGTTCATCAATACCGGCCAATTCCACGATCAAGCGATGCTTATCTCCCGATTCCTGGGTTTGGACGAGGGGCTCTTTCACTCCGAAAAGATTAACCCTTCTTTCGATAACGTCCCTCAACCCCTGCAAAGAAGAATTGTATTCGCTCGCTTCAATGCCGGACATGTCGGCTTCATAGACAAGATGAATGCCGCCCTGCAAATCCAATCCCAATTTAAAAGGAATATTTGGTAAATAGGGTAAATTTAATAATTGAGGGTAAACTAAATTACCTGCGAAGAAGGCCAAAATAAAAATAGCCAAAACAGCGATGTAAGTTTTCTTTTTAGACATTTTATTTAATTTTACCCATTGTCTCAAAATTGTCAAACAAAAGAGGCCTCGACGATAATCGAAGCCTCTTAGTCCCAACTCATTGGAACTTTAAACTAGATCGATATTGTAATCTCCCCCGGTTCCGATAGATACCAACACTCCTTTCCCTCCCATGTCTCCCGGCAAAGACGACGACCGCTAGCAGCGATGAAAATATCATACGGCGTATCCGCTTCTTTGTGAACTTCTCCACCGTTCTCCATTTTTCGGAGGACGGTTTCTGCGACTCCCGACTCCTCCTCGTCGAGTTCATATCTCTCGCCGCGGTACCTGACGATCTTCTTAAAGACTGTCTTCACGTCCTTAACCTGCTGCCAGAGAGTTACCTCCTGTCCTTCTCTTTCGAGAACAAGCTCCCGGCCATCCGGCTGATAGTGAACCAAGTCAAACCACCTGCTCGGCCAATCCAGGTATGAGACGATTTCGCTGACCAGGAACCTGCCGTTGTTGACCTTGAAAATATCGCCCAACCTCTTCTTCCGCAACCCCTGCAACATTTCCCTCTTGTTCATTTTTGTACAGAACCTCCTTTTTTCCTTTTATTTTATAAAAGCATTATATCACACCCAGTTAATTCTGTCAAACGACGAATTATAGGATTTCCGAAATCCAATTATATATTAGAGATCTCCAAGAAATCTCGGAGGTCTGTCCTCCGAGATTTCTTTGGATTTTATTCCAACGAAAAATCCGAAAACTCTTTTACCCTACCTTTATATTTTATCCAGATATCGTTGATAAATTTTTTACAACTGCCCGTTCCATTTAACATTTCCAAAATCAAATCTCTATTAGTTACCGATGGGAAGGCCTTGCCGCCAATGTAATCTGAATAACTTGACCATTTATAATTTTCTAAAAATTTTATTACTTTTTTAAAATTTTTAATTCCGTTTTCTTTCCAATTCGTTTCTATAAGAGATACAGGGTTTGAATGGATGTAAACAAAAACAGTCCTTAATTGGTTATCGTCTTTTACTCTGACGGCCTGAAATCGGCCTTGGAAAAGGTGACCCTTCCTATTGTATTTTTTGTTAAAATAAGTAGCGTAACCGGTACCGACTTTCTTCATAAATTTTGTTATCCCGTTATTTTTAAGCTGCTTTACTAATAAATGGATGTGGTTTGGCATAAAACAAAAAACCAAAATATCCACAAAGCGATCGCGAGTGTCGATGGTTTCCCCTCCGTGCTTTTTTATAGTTTTACGTTTTTCTCTTTGCCATCTAATTTCTATTGGTTTTGTAGTATTAAATTCGTAGATAGAAAAGACTCCTCGATAATAATCCGACTCATCTTTGAAAATTAAACTGTCTCCAACCCCTCGAAGAATAATGTGATAAATTTCGTTATCAACTAATAATGGTCTTCTAACTGTCATAGCATTGCCAGTTCCCTCGGAAGACAGACCTCCGAGATTTATTTAATATTAAAAATCTTCCAGTGGATAAATATCAACGGCGATTTCTTCGTAAGGATGGACTTCCGTAATCGCTTTCAGTACTTTTCTTAATTTTTTCCTTTCGCACCTAGCCTCAATTCTTTCTTCTCGAACTTGCTCCGATTTTCCGATGTGCCCGATTGCCGGCTTGGCGCCTTTTTCCGGCTTAAACCTGCCGATTCCTTTGGCAGAAAAACTGCAAAAAGAATAATTCCCGATTTTGCCGGCTCCGATTTTTCCCATGGCCAGCCTCACCGCATCGGCGTATTTTTCAGGCACATAAACGACTATTTTTACTATTTTTGATTTAGTGCCCATATTATTACTTTTTAATTTTAGAGATGCTGTCAACTGTGATCCACGCCGACATTATTCCGAATCCGGTTTTATTAATTTCAAACGGTTCAATTTCCTGGGGATTTTTAAGAAAAATGAGCATGCAATATTTCTTATCTTTAAATCTTTTTAAAAATTCGGGAATTTTTCTAAGCTCTATCCCATCATCCCGGCCGTACTTATATAATATCTCTTTTACTTTATCGGGATTCAAATCGGTAAATTGCAGAACTTTACTGACTTCCGCTTTTATCCTCACCGGCCCTCCCGAATCTTTAAAGTAAACAGTTTCCTCCGCTTTAATACTATTCCACGGCTTGCATTTAACCGAATACCAGCGCGACTCGATCTTTTTCTGGCCGCTTAAAATCTTATCCGTCAACCCCCAAGATTTTCTCATGATCGCTAGGTGTTCCATAGATTAAATGTTGGAGGCCTTAAATGATGGAGGTCGGTCCTCCCTCATTCTTGCCGTGATATGGCAGATTTTACTACGATTTCTAATTTCACTATATAATAATAAAAAAGGAGTTTCCAGCGAATTGCCTCGCTGAAAACTCCTATAAAAACCGTTGATGGTTATAAACCAGCCTGCTCCAAGCCGGCTTGGCGAGCCTGTTCGTTAAATCTTACGGTGGCAACAGCCCGTCCAAGATGACCATGGCTTTGGCTTTTGATGAAATGTGCGAAATCCAGAAACGCCATTGTCGGGTAATAATCTCCGATAAACTTTGAAATGGCTTCGCTTTTTCGTGCCTCAATAACCGTTTCAAAAGGTGGTTCATAGTTTATCTTCACCTGACCATGCTTAAAGATTAATATCGTCCGCCGATCGTGTTCCGGCCAGTATTTTCCGCCCTCCAATCTGAAGGGAATAGTTCCATAAGGCGTCAAAAAGTTGCCGGCGATTTCCGCGTAGGTTTCGCCTTCATCTGCGCTCTTTAAGGGTCTCCACGTGCCGAGTGCCATACCCTTATCATATCTGCCAAGCTTAACCTTAAGATTAATAATATCAGAACTTGCCAAGCCCACATCGTAAAGAGGCCCGAACAGATGACTGAAAAGATCTCTTACTATGCCGCCATGAGCGCCGCTGAAAAGCCAGGGACGATGATCTGCCGTTCCGGCAGTCCCCGTTCCTTCAAGTATTTTACCGTCGATCTGCTCTATTTCGCCAAGTTCACGATAGAGTTCCTGAATATTTTCCGGAATACTGAAATATCCTAATCTAGGATCATTCCGGTCTATCAAACCAGCAGCATTGAGAAAAGAAAATCCTTTTCCTTCGGTTGAATACTCGGCCGCGTAAACCCGCATAAGATCATTCTGTGGTATTTTCAAAAATTCGTTAAGATGAGCCAAGGTGGAAACAAGAGGTTTCTCCGCGTAAACCATCATTCCTCGCGCGGCAAAAAGTCTTACATAATGCAAATGGGAATCGTGCGGAGTCAATACGGCCCCGACGTTATTGTCTTTGACGGGAAAACCGTTGAACTCTTCCGGGGTCAGGAGGGTTATATTCTCCTGCCTGATAATTTCCTGCATCTTGGAATGCAATTTTTCCAGCGGCAAAACATCAATAATTACAGACATTCGCATCTGCAGTGCAGGGTTCTTTGACTGCGTTACTTGCCAAAGATACCTATAAGCCGCCTCTCCTCCGCCAGCAACAATAAATTCGATCATTTGTTCGGCTCCTTTCTATGATTTTTCTACGCCTATCCATTTAAAATCTATATTAAAAGCTTTTAGCTTATATTTTTTAACGTTCTAGGATAATAAAAAATACCACATTTCTGTGGCATTATCAAGAGGATCTATAAAACTAGACTTCATTCCTTAATTTCCAATCCCGTGGCACTTTTTGATCTTGTCCCTACGTCCGCAGGAGTCTAAACTCTATTATCTTTACAAGCGTTTTCATAGATTTATCTGCCATGACACTTCTACTACTTCTTGCCTACTCCACGAGGATTTTCCTTACTTTAAGCCATCTTTCTGTTTGTGAACACACTGAATCAATCGGATTGTAGAAAATGCCATGCGGATTATAATCTGCTCTCAATTACTCTTTTTACCTCTTGTACGACCTCTGCCAGTGGCTTACTACCATCTATCACGACATTGGCATATTGCTTTGTCGGAAGTCCGTAAATCTTGTAATTCGGAATTACGACTTGCTTAATGTATTCTTCGTTTTCTTTCGGATTGCGCCTTATCCTTCTTTCAAATTGCAATTCTTCTGGTACATCGATGAATATTTTCAAATCGCATACATCCCCAACTCGCTCATCATACAAAATCAGAAAGCCCTCTATAATGATAAAATCTGCTGGTTTTAACTGCTTTTCTGTCCTTTCCCAACTTTCATGCGGGTATTTGAATACCGATGTGGTAATCTCCTGTCCAGATTTTAACGCTTCCAAATCCTTTACCAACCGATCAAATCGTATTGCTTCTGGCACATCACTATTTTTCCATTCCCCGATTCTCGATAGTTCATTTGGGTCTCGGAAATAATCATCAATAGACATACAAAGTACATCACCGATTTCTTTTTGCAGATATTTACATACTTCTGACTTACCGCTTCCGCTCGGACCGGCTATCGCAATAACATATGGTTTTTTGCTCATTTTATCTCCCATGACACTTCTTATATTTGATCGGTTTTCCAGTCGCTGGATCTTTCTTACCGCATGGGCAGGGATCATTGCGCCCTATTTCCGCGCTCGGCGCGGAACGGGCGCCCGTCCCGCCTTCGGTGGAATTAGGGCGGCCCACTTGCTGGGGTTTTAAAGAGACCTTCAGCATGGTTTGGGCGATATTTGATTCGATCGTATTGAGCAATCTTTGAAACATTCTGTGGCCTTCTGATTTATATTCCACCAGCGGATCCCGCTGGCCGTAGGCCCGAAGCCTCACCGAATCCCTTAAAATCTCCATCTCTTCTAGGTGATTCATCCAAAACATATCTAAGGTCCTCAGGGCTACAGCTCTAGCCACTTCGTTAAAGTTTTCTCCCAACTCTTTCTTTTTTTCATCGAGAAATTTATTTTCTTCTTCGCCCTTCGTCCAATTTCTAATTTCTAATTTCCAATTTTTAATAGTTAGGAATTCTTTCCTTTTTTTATAAATCACGTCGCGGTGCTTATTCATCACGTCATCGTATTCTAAAATATGCTTTCTAACGTCAAAGTTCATGCCTTCGATTTTTGATTGAGCTTGCTCAATAGCACCTGAAATCATCTTATTCTCAATGGGCTCGTCTTCCGGTATTTTGAGGAGCCCCATCAAAGATTTAATTCTGTCCCCTCCGAAAATCCGCATGATATCGTCCTCCAATGAAAGGAAAAACTGCGAAGAACCCGGATCGCCCTGCCTGCCCGCTCTGCCTCGCAATTGATTATCGATACGCCTTGCTTCGTGGCGTTCGGTGCCTATTATATGTAAGCCCCCGGCTTGGCGGACCTTATCCGCTTCATCGGCTAGAGGAGGATTCCCGCCAAGGATAATATCAACTCCCCGGCCTGCCATATTGGTCGCAATAGTGACAGCTCCGAATTTCCCGGCCTGCGCAATAATTTCTCCTTCTTGTTCGTGGTGCTTGGCGTTTAAAATTTGATGAGGCACTCCTTCTCTTTCTAGCAACTTGCCCAAATATTCGTTTTTCTCGATGCTCGTCGTACCCACCAAGACCGGTTGGCCAGTCTCGTGCCTCTTTTTTATTTCCCTAACCAAAGCTTGCATTTTGCCGTTATGGGTTTTATAAACTCCGTCGGGCAACTCGCGCCGCTGCATCGGCTTGTTGGTGGGAATCATCACGACTTCCAATTTGTAAACTTTGTCGAATTCTTCGGCCGAGGTTGAGGCGGTACCGGTCATGCCGGCTATCTTTTCGTACATTCTGAAATAATTCTGGAAAGTGATGGAAGCTAAAGTCAAAGACTCAGGCTGAACTCTGACTCCTTCTTTAGCCTCAATCGCCTGGTGAAGTCCGCCCGACCAGCGCCGGCCCGGCATCATTCTGCCCGTAAACTCATCTACAATGATGATTTGGCCGTCTTTCACCACGTAATCTTTGTCTTTTTTAAATAAAACTTCGGCTCTTAAAGCCTGCTCTAAATGATGAACGTATTTAATGCCTTTCTCTTCATATATATTGCCGGCGCCCAAAATCTTCTCCACTTTATTTATGCCCGCCTCCGTCATGGTCGCGGCTTTCAACTTCTCGTCTATCTCGTAATCTGTCTTTAATTCAAGTTTGGGCGTAATTTTAGCAAACTCCTGATACCATTTCGAGCTTTCCATGTCCGGAGCCGAAATGATTAAGGGGGTTCTTGCCTCATCAATCAAAATCGAGTCCACCTCATCAACGATAGCGAAATGATGCCCCCGCTGAACCTGCTGCGCTAAATCATAAACCATATTGTCTTTAAGGTAATCAAAGCCGAATTCGTTATTGGTGCCGTAAGTGATATCGCAAGCATACGCCTCTTTCCTCGAAACCGGCCTTAAATAATCTTCAATCACTTTAAAACCACCCTTAACGTCTCTCTCTTTATCTTTATTGACGGTCGGATCATAGATGAAAGCCGTATCGTGCACAATGCAACCGACCGACAGGCCGAGCAGGTCATATATTTGGCCCATCCAAACCATGTCCCTTTTAGCCAAATAATCGTTGACCGTCACCACGTGCACCCCTTTCCCCGTCAAAGCATTCAAATAAACGGGCAAAGTGGCTGCCAGCGTTTTTCCCTCGCCGGTTTTCATTTCAGCGATTTTGCCTTCATGCAAAACTATCCCGCCGATAAGCTGTACATCAAAATGCCGCTGATTCAAGGTTCGTTTAGCCGCTTCCCTCACCAGCGCAAACGCCTCCGGCAACACATCATTGATGGAGGTCGGTCCTCCATCAATTTTAGATTTGAGTTCCTGGGATTTTTCGCGAAGCTGGACATCGGAAAAATCCTCGAATGTTTTTTCGAGGCTGTTTATTTTTTCAACCACAGGCCTCAATTTCTTCAAATATTTTTCATTGGCATCACCGAAAACCTTAGCTAAAATTGACATATCTTGTAGATTAAATTATATTATAAAATCGCTTCTTTGACAATAAAATATATGAAAGATGAGGTAAAAAATGGAAATATATCTGGCAATGCTCGCAGGATTAGGTGGCATGTTCGGCTGGGGTTTAGCTGATTTTTTTGCTAAAAAAACGGTTGATAAAATAGGAGATTTCAAAACACTTCTCTGGATGCAGCTTTTTGGTATTTTACCCATACTTATTTATCTTCTGTTTAATTGGGGATCTGTTAATTTAGGAGGAAATATTGTCTTATTCCTTTTCCTTTTTGCCATCGGTGATCTTTCGGGCTACTTTTTATTCTACCGAGGACTACGAAAAGGACTGGTCAGTCTCCTTTCCCCGGTATTTGCTGCCCAAAGCGGCGTAGCGGTTCTGGTTTCTGTCTTTATCTTCGGAGAAGCTATCGGACCAATGCGCTGGGTAGGACTCGCTGTTACTTTTGTCGGCATCATCTTAACCTCTTTCCAACCTCTAGAATCTGGCAAACTATCTCTTAAAAATATCAGTAAGGGCCTGCCCGAAGTGCTAATCGGTATGATCATTTTCGGTTTCTTCTTTCCTTGTTGGGACTGGTTTTTAGAATATCAGGGCGAAGGATGGATTGTTTCGGTAATACTAGTAAGGTGTATGCTGGTTATTATTCTACTAACGTCTCTCTATATCGTCTTTTCAAGAAGAAAAGAGCGTGTAGAAATTAGGCCGAGAGAAAAAAAGCTATGGATGTGGTTAATTTTGATTGCTTTATTTGATACCACAGCTAGTCTTTCCGTCTCTTGGGGTTTCAAATTCACCAGCATCACCAGTATAGTGGTGATACTCCAGGGAGCATTTCCCCTGCCAACGGTAATTTTGGCTAGGATCTTCCTTAAAGAAAAACTGGCTGTGAACCAACTCATCGGCGTTGCCGGCATCATCGCAGGACTGATAGTTCTGGCAATGTATTAAATATAGTAATAAGAAAGAGCCTGCAGCAAAGCTGTAGGCTCTTTTATTTTAATTGATATTAAAAGGCTAAAAGAAGCGTCCTCAATTTACTGCGCATTATCGGGATCGACCCTCATATAGACCAATTCTTGCTTTTCTGCCTCGAATCCCATTGTTAACCTCCTTTTTTATTAAACTTCGTAATTCTTCCAGCATCTCACATTGTCCCTGCCGATGAGGCCAAAGCCCCATTTGTTTTTTGGCGCAGGTTCTAAACTCCTGAGGATGTTCTTGTAGTTATTACGAGAAATTCTCGTTCCTGTTTTAGAGTCAGCTAATTCGATACACCATGCGGAGTCAGGAGGAATCCCCTTCCCAATAGCGTAGTAAGGATTTCTTTTCACTAAGAAAATACCTCCGAGATCATCTCGGAAATAGCCGGGCAATGTTCCCCAATCTTGAAATCCGATTGTCTTCCAAAAAGGATAAGAAATGACGTTATCCGGCAGAACGGCCGGATTTATCGCAAAAGAAACCCTGGCCACATCTTTAAGATAATTTTCCTGCAGACCAACTAGAATTTTACCAATACCTCTGTCCCGAAACGCTTTCCCCACATAAATATAAGTTATTTCCCACTGGTCTTGTGGCCCGGCTACTTTTTCAAAAAGACAGGCACCCACGATAGTTCCGTCGATAGTCGCGATAAAGCAATCGTGGCTTGACTCGTTTTCCCAATCAGCAAGATACTTTTCGATAAATTCCAAATCGTACTCGTCGAAACTGTCGGGCCGCGCTTCTTGAAAAAGCCCAAAAACGCCTTTCTGAAAATCGGCACTGTAACTACCCGTATAGATAATCTCTCCTCGTTTATCTTTTACTTCGGCATATACATCATGACGCACTAAAACCCTCCTTCCAAAATTTTAAATTGTTAATTATTGCTCAGGTAATCGTAAAATTTCTCCGGAGTTTTGTCAACAGAGAGTTTTTCCATAGGACAGAGGTCGGTTTGGTCTTTATTTAAGATATTAGGCACGGTATTTCGGAAATAGAACTTAATTTGGAATTTATCTAAAGCTGCGGCCGCCAACTTACTGCCCGTAGCGCCATAAACCTCTTTCGCTTTTAGATAAGCCGCCAAATAAGCGACCGCTTGGCCTACAATTTTGTCGAAAATCACCAAATTCGCGGAGACCCGACCTCCGCGAACTCTACCCTGCTCTTTAATAAAATCAAGGAGTCCTTGGACTCCTGATTTTTTTGACCTGAAAATTATTCCGTTCCCAAGCCAGAGCTCCAGCCCCCAGGAGCTTTTCAAAAATTCCTCAAATTTTTGTTTCACTTTTCTTGAATAAAAACCTCTGTAAAAGATAGATCGCTGTCGGAATTAAAGCTAACTGCAAAAGGATACCCGGCCAGCTTATCTGAAGATATTGCCAGAAATTAGTGTGAAGGCCGAAAGCTAAAACGAAAGCTAATCTCGCCAATCTGCCGAGAACCATGGCGGAAACTAGACTTAACCAAATATTCAGATTTTTTTCCCTCAATAAGCCAATCGCCAAGCCATAAACACCAAGTTCCAAAACAGTTTCTGGTAAAATAGCCACAGGCGGCATGTGAGTTATGCTATAGCTCATTAAAGGACTTAAAAGACCTACTAACAACCCCGTCCGCCAGCCGAACAAAATTCCGGCCAACAGAACAAAGATGTGCATGGGCAGAAATCTCGGACCGGCTAAATTAAACTGATGAAAAATCGTCGGAGTTGCGACCGCTAATCCAACAAAAACTACTGAAAAGATGTAATATTTTGCTTCGCTGAAAGTTAAAACTTTCGGAAGCGCTTTTGTTTGTGTCTTCATAATTGTGGGATTTACGAAATCCCACAAATTTGTGAGGATTTCGTAAATCGGTAAATCGATTAATTATTAAACAATATAGTTGATAATCTTATAAACTAATTTCGCAGCTAAAAAGTCGGGCGCCGACAAACCGGGAATCGGGTCCAATTCCACCACATCGGCTCCGATAATTTTTCTCTGGCGGGCGACTTCTTTGATTAAATTCAGAGTCTCGTACCACTGCAATCCCCCGGGTTCGGGGGTGCCGGTCGCCGGCATAATCGAAGGATCTAAAGCATCTAAGTCAAACGTCAGATAAACATTGCTTTTCAGAGTGGCGATGATTTTATCAATGGGCAATTCGGGAGCCAGAAAAACATTTTCAAGTCTTTCATCAGCCGAAGCGCTGCGAATGCCAACTTGAGTGACAGAAATCCCTAAATCCTTGATTCTTTTTATCACGCTCGCATGGTGATATTTTGTGCCCTCGAATTCTTCCCGCAGATCGGAGTGAGCGTCAATTTGTAAAACAGAAAAATCATCATTTTCTTTGGCAAAAGCCAAAACCGCTCCAAAAGTTATCGAGTGTTCCCCTCCCAGCATCAAAGGAAACTTTTTATCCTTCAAAGTTTGGGCAACCACTTTTTCAATACGCTCCATGGTTTCTTGGGGTGAATTTTTGGAAGGCTCTAAAAGCGGCAAAGTAAAAATGCCGCTTTCAGCTAAGTTCTTTTTGGTTTCCAAATCATAAAGCTCGATGTGCCGAGAAGCCTCAATTAATGCCTGAGGACCGTCTTTAGTGCCCGATTTCCAATAAGTCGTGGAATTGTAAGGCACGGGAAAAATCACGACTCGAGCGCTTTCGTAATTCTGTTCGTCGAGCCCTAAAAAATTAAAGGGTTCCAGCGTCGGATAAGATGGTTTGTCCATAGCAAGTTTACTTGATATATCGGGCTTACTGCCCGCTATAAATTATTTGCACTGATGCTTTTTATAAAGGTCGTCAGCCGTCCAACTGACCGGCTTATTTTTAATCTCTTTTTCCAGATTATAAACTAGCTTGTCGAGTTTAAGATAAAGATTCTTCTGTTTTCTCGGCTTGGCTTTATCTATGGCGTAAGAAAAAAGAATAGGCACTGCCAAAGTGGTATCAGCGTAAACGACAACCGTATCTTTAAGTTCGTTGGGATTAATTTTGCCCCAAGAAACAGCTTCTTGAGGAGTCGCTCCCGAAAGCCCGCCCCACTGTGGAGAATCCATGGTCACTTGGATGAAGAAATCGTGCCCACCCCTTTCAATACCCAAGCACTCCCAAAGATAAGGTTGTGTCTGCATATAGAAATTCTTGGGAGACCCGCCGCCCAGCAAAATAGCGCCGTTTTTTTTCGCCGCGTTCACAATCGAAACCGTTTCCATTACGTCCCAATTAGGATTGATATGCAGGTCAATCGAGCCTTTCCTTTCTAAGCCCTTGTGCCTGGCTTTGTTGAAATTCGTTAAATCCATACCATATGTTGAATCCCCCGGTGAAGAAGTGTAAACAGGAATATTATATTTAGCCGCTTGAGCCAAAATGGACACTCCGGGATTCGGTGCGTCTCTCAATAAACATTTGCCAAGATAATTATGAAATTCAGATGAAGAAACAACGCCTCTTGGAGCTTTCGGATCAAGCAAAACTTTCTGGGTCCATTTGTCGGTATTCAACAAAGTGTCGGTGGTCAGAAAGATATCGTAGATCCTCACGACGCCATGCTTATATAAGGTAGTGTCGTCAATCTGCCAAGTCCCTTTATATAAAGGAAAGTTCAAGGCAAAATGAGTATCGTGGTAAAGGTTGGCGCCGGTAGCAATGATAAAATCAATGAAGCCCTTTTCCATCATGGAAACAAAAAGTCCGGACATGCCGGCCGGCGTTAAAGCTCCCGCGATCGTCACCCCGATGGTGGTATCGTTTTTTTGAGCCAGCATTTTTTCAGCCAAAAGCCGGCTGGCCTCGCCGAGCCTTGCTGAATTGTAAGCTTGGTAGTAATTTTCAACGAGGCCCGAAACCGAAAGATATTTCTTCAGTTTCAAAGATGCGATTTTTTTGCCCGAAAGAAAAGGATTTTTTTTCATAACGATTTACTGATTTACGAAATCCCACAAATTTGTGAGGATTTCGTAAATCTATAAATTATAATTAAGGAATAAAAACAGCCATGGCCACCGTGGAAACCCAATAGCCGTCTTTGTCACCTCGGGCGCTTTGGGTAACGTTAGTGGTACGTACAATCTTACCCGACAACCTAAAGGCTTGACGACGCGAGTCCCAAGCAGCGTTAGGATTAAACTTCAAGCCTAAAGTTGAAGCCAACATGGAAGCCGCTAAATCTTCGGCATAATCGCCAGCTTTGTCGCCGGTTTCTCCAAAAGGATGATGTTCGGAAAGATAACCGTATTTTGTTTTATCGGCGGGAATGGCACAACCGATCGAAGCGGAAATTAAACGGTTCGGTTCATTGGTATGATTTCTCGCCAAAACCACAAACACCACTTCGCCGGGACTTAAATATTCCAATCCTTTAGCCCTCGTAACTTTTTTACAGCTCGGCGGAAGGATACTCGAAACAGAAACCAAATTAAACGCGGCCATGCCCGCGTCTCTTAAAGCCAATTCGAAAGAAGCGAGATAATCGCGATGAACTCCTGCGCCTTTCGTAAGAAAAAATTTCGTTGGTACCATTTATTTATTATTTCATCATCTAAATAATTTTGTCAACAGAAAAACTATTTTAAAACAATAATTTCTTCCTCCAGTTTGATTTTAAATTTTTTATTCACCGTTTTTTTAACCAATTTGATCAGCGACAAAACATCCTGAGCTTTTGCCCCTCCCAAATTAACAATAAAATTGGAATGAATATCGGAAATTTGGGCTCCTCCAATTTTTTTACCCTTCAATCCGCATTTTTCAACCAGCTCTCCGGCCGAAAAACCAGGGGGATTCTTGAAAACACTCCCAGCCGAGGGAAAGCTCAAGGGCTGGGTCTTTCTACGATGCGCCAAACACTTTTTAATTTCTTGGGGATCGCTCTTCTTTTGTTTAATTTCGGCCGAGAGAATGATTAAATCGTGATTTTTCTTAAAAATACTGTCCCGATAACCAAACCGGCAATCTTTGTTGTTTAATATTTTTATTTTTTCATTTTTAACGTCGAACACCTCGACTTTTTTAACAACATCTTTCATTGATTTGCCGAAAGCCCCGGCATTGCCCCAAATGGCCCCGGTCACCGTGCCGGGAATTCCCGCTGCCCATTCCAAACCGCTATTAACCAATTGACTAAGTTTTAAATTTTGGAATTTAATCACTAGGCCTCGATATCCCTTATCGGGGAACAAGACATTGCTACCACCACCTAAAACAAAAACGGGCAATCGGCGTTTCTTCGCCTCTTGCACCGCTTTTAATAAATCTGATTTGTTTTTAGCTACGAAGAAATATTTAGCCGGCCCTCCGATTTTGAAAGTCGTATATTTCTTCAGCGAAACGTTTTTCTGCAGCTTCATCATATAAAAATAATGGGCAGGAAAAAACTCCGATTCAAAGAATTTAGTGAGTTTCCCGCCCACCTCTATAATAACAAATCTGTTTTAAAAAACAACACACCCCGCTTAAGAGAGGTGTGCCGTCGAATGGGAATTTTGTACCCACTAAATTCTATTTACATTTTAGCAAATATAATTATTTTGTCAAGAGCTGGTTGATTTTAGCTCGTGTAATGGGGCCAACATAACCCGTACCTTGAATGCCGTATTTCGTTTGGAAACGAATCACGGCTTGCAGGGTCGCGTTAAAGAAGTTGCCGCTGACGATTCCTTCGGGATAAATAGCCGATCCTTGATTTTTCAAAAATTCCTGAAGACACATAATTTGGGGATTGCTCTTCATGCCGAAATACAAATCCTGATTAATGCTTGCACAAGAAGCTGTCCCGCCTAATTGCAAAAGCAATGCCTGAAGCTGGGCAACCACCTGTTGAATCTCAGTAATGCGGGCCAAAATTTCGGCTCTGGTCATTTCGGCAATCGGCTTCTTTAACGGCGAAAGAGACGGAATATTAATCTGCACTTCTTCCTTAGTCGAAGCTGTCCAAGAAAAAGTACGGGAAGGCTCAATACTGGAAAAATCGGCGGCCTTGCTCCTGGTGTTCGGGATAATCGTCAAAGCAACGTTTTCCGAGCCGAAATCGGTTACTAAAATTTTTCCGTTCTGCGAAGCATCTAACGGCAAAGTACCGATTGTGACATCTCCGTTCGCATGATTGATCACATAAGGAACATTGAAAGTCGTCCCTATCGCACCCGTAAAGTCGATCGTGAGCGTCCCTTTCCCGCCGATAAATTTATGCCAGTTGCCCGACCAGTCTTTGGTGGTATTGATAACCGATAAAGTGCTCTCGCCCACGAACGGCAAATAGTTAATCAGGGGGGTTATGCGGAAATTTTTCAAATTTTTATTGTAATAACAATATTTTTCGGACACCTGGCAGTTATTCACTAAAACGGCGATCGACCAATTATTGAAAATCTGGGCGAAATTCTCCTGAAAGCCGCGCTGCGCCAATACCGAATTAATGCTTTGAATGCCGACTTCTTGCTTGCCCAAAGAATCCGACAGCACCTGAATGCCGTAATGGTCAACTAAATATTGGGTAAACAAATTGACGACTCCATAGTCGGCCGAAGTTTCCCGCCATTCGGTCAGAGAATCGGATGGCTTGTCTAAAAAATCTTTAACCCTTCTTTGAAGATTACTGCCCTCATAGACATCATCATAGCCCAAAAAAGTCGGGGCATACTCGGCCCGGGCTTCATTCAGCCAGATATCTTCCAAGGCTCCGGATTTTTTATTTTTCTGATTGAAGGTTATCAGGTGGATCAATTCGTGAGCTAAAAAACTTTTAGCGTAAGAGGTATTGAGGTGTTGAGTATTCAAATAAATCATTTCTCGCTCATTGGATTCGGGAATCTGGACACGAGGGTACTCATCGGCCGTATCGCCGTACCCGCCCGTCGTCTTGGTCATCTGATGTATTAAAATCGTAATTCTCGTATCTTTATCAATGCCCGGAGACCACTCCGAACCAAAAACCCTGGTTAATTTGGGATAAATATTAGTTTCGAATTCCTCGGCCAAAGAATCAAGCGACGAGATTATCTCAGCTTGCTGGACAGAACTCAACTCGGCCCATAACTTAGAATCGAAATACCAATAAGCCGTTGGCGAAACCTTAATCAAGCTGGCCGACAAAGTGGTTCTTTGCAAAAGATCATAAGAAGCCTCCACATTAAAAACCGTTTGCTGACCCAAAATATCCTGAGCCCCGGCATACTGGGGCGCGATCAGGAAAGAAACGGCGATAAAAAGGATTGGAATCTTCTGTATTTTAATCATTTTTGGGGCAAAGTTTTTAAGAATTCTTTGACTCTAGGGGTTAAACTAGGATCGATCTCGATAACTTTTTGGGCGGCTTCATCAGCTTTTTCAAATTGACCTAAATTGGCATATGTTGTGGCTAAATAAATCCAGGCTTCGAGATAATTAGGATTTGTTTGAGTGACTCTCAACAAAGACTCTAACTCCTCAGCATCTTTTTCAGTTAAAACCACGGCGGGATCTTCGCCTAATTGATTAATAATCTCAATGACATTTTTTGTTTCTTGTTCGCTTTCGCGCCATGTATACCCCCGTTTTTCCGCCTCCATCGCTTCTGCTAAGGCTGAACGATAATCGCCAGCAATCCGGTAAGCCATAGCTAATACCAGTGCGAGTGTCCGAGCCTCGGCTCTAATTCTACGGCTTTTTGCAAAAGACTGATTGTTTCTCCGATATTTCCTTCGGCTAATTTCACTTCAGCCAAATTCCAATAACCCTGTTGATTGGTCGGACTTAATTGTATGGCTTCTTCTAAAACCTGGTCGGCCCGGACAATCTTTTCTTGGTTATCGCTGAAGCGGTACGATTGCAGATATAACTCTCCCAAAAATAAATGAGGACGGAAATCCAACGGATTTTCCCGGGCGCTCTTTTCCATTTCTGATTCCGCTAGGTTAAAAACTCCGTTAAAGATTTTTTTTTGCTCGGCGCTTAAATCCCCGGAAACGGGTTTGGTCATTTTTTGGGCAAAGTATTCCCTTGGCTCATATTTTTCCATCCAGGAATTCAATGATTTTTCGAAAAACAGCGAAACCGCCTGGACATCCTGCGAATTCACCATTTTAATAATATTGCGGTTGGCCGACAAAGGCTGGATGTTGCACGTCCAAAGAATAAAAACCGCCGCTATCAAAACCGCCGAAGCGAAAATCGGATTTAAGGATTTTATGATCGCGTCTTTTCTTTCAACGGGTTGCGCTTGTTTCTGAATAAGAAAATTGATAAAACCCAGCGCCAAGAAAAACACCAGGTAGGTGTTGATCATGTCGAAGACTAAAAGATTTTGAAAAAAATACGACAATAAAACCACGGTCAAACCCAGCGGGAAAAAAATGTTTTTCCGGTCAACGATTTGAGGCACGAGCTTCAGCAATCCGTAAATGGCCACGAAAAAAATAGCCAGGTAGCTGAAAAGCCCGGCGAGGCCGGTGGTCACCAAGGTGTCGAGGACAATATTGTGCACCCTGTCAAACCAGATTTCATTGCCGCATTCGCCTAAAAACATGCAAGAATTGAAATATTTACCGAAAACCACGATAAAGTTTTCCGGACCCCAGCCCAGAATCGGCCTCTCCAAAAATCCTTTCCAGCCCTTCTCCCAAACCACAAACCTTGATTTCATTTCTTTAAAATTAACATCCAATTCATTGGTAACTAAAGCGGGCTGAATTACAGCCAAAAGAATGCCCGAAATCACTAAAACTAAAATAATCGCCCAAGCCAGCCTCTTTAATGTCGTTTTTTGAGAAAATAATAAATAACCCAGCCCTAGCAGAAATAATCCGCCGAAAAACGCGACAATCGCTCCCCGACCAGTTGAATTCAGTAAAACCGGCGTCATAATCAATAAAGATATGCCGGCGAAAATCTGCCAAAGGCCCCTTTTAGCCAAAAGCAGGGTGATGGCAAAAAATACGTCAAAAAGCAGATAAGCGGCCATGAAAGATGTGTTGCCGATAGTGCCGCCGCCCCGGCTAGAAACCTCGTTGCCTAATAAAATATACAAACTAAGAATGACGCCAACGATAATCGAAACGCCCAAAACCCTTTCCCAATCTTTTCTCTCCCGCCAAACGCTGCTCAAAATCAAAAAGAAAGCAAACAGGTGCAGCATGGTCAGAATTCCGGTCATTCTTTCGTTAGTGGACCAAAAAGACCTGTGCGGATTGATGCCGGCGAAAGAAGCTAAGATAAAAATTGCCAAAAACAGCACAACGGCGATGGTCAACGGAGTGATTCTCGGCCGGAAGCTTTTATTTATCGCCACCAAAAAGAGATAGGCGACTAAAATCACCTCAACGATTATTCTAAAGAAAATGGTTTTGGGAGCCACAAAAGGAAAAAAGAATTTCGTGTTGATAACCAAGGGAGTGAATAGCGCCAAATAAGTAGCCCACCGGATGACGAAAAGGCAGATTTTCTCCGAATTGGAACGGAATTGAAATCCTGATTTTTCTCTCCCGCCTTCGTCCAGCTTAACGGGACTGCGGCGGGCAAGTTTTTCGCGAGATTGTTTCCCCATGTAAGATATTTTTTAATTTTACCCCAAGACAAAAGAAATCACAAGCAGGGCAAAGGGATTGAATTTTTTTAAATTTTAACCTAAGATAAAAGCGATGTTTGACGCTTTAAGCTTGCGCAAATCTTTTCTCTTTTCCGGAGACATTGCCTGTCTCTATCTTTCGTTTTTAGGAACGATCTTTCTCGGGTTCTGGGGCGATTTTCGCTGGCATTGGATTTCACTGCATCTAACCCCGTTCTCCATCCTTTATTTCTGCTGGATCGTGGTTTTTTACGTCTTCGGCCTTTACGATTTGCGAACAATCAAATCCGGGCCGTTTCTCTATACGAAAATCTTCGGCGCAATTTTAGCTTGTTTCGGCGTCGGCATCGCCTTCTTTTACCTAATACCGCTCTTCGGCATCACCCCGAAAACTAATTTAGTTTTGAATATTATCATCTTCGGCGTTTTATTTTTCGCTTGGCGCAAAACATTTTCCCTGCTTTTTTCCGGCCGATTCTTGAACAGAGTGGTGATTATCGGCGAAAATAATCAAGTTCAAGAATTAGCTAAAGAAATCGAGTCAAGACCATATCTGGGGTATAAACTTATCGGTTTGGACGAAAAACAAGACTTGCTGGCTCAAATTCAAGATAAAAAAATCGACACCGTCATTGTGCCATCGGATATCAAAGATTCTTCCGATTTGGTGAAAAATCTTTATCAATGCCTGCCGGCCAGAATAAATTTCCTTGACTGGGCGGAAGCTTATGAAATGATCTGTAACAAAGTGCCGGTTTCTTTCATTACGCAAAGCTGGTTTTTGAAAAATCTTCGAGAAGGAGAAAAAGCTTTCTACGATAAAATCAAAAGGGTCGTCGATCTTTTATTGGCGGGCGCCACTCTCATTGTTACGCTTCCTTTTTGGCCCTTAATCGCCCTATCTATCAAAATAAGCGACAGAGGCCCCGTAATTTATCGCCAAAAAAGAATCGGCAAAGACAGGAAACAGTTTTTCCTTTTAAAATTCAGATCGATGAACGTCGGGGCGGAAAACAAAACTGGACCGGTTTGGGCTGAAAAAGAAGACTCCAGAGTCACTAAAGTCGGAAAATTCTTGAGAAAATTGCACCTTGACGAATTGCCGCAGATGATCAATATTCTGAAAAGCGACATCAGTTTAGTCGGTCCGAGGCCGGAAAGACCGGAGTTTGTAGAAAAATTGGAAAAAGAAATACCTCACTACCATATACGCCACTTAATCAAGCCCGGGTTTACGGGCTGGGCGCAAATAAAATTCAGGTACGGACGGTCGGTTATGGACAGCCAAAAAAAATTTCAATACGACTTATATTATTTAAAAAACAGGTCGTTCATTCTCGATGCGGGAATTTTATTGAAAACTATTCAATTGTTTTTTAAAAAAGAAGCATGAAAAATTGGGTTTACCAGTTTTTAAGAAAAAGTCAAAAATACACCGGCACCGATAATGTTTATTTGGCCAAGGGCGGATTTTGGCTTACTCTGGGACAGGCCATTTCATTGGGATCTTCTTTTTTATTGGCTTTAGCCTTCGCAAATTTACTAAGCCCGACCGCTTACGGCAATTACAAATATGCCTTGTCGCTGTTCGGGATGCTTGAAATTTTTTCGTTAGTGGGCATGAAGACAGCCGTCAGCCAAGCGGTGGCGCGGGGGCTTGAAGGTTCTTTCTATACCGGCTTTAAAACGCAATTGAAGTTCGGGGTCTTGGGGAGTTTAGCTGCTATTGGCGGAGCTATTTATTATTGGGTCCGCGGCAACGATATTCTGCCTATTCCCCTGCTGATCTCAGCCGCGTTCCTGCCTTTGATGAACGCGTCTCGCATTTACCTTAGTTTCTTGGAAGGGAAAAAATTGTTCGACATCCAAACAAAATACAGCACCCTCAACCAAATTGTGTTTGTCGTGATAATGATTACCACCCTACTCTTTACTAAAAATCCTTTCTGGCTAATCGCTGTTTATCTCGCTTCTCATACCATTTTGGGATACACTTTGTATTTTATTACTAAAATAAAATGCAAACCAAATAAAAACGAAGACTCTAAAACCATGTCTTATGGCAGGCATTTGAGTTTAATGGGCGTTATCAGCCAAGCCGCTACTTATTTGGATAAAATACTGGTCTTTACCTTCATCGGATCGGCGGAGTTGGCCGTCTATTCGTTCGCGATGATTTTTCCCGAACAGATTCAGAACGTTTTGGGCAAAATCAGCACGCTGGCTATGCCGAAACTGGCCCTGAAATCACGCGAAGAGATTAGAGCGGGTATCATGAAAAAGGTTTGGCAGCTCTCAATAATTACAGCCGCAGCAATATTGCTTTTTGTAGTAGTAGCGCCGCTTCTGTATAAATTATTTTTCCCGCAGTATCTAGCGTCAATTCGTTATTCCCAAATATTGATTCTTTCGCTTGTTTCCTTCCCGTCGTCTTTATTGGGCACGGTTTTCCAAGCTCAAATGATGAAAAAGGAATTGTATCTCATCAAAATCGCGCCCTTTGTTAATATCGCGCTTCTAGGAGCGTTGGTGCCGTTTTACGGCGTCTGGGGAGCTATCATAGCCACCGTCGGATCCCAGCTCTTCAAAGCGGTGCTCGTCCTGTTCCTCTTTAAAAAATTCTAAAAAAATGTTTAACTTACGATGTTAAACACCGGGAGTAAACTTATAGATGGGCCGGCCTTCCTCCGAGTAGCCGATGAGTTTTGATGTTTTTAAATTGGAATTTTCTTTGATTAAAGCGACGAACTCTTCGGGGGTATAGTTCTTGTAATACTTACCCTCTTTAAATTCGCTGGGCAAATAAGTTTCGAAGAATAATTCTTTTGGTTTTAATCTTTTCAGCAACTTCATCAAATTCAAATACAAGTCTTCTCTGGCCAAAAGATTATGAAAGACGCTTAAGGCCAGCATGACATCGAAATTAAGATCTTCGTTTTGTTTGTACTCAAATATCGACTGCGCAATAACCTTAAACTTCTTATGGCCGGCTTTTTTAAGTTTCTCGGCAAAATAGCAAAGTATTCTGTTTTCTTCCAAAGCATAGCAATCAAAGCCGTCTTCTTCGAATTTTTGGCAAAAATATCCCAAATTAGCCCCGATATCCAGAAGATTTCCCGATCTCATGCCGAGATTTTCTTTAATAATTTTGTATCTCAATTCCGATCCCCGATGATAAGGAATATCCTGAAGTTCGGGTAATATCAGGGGCTGATAGGCTTTTTTCCCGCCAAAAAAAACAAGGATTTCTTTCTTTAACTGGTTCGGGCCGGGCCTCAGCCGGGCTCTTAACTGTAGCTCGGTTTTCTCGAGAAAAAATTTAATGCCGTCAAAAACATTCCAACAAAAAACCAAGGGCCAAGCGAGAACATTATTTTTCTTTTGCAGCCAGAAAATAAAATTTCTTGTTTTAATAATGATTTCGTTTTTCATAGCTCTTTGATAATTTCTTCCAAAATACGGCCGTCCATGTCCTTGGGTTTGTCCACGCCGAATAACTTCAAAATAGTTGGGGCTAAATCCAAAATATTAACCTCGCCCAAATCGCCGATATTTTTAATATGGGGCCCAGAGGCCGCAAATATTCCGTCGCGGCTCGTCAAGTGATCACCCGGGAAACTCGATTTTTTGGACTTTTGCCGAGTCACACAAAAAGGCAAAAAGCCAGTCGGTTCAAAAAGATTGGTCGATAAATAAACTATGTCGGGGAATTCTTGGAGATCTGGACCCGAGAATATTTCCTCCCTTCGCCAAACGCTTCTAATGACTTTCCGGCCGTACTTATCATGCAGGTTCATCATTTTTTCCATGATTTCTTTTCTAACAACCTCGTAATCGCGCGTCAAATTTTCTTTAAGAATTTTAATGCCCCAAAAATCATGATTAGTGGCTACGGTTTTTTGCCAATCAATGCCGATCGCCCGCGACTGGACTCTACCTTCCCGGGCCTGCCGCCAATTGGGATTTTGAGGAATGATTTTTTCTTTTGCTGATGATTTTTTGATTTTATTATAAATGGCAAAAAGCCTTTCGATATATCTATATCTAAAAGGATAAACGGATTTCACGGCCATGGTATTTACCAATTTAACTAAAAAACCATGGATCCACGGACCCTTTAATTTCAGATATCCTTCTTTTTCCAAAAAGGCCTTGGGATAAAATTCGCAGGAAGGCGAAGCGTCAAACCCGTGATCAGAAATAACCATAATGTCGGCTTCGGGATTATTTTGAGCAACATCGCCTAAAATTTTATCCATCTCCCTGAAAAAGGGCAAAATAAAATCTTCTTTACCCCAGCCTTCGTGAAAAATGGCGTCGGTTTCATCGATCCAAAAAAGCGCGAAATCGAAATTTTTATCTCCGAGAGTTGACTTGATTAATTCGTATCTCTTTTTGACGTTTTTTAAATAAAACTCGCGTAGTTCCTTTGATTTTTCATAAGAGCGCCCAACCCTCAAGGTGCCTCGAATCATCTGCAGAAAGACCTCGCGTTCGGAATGAAAACCCGCTATTTTTTCTTTGAATTCTTTGGGATAAGTATAATCGTAGTCTTCGGAAACCGAAAATCCGGCGACCATAACTCCTCGCGTAGGAGTCGGTGGAAAAGTGGCCGGTAAATTGACGACTGCGGATTTTTTGTCGTGATTCCCTAAAATATCCCAAACAGCTTTATGTTTTTCCCTTATTTTTTCATATCTGACAACATCGGGATCAAAACACGGAAAATCCAAAAGCCCCCATTTACAGGGATTTTTACCGGTATAAAAAGTTGTGATGGCCACACCCGATCGGCACGGCACCGTGCTTAAAAGATTGGACGAGACCCCCCGATCGATGATTTTCTTTAGAGCGGGCAGTTCTCCTTTTTCCAACATCGGTTTTAAAGCCTTCCAGGTTCCGCCGTCAAAACCAATGATAATTACTTTTGGATTATTCATAAAAACTTTAATACTTCATCAACCACCCAAGCTGATCCGTTTTGAAAAGGGTTGCCGAAAAATCTTTTTTGCAACACTGCGAGTTCTTCTCGCGAAATCTGCGGCGCTTCTTTGAGGCGACTGATGAGTTCCTGTGGATTTTCGGCAAAGAATTTTCCCTGGCTATCAAGCGATTTCATACTGAAATAATCGCCCCATTTCCGCGTCCGAAAAAAAACTGGCGGCTTCAACTGCAAAAAAGCTTCCAAAACCGCGGTGCTGTGCGAGCCCACTACAACATCCCCCACGCCTACGGCTTCTTCCATGGAGCCTCTTAAAACTTTGGCTTTATCCAAGATTTTTTCGTAAATTACGGGCGCTTTTTCTTTCAACCACAATTCGAAACCGTCGCTGTACGGCCGGAATTTTAAATATAAAATAATCTCGGATGAATCTAAGAGAGTCTCCAAATACGGCATTACTTCCTCGGGAACCGCCAACTGTTCGGCGATGAAAACCACTTTCGGTAAATCACCGGCAACGTAAGTGTCCGATTTTTCGAAAGGTTTAAGAAGAGGCCTCATAGTACCGGAAACCGCCAATTGATTTTCTTTATAGGCATTACCTGAAGTTAAGTAGTAATCTTTCCACCAATCGGACCAAACGCCGTATCGATCAACGGACATTTGTTTCTCGCCGTCAAAATCGGGCAGAAAATCATAGGCGCAATATTCCAAAATTTGGGCGCCGTGCTGAATGCCCACGATTTTGATGCCAGCCAATTTACAGCCCAAAACTTCGTGAAAAGTGCGCGTTACGGCCACGGCGATAATCGCCGTTTTGATGCCTAAAAATCTTAAAATGAATTTTATAAAATTAATCGACCAGATAACGGCCGTGACATCGCGCAAATAATGAGTGGCCGTCAAAAACCAAAATGTTTCTTCTCCGCCCAACGACGAGGCGGGCTGCGGAATTTTATCTCTTTTATTTATCAATTTAGCGAGAGAATAAATAAACATTGTTACGGCCACCGAATAAAAAACCGGCCGCTTGCGCGCAAAGGCGTGCCGTAGAACAACGCACCACGGCTCCAGGCCGCGAATAAATTCAATAAAGTTAATTCTGCGCTTCCTCAACTCGTCATAAATAAACCCCATCCGGAAATCGTGATCTCGAGACGGACTAAACTTATCACTTACCCAAACCATCAGCTTGGCTCGCTTTGCAATAAGCCAAGGCAAAAACAAAAATGAAAGAAAAACCTGAATCAAAACCCCGGCTGGCAAAGGTAAAAGATTTTTTAAATGAAACGGTTTAAAAACAGAAAACTTGCGACCATAAGCTTCCAAAAAATACTTAAATAAATGAGGGTAAGGAGGATTAACGAAACAAACCTTATTGTAATTCTTAAGATATTTAAGCAGCTCGGCGTATTGCGTATAGGGCAAACAAAACTTATCATATAAGCTCTCGTAATGCATCCACCAAAGCTCGTATCCTTGATAATTGACCGATTTAGCCAAACGCGAACCATCGGCTAATTTCAAATCAGCTAAATTTCTCAAAAGAAAATAACCTTCTTGAACGGAGCCGGGTTTAATCAACCCGGCTAATTTTTCAGAAGATAAAACTTCATCAAACTGCCTGAACCATCGTTTATTTTGTTTTGGCGCTTTATCGCCGAAAACAACCAAAATTGACTTCATTTAAGATATTGCGCCGTTAATTTGTCGTTACGCATATGTTCTTCAACTCTCTCTCTGTCCTGGGGAGTGTCTACACAATAAGTTGCAAAGTCTTCCCAAACCATTTTGACTTTGTAGCCGTGCTCCAAAATCCTGTTCATATCAATTGATTCGACAATCTCCAAATGACTCGGCTCCAATTCCTCAAACTTCAAAAGGAAATCTCTGGTAAAAGGTATAATACAGACCTGTTTGAGCATTTTTACCTCCTTGGCTCCCTTTTTCCAGGAAGGAATGGGTTCGCGAGAAAAATAAAGGGCGAAGTTGTTCTTGTCCACAACAACTTTCGGGCAATTGGGGTCATTATGCTCCTCTCTTGTTTTGATGGGCGCCATCAAATTAACCACTTTAATCTCCGGATCTTTTAACATTGGCTCTAAAGCCGTATCAATCATTTCCGGAAAAGTCATGGGCTCGTCACCCTGAACCATAGCCACAATATCCACCTTTTTGCCGGTTTCAGCTTCAATTTTCAACATGGCTTCGGCACATCGGCTCGAACACCTTTCGTGGGTATTTTTGGTCATAATGCACTTGGCTCCAATGGATTTAGCGTAATCCATAATTTCTTGATCGCAAGTTGCGATATAAACATCGTTAAGTAATTTAGACATCTTGGTCCTAAAATAAACGTGGCCGACCATGGGCATGCCTAAAATTTTAACCAAAGGTTTGCCCGGGAACCTGGAAGATCCCATCCGCGCCGGAATGATTGCTATAATATTCATGAATTTATATGTTTAATTAATTCGTAGATGGCATTTTTGATGGTATTTTCGTGCACTCTTTTCCAAGCAGCCGCCCCGGCGTTGGCGTTGTGGGGCGACAAAATGACATTGGACATTTTTTTCAAAGGATTCTCTTCCGCCAGCGGCTCGTCTTCAAAAACATCTAGGCCGGCTCCGGCTATTTTTTTATTTCCTAAAGCTTCGATTAAATCAGCTTCTTTGACAATCGGTCCTCTGGCCGTATTGATTAAGTAAGCCGTGGGCTTCATCAAAGCTATCTTTTCTTTATTAATCAGATAGCGGCTCGTCGGATTAAGGTCGCAATTAATACTGACAAAATCAGCTTCTCGGAGCAGCTGCTCCAAAGGAACAAGATTATACCCGGGTATTTCTTTAATGTCATTGGCAAGAATTCTCATACCAAAGACTTCAGCTCTTTTGATTACGGCCTTGCCGACGTTGCCTACCCCGACAACTCCGAGCGTTTTTTCATTTAAAGCCCACTTTAAGTCTTTTGTCCAAATGCCTTGATGCATTTTTTCATTTAAATCCAAAATGCCTCGAGAAAAGCAAAGAATTAAACCTAAAACCGTATCAGCCACCGGATCGGTAAAGGCATTGACGGTATTTCTTACCGGAATGCCTCTTTTCAGAGCAGCTTCTTTATCAATCGAATCAATGCCTGTGCCCCATTTGGAAATCACTTTCAGTTTGGGGGCGCGAGCTAAAACGTTTTCGGTAATCCGATCGTCGCCGCAAAGTATGGCGTCGATATCCCCGATGTGCTCCAGAAGTTCTTCTTCGGACATCCTTTCTTTTACTTGAGGAACAATTATCTCGATATCGTGAAAATCAAAAATCTGCTGATAATCTTTGATGACTAGTTGTAAATAAGGAGCTGTAACTAAAACTTTGTATTTCATAACTTTAAAATTATTTTTAATTGTTTCGATGAATTATGCATTTCCCAAGCTCGAGCAAATTCTTCTATGGACAAAATATGCTGCGTAAAAGGTGCCGTATCGAGTTTCGGTAAAAGATCTAGAGCCTCATCAAAATCACGAGCATCTCCGCCAACTGAGCCTAAAATGACTTTGTCCTTGCCCACAACATCCTCAAAATTATACTCAAAATTACCATAGGGAAATCCCAAAAGCAATAATGTCGCATCAAGCCCGCTTCCTCTTAAAGCTTCTTTCAAAATATCGGCTGATCCAGTGGCTTCAATGATTGTCCCGAATTTATCTAAGCTTTCAAGCTTCACGGAAACCGATTTAACTTTATTTTTTAGAAAATCCAGTCTTTTTTCGTTCCGATCAAAAACCGTCACTGAAAACCCCCGTAAAGTTAAAACCTGAGCGATTAAATTACCAATTGATCCCGCCCCAATAACCGCCACTTCTTTTTTAAAATCCAAGCGCGGTTCCGCGCGTCTTAGAGCTCGTAAAACCACAGCCAAGGGTTCGGCCAACGAAGCTTTGATTAAATCAAGCCCCTCGGGAATCTGATGAAGGTGCTGACCAGACATCACAATGTATTGGCTGTAGGCGCCGTTATAATTAATAACACCCGCTTCCTGTCGGCCAACTTTTTCATCTCGAGATAAAATGCATTCGCCCACCACCTTATCGCCCACTTTGAAGCGTTCCTGAAAAAGATTATTGGCTCCAATTCTCACGATCGTACCGGAAAACTCGTGACCCGGGACAATAGGATAATGAGCGAGCCCAGAACGATAGTAGCCCAAAGATCCGTCAAAAACCTCCAAGTCAGTACGACAAACGCCCACATACGCGACCTTAATTAAAACATCACCGGGTTTTAATTCTGGCAAGGGTACCTCCTCAATCTGCGCGCGATTCTTCCCTTTAATTATCACGGCTTCGTTAGTTGTCGGATAAAAAAGATCGTGTTTTTCGCGGTTAAAGTTGATGTCTTTACCCGATACCCAGCCGTACCTCGTGCCTTTCCATTGCAGATAGCGGAAACGGATAATTTCCTTTATTCTCTTTAATGAAGAATTAGGGAATGAAGATAATAAGTCGCCGAGAATGCGGTTTAAAAACCAAATAAAACCCGTGCGAGCCTGAGGCGGGTGCAACAGCCCAAGACGAACCGCGGCAATCGCTTCTCTGCGATAACGATTGAAAATTTGCGGCCATCTTTCCCGATGAAGATGGAAAATTACGGCTTCGGGGGCGTAATGGACTAAAAAACCTTTCTGGGTGAAATGTCGCGCCCATTCGATATCTTCTAAGCCGAATAAATATTCATCGAAATTATGTTCTTGCCACAAATCCCGCCGTAATGCGGCGTTGGCATTATTAGCATAATCTAAAAAAATCTTGGAATCAACCGGCGAGTCTTTGAAAAGACGTTTAAAATCCATCTTTTCAGAAAATTTAGATTCAGGACCCCCGACTTGACGACCATAAACCATGGCCACGTTTTTATTGCTAAATGGGGTAATTAAATTTTCCAGCCAAAACTTATCCGTAGGCAATGCGTGAGCGGAAATCAAAACAAGATATTTCCCTTGGCTATTTTTGACTCCCGTATTAAGCGAATATCCAAAAGTAAAATCGCGGCTCGGAATCTGTACAACCTTGTCGGTAAATTCTCGAGCGATTTCCGGGGTTCTGTCGGTTGAACCGGAGTCGACAACAATGATTTCAAAATCGCGGTAATTCTGGTTCTTTACCGCCCGCAAAAGATCGCCGATGTATCTCTCTTCGTTGAAAGCACGAATTATAATACTTACTTCTGCCATATGGTTGTTTGATAAAAAGTAATCGCGCCTCTTTTTAAACCAAAGAAATCTTGCCTCGGCCAATCTTTTAATAACTCACCGACTTTCAAATATTCTTCGGTATCAGAATCGTCAAGCATCAAAAATCCGCCTGACTTTAACTTAGCAACGGCTTTCTGCGCGCAAGCGGTTCGCGATCTGCCGTCGATAAAGATTAAATCGAAATGATTATCGGGATACAACTCAATAACCTGGCAGTACTTGTCGAAATTAAAACCTTGGTATTGGCGAGCTCTGGAGAGATGCATACCCTCGCCTTTTTCTGGCGCCTGCAAAATATATTTGCAATTCACGATGTTCTCATTTTTTATTCTTTGCAAAACAAGCTCGTACCATTCGGGGTTATGTTCTACCGAAACAATATCTTTCGCTTTTTGGGCTAAAAAAATCGTTGACCCGCCGCTGCCCCATTCAAAAACTCTTTTTTCTTTCGTTAAATACGAATCGAGCCACTCAACCGCCTCAAACGTCAGCCAGGGCAAACCCTTTTGAAAAGTATTTTGGTTTGAGTCAAAAGAAAAAATCCATTGCGGTAAAAATCTTGCGGCTTTAGGATTTTTCAACGTCAAAGGCAGCCACAAAAAGACGATCCCTCGGACGATAACTAAAAAGGCGCTCGCCGTCCTATACGGCCTACCGATTATTTTATTTTCCCTTAATTTATTTTTAAAACCGATGTCCAGCCAGCCCGCAAAATAGCCGAAAACAATTCTAATTCTTTTAAATAACTTTCTCCAGCCATCAAGGGTCGCTAAGGATTTAAAACCAAACTTGATAAAATGCCAATTGTTATGCTCAAACCTGAAAATCAGCAACCGATAATATTTCATGATTTCCGAAGCGGTCATCTCCTTGGTATGGTAATTAACATTCATATTCGTGTCGTATTTGTAGTAATCGTCTATATTATCCAGTAGATTATTGCTTTCAAAATACTTCCTTAATTCCGATCCGGGATAGGGCGTAAGAATGTGGATTCCAACATCGTCGGGTTTAATTTTTTTTATCAAATCGGCCGACAACTTAACATCGCTCGGCGTTTCTCCCGGAAAACCGACCATAATAAACATTAAAGATTTAAGACCGGCTTTTTTAGCCAAATCAAACGCCCGGTAAACATTTTCTATTTTAATATCTTTATGAATGACGTCGTCTAAGATTCTCTGGGAACCGGACTCGACGCCCCACCATATCCAGGCAAAACCGGCTTTTTTCATTATTTTCAAAGTTTCTAAATCAACGAACTGGCTGCACCGGCCCTGTACTAAAAAAGTCAAATCCTTCTGTAAATTTTTCTTAATTATTTCATCGCAAATCTCCCTAACCCATTCGTTTTGTTTGGGACTCATGCCGATAAATTCATCGTCGTAAATCTGAATCGAGCGCACCTTGAATTTATTTTTGTAATATTCCATTTCCGCGACGATATCTTTGGGACTGCGCTGACGATAGGTTCTCGAACCCAAACTGCAAAAAGTGCAACGATGTGGGCAGCCTCTGGCCCCGACTATGGTCGCCCTGGGCTCTTTCATTTCTTTATATTTTTTAGGAGAAAGAGGCGCTCCGGGATATTTCGAAAAATCGGAAGCAAGCAAGTGAAAAGCCGGCCAGGGTATGGAATCCAAATCCATAATATAGCCGCGCGGTTCGGTAATTATCAAGCTGCCGTCCCGACTTAAAAAAGCTAATCCCTTAACGTTATTGAAATCTTTCTGGCCACTCGCTTGCTGCTTAACTAATTCCAAAAACGTTATCTCGCCCTCCCCTATAACGGCAAAATTAATCGCTCGATTAGCAGCCCTTAAAACCTTTTCCGGTTCTTTCGTCGGGCCAAAACCACCGGCGACGATCAAGCAATCAGGCAATTTTTCCCTAGCCACTTCGGCTGTTTTAATTAAAGCGGGTAAAACAAAAGATGGACCGCCAATACCGACAACATCTGGCTTTTCCCTGAGCAATAGTTCGCCCAAAGCCGACCAAGTCAACCCCTCCCTATCGGCATCAAGAACTTTAATATTGCCAAAGCCGTATTTCTCCAAGTACCCGGCCAAATAAAGCAAACTCAAGGGCGGCGTATCTGATTTACACTCTCCGATATCGTTAAAAACCGGCGGATTAATTAATAAAATTTTCATAATCCCTTCTTTTTGGCGATAAGATAAACGTCGCTGTAAATTATTTTATTGCCGACAAATTTGTCTAAAAAATTGGCGACATTCGACATCAAACGCGTTGCAAAATAAGCGCCTTTTTTTGTTTTTTGGAAAGGATTGAACCATAAAAATCTGAAAAATTCGGAGATTACCGAAAAAATCCTGCCGCACGTTGCACACTCAATCACTTCGAAGTTCTCGTTTTTAAACAGAGATTGGATGCCCTGCGTGCTATATCGGAAAAAATCTCCCGGATCCTGATGGAACGGTTCCAAGAATGGCGCAGTTACTATACAAACACCCCCCGGTTTCAAAACACGGCCGATTTCTTTTACCATAATCCAGGGTTTTTCCACGTGCTCCAAAACCTGGGTGGAAACAACCGTATCAAAAGTTCTATTCGGGAACGAAAGATTCAGGGCGTCGCCCACGACATCAATATTTTTCCCGGGCTTCGCGTCAAAAGCAATATATTCTCTGGCGCTTTCTTTTATCAAGCTGCGGTACTTGCCCGAACCCGCTCCCAAATCCAAAACCTTTCCTTGAATATATTTCTGGGCGTAAATCATTATTTCCCTAGTGTTTTTGAATTGTTTCGTATTCATAAATATTTTTCGCAACACACTCATTTAAATTAAAATATTTTTTAACTCTTTCGTAACCCAACTCTCCAAATTGCTGCGCTTTCTCCGGATTCTTCAACAAATCAGTAATTTTTTGGGCCATTAATTCAATATTCAGGGGGTTGACAATATATCCGGTTACCCCGTCTTTGACGATCTCGGGAGTGCCGCCAAAACAAGTGCCCACCACCGGCTTTTTGCAAGCCATAGCCTCGATGTTTGTCCTGTTAAACGGATCCAGATAAACCGAGGGCACAACCACGATATCTGCCGCATGGTAAGCCGCCTTTAAATTGTCTCCGTCCAGCCAGCCGACTCCTCGAGTTCCGGCAACCAGCAGTACCGCTTCGGGAACATCTTTTTTAACCAAATCCATCGCTTGATTAATCAATTCTGCTCCCTTCAAATTACTTATGCGTCCGGCGAAAAATACTATCTTCTTATCTTCAAATCCGCCAGCGATTTTCGAGCCCATCTGCCACTCGTCAACATCAATTCCGTTATAAACAACTTCAACATTTTTTATTCCGTTTGCTTCCAAGGCCTGTTTCAATGAATTGCTTATCGCAAAAATCTTATCAACGTATTTCAAATAATGCCTGATAATGATATTGCGGAAGGGATTGTATCTTTTCTTGGCCTGTTTTAAGTTATCAAGCCAGGAAATGCGCGGATCTAGTTTTTTCAGATATCTCTTAGTGGCCAACTTCCCGTACGTGAAGAGCATGGTGTCGCGCGCTGTCAGAAAAACCGGCTTGCCTGAATTTTTAGCGATCTTGAGACAGTGGTAAGAAAGGAATGAATGAATGTTTTGGGCGTGCACGACATCCGGATTTATTTCTTTGATAATCTTCGCGACTTTCCCGACGGTCTTCGGATTATACAAGCTTAAGTACGGTTCCCATCGTTCGTGAAAATTAGTGAAAATCCGGAAGATTTTCAACCCCTCGTATTCGAAATCTCTTTCTTCATTCTTCTTTTGGCAAGTCGTGATGACAAAAACCTGGTGGCCGGCTCTTGAAAATCCTCGCGACAAATCGAAAGTGGAAATACCGGCTCCGCCAAATGATAATGGGGGAAAATCATCTGATAAAATAAGAATTTTCATTTTGCAGACAAAATAGCCGCTAATTCTTCGGGTAAAACCACATCTGTCCCGTGTTTGCCAATCTTAACGGCGCAAGCATTGCTGGCCAAAATCACCGCCTCTTTTTGATTTACCCCGCCGGCTACGGCTAATGTAAAAACCCCGACCGCCGTATCGCCCGCTCCCGAAACATCAATGACTTCTTTGCCGAGCGCCGGAAAACGGGAAATATTCCCGCTCCTTTCAAATAAAACCATGCCTTCGGCCCCGCATTTGACTAAAACGCCATCAGACATCGTGTGCGCCATAAGCATTTTAGCTGCTTCAAAAAACCTGCCTTCCTGAGCTAATTGTTCAAACGGAATGTTTAAAGCGATGCCCAATTCTTTTTTATTGGGAGCGATAATATTGCAGCCGCGGTATTTTGAAACATCGGTGCCCTTGGGATCAACGACAGAAAAAACATTATTTTCTTTGGCTAGGGCGATAATTTGCTGCGATAAATTTTCGGTGATAACCCCCTTGGCGTAATCTGAAATAACGATAGCATTCAAATCTTTAATTCTTTCTCTGATAAAGCTGATTAGTTTCTGTTCAATTTCGGGAGAAATGCGCTTCCTGTCTTCTATGTCAATCCTGACAATTTGCTGATTTTTTGCGACCACTCTTGTTTTAATCGTGGTTTTTCTTTGAGCATCAACCATCACGCCTTCGGCGTTGATGCCGCGCTCCGCCAGTATTTTTTTGAGAATTTCGCCTTTTTCATCAGCTCCGACGACGCCCGCCAAAAAAACCTTATCGCCCAAAGACTTGATATTATAAGCGGTATTGGCGCCTCCCCCCAAACGAAAATCAACTGTTTTAACGTCTAAAACCGGAATCGGGGCTTCGGGCGAAATCCGATCGACGTCGCCCAAAAGATACTCGTCAAGCATCAAATCGCCCACGACTAAAATTTTTGAGTTTTTGAAGTTTTGCAAAATGTTTGAATAATTTTCCATATTAAGAAATTTTTAAATCAATTAAATGACAAAGAATATGGCCGATTAAAATATGAACTTCCTGGGTTCGGTCCGATTCTTGGGACGGCACCACCAACGGAAGATCGACTAAATCTTTAAGCTTGCCGCCGTCCGCTCCCAAAAAACCGATGGTTTTTAATTTTTTAAACTTAGCGGCTTCCACGGCCCTGATAATATTCATTGAATTGCCGCTGGTAGAAATGCCTACAAGAACATCGCCCTCGTCGCCCAAGGCTTCCACCTGCCGGGCAAACAACAACTCATACCAATAATCATTGGCAACCGCTGTCATAATGGAAGTGTCGGTGGTTAAAGCGATCGCCGGCAAACCCCGCCTTTCTTTTTTAAAACGGCCGACCAGTTCTGCGGCAATATGCTGGGCGTCGGCAGCCGAACCGCCGTTCCCGCAAAGTAAAATTTTCCTGCCCTGCCCGTAAGCGTTGATAATCAAATCGGCGGTTTGGGCTATTTTGCCGGGCAACGCTTCTTTTGCGGCCTGATGAAGCTCGATATTCTTATCAAATAGCGACTTAATGATATTTTCCATAAAATTCACCATTTAGCAATGGTTCTTTTGGCTTTAGTTTTGAATTTTTGGTAAACCCCGTAAACCTTATCTTCAACCTGCGGCGAAACCAAACGCAAAATCTCCGCGCCCCAAATGCGGTACTGGCCCCCGACTTTATAGGCTTTAAGGGTGCCTTTCTTTAAAAGCCGTTTAATCGTGCTTTCTGAAATCTTTAAAAAGTCACGAGCTTCTTCAGTTGTATAAATTTGCCTTGGCTCGATATCTTTCATAAACCCATCATATCTTACCCCAGCAAGGGTGTCAATAGGTGTCAAAATAGTTCAAACAAAAAAGACGAGCTATAAAATCGCCCGTCTTTTCTTTATTATTTAATAAACCTTATCATGATCTCGAAATGATCAAAAGCTATTTGTCCCCTTTCTTCCAGCTTCTTAATCTCGCTTATCGAAAACCATCTGCCATTTGCCAGCGCTTTCTTGCGGTTACTAAACCGAATCAGCTCGTCCGCTTTATAAGAATAAATATCTTCAACACATAAGCGCTTGATGTCGCCGACATGAAAAGTGTCAAAGTATTTTAATCTACTGGGAACGACCCTGTTGCTTAAATCGTATTGAAGCTCCCGTCGAGCAAAATCCAATCGATCTGTTGATTCTTCGAAAGATCCTTTCCCGCTGGAAAGAGCCCATTTGCCGCCTTCCACCGATTCTTTCGGTCTTTTGCCTAAAAAAATCTGGCGTTCAGAATTATAGATTATAACGCAAGCAACGCATTTCAACCAAAAACTCATTGCGACCTCCTTTATCCCCGACCGAAAGCCAGTTCCGACTTGATATTTCCCTCAATGGCTCTGCGAAGCTCGCCAGGGCTTGCGGTAATGTTATTTTGGACTTCCGCAAGACGCTGGTTGAACTGTCGATCGCGCCATTCCCGGGCTAAGCAAGTAAACGGCGAAAAACTAATTTTATCTTCCGCATCAGCATCCGGCGCCGATTCCTGATAGAAAGAAACTCTCCGCGATCGAATCAGATCTGCCAGGGTTATTTTTTCGCCCTTTGATTTTTTGGAAAGCCAATCCTTGTAGAAACTCAAGGGATGCATCACCCAAATCCTATCCGCATCGCGTAAAGCTAAGCGGTCACGATCTGTAGTGGAAATGCCTATATACCCGTTGTCATGGCTCGCCACCATGCCCACTATTTTGCCAATCTCTTTTGCCTTAAACACGGTAATCTCTGACAAGATTTCAGCAGCCATGCCCGCCCCTTCTTGCATATGGATAATCCGGCTGTTCCTGGACGTCCAGTTTTCCTTGTCCACCAACGGAGAATAATAGCCGATATCATGTAAAATAATGGCTGCTACAACCAGCGACGAGGCTTCCTTTAATTCAACGAGCTCTACGGCAAAAAGAGTCGAATAGGCCACATGATAAGGGTGGTACCACCGTTCCGAAATTATGCTCTGGTAATATGACCCGAAGACATAATCAAACAACCTTAAGTTTTCCGGAGATGAACGCTTGACCCGACTTCTGGCCTTATTGGTAATTTCCGGCCCGAAGCTCTCGGCTAAGTCTTTTAGAATATCCAACAGTTCTTTCATGCCATTCCTCCTTTGTCTGAAATTCAAAAGTGCAAGATGAGATACCTTATCATTGTTTTATATAAAAATCAAGACCCAAATAATAAAAATTATAAAAAGAAATCAGGAACGTCGGGAACGGATTTTAGCGCTTTAATTTTTTCCGGGGACTTAATCAGGCCGTCAATCCAGCAGTTGAGCGGCGCGTAAAGACAGCTGACAGCCTTACAATTCTTTTGGGCATTGAAAGATCCGAGCAGCCCCTCTCTGTTCTGATAAAGCTTTTGGTAATAAGGGACATTTATCTTTTGGTTGGCATCAGCGATTTTCGTGCTGTTAAACCCTCGCCATAAAGAACAGCCGAAAACGCCGGCCGGGATGACGACCGAACGGAAAAACTGGGCATGGCAAATGCGGGGCTGTTTTTGCATCGCATTCTTAAGATTTTTATCGTAAAAACAGCGGAGATTGATGCTTTCGGCCACTTTGAATTTTTTATTTTCCAATACCTTGGCTTTTTTGACTTCCCTTTTTATCTCTATTAAATTTTTTTTGCTGATCGTTGTGCTTCTTGCGCCTTCGGGGCTGATAAACGGCTTCAAGGAAAGATAGTTGAACCCGTTTTCTTTGGCGAGTCTTGCGGCTAAAACAATTTCTTTGATATTTTTAACCAAAGGGGTGCCGTTAACCTTCTTATCGTCGCCGATAATCAAAAAAGAAAAACCCATTTGAAAGCGGCTGTTTTTCCGCCTCATTTTTTTAACCGCCGACATTATTTTATCAAGGGTCGCTCTAACGCGCGGCTGATGAATTTTCTGGAAAGTTTCGTTGGTGCCGGCGTCCAAAGAAAGCCGCACCCAATCTTTTTCATCGAGCAAATGGCAGATATTTTCTATTCTCTTGATATTGGTGCCGTTAGAAACAATGCCGACCTGCAAAGACATTCCTTTTAAAAATTTAACGGCATCTTCAAAATAAGGGTATAAAACCGGCTCGCCCCCGCCAATCAAAATCACCGATTTCAAGCCTTTTTTACGCCAATCCCGAATTAAAGATTTAACGTAATTAAAATCAAGCATCTTGCCGGTGTTGATGATATCGCCGTCAATGCAGTGAGAGCATTGAAAATTACAGGCGGCGGTCAAATCCAAATTAATGGAAACCGGCGCAAAGTTCGGCGTCTTCCCTCCTTTTGTCCTCCATAAAAGATACTCTTTAAAGCATGGAAAAACCGATTTTTGCAATAATTTTTCTCCAAATTCAAATTTACGGGCAATCATAATTTTTCTGCGCTTCAATAATGCTTTCTCTTAAAATTGCGACAATCGTGTCAATCTCTTTTTCCGTAATAATATAGGGCGGAGTCACCATAACAGCATCGCCCCGGCCGTCTGTGGTGAAAGCGTTTCCGAAAAGCAGATTCAATCCCCTTTCCAAAGCCGCATCAACAATCTTTTCGCTGACTCGTTCTTCCCGAGAAAAAGCTTCTCTGGTTTTTTTATTTTTGACAAATTCCACGCCCACCATCATGCCCAAGCCCCGAACTTCGCCGACGATTGCCATATCCTGCAAGGTTTTTAACTTATTTAAAAGGTATTTCCCCTGTTTTTGGCACTTTGCAAGCAAATCATGTTTTTTCATGTATTCTAAAACCGCTTTGCCCGTACCGGTCGTGATGGGACTGTTGGTGAAAGTAAACCCGTGCATAAATCCGCCGCTGCCTTTTTTGATTGTTTCGAAAATTTTAGAGCGGCAAAAAACCGCGGCCAACGGCATGATTCCTCCGCTGATGCCTTTGCCGACAGTCACGATATCTGGCCTTACATCAAAGTGCTGGAAAGCAAACCATTTGCCGGTACGGCCGAATCCCGCCATAATTTCATCTAAAATCAGAAGCACGTTGTATTTGTCGCAAATTTTTCGCACCATCGGAAAATATTCTTTCGGCGGCAAAACGGCCGGAGCGGTGCTGCCGATGACGGTTTCGGCGATAAAAGCGGAAACGTTTTCAGCTCCTGCTTTCAAAATAGCTGTTTCCAATTCCTTGGCGCACTGAATGCCGCACGAAGGATATTTTTTATTCAAAGGGCAGCGATAGCAATAAGGCGCGGGTATTCTGGGAAAATCCAAAAGCAAGGGTTCCTGCCTCTTTCTCATATTTTGTTTTGTGGAAAGAGAAAGGGTAAAAATGGTATTCCCGTGATACCCGGGATAGCGGGAAATAACCTGATATTTGTTTTTATTTCCGGCGTCATAATGGTACTGACGCGCCATTTTCACGGCTGTTTCCACGGCTTCTGAACCGCCCGAAACGAAAAAAACGTTGCTGAAAATTCCGGGAGCCAAAAAACACAGGTCTTTCGCGTAAGCTTCCATGGCTTTTGTGCTGAATTGGGAACCGTAAAGGAAGCTGAATTTTGAAACGAGTTTTTCTACCGCTCGAGAAATTTCTTTTACGCCGTGCCCTAAATTAACTACGGCAGGGCCGCCCGAAGCGTCAATGTATTTTTTGCCGTTTTCGTCGTAAAGATAAATCCCGCGGCCTTTGGCGATTAAAGGATAATCATAGCCCAACCGGCGATGAAAAACGTAGCTTTTTTTGATCTTGCTCATGCTTTGATATTATACTACGAAATTAAATTTTTAGCTGCTTGGAAAACTTCCTGAACAGTAACTCCCGAAAGGCAGCGGAAACTTCGATTTTTGCAAAAAGGGCTTCGGGCTCCGGTAAAAACAAAAAGGCAGGGGCCGCAATCAGCTGTTTTAATGATTATACTGCGTCCGGACGGCGACTGTTCTTTTAAATCCGAAGGGCCCATAATGTCAATAATCGGCACATTTAAAGCGTCGGCGATGTAAACAGGCCCCGAATCAACGCTGATTAACAGCTTGAAATTTTTCATCAAAGCCGCCACTTCCCGCAGCGCAAAATGACTGGAACTGTCAACGGTTCGGTTTTTCATTAAATTCTGAACCTGATTAATGCGCGATTGATCGCTTTTTGAACCGATAAAAACTACTTCTGCTCCCAGTTCGTCAGTTAAACGGTCGGCCAACTCGGCAAACCGCGCGACTTCCCACTCGGTTTCTTTGATGCCGGCTGAAACGCTGATGCCGATAAGTTTTTCTCGGTTAGAAATTCCCTGGCTTTGCAAAAAATCAGCGGCCTTTTTTTCTTCGTCCGGCGTAAAAAAAACTTCTTTTTGCTCTGAAGGATTTTCAATGCCCATAAATTTTAATAAAGACAGCCGATGTTCCAAGACCGATGTTCCCCTTTTATATTCCAAGCGGAAATTGCTGAAAATAAAAAGTGATTGCATTATTTCACCTGCGTGCTTGTATGTCATGGTAATCCGGCTGGGAATTAACGACCAAAACGCAAGAATATTCAAAAAAGCGCCGGCAATATCCAAAGAAAGCGCCCAATCGTATCTTTCTTTTCTCAATTTATTGATAAGTTTGAATTTATCGGCCAACCGGGGATAATCAGTGATTAAGATTGTCCGGTTAATATGCGGGTTGTTTTTTAAAATATCTTGGCTGCGCGGAATAATAATGACATCCAAGCGGCTTTCCGGGAATTTCTTTTTGATTTCCCGGAACAAGGGAGTTGTGCAAATCATATCGCCGATTTTGCCGATTTGGATTATCAAAATTTTAAGATCGGATGATGTTTTTTTCCTTTTCAGAAAAATTTGCAAATACAAAACCGGACTTAATAAATAAGTTATAAAAACCCAAAAGAAACTCTGGCTATAGCCGCGTATTTTTGCTCTAATCATTCTCGTGGAATTTAATGCTTTGGGAATATTCTTCGGTGCGGCCGCAATTGCGGCAAAGGGCAAATTCTTTTCTGATAATTTTCTGGCGATATTTTTTGTATTTTTCGCTTTGCCACACTTTCTTCAGGCCGCCGTCTTCAAAAACATTGCCGATAACCAAGCTGCCCTCCACATCATAGCAGCAAGGCACGACATCGCCATTCCATAAAACAACGGTTTGCCTCAACCAGGAACAAAGCTTGGGCTGAGATTTGAGAACGGGTTCGCCATCTTTGAAATCATAGCGGGAAATGTCGTTTGACGGCAAGAATTCTTCGGCTCTCTTTATTTTCTCGGCAACCGAAACGCTGCTGCCCAAAGAAAGGGTTTTAAAAGCCAATTCCTGCGCGCCCAAAGATCTTGCCAGCTCGATAATCTGCGGTATTTCGTGTTTATTTTGCTTGGTGAGCAGGCACTGCAACGAAATAAACGGCTTTTTCAAACCCCTCTTCCGCTTCGCTGCGCAAAAATCGGCGATATTCTTTTTAACAGCGTAAAAATCGCTGCCAACGCGATATCTTTCGTGAGTTTCCTTGCTCGCCCCATCGAGGCAAACGATTAAATTATCGAGGCCCGAATCCAAGACTTCATCGATTTTTTGGCCCAAAAGAACGGTATTGGTGCTCAAAACCGTATGAATGCCGCGATCTCCGGCCAACTTCACCATTTGCAGAACATCTTTATTTAAAAGAGGCTCCCCTGCCCAGCCGAAATTAATCGCTTTCAAGTTCGGCGCGCCATCGAGAATTTTTTTGAAATTTTCAAACGAAAGAAAACCCCTTGCCCTTTTGGCGGAAGAAACCGGGCAAAGAGGGCACCTTAAGTTGCAAGAATTTGTCGGTTCAATAATAACTCTGCCCGAAAATCCGAAATTGCAAAACTGCCGCGGCAATAACGGCAAAGCCAAGGCTCCCAAATTTTGCTTTAAAATCTTTTTTATTTTACCTGCCATGTGTAAGCGCCTTTTTTGGTAAAAATCGGCTCAAATAAATCGGGACGGCTCTCAATTTTGCTGAAAAACGATTCCAATTGAGGCCGATTTAAATGATTGTTGATTATATACTTGATATTGCTTTTTTGAAAGAGCGCGTGGATTTCCGAAGCGTCGAGGTCCTCTTGATATTTAAGGTCGGTGATAATTTGAAACGCGTAATCATTCCAAACGACCACTTTCAAATTATGATACCAGGTGAAATAAGAAGCGGCTGAAGCGAAAATATAGAAATCGCGGTTTTCTCCTTCTCTCTTTTCAATTTCCAAAGCCGCCTCCGGTTGAGTTCCGTAAGCCTCTGTTGTATTGGGAAACATAAAATCCTTGTGTCCCAAAAAATAAGCCAGGGGCAAACCCCAACCACTCAATAATAGCAGGGCGATAATATAGCCCGCGGTCAGCTTAATCGCGACTTTTTCGTTTAAATTAACGGCGAACCGCCATCCTAAAACAATTAAAATTGTGCACAATATCGGCAGCCAAATATTCAGCCAGCTCCCCAAATTAAAAGTGGCTGTTCTAACTAGACAAGCGGCTGTTACCAACCCTGCCAAATACTTGGCCGAAATCCGATGAGGGCTTATGAAAATCAGGAAAAAAATAGCTAAAGCCAAGGCGAAAAACAGATTGTGTTGGCTGATAAAAGCGGCAACGATTCCCGGACCGCTTAACATTTTTTCGAGAGGCGAAAAAAGCTGGCTTTGGGAAATAATGAATTCGGCAGTAAACAGCCCCCAAAGACTAAAAAAAACAACCGTGGATAAAAACAATTTCGATTTGATTTCAGCCAATCCTACTGCGGCATAAACGATAAATACTCCTAAAAATGGCGAAACATACCGGAAATAATCGCGGTTGCCGATCATAAAAAGCATCGTCAAAAGCAAAATGAAAAATAACGCGACGTATTGAATCCGTTTTTCTTTGAAAAAACCGTAAAATGACAGAACAATTGCCGGACAAAACGATAAAAATAAATTGACAGGAACCTCTATGATTCGTCCAGAGATATTATTCCAAAACGGCGCATCGAATTTTTCCAAAACTCGGCCGACTTCCGCGACAAAACCGTAATAAGGCCCTCTGAAAATCTCGTTCAGATACGGAAAAAGCGGATTGCCGTAAATGGCATAATTCCGCAACAGCCAAACGATCAGCGGCCAGATAAGAAAGCAAAGCCATTGTATTTTCGGAACTCGCCTGTTCTTAATCAAAAACCAAAGCCAGGGCAGGAATAAAATCAGTCCGGTCTCTTTAGAAACGGCGGCTAAAAGAAAACTTAAGGTCGCCAGAAAAAAGCAGTAAATGCTCCGGGTTCTTTGCGATTTTTCCAAATAATAAAAAAACGCCGTGAAAAAGAAGAAAATAAACGGCTCTTGCGCAATTTCCCCGCCCCTTTCTAGAAAAAGCGGATTGGCGAGTAAAAACAAAACTCCCAGGAAAAGCATCTCTTTACTCACGCCTTTTTCCGAAAGCCATCGGTAAACCAAATAAACGGTGCAGGCGGAAAAAAAGAACGGCAGAAAAGCGATCACCAAAGACCCTGAACCGAAAACGCTGAAAAGTCCTCCGTAAAATAAGGACATTAAGGGCATGCGGCTTGTCAGCCAGCCGCGGCACTCCAAAATGAAATCGGGCATTTTCCCCTGCAAGCTTATTTCCCTCGCCCAAGGCAGCCAATAATCGATGCCGTCGCCCCCGAAACATCCTTTCAATAAAAGAATTCCCGAAAACAAAAACGGCACTAAAATCAAAAAAAACAAAAAAGATTTGGAAAATTCAATTTTTTTCCTGAAAAATATCAGCAACAAAAGCCCGACCGCCAAGCCAATAATAATATATTCTTTTCTAAAGAGACCGGCCAAGCTCAACGCCAAAAAAAGAGAAAAAATATAGTAGGAAGCGAGAACGATTAAATCGACGAAACCGATTTTATTAGTTAGAGCTGTCATATAAAAATCCCCTTTCGACTAACAAGCCGCCGATCAATTCGGCGAAATTTTTCGACATTGCGGCGGTATAATGAACCTTGTCGACGTAAAGCGGCTCTTTAATGCCCTCCTGCATATCGGCGCACCAAAAGAAATTATTGCCGAGTTTCTCTTGCCGCCAAATTTCCGCCATTTGAGAATAACCGTATTTGGCGTAATTATGGGCGTCGAAATCCGTCTCTCCGTTTGCCGAGAAAAGATAATATTGCAAATCGTATTGATAATTCGGAACTGGTTGCCAAACAAAAATGGGGTTTGCTTGATATGCTTTCGCCGAAGCTTCAATTATTTTTTTATTTTCAAGATAATTATTTATGACACGGCTAGCCACAACAGGATCGTTATATTCTGTCTTCCCGCCCGATGCCTGATTTTTAGCAAATAATTTTCCCAAAAAATGAGCAAGCCGGGTAATCGGGAGTTTTTCCGCAACGCTGGCAAAGGCAAATTTGAAAGCTTGGGACGGCTTGTCAACGAATTGCTGAAGTTCTTCAAAATATTCGGTATACTTCGGCTGGCCCTGATAAAAATAAAACTCATTCAAGCCGTCAATAAAGATAGCCATATCCGGCCGGTGGCCGGCAACGAGCAATTGCTCAAACAAAATTCTTTCTTGTGTGGAAAAGTAGCCGCTGCGGCCGAAATTATAGACCGCCACTTTTTCTTTTTTCAGTGCGGAAAGATATTCCTGCAGGTAAGAAGCTATGGTCTGGTCGTCGGGTAATCCGTAATTAAAGGTTGTGGAACCGCCAAAAACGAAAACATTGAAATTTTCCGGTTTCAGGGGCCATGATTCCTGGTCTTTCGAAAACCGGAAACCAGCCTCGGACACATTAACGTATTTGCCCGAGTACGGCCTTTCTTTAAATTGAGTGAACGGTTCGTAGAGGGACGGCCTTTCCTGATTTTCTTTTTGGATTTCAGCGATCTCCCCGGAACTGAATTTGGGATAAACCTTGGTTAGATCCACGTCGCTGTATTTTTCCGCAACATCGGTTTTTTGCTTAAAATAATTTTCCCTGATATCAATGCCGGCAAAACCAAGGATATTGACCAGCGCAAAAAGCAGGCAGATATTCATCAGCATAACGGCTGTCGTTTTATAACATTGGATAAATTTTCTAAAATTGGTTTCCATATTTTCTTTTTTTCCAATAGCTAACGCTCTGTTTATCAAATTTCAAATCCAAAAAATCTTTGCCGGCAATTCTCTGCAAAAGTCCAACGGGCGTAAATAAAAGATAAAAGGCCGAAATCAAAATTAATTTGGTTGTAAGCCACCCCAAGCCGGCCCCTAAATATGAAAAGATGATAAAAATAGGTTTTATTAACGCCGGAAAAATCAGGCTAGCCCCAAAAATAACGGCGGCTGAAAAGTAAAAATAGAGATAGTATTGTTTGCCAAAAACTAACTGCAAAGTGCCGGCGAAACAAAGAATAACCGCCAAACCCAGGCCGAATTTTTTCCATTCTTTTTTATTTTGCAATTTTGATTTATCCATTTTAATCTAATTCAAAAACGTTTTGCCAATTAATATCTTCGTGAAATTCCGCCTGATTTTTCTTGTCCAGTAAAAAATTGCCCATAACCAAATAATCCATTTCGGTTCTCATAAAGCATTTGTAAGCGTCAAGCGGCGTGCAAACAATAGGCTCGCCCCTGACGTTGAAAGAAGTATTGACAACCACCGGGCAGCCCGTCAAATTTTGAAAGGCTTTAATCAGTTTCCAATATTTGGGATCGGTATTTTTATCCACGGTTTGCAGTCGGGCAGAATAATCGAGGTGGGTGACTGCCGGTATTTCCGAACGAACCACATTCAGCTTATCGAGACCAAACAATTTTTCTTCGGCCCGGGTCATCGCCCTTCTTAATGATTTTTTTACATCGGCTGTCAAAAGCATATAAGGGCTGGGCCGGTCGATTTCAAAAAAATTCCCGGCCTCTTCAAGCAGTACCGAAGGGGCGAAAGGCCTGAACGATTCCCGGAATTTAATCTTTAAATTCATTTTCTTTTGCATTTCCGGAGAGCGCGCGTCGCCTAAAATGCTGCGCGATCCCAGGGCTCTGGGTCCGAACTCCATTCTCCCCTGAAACCAGCCGATGATATTCCCTTCTTGTATTAATTTTGCGGTTTTTGCGATAATTTCTTCTTCGGGCAATTTGATATGAGAAATTTGGTATTGCTCCAAAAATTTCAAAAGATCCTGGTCGCTGAATTCCGGTCCCAACAGCGAACCCTTTTGGAAATCATTTCGGCCGTCCGCCGTTCTTTGATTGCCTAAATAGCCGTACCAAACCGCCAAGGCTGCACCCAAAGCCCCGCCCGCATCCCCGGAAGCTGGTTGAATCCAAATATCTTCAAAAATGTTTTCCCTAAGAATTTTCCCGTTAGCCACGCAATTTAAAGCCACGCCTCCAGCCAAGCACAAATATTTGGAACTGGTAATCTTTCGGGCGTGCCGAGCCATTCTCAACATGACCATTTCAGTCACTGTCTGAAGAGAACAAGCGATGTCCATTTCCCGCTGGGTGAGAGGAGCTTCTTTTGGCCTGAGGGGACCTCCAAATAATTTGCTGAATTTCTCGTTAGTCATCGTCAAACCAACGGCGAAATTAAAATATTCCATATTTAATTTCAAAGAGCCGTCTTCCTTTAAATCAATTAAATTATCCAGAATTACCTGGACATACTTTGGCCGGCCGTAAGGAGCCAAACCCATCACTTTATATTCGGCAGAATTGACCTTAAAACCGGTGAAATAGGTAAAAGCGGAATAAAGCATTCCCAAAGAATGGGGAAAGCTCATTTCTTCCAATATCTCGACATTGTTTTTTTCGCCACGGCTAATGCTGGTAGTAGTCCATTCTCCTACCGCATCAGCGGTGATAATCGCCGCCTGCATAAAAGGCGACGGAAGAAATGCGGAAGCGGCATGAGAGAGGTGATGCTCGGGAAATAAAATTTTACCCCCAGTGCCGCCAAGTTCTTTTTGGATCAACGGCTTAAGCCAAATTTTTTGATTGAGCCACGAAGGCATCGCCTTCAAAAAAGATTCTATGCCGAAAGGCGCATAAGTCGCGAAAGTTTCCAGAATCCTCTCAAATTTTAAAAACGGTTTTTCGTAAAAGGCGACATAATCCAAATTTTCGCGTTGCAGTCCGCCCTTTTCCAAACAAAACTGAATGGCATTTTTAGGAAAGCCGGAATCGTGTTTCTTTCTAGTAAATCTTTCCTCCTGGCAAGCGGCAACAATGTCGCCATCGCTGATTAAGACAGCAGCACTATCGTGATAAAATGCTGATATCCCAAGAATATTCATTAGAATATGGTATAAATCAACGGGGCCAACGCCGAACCTTCCGCAAATACTATCAGCACTCCCAATATCATCAAAAGAACCACCAGCGGTATCAGCCACCATTTTTTGCGGGCGGCCAGAAAACAGCAAAATTCTTTAATAACCGAGTATTTCGAAGCAATCTGGTTTTTTTCTTCTTGCATAAATTTAATATAGCATTGATTCCGGCCATCGGCAAACTATCGTGGACAAAACTTTTATTTTCGGATAAAATAAAACAGTATGAAACTAATCGCGGTAATGCCGGCTTTCAACGAAGAAAAAACCATCGGAGACGTGATTTTAAAATTGAAGAAAGAGGTAAGCCAAATTATCGTAATTGACGACGGCTCCGAAGACAAAACCGCCCAAATAGCCCAAGAAAACGGAGCCACGGTTTACCGACACTTAATCAATCGGGGGTTGGGAGGAGCCTTGGGCACCGGTCTTAAGGCCGGGCTCGCTAATGGAGCGGATATTATTGTGACTTTGGACGCCGACGGCCAACACGATCCGGCGGAAATTGCCAAACTAATCAAGCCGATAGCCGAGGGCGAGGCGGACGTAGTAATCGGCTCGCGATTTCTAACCAACCAATCAATGCCCCTTTTCCGTAAAGCTGGTATTCCTTTTTTTAATCTCATTACTTTTTTGCTTTTTGACATCAAAAGCACGGATAGCCAGTCGGGCTTAAGGGCCTTCAATAAAAAATCCGCCCAAAAATTAGAAATTTACAGCCGAGGCGTTTTAGAAGCCTCGCCCGAAATACTAAAGGAAATCAAAGTCCACCAATTAAAAATGAAAGAAATCCCCGTCAAATCCATTTATACCCAATATTCTCTATCAAAGGGCCAAAGGTTCTCGCCGGGGATAAGGGCGCTTATCAAACTTTTTGCCTCTAAATTAAAATAAAAAATATGGTTTTCATCCAACTATTAATCATTGTTTTCGCCGCCTTAGTTGTTTTAAAAATCATCTCTAGTTTCCAGAAGAAAGAAATTTCTTTTAAAATGCTGGTTTTTTGGCTTAGCCTCTGGCTGATGATTTTGATCGTCGTTTTACTGCCCCAAACTACGGCCCTGCTCGCTAAAATGCTGGGCGTCTGGCGAGGTACGGATGTGATGATTTATCTTTCGGTTGTGATGATTTTTTATCTGCTTTTCAGGATTTTCGTGAAATTGGAAAAAATTGAATCGAATATCACGGTTATCGTCAGAAAAATCGCTCTGAATAATAAAGAAGAAGACCGAAAATGAAAGCAATAATTCTGGCCGGGGGCTTGGGCACGCGGCTTAAAGAAAAAACTAAAAATACGCCAAAGCCCATGCTGCTGGTCGGCGGCAAGCCATTGCTTGCCTCCCAGATTGAACTTTTAAAAAGATATGGTATAAAAGACATTACGATTTTGACGCACTGGCTGCCCGAAGTTATTGAAAGATACTTCGGGAACGGCCAAAATTTCGGGGTGAAAATAAGTTATTTCCGCGAAAAAAAGCCCTTAGGAACCGCGGGCGGGCTGAAAGAAATTGAAAAGGGCCTTAAAAATGATTTTCTTTTGCTTTCAGGCGATGTTGTCATGGATTTAGACCTTAAAATGCTGGTCAATTTTCATAAAAAGAAAAAAGGCGTCGGCACTTTAGTTCTGCATCCCAACGACCATCCTTATGACAGCGACTTGATAGAAATTGACGCCAACCAGCGCGTTACTGTTTTCCATTTAAGGCCTCATCCCGACAATGCTTATTTCCATAATCTGGGCAATGCCGGTTTATATGTTTTTTCCCCCCGTATTTTAAAATATCTTAAAAAAGGCGAAAAAGCTGATTGGACTAAAGATATTTTTCCGAAAATTGTCAAAAAAGAAGCGCTTTACGGTTATCTTACGGCCGAATACCTCAAAGATATGGGCACTTTAGAACGCCTGAAAGAAACCGATAAAGATTCTCACAGCGGCAAGATTCAGCGTCTTAATCGGCGTTATTTGAGAAAAGCGATTTTCTTGGACCGGGACGGCACTATTAACAAAACTGACCGCGATGTTTATCGCCCCGAAGAGTTCAAGCTTTTCCCGAATGCCGCAGAAGCCGTAAAAAAGATAAATGAGTCGGAATTTCTAGCCATTGTCATCACAAACCAGCCGGGCGTAGCAAAAGGATTTTGCCAAATAAGCGATATTGACGAAGTTCACAAAAAAATGGAAACTGATTTGGGCAAGGAAGGCGCGAAACTTGACGGCATTTACTTCTGCCCCCACCATCCTGAAAAGGGGTTTAAGGGAGAAAATCCCGAATACAAGATTGAATGTTCGTGCCGCAAGCCGAAAATCGGCATGATTAAAAAAGCGGAAAAAGACTTTAATATTGACCTGAAACATTCTTATTTTATCGGCGATTCTTCCAGGTTTGATATTTCATGCGGCCGCAACGCCGGGACGACAACGATAGGAATTAAGACGGGCAGAGGCTGCCGGGACGGCGAAACCAAACCTGATTTTATGAAAAAAGACATCTTGGCCGCCGTTAATTTTATTATTAACCGAAACAAATAGAATGATAGTCGTAAGCACCCCATTTCGCATCAGTTTTGTCGGCGGAGGCACTGATTTTGAAAAGTTTTATCGGCAGTATCCCGGCCGAGTTTTGAGCACCACAATTAATAAATACATTTACGTGGGGCTGAATAAAAAATTCGACGACCAGATCAGGATAAGCTACTCCAAAACGGAAAATGTGGAAAACCGCGGCCAAATCGAACACCCGATAGTTAAAGCCGCCCTGGAGGAAATGGGCATTGAAAAAGGGCTGGAAATTGTTTCGGTCGGCGATATCCCGGGCAGCGGCACGGGACTCGGGTCATCAAGCAGCTTTACCGTAGGGCTGCTCAACAGCCTTCACGCTTTCTCCAATAAATACGTGTCTTGCGCGGATTTGGCGGAAAAAGCCTGTAAAATCGAAATAGATATGGTGCGCTCGCCCATCGGCAAACAAGACCAGTACATTGCGGCTTTCGGCGGGCTCAATGTGATTACGTTCAACACTGACGGGACAATTGACGTTGACCCGGTCTATCTTTCCCCTAAAATCAAAGAGGATTTCCAAAACCACTTGATGCTTTTTTATACCGGCATTCAGCGGTCGTCCAATCCGATTTTATCGGAACAAAGAGAAAATATTGATAAAAAGTTTGAATTTCTGAAGAAATTATCGGATCTGGTGCCCATCTTCAGGACCGCGCTCGAAAAAGGCGATTTCCAAAAACTGGGTGAACTCCTGCACCAAAACTGGCTGATGAAAAAAGAGCTGTCTTCGGGTATTTCCAATCCCGAAATTGAAAAGATGTACAATCTCGCCTTAGAAAACGGGGCTTGGGGCGGAAAAATCTTGGGGGCGGGCGGCGGCGGCTTTCTCTTGATTATCGCGCCCCTGCAAAATCAAGAAAAAATCAAAACGGCTTTGGGGCAATATAAGCTCACGCCCTTCCGCTTCACCGAAAGCGGCAGCAAGATTATTTTCAAATCATAATCATGGAAGAATTTATTAAAAGTTTTTTGGGCAGGCTGAACGAACAAATCAACCAGGTATCCTGGAAGGAAATCGCCCGGGCAGTTAAGTTGATGCAGGCCGCTTACGAGCATGACGGCAAGATTTTCCTGATTGGCAACGGCGGGTCGGCCGCCATTGCTACGCACTTTGCCAATGATTTAAATAAAACGGTTTTCGGATACAAGGGCGAAAAGAACGCTAAAAGGTTTCAAGCCATTTCCCTGTCAGACAACACTTCGGCGCTTACCGCTTGGGCGAATGACGTCGGGTTTGAAGATGTTTTTGCCGAACAATTGAGAAATTTCGGACAAGACAAGGATATTTTAATTGCCATCAGCTCTTCGGGCAACTCTCCGAACATCATTAAAGCGGTAGCGATGGCAAAAAATCTCCACATGTCGGTAGCGGGGTTCGCGGGATTTGAGGGCGGAAAACTTCTGGAGCTCAGCGACGCTAAAATCCTAATACCTTCCCGCGAATACGAAATTATCGAGAGCGCCCATGAATCAATCTGCCATTTAATCGTCACTTATTTTAAGGAAGTAATTAAATAATTTTATGCGCTATTTCATTACCGGCGGAGCCGGATTTATCGGCAGTCATCTGGTAGACGCCCTTGCGAATAAGGGCGAGATTGTCGTTTACGACAATCTTTCTTCGGGCTCGCTGAAATTTATCGCTCGGCATTTAAAGAAAAAAAACTTCCGCTTTATTAAAGGCGACCTCCTTAATAAGAAAAAACTGATTGAGGCGATGGAATCGGCTGATTTTATTTTCCATTTGGCTGCAAACCCCGATATTTCAAGCTCCGTGCAAAATCCCAGCCTCGATTTCAAGCAAGGCATTGAGGCCACTTTTAATGTTTTGGAGGCGATGCGGCTGAATAAAATCAGGAAAATCGCTTTTTCTTCAAGCTCTACGGTTTTCGGCGAACCTAAGATCCTGCCCACTCCCGAGGATTACGCTCCCCTAGCCCCCATTTCTTCATACGGGGCGAGCAAGCTTGCGGCTGAAGGATTAATTTCAGCCTATAGCCATCTTTACGGCATGACTTCGTGGGTCTTCAGGTTTGCCAATGTTATCGGACCAAGGTTAACTCACGGCGCAATTTATGACTTTATTAAAAAGCTTCAGAAAAACAAAAGAACCTTGGAGGTTTTAGGGGACGGCGAACAAGAAAAATCTTACATCCACGTCAAAGATTGCGTTGAAGGTATGCTTTTTGGAACTAAATACGGCTGCGAGAAATTCAACCTTTTCAATTTGGGAACGGGCGACCGCATGAAAGTTAAAGATATCGCCAAAGCCCTCCTTTCCGAAATGAACCTCACTCAAACAAAGATTTCTTTTACGGGGGGAAAAAGAGGCTGGGCGGGTGATGTTCCTCAAATGATTTTGGATGTTTCTCGATTGAAAAAACTCGGCTGGCAGGCAAAATACAACTCCGAAGATGCGGTTGTCCGAACGATCAGGGAAAATATTTAATTCAATATGGATTATCCTTTTATTTCTATTGTCATTCCGGTACGCAACGTCGGCAAAATCATCGGGCAATGCCTCGAGAGCTTGAAAAATCTCGACTATCCCAAAGACAAATACGAGGTGATTATCTCCGCAAGCCCATCAACCGATGATACCGAGCAAATTGTCCGAAAATACGGAGCAATTTTTGTTTCCACGCCCAAAACCAGCGTCTGCGCGGGGAGAAACGAGGGCTTTAAGGTTGCCCAAGGGCAAATTATCGCTTTTTCTGACGCTGATTGCGTCATGGACAAAAATTGGATCAAAAACGCTGTTAAATATTTTGATGACCCAAAAATCGGAGCCGTCGGCGGACCGAATATCACTCCGCAAAACGATACGGCCTTTGCCAAAGCGGTCGGTTTTGTTTTCAATCAAGCGATTTTCAGCGCCGGCTCTATTCACGGCCGCATTCTTAATAAAACAAAGTTTGTCGAGAGCATCCCCGGCTGCAACGTGATTTATCGCCGCGAAGCTTTAGTAAAAGTTTTTCCGATGGACGAAACCATTTTCGAGGGAGAGGATTTCGCCACCAATTTCCGTCTTCGCCAGCTTGGTTACAAACTTCTTTACACTCCGGATACCTTTGTTTTGCATTACCGGCGGCCTACCCCTAAAAAATTCTTCAAACAAATCTATCGTTATGCCATCGGTCGGCTGATTTGCGGCAAAAAAGATAGGAAAATGATGAATGCGATGCATATTTTAATAGGACTAAGCATCCCCATGCTTCTTGGCTTGGGAATTTTACTGACAGCGATCAGCTTAAAAATATTTTTTGCTTCTTTTTTGACGGCGGCGCTATTTTTAACCGTTTATTTCTTTTTTGCGTGGCTGAAAACAAAATCGTTAAGAGCCGCTCTTTGGACGCCCATTACTATTATGATCCTGGGATTCTCATGGTCGCTGGGTTTTCTAAGAGAATTATTTCTACCCATAAAATCAAGAAAATGAAGACCTTGATCATTAATCCGCCGTGCGAAAAAGGCTTTGATAGATCGGGCCGCTGGCCGGCCAAAGTTGAAGGAGGAACTTTCATCGAACCATTGTTTTTGGCGTATACGGCGGCGGTTTTGGAAAAAGAGGGAATGCCCGTCGAATTAATTGATTGTCGGCCGTTTTACATATCACAGGAACAACTTTTAGAAAAATTCGACGATGATATCGGTTTGGCGGTTTTGCAAACATCAACCGCTTCAATCAAGCTTGACCTCGACACTGCCCTGAAGATCAAACAAAAATTCCCAAAAACAAAAATTTGTCTCGTGGGGTCGCACGTTTCGGTTTTGGATAAAGAAATTATGGAAGAAAATCCCCAAATTGATTTTATCGCTCGAAGAGAATACGAACATACTGTCAGAGATTTGGCCAATGCCTTGGCCAATAACGAAATTTTTGACGGCATCCCTGGAATCACTTTTCGAAAAAACAGCGAAATTGTCCGCAACCCCGACCGACCCTATATTGAAAACCTTGACGAATTGCCATTTCCGGCTCGAAACCTTTTACCTATGGATACTTACTTCGAAGCAATATTCAAATCAAAACGTACTTTCAGATTAATGGGTAGCCGGGGTTGTCCGTATCAATGCACCTTCTGTCTCTGGCCGCAAACGATGTACGGCCGCAAAGTAAGATTTCGCGATCCCAAAAAAGTCGTTGACGAAATCGAACACCTGATTTCAAAACACCGCGCCCAAGGGCTTTATTTTGAAGACGACACTTTCGCCCTAATACCCTCAAGAACAATTGAGTTTTGCGACGAAATTATCAAGAGAAAAATAAAAATACCCTGGTCGTGCATGGGCAGGGTTGATACAATTAATGAGGCGATGCTCGGGAAGATGAAAAAAGCCGGCTGCTATATGATCCGGCTGGGTGTTGAAAGCGCTTCTCAAAACATTTTAGACCGCGCCAAAAAAGGCATAACGGTCGAACAAATTATTAAAGCGTTTTCAATGGTCGAGAAAGCCGGCATTGAAACATATGCTTCTTATACTTTAGGCTTGCCTGGCGAAACCAAAGAAACCCTGAAAGAAACCATCGAGTTTGCCGTAAGGCTCAACAGCGACTATGCCCAATTCGGCATTGCCATGCCCTACCCCGGCACTGAATTTTATCAAGAGGCTCAAGGCAAAGGCTGGCTGCGCACTAAAAATTGGTCTGATTTTGAAGCTTCGGCGAATTCCGTCCTGGAATACCCCGACCTAAAAACCGAAGATATTATTTCAGCTCACAAAATCGCTTATCGCCGTTTTTATTTAAGGCCGGGCTATGTTGTAAGAAGAGCCCGCCGCATTAAATCTTTCGCCGAAGCATACCAGCTTATCCGCGGCGCACGGCATTTAATACAAAATACTATCTCAAATGAACGGAATTCTAATCTTAAGTAAAATAATCAGGAATAATAAAATCATTTATCGGCTGTATCAAAAATCGACGAGGGTTGCTTATTTTTTATTTGGTTTGAAAGTCTTAAGCCGAGCTCTCAACACTAAAAAACAGCCTCAAACTGCAGTGCCAGAAACGATTGAAAGTTTCGAAGACCTATCCTGGCTTTTTTTCAGCAACTTTCTTAACCGAGGCATCATTAAAATGGATATCGATGAAGCGGCTTACCTCTTCAAAACGGTGCGAGAAAGAAGCCCTCGCTGTTTGATCGAAATCGGCCGCGACGAAGGGGGCAGCACCATGCTTCTTTCAACAGCCAAAACCAGAAACGCAAAGCTTATCAGTCTGGATTTGCAGGATAAATGCAACCCGGCCGTCAAAAAAATGATCGACCCGAATACTATTCTCGCCATCGCCGACTCCAGGACGTTTGCGCCCGAACAAAAAATCGATCTTTTACTGATCGACGGCGATCATAGTTTCGAGGGGGTGAAGGCCGATTTTGAACATTTTTTTCCGTATCTCAATGCGGACGCCGATATTTTATTTCACGATGCGGTAGGCGCGGAAAAAGGAATTTTTGTAGCCAAGCCGGTTAATCTTTTTGTTAAAATGCTGGAAAAAAATCCGGATCTGAAATTTATCAAAGATGTCGGGAGCATCAGACATTTTCAAAAAATAAGACAACCATGAAAATTTTACTGATTAATCCTCCTAACGAGTTTGAGTCACCAACAATGCCCCTCGGATTAGCCTCAATTGCCGCCTATTTGAAAATGAACCGCATCGAGAATATCTCTGCCATTGATGCCTGGGTGGAAAAAATGGATTTGCCGGCATTGGAGAACAGCATCGCTCAAAGCCAGGCCGACATTGTCGGTATTTATATGATCAGCCCCTGTTATGATGCGGCGAAAACCGTTGTTGAAGCGGCACGCCGGACACTACCCAAAAGCATCATTGTCGCCGGCGGTTCCCATCCGTCAGCCCTACCACGCCAAACTCTCCAAGAAATACCTCAACTCGATATTTGCGTTATCGGCGAGGGCGAGATAACCATGTATGAGCTGGTTAGGGCTGTTGAAAATAATTCCCCCTTTTCGGAAGTAAACGGCATAGCTTTCCGCAATGAAAATAAAGAAATCATCGTCACAAACCCGAGAGCTATGATAAAAAATTTGGATATTTTGCCCTTCCCGGACCGTGATCTTTTTCAGGTTCATAAATACGGCAATCCGCCGCCGCCTTTGGGCAGAAAAAAACCTTTTCTGACCATAATGACATCGCGCGGCTGCCCTTTCCATTGCGCTTTTTGCTCCAAAGACGTCTACCAGGACAGCTACCGCGCCCGCTCTCCCAAAAAAGTCTGCGATGAAATCGCGGAATTGATTGATAGATACCGTGCTCAAGAAATCGAATTTTACGACGATGATTTCACCATGAATATGCAAAGAGCCGAAGAAATCTGCGATGAGATTATACGGCGGGACATTAAAATCCGCTGGTCTTGCTTGACGCGAACTGATTTGGTTAACGAGAAACTTTTAAGAAAGATGAAGATGGCAGGCTGCTGGAATATCGCTTACGGAGTCGAATCCGGTGACCAGAAAATTTTGAATACGATTGCTAAAGGAATAAGTGTTGAACAGATAATTTCTGCTTTCAAAATGACCAAAAAAGCGGGCATAGCCACTTCGTGTTTGCTGCTTTTCGGATTGCCGGGCGAAACCGAAGAAACCGTCAAAGCGACTTTTGCCTTAACGAAAAAACTAAAACCCGACTTTATCGGTAGCGGTATTTTGATTGTTTATCCGGGCAGCCGTTTCTTCAAAGCTATCCAAGAAGGGAAATACACGGGCCGATTAAGAGTTTTGAAGAAGAATGATGAAGTAAGGGGTACATTTTTCGGCAAAGGAAATTTTATTGTCTTCGAGGAAAATATGACTTTCGAGGAATTAAAAAAAATTATCCGGAAATCATGGAAATCGTTTTATCTGCGGCCCTGCTACATTCTGCAGCGTTTGACGAGTATTCGATCATTTTCTGATGTTAAATATTATTTTACGGCGCTTGTTAAAGTATTAAAAACGGTCAAAGGTTGAAGATGAAAATATTGCTTATCAACCCGCCCAGCGCATTCAAAACCCCGATCCTCCCATTGGGGCTGGCTTCGCTGGCCGCCTATCTTAAAGAAAAAGACGGCAATCGAGAGATCGCGGTGATTGACGCTTGGGCGGAAAATCTTAGCGGCGATGACTTGGAAAAAAAGATTGCTGAAACCGAAGCCGATATTGTTGGAATTTATGTGGTCAGTCCGCGCTATAAAAAGGCAAAAAAAACTATTGAAATTTGCCGTCGATCTCTGCCCGGCGCCCTGATTGTTGCCGGCGGGCCGCACCCTTCGGCCGTGCCTCAAGAAACCTTGCAAGACATTCCCGAACTTGATATTTGCATTATCGGCGAAGGAGAAATAACAATGCAGGAAATAACTGCCGGCAACGCTTTGTCGGATATTAACGGCATTGCTTATCGTAAAAACGAAAACATTATCCTCAATCAGCCACGGGAATTTATAAAAAATCTGGACGAACTTCCCTTCCCCGCACGCGACATGTTCCCTCTCAAAAAATATCGAACCCATCCGCCTTACGGCCGAAAAAATCCTTATTTTACCATCATCACCTCGCGAGGTTGCCCTTTCCAGTGCGCTTACTGCTCTAAAGATGTTTTTCAGCAGAATTATCGGGCAATGTCGCCTCAAAGAATCGTTGATGAAATCGAGATGCTTGTTAAAAATTATGGCGCCAAAGAAATCCATTTCTATGACGATGACTTCACCGTTGATATGGCTCGGGGCGAAGCAATCTGCGATGAAATTCTGCGAAGGAATCTTAAAATTATCTGGTCTTGCAATACGCGGGTTGATTTGGTGAACGAAAGGCTTCTTAAAAAAATGAAGCAAGCCGGCTGCTGGCTCATTTCTTACGGCGTGGAATCGGGCGACGAACAGATTTTAAACTCAATCAATAAAGGCTTTTCTGTCAGCCAGGTTATTGCGGCTTTTGAGATAACACGCCAAATCGGCATAAAAACGCTCGCCTATTTCATGGTGGGGCTTCCCGGAGAAACAAAAGAAACCGCGCAAAAAACAATCGCCTTAAGCAAAAAAATAAAACCCGACTTTGTCAGCTTCGGCAGTTTAGTCGTTTATCCGGGCAGCCGCCTTTTCAAATTAATCCAAAGCGGCCGCTACCCGGGAAAATTAAGAACGCTCGGCGAAAAAGAAAAAGTTACCGGAACTTTTTTTGGCGGCAAGGGCAATTATGTTGTTTTGGAAGATAATTTGACTTTCGAAGAATTGCAAGAGATAATCAAAAAAGCTAATCGCGATTTTTATTTAAATCCCTCCTATGTCTTGCGTTCTGCCACAAGTATTAAATCTTGGTCTGATTTGAATTATTATTTTAAGGCCGGGGTTGAGCTTTTGAAATCTATTGTTAAATAAAATATGAAAATAATTTTTATTGAACCGCCCAATTCGGAAGAGGGTAATATCAGCCGTTTTTACGGAGCTTTCGGCACAAGCAAAGCCGATTTTATCTGGCCGCCTTTGGAGCTGATGAGCATTGCCGGATATTTAAAAAAATTCAGTGATATCAAAACCATTATCTTTGATGCCGGCGGATTGAAAAAAAATCTTGATGATGTTAAGGCTATGATTGAAAAAGAGCGGCCCGACATGGTCGTTTTTTCCACTTCAACCACCGCCATTTATTCGGATATCCTTGTCGCCGAAACAACCAAAAAGGTTTCCGGGGATATCATCACGGTGGCCGTCGGTACGCACGTAATGGCTCTGCCCGAAGAAACTTTGAAATTGAACAAAAATCTTGACATCGTAGTTTACGGCGACGATGAAGAAATAATTGTTAAAAACCTGGCTTATTGCAAAAAAGATTTTTCGCAAGTCTTAGGCATCTGCTATCGCTCGACCGATGGGACCATCAGGAGAACCGCACCCAATGAGGTTACTCCAAACCTGGACGATTTGGGCATGCCGGCGCACGATCAAATCCCAAAGGATATCTATCACGATTTTATGACTCAAAAAGGCCCTCTGGCCCTTGTAATGGCCCAGAGAGGCTGCATCAACCGATGCATGTTCTGTATTTGCCCCGTGCTTTATAAATACCGCGAACGAAGCGTCGGACATGTTATTAAAGAATTAAAATGGATAAAATCTTTGGGTTATAGGGAATTTAAATTTATCAATGCCGGCATAACGTACAATATGGATTGGACCAACGCTCTTATGGATGAAATGATTAAAAACAATTTTGGACTTAGCTGGTGGACAAACGTCCGAGCCGACAGACTGAACGACGAAATTCTAATTAAAATGAAAAGGGCCGGCTGCCATACTTTAGCTATTGGCCTTGAAAGCGCCGATCCGACAATACTTCAAAATATCGGCAAAAATATCACTCCCGGGAAAGTCAAAGCGGCTATTGCTATGGCTAAAAAAATAGGCCTTAAAACGGCCATTTATTGCATTATGGGATTGCCGGGCGAAAACCGAGAAACAATCCAAAAAACCATTGATTTCGTCAAAAATTCGGGCGCTGACTTTACCACTATGGGAGTAGCGCAGCCCCTGCCCGGCACTGGATTCTTCAAATACCTGGATGAAAAAGGATGGATTTCCACCAAAGATTGGTCCAAATACGATCCGGTCCAACTTCCAGTTTATCAATATCCGCATCTTTCCGCTCAAGAAATACTTGAAGGCGCAAGACGCGGCTATCGCCAATTTTATTTGAGACCCGGCTACCTTTTGAAAAGAATCTGCCAAATACGCTCGTGGAATGATTTTAAGAACGGTTTTCGGAATTTCCTTTTGCTTTGGCAGCGCTATGTCTTAAAACCACGAGTCCCGCCAATCCGGCGATAATTAAAATGCCGGTCAAAAAAACTCTGGCCACAATGACCCCGCTGGTCGCCAAGACAGCGGGATATTTAAATAAATTCAACACATAAACCGCTCCGATTTCCCCCACTCCCACTCCGCCGGGCACAAAACTCAAGAAGGTGGCGGCTGCCGCAATCATTTGAGCAGTCATTGCGTCAAAAAGAGAAACTGGGAAAACGGAATTAAAAATCAGCCAATATGACAACACTTCCAATATCCAGCCGACCGCTGTCAATAGGGCCAGCGGCCAGTAGACTTTTTTATTTTTGAAAAACCGCCAAGCATTGTAGAAGGCGGCTAGATTTTTTTCGATTCGATTAAAAATTCGGAAAAACTTAAGCATTTTTACAAAAGCTTCCCTCGAGACTAAAGCGATGATCAAAAAAACCAGCGCTGCAAGTAAAATCGCCATCATGGCCCAAAAAATCGGAAAGATAAAGGTATTTGCGATGCCTTTACCTAAAACATAGATGAGAGAGAAAATTAGAAATAAACTGAAGATCGCCAACTCGAAGAATCTGTCCAAAATCACCACGAAAAAACCCTGTCCAAGTTCAATCCCTAAATATTTTTTCAATAAAAAAGGCGTGGCGGCTTCGCCGGATTTAAAAGGCGTAAGGTTCCCCATTAAAGAGTTGACCAAATAGAACGGCGCGAAGCGCCGATACTTAACATCGTTTTTAATGTTAATTGCCAAGATGAACCATTTAAAAGAACGTAAGAAAATTAAAATGGCATACAGGATAACACCGGCTAAAATCCAAGACCATCGGACATTGCCTAAAATACCGACGACTTCAGCAAAGCCGACCCGCTTTATTAAATAAAAAAATAAAGCCGAACCAGACAAAAATAAAATTAATTTGGTTTTTTTATTCATTTATTTAAGATATTTGACGAATTTCAGAAGATCGACGAACTGATTCAACGATCTTACTCCCCAAAGAGTCCTCAACCACAAAGAAGGCCGCAGATAAAACTGGCGATAAATTTTTTTATGCGCCCGAGCTAAATCTTCGGAGCTCATTGCTTCAGTCCTTAGCACTGGCCGATCGCCGATACAATAAGCATCGTAGCTGGAAAAATTATAATCTTTCTCCAGCAATCCCTTCGCCTTAGCTTCTTCATAAAATTGCGTGCCCGGGAACGGCGTTAAAATGTCGAACTGAGTGCGATGGGTGTTAATTCTTTTGGCCATTTCCAGCGTTTGTTTGATGGTTTCTTGAGTTTCGCCCGGGAAACCGATAATAAATGAAGCGACAACGCTAATGCCATTTTTGCTGCAGGAGTTAATTGCGACCAATTCTTTAGCCAAGGTGGTGCCTTTATTGGCTTTTTCTAGCAAACTCTGAGAGCCGCATTCCAAACCAAACATTATGCTCCAACAACCCGCCTTTTTCATCAGCTTTACGGTTTCTTCGTCTAAAGTGTCCGCCCGGCCGTTGCAAGACCATTCAAATTTCAAACATTCTTTTACTATTAAAAGGCAAAGTTCCCGCACCCTCTGGCGGTCGGCCGTGAATGTTTCGTCAAAAAAATAAATGCTTTTTACTCCCAAAGACAAAAGATGCTTGATTTCCGACAAAATTTTCTCGGGACTTTTAAAACGCCATTTTTTGCCATAACCTCTCTCTACTGTTGCTCCGCCGATAATGCAGAAATTGCAACGGTTGGGACAGCCGACGCTAGTTATAATAGTCGCGAAAGGTTTTTTCCTTGTAAAGCTTATGGATGAATATTTTTTAATCGGCAGTAAATCGTAAGCGGGCAAAGGATGTTCCTCTAAATCGGCTACCCCTTCAAAGCCGAGCAAATTGGGTATCGTCATCAACGGTTCGGTGCCGACCAAGCAATCTATCTCGGGAAACGCTTGTTTCACTTTTTGTGGCATTGCCGGCACAACGTGCGATTCCAGCAAAATCGTTTTAATCCCCTGGTTGATTTTTTTAGCCAGCTTTGCTACCTGGATATCAGCGCTAAAGCTGGGCAGAGAAGCGGTAAAAATGATCGCATCCGGTTCAAAAACGATGATCTGTCGCTCAATATCATCAAAATTCTGATTTTGGGCATTGGCGTCTAAAATTTTAACTTCGGCGTATTTTCTTAAAAGGCCGGCCAAATAGGCCAACTCAATCGGCGGAAAGACCGAAACGGTTGTAATGCCAACGCAGCGCATTTCTCTAATGATTGAATGCCCCTTAAATCTTGGCGGATTAACTAATAATATTTTCATAAAAATTACATCGACAATACCGCTAAAGCGCCCCGGGCGTATCTTTTCACGTCTTCGAAACTGCGGATAGAAAGCAATTTCGGCAAAATATAACCCAAGCGGAAGTGATATTTTTTGAAAGCGTATTTTTTGATTCTTTTTAATTCTTCGACGTTTTTATAGCCTTCGGGTAAAAAGGTCACAAAATAATTAGTCAATTTTTCGTACGATTCGTCGACTAATTTTCCCCACTTGCCCTCCTTAATTTCTTTATATAAAATAGTATCCGGATAGGGCGTTAAAATATTAAATTTAATGTAATCGGGATTTAATTCGCAGAGAGTTTTAACCATCTTTTTTACTTTTTCCGGAGTTTCTCTGGGCAAACCCAAAATAAAATTGGCTCTGATTTCAATGCCGGCTTCTCTTGTCCAGCGGAATGCGTTGTGTATCTTTTCCAGATTGATTTTTTTATCAATAGCTTCCAATATTTCCTGATCCAAACTTTCTATCCCAAAAAATATGCACCAGCAGCCGGCCGCTTTCATTTTTTGAAGCATTTCCCGGTCAACCGTATCGACGCGGCACTCGCACGACCAAACCAAATCCAGTTTTTCGGTTAAAACCCGATCGCAGAATTCCTTAACCCATTCTTTGTCCAATCCCCAAACATCGTCCCAAAAGTTTATTTCCCTGATGCCGTAATTTTTCATCAAATATTTTATTTCTTCAATAACATTTTTAACCGACCTGACCCTGTATCGGCGGGACCAGATCGTTTTAACGTCGCAAAAAGTGCATCCGAACGGACACCCTCGGCTGGTTATCATCGTTGTCATGGGCAACCTTTTGTATTGGTTGGGCGACGGCCGGTATTTATTTATCGGAACAAGATGCCTGGCCGGGAAAGATATTTCATCAAGATTGCCGATTAATTCTCGCGGAGGATTAATAACGATCTTTCCCCCTTCCTTAAAGCCGAGTCCCCTAACATCGCTTAATTTCATTTCCGGACGCTTGCCGCTTAAAACATCGAGAAGTTCGACAATCGTTCTTTCCCCCTCGCCGACAACAGCGTAATCTACCGCGTCGTTATTTAAAACTTCGTCAGGGCGGGTTGTCGTTTGAGGCCCCCCAAATACCACCGGAATATGGAAATTAACCTTTATCTCTTCGGCCAGCGTCACGGCCCGATGATAATTCGAGGTATTGCAGTATATGCCGACAATGTCGGGGTTCCCGACCTCCTTAATGTCCCAATTGCGTATTTGCGTATCAAAAATCTTGACTTCGTAACCCGATTTTTCCAATTCCGCTCCAAGGTAAAGCAAGCCCAAAGGCGGAAAAGCGGTGCCGATCTTTTCTAGGCCCTTGCCATATCTTTCTTTCATGGAAAACGGGGGCGTAATCAACAAAATATTTTTCATATAATTCGATAGATTATAAAATCATTCATTTCAGCTACTTTTTCTAAAAATAGATATTGATCCAGCAACCAATCGGGATTGAATTCCTTGTCCCAAACCGCATATCTTACTCCATATTTTATCAGCATCTCCCCAAAAAAGTCGCTATTGGAAACATTTAATGATTCTTGATACTTTTTAGTAAATTCGGCAAGCAAATCTTCGGGTAAATATTGGTCCTCGCCGGTAGAGTCGCGGAAATAAGTACCGTAGAGTTTTTCGGAAATATATCCCCTGTCTTCGGCAAAAACCTTTTCGGCGTCATTAATACCAACGCCCGATAAACGGTAGTACAAGAAAAGAGCGTCGAGCAGCCGCTCGTGAGTCGTCGACAAGCAGCCGCCCGCATTGGAATGATAAAAAACATTCAAAGGGGTGTAAATCACGATCATAAAGGCGGCCTTGCTGTCGGAAAAAACAACCTCGTCTTTCTCGGCGTTTTTGCTGAGCCAATCCATCACCGAACCGTACCTTTGCCACTCAAGAATCTGTTCGCGGTGCGCCGCATAAGAACTTTTCTGGATAAAAACACCCGCGCCGAGACTGACGATAATAATCAAAATAGCCAATGTTTTCTTGAAAGGAATGCGGTCAAAAAGCATGATTAATAAAAAAATTATCGCCAGCGGCATGTGAAAATACCAGTGATAATGGCCGCTTTGCATAACCAAGCCGGTGATTAGCTGCTGATTAAGAACAACCAAAGGCGCTATAAGAAGCGCCAGGCCGAAATAATATCGCTCTTTCCATTGCCGCCGGAAAAACAGCAAAAAGATACCCAAAAGTATCGGCGCCATCGTTCCGACAACAAGCGTCTGGTTCTCAATCAAGCCAACTCTTTGGCGCACTTCGTCATAAGTCGGAAAGGTTGTGATTCGGTAAAGATTGTAAAAATAAGGAACGGCGATAAGAACCGCCCCAAGAGCCACTAAGATCACTCTTTTGAAATCCGGCCAGTTCTTGCGCAAAATAAAGATAAGGCATAAAACTCCTAGAAAAGAAAATAAGAAAGTCCAGGTATAAAAATAATCGTAAAAAGAAAGTCCTAAAAAAACCGCGCTTAAAATGCCGAATTTACGTCGCTTTTTTTCGTAAAACAGCCAAAAGAATAAAAGAAACCCGAAAAAGAAAAAATGAGTCATCAACGGATTTACCGGACGAGTATAATTTACAAAATTAACGGTCGGGCTTAAGCCAGCCAATAACTTTAAAATCGCCGACTTACTGAAAAAGCTGTTAGCCAGTATTAAAAACGAAGAAATAGACAGGGCAATCAGTTTTTTTTGAGAAAAAAGATAAATAAAACTGTAAACTAAAAGAAAAACAAGAAAACTAAGCAAAATCCGCGACAACAGCAAGGCATTGTTAATGTTCAAACCTAAAATTCTTCCCGCGGTGCCGATAATCGCCGCGCCCAGCGGTTGAATGACGTAAGGATCGCTTTTGCCTTCTCTGAAATAGGCGTTGCCTAAAGAAGGGTGGCCGTCGTAAGCTTCTCTCGCTCGCGCAGACCAGGCAATTTCATCGTTAATGCCGAAAAACTCGATCCCCTGGCTATTTTGTCCGAGATCGTAACGCAAATAAAGCTGGGGGCAGCCAACGATAACTGAAACGATTAAAGCAAGAATAATCGCCCACTTGTGGTTTTTAAGAGTTTGAATCATCTTTGAAGTTGATCTCTTCTTTGATCGAATAAGGCATTTTCTTGCTTTGCGGTTCGTAATAAATCCTGATCATGATTTCCGCTAAAAGACCCATTAAGATAAATTGGACGCCCATCAGCACTAAAAATGCGGTTAACAATGGCAAAAGGGTTCCTCCCAAGAAAATGCCGGGCGGAACAAAATTCAGCACCAAGCTTACCGCTCCAGCCAAAAATCCCAAAAATAAAAACACGAAACCAATGCGGCCGAAAAAATGCATGGGCCTGGCCATATAAACCATTAAAAATTTTACGGTAATCAGATCCAGAAACCCCCTCAAAAGGCGCTCGAAGCCGTATTTTGATTTTCCGTACTTGCGAGGATAATGTTTCACCCTTATTTCGGCAATTTTATAGCCCTGCCAAAAACAGAGAGCCGGAATATAGCGATGCAATTCGCCGTGTATCCTGATATTTTTAATTACTTCATTTTTAAAAATTTTGAAGCCGCAATTCGAATCGTGGATTTTAACCCCGGTCAGCCAGGCGGCCAGCTTATTGAAAATCCTCGAGGGTATTTTTTTAGTGATTGAATCTTTCCGCCCGGTTTTCCAGCCGACAACAACATCGTAATTTTCCTGGATTTTATTCAAAAAATTGGGTATTTCATCCGGGTCGTCCTGCAAATCGCCGTCCAGGGTTATGACAAAATTCCCTCGAGCTTTTTCAAATCCCGCGCTTAGAGCCGCTGACTTGCCGAAATTCCTCCGAAATCTGATAATCTTGAGAGATTGGTCGTTTTGAGACAATTCTTTGAGAATATTAAAAGTCTGGTCGGTCGAACCATCGTCGATAAAAATCACCTCGTAGGTTTGATGGAGGTTATTAAGAACGCGTTCGATTTTGCCCAAAAGCTCTTTGATATTATCCTGTTCGTTGTAAACCGGGACAACGACCGATACGGCTATTGGCTCTTTATTGTCCATAAAATTATTCTAAAAAAGCCTGTTTCTCCACGTCTTGGGAGTTTTTTTATTGATAATCTCGATATCTAAGTGATATTTAAAGGGCTTCGGTCCCCTGGTTTTGATGTATTTGATCATTTCTTTCAGCCCTTCTTCCAAAGTATATTCTGTTTTATAGCCCAAAAGCCGGCGCACTTTGTCGGCGGAACAATTGGCCAGTTTGACCTCTTGAGGCCGGTCGGGAACATAAATCGGCTTGAGTTTGAACTTAAGCAGCTTGGCGATAGTTTGGGCGAGCTCATTAATAGTGACGAACTCTTCATCCGGACCGATATTAATAACTTCTCCAACTATTTTAGGGTTGGTAATTAATTTCTCCAAAATTTTCACATCGTCTTGGATAAAACTAAAGCACCGTTTTTGCTCTCCGTCGCCGTAAATAATCGGCTGGCGGCGTTGCAGCATCAAATTAATCATAATGGCGGCCACATTGCGATACGGATCGTCATATTTTTGACGAGGGCCGATGATGTTGTGAGGCACGGCAATAATGTATTCCATGCCGTGGGTTTCGGCCAGATTGCGCAAAAGCAATTCGGCAGCATATTTGCCGATGCCGTATGGGTCTTGAGGATTGGGGGTCATTTCTTCGGTGAAAGGAACCTGGTTTTTGCCGTACCTGGCCATGCTTGAACAAAAAACAAAACGTTTGACCTTGTTCTGGATGGCGGCCGAGATCACCGAAGTGCTGGCTTCCACAATATTTTTTGTCACCAAATGCGGACTGAAAACGCTGAATCCCTCGTAGGGAGTGGCGGCGCAATGGTAAACGACGTCCACGCCCTTCATCACTTTTCTCATTGAATTCAAAAAAACGCAGTCGTACTGATAAAATTCCATTTCGGCGGGCACATTATCAAGATAGCCGCCGATCAAGCTATCGCAACCGACTACAGAGTAGCCCTTCTTGATGAAAGCGTCGGCCAAATGGCTCCCCAAAAAACCGGCCGCGCCCGTCACGAAAACCCGGAGTGCTTTTTTCATAATCTATATTATTTTCTTACCATATTTTTCCGGCTTCGCATAGAGGCGATTAGGGCCAACAAAATGAGGTCCGGGATCGTAGCCCAGATGCGGGCGATAAGAGAAATCAAGACGGCTACGCCCGCGGGAAAATATAATTGCAGAAATCCGGCCAGTATCCCTTCTCTCACACCCAAACCGCTGGGCACGAAGGCCAGAGTTCCCAAAATGCCGGCCAAACTATAGATTCCGATGACTCCCGCAATGTTTAACCAGGACAAATGGATTATGGAATTAATCAAAAGGAAAAAGCCGATGCCGTTAAGGATAAGAACAATTGTATTGTAAAAGATGATTTCAATAATCTCCTTGTAATTCAACGATAACGAAGAATCGATCTCCGTCTTCTTAATCTTTCTTAAAAAGAAATTCAGGCAGGGATATAAAATTTTAGGCTGAATGGCGATTAATCCTCCAACTACGGCTATTGCCCCGATAATAAAATAAGACTTCTGGAAACCGCTGCCAAAAGTTACGCTTAACGATATTAAAGAAACTAAAAATGATGAGATAATAAACAAGACATTCTCAAAAACCACGCTGATTGTCAGGGTTTTTACGGGCAACCCCTCTCGGGAACCCAAATATACTTGGCCAACCGGCTGCAAAATCTTGCCGGGAACATACCGGCCGAGCCAGGAATAAATAAAAATTTTTAACGCCTTAAAGTTGGAGATTGTGTTCTGATGTTCTAGAATCCTTAAAATCCTGTTCCAGATCAGGGAGAAAAAAACTACGGTAATGGCGGGGAAAATCAAAGAAATAACCAGATAGGCATAATTTAAAGAGAATTGGTATCCCCTGATTTTCTGCCAGTTTGCCAAAAGAGTTCTTCCCATAAAGAAGAATATCGCTACGATGATAAAACCTAAAATTAATCCCGAGATGCGGTTATTTCTTTTCATGTTTTTGAGCTAAACACAAATAGCCCTCGGTTAAATCGAATCTGTTAAATAATTTGCTGAATTGGATAAAGGGAAGCAAGGTATATTTATTAAAAACATATCCGAAAAACGACGGCAATTTTACCGTGTCCAAGCCGCTGATTTTTGATCCTTCAGCCTTATCTTTATGGTCGAATCCCCTTAGCGTTCTTCGTAAAAGAAGATTTCTGAACAACCTGATAATGTTTAAAAACGGGTAACCGTAGGCATCCAGAACGACTGTTTTAAACCCGGTTTCTTCTAAAAGCCGCGCCAATTCTTTTTTCTCATATCTCCTAAAATGGCCGACCGTTGTGTCCGCCACTCCCCAAAGCTTTTCATGGGCCGGGACGGATATTAACAGAAATCCCCCGTCACCTAAAAGCGAGTTTATTTTAATCAGCGCTTTTTTATCATCCTGCAGGTGTTCCAAAACTTCGAAAGCGACCGCGAGATCGAATTCTTCTCCATCCGACAGATCGAAAAAGTCCCTTTTTTCAAATTGGAGATTGGTGATATTGCTTTCTTCCAAATTATCCTCAACTATTTGGCCGGCTTCTTCGGAAAAATCAATCATCTTGCCCGAAAAACCGATCTGAGACAGAGCTATCCCGAATTCCCCACCGCCGCAGCCAATATCTAAAAATCTGGCATTTCTGGGGACATATTTTTTAATCAAACCCAAAGCGAGTTCTCTTCGAAAAATGCGCCTTGGATAAGAAATCCAGACTTTTTTCATAAATTAATTATTGATAATATCTACCAGGTTTTTTTCGACAATAGGCGAACTGAATTGTCTTTGGAACGTCGCATATCCCCCAATGGCGATCTTTTGGCGCAAAACCCGATCCTTAAATAATTTAAAAATACTTTGCGCCAGAGATTTTTCGTCGCCCATCCGGCACATATAAACATCTCGGCCGTGTTTAAAAACGGCTCTAGTGGCCGGACTCTCGCCGACAATCGTCGGTTTCTTCATAGCTAAAAACATCGCGGCCTTGCCCGAAATCACTCTTGCGGCCTTAGGATTGCGGCTGAAGTGCCCGCCCAAGCAAACATCGGCTAAAGCAATGGCTCCGGCTATTTTTTCAGCCGGAATCCAATCAATAAACTCAATGTTGTTCAACTTCAAATCTCTGGCCATTGTTTCGACTGCCCGTCTCATCGGCCCGCGGCCGACCAACTGGAAAACAATATCCTTCTTGTCTAGTAATAATTTAGCCGCTCGGACAATGGTATCCAAGCCGTGCAACGGTAAATAACTGCTTGAGAAAAAAACAATAAACTTATCGCTGTTTCTTTTGATTTTTTTGGGGCAGAAGTTGGCCTCATCAACGCCGCTGTAAAGGACGTGAAATTTATTTTTAGATATCTTGAAAAGCTTAGCCAAATAATCTCCGTGGATCGGACTGTCAATAATGATTTTATCGGCCCATTGGAAAGACTTTCTATCAAACCAAAAAGTTATCTTGCCTATCAATGAATCCGGTTTGAAGTTTTTCCTGTCCAGGCAAAGCGTATCGTAAACCGAAATCAAGGGATCGATAATCAACTGGCCTCTTCTGAAAAGTTTGAGCCAGGGCATCAACGGCTGAGACAAACAGCCGGCCAAAATCAAATCATACTTTTTAAACCGCAAAAGTTCGAAAAAAAGCCGAGACCAAAGTTCGAACACCCTCAAAAAGTCCGAAGAGCGGCGGGAAGTTATCTCTCTGATTTGATAATGTTTTTTCAGGGACTTTAAAATCGGGCCGTAGCGCGGGTAAGGGGCTTCGATGCCGCAAGTGAATAAAAGGGTCTTTAGCTGATACTTACTCATGAATTTTCGTGCTTAACCACTGCTTAATAGTCCGGCGATGCTTTAAAAAGGTTTTAAAGAAATCAAACGGATGCCTTAAAAAATAAGCGAATTTCGCCTTCCGCACATAGCGGAAAACCTGCTCGTAAGTCAAATTCGGCTGCTCGAAAATCGGCATATAAGGACACGACGTTAAGGGCGGATAGCTTCTCGACATCACAAAGGGTTTCGACCAGGAAAAATCTTTAGGCAAAGTGCCCATTTCTTTGGCCATACTCTCTAACTCCGTACCGGGATAAATAACGGCGATGCCTTGCGTTGTCCCGTCAACTCCGATTTTGTAATACAAATATCTGCTTAAAAAGACTGTTTTCTTGATATCTTCGTAAGTTTCCCCGGGCAAACTGTGCATAATGAAAACCTTAAGCCCCAGGCCGGCTTTTTTGATGATTTTTGCCGCTTCAATCGCCTGCTTTACGGTAATGCTTTTTTTGATATTTTTTAAAATGCGGTCGCTGCCCGATTCCAAACCCAGATCAATGAACTCGCAGCCGGCTTTTTTCATACGCATGACTATTTCTTCATCAATTGTATTAGCCCGGGCTTCGCACTCCCAAACAATATTAAGTTTCCTTTCGGTAATCAGCCGGCAAATCTCCAAGACCCGCTGCTTGTCAGTCGTAAAAACATCGTCGAAAAAGCGGATAGCCTGAAAAAACGGGTAATCTTTCAAAACCTGTTCAATTTCATCAACCACGTTTTTAGCCGAACGGTACCTTATTTGATGCCCCCATTGCTTGGAAACCGAACAAAAAACGCATTGATAAGGACAGCCCCTGGTGCTCATAATGTTGGTGCACCTCTTTTTGGAAAGCGTCGTTCTCTGGTCGTACTTTTCCATCGGCAGCAAGTCTCTTGCCGGAAAGGGCAGGGCGTCCAAATTTTCAATCAACGGTTCCGGTTCGTTATGGACGATCTTGCCTTCCCGATTCCTGAAAGAAATGCCGCGTATGTTCGCCAAATCTCCTTTTTTTTCGATGGTTTTAACTAAATTCAAAAAAGAATTTTCGCCTTCGCCCCTGCAAATAATATCGATTTCCGGAACGCCCTCCAAGGTATCTTGGCAGCTAAGCGTTGGATGGGGGCCGCCAGCCACAATTAAGCTCGAAGGCAGTTCTTTTTTAATCAACCTAATTAAATCAAAGGCGTTAAAACGGATCTGCGTGCCGAAAGAAATGCCGATAATATCCGGCCTGGCTGTTTTTAAAAGATTAATGACTTCCTCGTTGGTGTAGCGGTTGGCAATACTATCGATAATAGAAACGTCCTTAAACCCGCTTTCCCCCAAAACCGCGGCAATCCAAGCAATGCCCAACGGCGGCATCGACTGCTTGGTCTGGTAGATATTGGGCGGGAAAACCAAAACTATTTTCATATAACACCCTTTTCCTTAAACGCCTTTACCACCATCTTAATGCCTTCGGCCACGCTCGTTTTGGGGTCAAAACCGAGTATTTGTTTTGCCTTGGAAGGATCGGCGTAAAACTTGCTTACATCGTAAGAACGTCCTTCAGAATACTTGATTTGGCTTTGACCGCCGACGGTTTTGACGACCAATTCGGCCAGTTCACTTAAAGACATCGGGGTTCCGGTTGAAAGGATAAAATCGTTATACAATTGCCGGCTTTTTTGAATTTCCTGCACGCATCCCCAGATCCCCCGCACCGTGTCATCAATATAAGTAAAATCGAACACTTCCTCGCCCGTGCCGTTGATAAAAATGTCTTCATTTTTCAATGCCTGACGGATAAATTTGGGAATCACCCGGTCCATCTGGTCGTTGACGCTCGTATAAACATTGGAAAACCTGAGAACTCTCGTTTTTAAGCCGTAATCTTTGGAAAAAATCTTGCATAAATCCTCGCCGGCGATTTTAGCAATGCCGTAAACGTTCATCGGGTGGCGCGGCGTTTCTTCGGTGGCGGGCAAAGGGCGGGACTCGCCAAAAACCTCCCTTGAAGAAGCAAAAATCACCCAGGGCTGCAAAGGACTTGTCCGAGCCGCCTCTAAAACATTGATTGTGCCGCCTACATTGGTGTTAATGCACTCTAAAGGATTTTCGTAAGCCACCTTTACCCGGCTCACCGCGGCCAAATGAATCACGCCTTCAACCCCGTCCATTTTTTTCTTCAAATTAGCAAAATCCCTCGTATCGTTCGGGGGGTTATCTTTCAGGTCGTAAGGCAGGACCTCGACGCCTTGTTTTTCCAAAATAATTTTCAGGTCCGTCCCGATAAAACCGGAACTGCCCGTAAGTAATATCTTCATACTAACCGTTATTGTAGTCGAAAATTCGGTAAATATTGATATTCGAAATGGCGATCATAAGCCCTATCACTATAGCATAAAAAGCCGGCGAAAAACAGCGCCGTTTTCTGCCCAAAATTTCGGCTATTTTTATCATGCCCAGGGCCGCGGTCGGGTAAATAATCGGAAAAAGCAGGAAAACGTGGCGGAAATAGAAGAATTTCGCCATAAAACCAAGAAACATTACCGAAAATAAAGCGCCGAAATAAATAACATTTCGATTTTTGAAAGGCAATCTGCCGAATCCGATGAAAGAAAAAATCACCGGAATCAAAAGAAAACTGAAAAACAGGGCGTTAACGAAATCCGGCAAAACTCTGAAAAGCGTCCGGTAAACTTCCGGCCACGGCCAATGAAACATTTGAAATACCCACACGCCCATCTGCCAATCGTTTACCTGATGGGACGAATAAGGAAGCCCCCAAATCTTTGTTACGAAAAGATACCATAAAACAAACGGAATTAAGTGAACCAAAAAGAAAATCGCGGCCTCCCGGTAACGCCGGGCGAAAACAGCTAAAATTAAAACGAACAGCGAAACGGCAAAAAACATCTTCCCCAGCATCAAAGCGCCGATAATCAACGAAAAAATAATCAGCTTGCGATTCGAAGGTTTTTGGATATAGTTGTAAAGAAGATAGGCGGACAAAATGACGGCAAAAACCATCAAGGCTTCGGCCAACGGCTGGTTCAAGTAATTATGGGTAAATGGCGAAAAAATCAATAAAATCGAGGAAATCCAAGCAACTTTTCGCGAAAACAGCTTTTCCAGCATCGAAAAAAACATTAAAACGCCGATAATCATCAAAACCAAATTAACCGTTATCGCCAAGACAAAAATCAGACCGTACGAAGGTTCGGCAAAAAGCCGAAAAGGCACCGAAGCGCCAAACACCAAAAAAGGATAAAGCGGCCGCTCTAAAAAGGGACTGCCGCTGAAATATTCCGGAGAAAAATTAAGAGACAATTCCAAATAATGGCCGACGTCGCTGTTGAGTTTGTAATTTTCCGAAACCAAGGGGAAAAGCTTGGCCAAGAAAAAATTATCATCGGATGACTGGTCGAATTTGGGCAGGTATTGCGATACGGGCTGCCACGAATCGTTAAAACCGCACGAAGGAAATAAAAAGCTGAAAATCAACTCTCCAAAGATCAAAGAAGTTAAAATAAGAGAAGCGAGTTTTCTCATTGTTTTTTAAAGGGAACCTCTGGGCGAAATAAAAAGTATGCCCAGGATGACAAAAACTATGCCTAAAATCTGCAACCAAGAAAGGTATTCGTGAAAAATAAGCCAAGACGCCAACGAAACCAAAACTGCCTCAATACTGATAATAATCGGGTAAGCAACATTAAGTTGCAGTTTTGATAAAATCGACAGCCATGTTAAGAAGCTTAAAACAAATAAAACTCCCCCGGCTAAAATCCAAACATTTTGCACAAGATGGAGAATCGTTTGGGGCGCTGAGGCCAAGGAAAAATCAATAGTCCCGAGTTTTAATACGCCTTTTTTGAAACAAAGGTGGGCTAGAACTGTCGATGTAACGGATATACCAAAAAGAAGATAGGGCATTAGCGGAATAATTTAAATTTAACCATATAATAAACCGACACCATACCGTCTTTCATGCGCACTTTCTTGCCTTCTTTGATAGTGCGGAAGGTTCCCAAAAAAGACAGGGGGACTTCGACTACGCGGAATTTATTTTTGGCAATCAGCGCCGTCATTTCCGGCTCAATTTCAAACCTGTTGCCCGTCAATTTTGGAGAAATTGTATCAATGACTTCTTTCTTGAAAATCTTATGACACGTCCACATGTCCGTGAGTTTCAACCCGGTAAGCAGATTGGAAAAACCGGTTAAAACAACGTTCGCCAAGTGAGAAAGCTTAGAGACGTGATGAAATTCCGGATTCAGGAAGCGCGATGCGAACACCACGTCGGCCCGACCATCTAAAATCGGCTTCATTAGATTAAAATAATTCTGGGGATCGTATTCCAAGTCGGCATCCTGAATTAAAACCATATCGCCCGTGGCGGCCTTAAAACCGGTTCGGACGGCCGCACCCTTGCCTCGATTTTTCTCATGATAAATTACCCTGTGTTTCCCCTCCAGGGTTTTAAGAATATCCCGCGTACCGTCGGTTGAACCGTCATCGATTAAAATGATTTCTTTTTTTACATCACCTAAATTGATTTCGGTCACTTTTTTCAAAAGCGCCAAAAGCGTATTCTTTTCGTTAAAAACCGGGATAATGATGGACAATGTCATGATTTTAATTGTTGAACAAGCAATTTAATGCCTTCGTTAATGTTGATTTTCGGATTGAATCCCAAAATTTTTCTCGCTTTTTCGGGATTGGCGTAAGATTTAACGGTGCTGAATTGGCGAGCTTCCTGAAAAACTATCTTACTTTTACTTTTAGTTTCTCTAATAATCGTTTCCGCCAAATCTTTTAAAAAAACGGGGCGCCCGTAAGACAGAAGGAAGTCGTCATAGGCTTTGGGCGTATGGGCAAGCTCTCCAATGCACTGCCAAATGCCTTCGACAATATCGCTGACGTGCGTAAAATCGAAAATTTCCTGACCCGTGCCCAAAATAGTCAAGGGTTCATTTTTGGCTGCCTGGATGATGAATTTCGGGATTACCCTGTCTGAATCGTCCAAAGCCGCTCCATAAACGCTGGTGAACCTTAGAACCCTGGTTTTTAAGCCGTAGCTTTCAGAAAAAATCCGGCACATCTCCTCCCCTGCGGCCTTGGTAAGTCCGTAAAGATTCTGCGGATTTTTCGGAGCTTCTTCGGTAAGAGGCAAAGTTTTTGGCTCGCCGAAAACATCTCGGGACGAAATAAAAATCAGCCAGGGTCGCCTGCCCTGAGCGAGCGAAGCGAGTCGAAGAGCCTCCAATACGTTAGCGGTGCCTCCGATATTAATCTTAACACAATCCTTGGGGGCCTCAAAAGCCGATCTGGGCCTGGTTATCGCGGCTAAATGCACCGCGCCATCGGCTTCCTTAATTCTGTCTTTCAAACGCTGAAAATCAAGAATATCGTCTTGAGGGTCGGTCTTTTGATCATAAGGCAAAACTGTTATGCCTTTATTTTTCAAAAACTCCGTGAGATGCCTGCCGATAAATCCGGAGGATCCGGTCACTAAAATTTTCATATTTAAAGATTGAGCCATCGCCTATTAGGAGGGGCGATCATCCAACGAATCATCTTGTCGAAACTTTCCTCGAAGTTTAATTTCGGTTCCCAACCCAGCTCCCTGGCTTTGGCGCCGTCCAAAGCGTACCTGCGATCGTGCCCCGGGCGGGCATCATGAAACCTGACGTATTCGATTTCATTCTCGGCCAAAGACCGACCCTTAATAATTTGGGAGATCCTGTCGGCTGCATCTAAGACGCTCTTTTCCACGCCCACGATATTGTAGGTTTCTTTAATCTTGCCCTTTTCCATCAAAAAGATGAGGAAATCGGCAACGTTTCTCGCGTGGATCCAGAAACGGAAACTCACCTCGCCGGGAGAGCCGTGGATCACGACCTTCCGATTTTCCAAAATAGCTTTGACGGTTTTGGGGATGAATTTTTCCGGATATTGCCTTTCACCAAAAACATTCATCGATCGAGTGGTAATAACAGGAGTATTAAAAGCGTGGCCAAAGGTATAGGCCATCATATCCGCTCCGGCTTTGGAAGCCGAATAAGGATTGGACGGCTTGAGAGGCGCATCTTCCTTAAAAAAAACGCCGTCCGGAGCCGCTCCGTAAACTTCATCGGTATTGCCGCAAAAAGCGAGCTTCCCATTTCTTTCAACTATAAAATTTTTATTATCCTTCACCCTCAAACACCAAATTTTACCATTATATAATTCCCGTTTTACGTTATCTCTGCCGATTCTTATCGGTTTTTCTGGAAAATAAACGTAAAATGCGCTACCTTCAATAACCCTTCCCTGAAAAATAGTTTCGCTACGCCTGTTCTTAAAAGTTGGGTGATAGCCGAGTTTAAACCCAAGTTCGCAAATATCCTTAACGAGTTTTTCAGAAACCGTCGTGTATTGTATCCAACTTTTTCCCCAATATCCGTCACTATCAATCAGTCCGTCAAATAGAGCGGCCAAAGATTTCTTATTATATTTTAACATCCATTCGGGAATATTCTTATTTTCCGCCCTCTGACCGAATTGAGTGAAAAAATTACACCATTTTTTAGAACAAAAATAAATATGCTCGCCAGCTTTTCCTTTGTGTCTGGAGTAATCTATGTTTAATCTTTTTAAAACCGCTTCGAGTTTTTTTCTAGCTTTATCTTTCTCGGGCACGTCAAAAAATATTCTCCAACTATTCATCTCAATGGCGGTTTGATCGCCTATAATGCCTGTAGCGATGAACCTCCCATTACTTTTATCTTTAGCTAAAATATCCCTTTCCTTTTTTGTCAGCCCGCTTTTGGAGGGAACAATCTTTTTTTGGTGGGCAACAAAACCATCGCCAATAAATACGCCCGATAAATAAAATAAATCTTGGACCGAAACCTTTCCCAACCCCGCCGGCTGAATGAAATCATTTTTCACTCCATCCCATTCGCCCCAGGGCAAATAGCTCGCCGTCTTTTGGGCCACGATCGAGGCCTCATCTACCATTATCTTTTTAGCGGAACCCTTAGTATAAAAAACACGGTGATTGGAAGTAACCATTAAATCTATTCTGCTATTTTCAAAATGATACATCTCTCCCTTATAGTCCTGAATAATAATTTTTTCTACCCTTTTTTCTTCTATCTCTCGGGTTTTCGGATTAATCGACAACACCGCGTCTCCTTCCCTTATCTCCCAATAATTTTTAAAACCGTTCTTAGTTAACGCCCTAGTTTTTTCGTCATAACATGAAAATTGGACGAATTTCTCGAGCTTAGGCTGATAATGCTTCACATACTCTAAAATATTGGCTGTGCCTAAAACATTAGACATAATAAAAGGCACTGAATCTTCTAAACTTTTATCGATATGACTCTCTGCGGCCAAATGCCAAACATAATCTACGGAACCAATCATTTTATGGATGGTTTCGGACAAAGGCGCTCTTAAATCATGCCAAACGAATTTAAAACGGTGCTGCTCTGCGGCCCAAGGGCCAATATCACTGATACGGTTTAAGTTACCCGCATAAGTCAAACCATCCAACCCCACTACGTCCCAGTCAGTCTGCTTTAAAACGCCCTCCAAAAGATGGTGGCCGATAAAACCGGCTACGCCGGTAATTAAAACTGTCTTTTTTTGATTTACATTATCCATGGAATGGTATCTTTGGGATTAAAACGCTTTTCGGAAAATTCCACAACATGCCCGGGCTTGACGGTTGTGAACGAATGGGCGATTTTCGACGGCAAGAAAATCAAATCGCCTTCTTTAACGGTTGCTTCTGAAGCTCCGCCGGTTCTGATGTCGGCTGTTTTCAGGGTCATTTCTCCCCTGATAATATAAAAAAATTCCGAACGTTTGTGATAATGGCCTCCTCTCGTCTTGCCCGCAATAAACTCAATATAAGCGATGTGCCTGATCGGTTTCGCCGAATCGTAAATTTCCGCCAATTCGCCCTTTTCCAAAAATAATCTCTTGGGCTTTTTGATATCAATTTTGCAGCCGTTCATGCTCTTATTTTATACACTTTTGGATAAAATTGTAAATCATATCCGTAAAGGAAATCGTCTGGTTCACCCAGCAAAAAGCGTAGTTTAAAATCAAAACCGCGGCGAAAAACAATCCCGCGAAAACCATCCTGCCCCTCTTTCCCAACAGATCAAACCAGGAAACGAAACCGTAGCTTGAAAGCAGAATACCCAGGGGAGCAAAAATAAAAACCGAACGGGCGCTGGCGCTGACCGACCAAAGCAAAAAAGAAAAAGAGGCGGGGATTAGGGCTAAATAAATTTTATATCTTTGCCAATTCTTTTCTTTAAGAGCGAGCCGAATCCCGAACAGCAGCGGCAGCCAGACTATTCCCAGAATCCTGAAGAGCTGGCCCAAATACCTTAAAGAAACCAAGAAGAATCCTTCTCCGGGCGTCCCGGAAGGATTGCGTAAATACCAATCGAGCGAACTGTAGTGGAAATATTTGTAGGCGAAAACCTGAAGCGCGGCAATCGGCATAACAAAGAACACCCCAAATTTCAAAATTTTCAAAATTTTCTCTTTAATATTGAATTCTCGGGAAAGCAGAACCATCAACCCGAAGAAAACAACTCCCAATCCCCCGTTTTCTTTCATCAAAACGCCGATGCCCGACAAAAGACCGTTGAGCACCACCAGTTTTTCATCCTTATTTTTAAAATAAAGCAGCGTCAGAAAAATAGACAAAAGATAAAAAAACCATGCTCCCGTGTCGGTTAAATAAGCCAGCCCCGATTCGATGACTGGCGTTGCTGTGATAAAAAACAAAACGGCGAAAAGCGCCTGCTTTTTGTTTTGAAAAATCAAGTCAACGATTTTGAAAACAAGCCAAGCGGATAAAAAATAAAACAAAATATTTTGGGCTATCAACCCCGCGCCGTCGCCTAAAAATTCGAAAGGTAACGCTAAAAACGGACCTAGCGGCCTCAAAATTCTCTCCGCATCGAAACCGCTTCCCTCTCCTAAAAACCAATGAATCAATTTAATATAATCAGAGCTGTCGCCGTATTGCTGAAAACCGAAAACGGCGAAAATCGCCAAAGCGTTAAGAAAAGCAAACGCTAAAGCTAAGGTCAAAAAACGATTATTTTTTGCCCAAGTTGAAATATCCATAAATATTTTGGACTCTTTTTTGCCAAGTATAATTCTGCACGTCCCGGAAAGCGTTATCGGCGATCTTCGAAGATAAAACTTCGTCCCCTAAAGCCGTATTGATCCCTCGGCATAAATCTTGGGGATCATCGGGTTTTACCAAAATCGCGTTCTGCTCATTTAAAATCTCCCTGATTGACGGCAGATCGGAAGCGACAATGGGTCGTTCCGAAGCCATATACTCAAAAAGCTTCATCGGGCTCGTCCAATATTTGGAAATATCCTCTCTGCCGGAATTGGGCAAAACTAAAACATCGGCGGCTTTCAGCCAATATGGGATTTCAGCATGCGACCGATGCCCGGCCACCTTAATTTCGAGATTTGAATTTTGAGATTTGAATTTTCGTATATCTTGCTCCGTCCCCCCGACAAGATAAATTTCGACGTTCTCGGACAAATATTGTGATGCTTCGGCTAAAATTTGCGCTCCTTTCCACTGATAAAGGTGGCCGGTATAAAGCGCTATTTTCCTGTCTTGAGGCAACCCCAGTTTTTCGCGAATTTGGTATTTGGTATCGGAAATTTGGAATTTTTCGAGATCAACGCCGTCAGGGGCGGTTAAAATTCTATCAGGCATCAATCCGCGCTCAATGAAAGATTCTTTGAGTTTTTGGGTTATGGCCACAACTCCCTTTAGTTTCCTTAGAAAGAATTTATACAAAAAATAGTTCCTTGGAAAAGTATGAGCTTCAAAAATAAAATTTCTCTTAATTGCCGATAAAGGCAAAAGCAGCCTGTCTCTTGTGTAAAAAATATCGGCTTTCTTAAAAATCAGATAAAAACATAAAGAAAAGAAAAAAGTTGCCGTTTCCAGCCAAAGCCCAAAATTCCCCAGATAACGATGAAAGCGGATCAAATCAAGGCAGGGCAATTTTTTTATGCGAAACTTTTTTCCAATACCATAATAGCGGAACGGATCTTCTTTGATGCGATTAAATCTCATCGGCAAAATCATCTCAACTTCGTTGTTTTGAGCAAAGGCCTCGCACATCTTCATTATCTGGATGCCGTGAGCTTTCTCGGTCGGAATTCTTGCGTTGGCGATATAAATTATTTTCATCTTTTTACCGCCCTTAAAACAACTAATCTCCCCAGAAAAGAAATCGGCCCCGAAACCGCTTTCCCGATAAAAATCAAAGGAGTTATGCCGATTTCTTGCCGAATCTTGAACTGTTTTTTTAATATTTTCTTGATAGTGAAATAACACAGGGGAACGAATGGCCCGTAATTCCAAACCGGTTCTTGATTGAATAATCGGAATTTCAACCAATAATAAATTCCGTAAATACCCGTCATATTTTTAAAAGAACAAAGGAGTTTGCCGCCCGGCTTCAAAACCCGCGCAATTTCATCGATAATTTTCAAATCGGGCAACATTTCCAATTTTTGGAAAACCAGCACGGCATCAAAAAAACTATCGGGGTACGGCAACTGCGCCGATGAATTAAATAAAATTTTAAAATTAGGCGCTATATTGTTCTGTAAAAATCTTTGCTCGGTAAAATCAAGCGGCGATTTAGATAGATCAAAAAGATAATAATTCTGAAATTCCTTTTCCTTAAACATGGCCAACGTATGGGTTCCGGCAAAGGGCATAATTTCTAAAATCTTTTCTTCTTTGGAAATATTTTTCGCGAAAAACCCTATCTCCTCCCTCAACTCCCGCGCCTTGTCAAAAGGAAAAGGATTTTGGCCCGGACTTGCAGCTCTCAACCCGTCTCCTCTGAATTTAGCCAATTTTTCTAAAGTCCATTTCTTAACGTTGTACGTAAAAGGATAGGCGCCCCAATTTTCATTAAAACAATTGAAGCTCAAAATTTCTTCGATCTCTCGCCTTTGGGGAGGCGGCGGCGTTTCTCTCGGATAACCCAAAACAATCGCGGCAATAATTTTGAAACCGGCCGGAACTTTCAACTCTTTTTTAACAACTTCCAAGTCGCCCAGCCCGGTCAGCCATGTCGCTCCCAAACCCATACTATGAGCGGTAAGCAACAGATTTTGGATGGCCGCCGCGGCACTCTGCACGTAGCTTGATTTATTTTCGGTCAGGTGCTCTTCGTAAAGCACAAAAATGGTCGTCGGCGCAGTTTTAATGAGCGAATTTGCTTTGGCTAATTTTACGATGTTCTCTTTAATTTTTTTTTCTGTAACAGCGATAAAACGCCAGCCCTGCTTGTTGCAGGCGGAAGGCGCCCATTGCGCGGCATCAACAAGCTGGCAAATTTTTTCTTTCTCCACTTCTCTTTCCTGGAACAGCCTCATGCTTCGACGTTGATAAATTGCTTCTTTTAATTCCATAATTAAAAAATATAAGAAATTTCTATTATTGCCTGGGGTTTGTTGACGCGGAATACGATATTTTCTTTTCCTTCGTTATATGAAAGACCAGCTGAGATTTTCAAATCGTACGCTGTTTTCGGTTTATTGTATCGAACTTTTTTGATTTTTTGATTATCAAGAGACAACCTTTCTCTTATTAAAACATTGTTTTCCTTAAAGAGAAATTCCCGTTCAAGTTTAGCCCCCGCTAATTCCCGGCCGTCTCTTTTGGCGGGAGCTATTTTAAAAATCAATCTATCTGGACTTAAAAATGTTTCGGGGAAACACGACCACTGGGAAGCAAAAACGGGAGCTGAACTAGTAATTATCATTTTAGCAAGAGTAAGGCAAAGACTCATAAAGCTTTTGAAATTTGGGGCTCTTAATTCGATTAAAGCATGGTAGGCCTTGGTTTTTATTTCTCGCTTATTGGCCGCAAAAACTCTTTTTAAATTTTGAATCCGGCTTTCTTTAACCCGGAAACTGAAATTCGCCGGAATATCTTGCGCCCACGCCTTTGGCCACAAAACGTTGGCCCAATCCCCGTCTTTTCTCCCGAAATAAAGCAAGCTCCCTCCGCCTACAGCCGGCCCCAACATTAAACTCATGGGTTGTTTTCTCCCGCGGATTAAACAAGAATAATTTTCATTTTTAAATTTAAACAAGCCGCTATCCGAAAAATACTGAAACTCTTTTATTCCCCCAACTTCGGGTAGAGCAGCCGCCTCTTTTATTACTCTTGCCAGCCAAGCCAAGTTGCTGTTCCAAAAAACGCGGCACTGAAAATTAGTTTGCGGCTCATTTAAGTGGCTGGCGATTCCTCCATCAGCGACCTGATGCCGCAAAAGCTGTTCCAATGATTTACGGGCGTAATAAGCGTAAATGTCTTTTTTCGTTAATTCGTATGTTTTGATCAATGCGTAAATATCGAACGGATGACTGGCCACTTCATAACTTGAGTTCCAATACCATCGCTTACTCTCCAAATTAATGCTTTTAAGGCCTGCGGGCTGGTACATCGCCACCAACAAATCGGTCGCCCGAATTAAACTTTCCCGGTAATTATCGAGGGGCTCGCCGATATTATCTAAAATATAATAAATAAAAGCGACGCATCGCGAATGGTAAAAAGCGGTCGTGTCATAAATCCCTTTGAAAATTTTGTAATCGCCAAAGTGGGAGTGGTATGGGAAAGTACCGTCCGGCCACATCTCGCCTAACGACTTTTTAAGGGATACTATCAGCGCCTCACGCCATCTTTCTTCGCGAAAAACACTATATGCTTTAGCCAAGCCCGAGGCGCCCCACAGCCGCTGATTAATAATCTCTTTTTCTACAACGGCATTTTTTAAATAAGTGTCGCTGTTTTTGTAAATCGCGTCTTTAATGGCCTCTTTTTCCTTAATATCCAAAATAGTTGAATAGGCAGAGTAAAAAGTAGTTAAAGCATCTAGGCACGCACCGCAATCGTTGACCGAATTGGCCATATTCCAGCGGCCCAGCCGTCCAGGATAAAAAATCCAGTATCCGAAATCCGGATCTCTAATCAAATTTTTAATAGTTCTTTGAATTCGTTTTTTTGCCCGGTCAAAATATTTCTGTTCACCGGTTAGTTGGTGAAGCTGGATATCGATCATTGCGGCATAGCTGTTTTTGGCCGTGTGTTCCACGCGATGTTTGGGACAAATCAAAACGCCGGCTTTGTTTGTCTCCCCCTCAAAATAATCCGAAACTTTTTTGAAAAAATCCTGCAGTAAATAATTATTCATAGATGGAACAGGTTTTACATAAAGGATATTTCTTGTTTTCGGCCATTTTGCGCTTCTTTTTGTTTTCCGGGTCGAACCAAATGTCTTTTAGGGTCCTTTTAAAAACATTTCCGTAAATATATTCGCCCCGCAAATCATAACAGCACATCGCAATCCTGCCATCAGCCAAAACCACTAAATGCGACTTAGCCAAGGGGCAAACGGTGGGAGAATTTTTAATATTGAGCTCTCCTTTGGTTTTCTTATATCTTATATTTCGCTGATACTTCGGATCATCGGGCAAAAATTTATCGGCTAAGGTTTGGCGAGCCTCTTCGGAATAAGCGTATTTGCCCAGACCAAACGACCTGATACATAATCGATCGACTTTCAATTTTCGAGCTAAAACCTTAACGTCTTCAACCTCGTTCTGATTGAGCTTATTCAAGACGAATTGGAGTTCAACGAACGGTTTTTTTAATTTCAAGGTTTGTTTTTGCCGGCAGAAATAAGTGACGTTTTCCAAAACGTTTTCGAATTTGGCTCCCACCCGGAACTGTTCATACGAATCTTTGGTTGTGCCGTCAAGGTCGATGATAATCCTATCAAGCCCGGACTCAAATAATTCTTTTGTTTTCTCTTTAGTTAGTAAAACCGCGTTCGTGCTGATTTCAGTATATAAATTGTTTTGATGGGCGCATTTTACCATCAAAAAAATATCCGGATTAAGCAATGGCTCGTTGGTAAAATACAGCATCGCAATATGAACAGCGTCTTTGATGTTATCGATAACTTTTTTGAAGCTATCTAGGCTCATTAACATTTTCCCTCGGCCGATTTTATCGGCCGGTGTCGGACAAGTTGGGCAGCGAAGATTGCAGTAGGTCCCGGTTTCGATGAGCGCCGCATAAGGATAGCCCAAAAATCGATATCTGATGTTGGCCGCAATAAAATGCCACGGCCTTCTGAAATTGCCCTGTCGCACATCGGCCCAAATATGTTTCTTAAATGCGCTTGCTATTTTCATACATTTTGGCTAGCTTTTCCATCAAATCGTCTAAATTATGGTTTTTCACCACATGCTCTCTCAAATCGCCCGCTTGAGGCACGTTTTTTAATTCAATAATTTTTTGCGCCAAACTCTTATAATCGCCGGCGCCAAATAAATATTTTCCCGACAAGATGGGGCGAAAAGCTTCGTTGCACGTCAGAACCAAACAGCCCGATGCTATTGCCTCAAGAGTCACCTTGTCCAAGCTGCCGGTCTGGCTAAGGTTTACGGCTAAATCGGCGCTTTGGTAATATTGAGGCAACCCGCCGTAAGTAACGCTACCTAAAAATTGGACGTATCCTCCTAGTTTCTTTTCTTTTACTATTCTTTTTAAATATTCGTCGTATAATTTCTCGTCATGATCGAGCGGACTGCCGATAAACCTTATGCTGATTTCTCGAAAATTCTTCTCATTGATTAGAATGTCAACGGCTTTTATCAAAGTTTCCTGATCCTTAATCTTTGATATCCGGCCAACGCACAAGATCTTGAAAATATTATCTTTTGCCGATAATTTTGGGATAAAAAGATCCGTATCAATGCCATGCCCGACGATTTCAATCTTTTTTCTGTTTTTTAGTCGGCAGCTCTCTTTTGAGGCGGTTAAAATCTTATCAACGCATTTTTCGGCAAGTCGAAGTTTTAAATTAACGGATTTGTGCATATACCACAAAATCATTTTCTTTCTGAAAATCTTAACGAGCGGCCAGGACAAAACGGCGTAAATCGGACACATGTGCACGCAAACTCCGTCCGTATCGTGCAGATTTTTCCAAAGAAACTTCTGTAAACGGAAAAGCTGCCTTATTTTAGAAAAACCTCTTTCTTTGCCTAAAGAATAAACCTCAACATTCTGGGGCAGATGATATTCGCCTAAAGACAGGCAAATCACGCGCAATGTGTCGGTTTTGTGGGCCAGTTTTTCGAGCCAATGGTGAAAAAACCCCAGGTTGTCGTCATTAACATCCACCTTTTGTGTAATTACTAATAATTTCATCGATTTATCATCTGAAGGTAATTTTGTATATATTTTTCGTTGGAGAATTGGCTTTGGACAAACTCGCGGCCGCGCCCACCCATCTCGATGGCTATTGCTTTATTACTTAATAAAATTCTTAATTTTTCGGCCAATTCTCTAACATTGCCGACTTCGAATAAAAATCCATTTGCGCCGTCTTGTATCAGATCGGGAATGCCACCCACCCGGCTCGCCACCACCGGTTTTGCCAACGCCATCGCCTCTAAAATAACCCTGGGCAAACCTTCGGTAATCGAAGGCAAAACCAGACAATAACAAATTTTAATTCTTTGTCTCACTTCAGTGAGAGGTAGTTTACCCTCGGGCAGACCTTCGCCCACCAGCGATAATTTAAAGTCCGGAAAATCTTTTTTAATCAACTCAAACGCCTCGACTAAATATTTTATCCCCTTAACGCGATCGTTTCTGCCCACAAAAAGAATTTCATTGTTAAAAATAATCTCTTTTTCGGCCAAAAAATCATTTAAGTCGGTAAAGGTCGGGAAAACAAAATAGGTTTTTTCAGGAGCATATTTTTTTGACTTTACAACCAAATAATCAGCGACTGCCCTGATTTTATCGGCATTTTTTAAAACTCTTTCGGCAAAAAAAGTGAGTATACCCTTTGCGGCTGGTAATCTCTCTTCCCAATCGCCGTGAAGCTCAACAATGAATTCTTTATGAAAAACTTTTTTTAGCACCACGCCCAGCAATCCCTCAAGCAGCGGCCCCTGAACAACAATGGTGTCGATCTTTTTTTGCGAACACAACCAAAAAGCGAAAATCGGCGCCTGCAGCCAGAAAAATTTGGGCCGTAAAAGGTAAAACTCGGCGCCCCAAACGCTTTTGTGAAACGGCTTGCCCTTAGCTAAAACATAGGGCTTAATTTGCTTGCTCAACCCCTCAAACTTTTCTTTCAAATGGAGGTTTTTTGCAAGGTCGTATTTGGTGACGCCGATAAACAGAACGTTTTTCATCGTAAAATATTAATGGTTTTTTCGACCAAGTTATCCCAGTTGAAACTCTTAATTTTTTCTAAAGAATTACGGCTGAATTTTTCCTGCAGGTTTTTATCCTGCCAAAGCCTTAAAACAGCGCTCTTTAATTGTTCCTGATTTTTGTATTCCACCAAAAATCCGTTAACATTATTTTCTATCAATTCCGGATTGCCCCCTTCAGAACTCGCAATAACCGGGACTCCTTGCTGCATCGCTTCCAAAATAACATGACTCAATCCCTCATACCCCGAATTTAAAACGAAAACATCGGCTGCTTTGAAATAAAGCGGCATCTGGGAATGAAGAACGCTGCCGGTTAATGACACATTACCTTCGAGTTTTAATTTTTTAATTTCGGATTCCAGGTTTTCCCGGTCTTGCCCGTCGCCGACAATAACTAGGCGAAATGCGGGGTTTTCTTTGAGTAATTCGGGCATAATATTGATCAATTGAGAAAAACCCTTCCACGGCGCGAGTCTTCCGACCGACAAAATAATATTGCCCGACAAGCCAAGTTTGTTTTTAGCTTCATCTTTAGAAATGTCCAGAATAAAAACCGGCTCCGGGGCATTATAAACTACCTCTATCTTATCTTGGGCAACACCCCAGCCCGTAACCCTCTTTTTCAGGTAGACGCTCGGAACTATGATCTTATCGGCAAACCGCGCCACAGCCCTTTGTACGGGCTTTAAATAGCCCTTATTTTGCTCCCAGGCCGCATCCCCCACGATCTTTAGAACAAGTTTCTTCTTTAACAACTTGGCTGCTAATAGGGCGGGCAATCCCGCGCTTGTCACATTCTGGGCGTAAATTAAATCTGCATTTCGGGCGAGAAAAACAAGCTTCCAAAAGTAAATAAAATGCCTCAAGCCCGCAGGATACTTCCTTGAAATTCTAACGACCGGAAAGTCGTGCTTGCTATTTGAATTGCTTGAATACGTTATAACTTTAACTTCAAAACCGCGCTTTACGCAATCAAGCGCTAACTTGTTAACATAAGTTGCTGGCCCTCCGATATCAGGAGGAAATATGCCCGTAGCGAAGATAAGTTGCATACACTTTTTCGGCAATATTCTGCCAATTATATTTTTCCAAATTAATTCTATCGAATCTCAATCCTGAATAAATCTTATTAATCGCTTCGGCGATCGCCTGAGAATTTCCGGGAGAGACCAAAAGACCAGTTTTCCCGTCTTCAATTAAATCTAAAATACCGCCGATTTTCGTGCCAATTACCGGTATTCCTGCAGCTTGCGCCTCCAAAAGAGCAATACCGAATCCTTCCCTTAACGACGGTAAGACAAAACAATCTACTTGCGCCAAATAATCCGGTATTTTCTCATTAGGAATCTCTCCCAAAAACTTCACTTTTTCTTTTAAGTCCAGTTTTCCAACCAAGTTTTCAAGATTTTTTCTCTCCGAGCCGTCTCCGATAATTAAACAAGTTAAATTTGAGATTTGAGATTTGAGATTTGAGATTGATTTAATCAAGTATTCTATTCCTTTTACTTTCTCTAGTCTGGCTACGGTAGCCACCACAAAGCCTTCGTGCGGCTTCCGTTCCAAATTTTCGAATCTTTTCAAGTCAACGCCGTTAGGGATAACCTCGACATTTTTGCAGCCGATTTCTTTGAAATAATCCCCGACAGCGCGAGAAACCCCGATGCAAACTGCGGCGTTGCGGTAAATGAAGTTTTTCAAAGGATTGCGCCTGGATTCCATTCTTTGGACGGTCGTAACATAAGGAACGCCGGTAATTTTGGATATGCAAAAGCCCAAAACGCTGCTTAGAAATCCCTGGCAGTGCAAAATATCAATTTTTTCTTTCTTCATTAACCTAAGAGATTGAAAGAAAATAAACGGAAGCAGCGATAAAGTATAAATTAGAGGTGAATGCGACAAATTTTTCAGCGGGAAAAGCGATGTTCTGATAATTTTAAGTCCGCCGACCTCTTCCTTATTAGGCTGATTTTTGACTCTGCCGGTCACGACAAAAACCGTGGCTTTTTTAGAAACATTTTCGGCAATCTTGCGGGTCCAGGTTTCAATCCCGCCCACGACCGGATAATAATGTAGAGCCGGCATTAATACCTTCATATTCCATTTGATGGATATCCGATATCCATCATTACTTTTTTTACGGCCTTAATCATCTTCTGAATATCTTTTTCCTTATAATGGTTCTGAAGCGGAAAATTAATGATTCTGCGGGCGGCCTCAAACGTATTGGGATACGCCTTTTCATCTAAAACGACCGGCGCATGCCAGATTCTCGTGCAGAAAATATGGTATTTTTTCAATTTCTGAACTATTTCGTCGCGTTTTTCAATTAAGTTTTGCGGCACTATGACCGAGAGGTAGCAAAAAACGTTATTAGCCGATTCCTGAATCCCAAAACCCAAAATCTTAAGTTCTTGCTGAAATAATAGAGCTAATTTTATTCGATGGTCCAAAGACTCTTTAAAACTATCGAAAAAATCTGCGGAAAGATTAAGCGAGGCGCGGTTAATGCCGCCGGGTTCGGTTAATTTCGATTCTCTCAAATGAGCTTTGGCGAATTCCTGCCCGAATTTCTTGAAAAAGAAAGCAAGCGGCCAAAAATAATTCAGGAAAGAAAGAAAATCCCGGAGGTTGAAAGCAGTTTTGGGCAAATCTACGCGCCAATCTTTCGGGCAAACAAGCATTCCGCCGCGCAAAGAAGGCAGCTGTTTATAAAGGCTGAAAAAAGAAATATCTCCCGAATTGCCTGCAAAAATATTATGAGCGCAGTCTTCAATAATAATGACGTCCGACCTCTCACGGAGTTCTGACCTCAACGCATTAATATCAAAAGCCAGGCCGTAAGTGTGGCAAATAAGAATTGATTTTACTGCCGGGGTGATTTTATTCCTGATTTCTTCAATTTTAATATGGAAAGTTTTGAGATCAATATCTAAAAAAATAGGCGTGATATTATAGTGCTTCAAAATCGGGTAAAAAACATCGCAAATATAGGCCGGCAGCATCATCGTTGTGCCCGCCAAATTCATTTTTTCGATAATCACCTTGAAGGCGTCGCGCGCCATGTCAGTAAAAACGAGTTGTTTTGCCGGAAAATAGACGGATAACTTCTCCTTAAGTTTCTCTGGATCGGCTGGTTTTATCAAAGACAACTTCGCTTTTAAAGCATTTTTCAATTGTATCTGCGGATGAACGAAATACATAATTTACAGTTTGTGCTTAAGCAACCGCGGCGATAATCTTTTAATTAACGGGGCGGGCAGCCAACTCCAAACATCCCTTAAGAAACTGTCTTTCAATTTTGAATCGCCAGTATAATTTTTAAGCTCGAAAATAGGATAAGATCTGGCTCCCCAGCGATTTTTGAAGTCGCCGATGGACGAACCTCTTTTTGTTGCGCCGAAGTCAAATGTTTCAAAACCGTCCTGCTGCTTTCTTTTCAATTCAGACCAAAGAACCAACGTATGCGCTCCCAGTTTCCGATATTTTTCGCCAAAACCGCACAAAAACGAATGAACAATTTTATCGTAAATAAGGAAAATATTGCCCCCTACCGTTTTATCTTTATGTTTTATCAGCAGAATCTCGGCTTGAGGATTCTTAAAGAAAAACTGGAAGAACGAAAACGGATAAACCAGGGCCTTATGTCTTCTTAAAGATTTCACGTAAAAATCGTAAACAATTTTCAGGTCGTTTTCGGTTTTGCATTTTTCAACCGTCAAGCCGCTTTCCAGCGCCTTATTTTTTTGGCGGTGGCGGTTGCGGTCGCCGACAGTTTCTATATTTAAACCGCCTATATTTTCGAGCAAATAAGTTTCGCGCAAGCTGTTTTCTGCGGCAAAGCCCTTGAAATAATTCAAAAAATAAGGATGGAAACTTATCTTAAGCGGCATCTTAAATTCTTCAAATAAATCTTTTTGGAAAGATTGCCCGTCGATATTTTCAACGAGCGGCAAAGCCCCCCCATATTCGCAAAAAGGATGAGAAATCAGCTTCTTTTCGGTTTCGGCGAAGCTTAAAAGAGCCTTGTTTTTCCAATTATAATGTTTGAATTTCATCCAAGGAAACTGCGATTCCAAAAATCCTTCCCATTCCCAAGAATGGAAAAAGGTTTTAAACAAAACCTTTTTTATCAACGCCTGCCACTCTCCCCTATTTTCGATTTTCCGAAAGTTGTTCGGCATTTTTAAATTGATACTTATTTTTTATTAAAATCTTGATGATTTTTTCCAATTTTCCAACAAATCTATTATCTAAAACGTCCCATGAATGCGCGCTTAAAGTAATAAATTCCGGCTGATGGAAAAAAAATAACAGGCCGTAAAACCAAATTGGCAGTCTGCGGATCCAAGCGCCGGCCAGGGGAATGCCCAAAATCTGTCCCGTAACGGGGATTTCTAATAAATTTAACCCTTCGTATCGAAAGGGTGATAAAGGAGCTTTACCTTTGTATCCGCGATATTTTTTAAAAGGCGGGTAGTGCGGCACTACGCTTGAATCGTATAAAAAGCCTTTTCGCGCCAAAAGATCAATTGCCTCTTCATCGATAACGTGCGAAGGAGCGCGAAAACCCGTAGGACTTTTTTGAAAAATACCGCGATAAAGCCCGACAAAATCGTCCAGTTCCTTTGTTCTCTCTCCGAGATTCAAAGTGTTCCAAAAACGATGAGTAAAGCCGTGGCCGGCGATTCCATACGAGGCTGATAACTTTTGAAATTGCTCCGGGTATTTCTGTAAAACCTCGCCAGTCACAAACAGCGTGGCTGGAATTTTATATTTTTTGAAAACGTTCAAGATTTTATCTAAATTATCCACGCCGCGGAAGTTTTTTCCGCCGAGGTCCTGCTCAATATCAACGGAAACAAAACATGTTTTAACTGGCATGTTTAGCGAGATCGAAAGTAATCAATGGTTTTTTGCAAGCTCTCCGTCAACGCAATCGGCTGATAATTGATGGCTTCTTTAATGCGAGAGAGATCCGGCTGGCGGTCGCGCATATCCTCAAAATTTTCACCGTAAACCTGGGCATACGGAATGAATTTAATCTCCGATCTGCTCTTCGTTAATTCGATGATTTTTTCTGCGAGCGCCTTGATGCTGATTTTTTCGTCAGAGCCCACGTTAAAAATCTGACCGTACGATTTTTCTTTATTCCTCATCAATTCAATCAGAGCATTAACCACGCTTCCTACATAACCAAAGCATCTCGTCTGGCCTCCGTCGCCGTGGACCTCAATAGATTCATTATTCAAAGCTTGCTTGATAAAACGCGGCACCACCATACCGTATGACCCCGACTGCCGCGGGCCGATGACATTAAAAAGGCGCGCGATTACTGCAGGTAATCCTTTTTCTCTGAAAAAGGCTAACCCCAGAAACTCATCGCTGCCTTTCGACAAACCATATCCCCAGCGATCGTGATAAGCCGAACCGTAAACCCTATCGTCTTCTTCCTTAAAAGGAAGGCGGCTGTTCTTGCCGTAAACTTCGGAAGACGAAGCGATAAGAACCGGAATTTTGCGGATATCGGCTGCTTCCAAAATATTTTTAGTGCCATCAATATTCACTAAAAAAGATTCAAGAGGCTTTTCAATGATAGTTTTTACTCCCACGGCCGCGCCTAAATGATAAACCATATCAACCTTTGCCACTGTTTGCGCAATTAAATCGCGATCCAAAACCGAACCTTTAATGAAATGGAAAAGTGGGTTCCCCTCCAAATGTTCGAGATTTTTCAAACTGCCGGTGGATAAGTTATCAATCACAAAAACCTCTTCGCCTTTTTGCAAGAGTTTCTCCGTCAAATGAGAGCCGATAAATCCGGCTCCGCCGGTAATAAGTATCTTAGACATTTTCTGCTTCTAAAAGTTTTTTGATGCCTTCTTCGAGTGAAATTTCCGGCCGCCAGCCCAACAATGTCTTGGCCTTGGTAATATCAGCCAAGGTGTTTTGCATTTCACCGGGTCTGGCCGCAACATGGACAGCATCTCCGCCGATTATCTCGGCTATTTTATTGACGCTGTAATTTTTTCCGGCGCCGATATTAATTACCTCTCCTTTTCCGACCCTGTCTGATTCCATAGCCATAATATTCGCCCTCACCACGTCAAAAACATGGGTAAAATCTCTAGTTTGCTCCCCGTCGCCGGTAATGGTCAACTTCTCGCCCTTTTTCTTTTGGGTTAGAAAAAGCCCGATGACCGGAGCGTAAGAGCCTTCCCTGGGCTGGCGCGGGCCGTAAACGTTAAAATACCTCAAGGCAACCGTAGGCAAGCCGTAAATACCGTAAAAAATCTTGCAGTAAAGCTCGCCGACATATTTCTGTAAAGCGTAGGGATTTAAAGGAAAACATTGGCCGTCTTCTTCCATGGGAATTTTGTCGTTCGAGCCTAGGGACGAAGAAGAAGCGGCATAAATGAATCGTTTAACGCCAAAAAACTTGGCGGCAACCAAAGCGTTTAGGGTTCCTTTAATGTTAATATCATTGGATTCTTGCGGCTTTTCAATCGACAAAGGAATGCGGGGCAGCGCGGCCTCGTGAAAAACAAAATCAACGCCTTTAAAAATAGGATGGATTTCGTCATAATTTCTCAAATCTAACTTGAAAAATTTGGCGCGGGAGTTAACGTTTTCCTTTTTCCCCGTGCTTAAATTATCGATAATTAAAACTTCGTGCCCTTTTTGAATAAGAGCGTCCGCAAGATTGGAGCCGATAAACCCGGCTCCGCCGGTGACCAATATTTTCGCCATGAAGTTTCAAAAAATTAAAAACCGGGCCTCATGCCTTTTTTCTCCGGATCGTCAATCCCTTGCATCGCCATCAAGGCATTGTTGATCGCCTCAGCCGACTTATGAAGTTTTAAGTCAACTCCCAAAGAATCAGCCAATTGAATCAGGGCTTTGGTATCTTTGGGCAAACATTTGCCGCCATAGCCTCGCGCTCCTTTATGAAAAATATTCAAATGCGTGCGTCCGATTCTTTTGTCGGCGGCGGCTCCTTCCACCATGCGGTCGTAGTCAACCCCCAGCTTCTGGCACAAATCATACATCTGATTGGCAAAACTGACTTTGACTGAAAACCACGTGTTGCCGAAGTATTTAACCATTTCTGCTTCAGTAGAAGGTAAAATCCTCTCAAAAGGAGCCAGCGGCAACAGTTGCATCACATCTCCTGCCACCATATGGCTTTGCTCGGTGTAACCAACGATCTGCCTGTCGGGATAGCGCATATCCTGGTCGGCAGTTTCTTCGGTCAAAAACTCCGGATTCATCAGAACCTTGAATTGAGGATACTTTTTTTGAAGCATTTCGGTGGTGCCGGGCAAAACCGTGGACTTAATCACCACCACTTTATCGCCTATAAGCCAAGAAAGCGTCTCTTCGACGAAAGATAAGTCAAAACCCTTGCCGTCTTTTAAATAAGGCGTCGGCACGCAAATAAAAACAATCTCCGCTTTGTTTATGTCTTCAATAGAGCCCAATCCTTTTCCCTTGTCGTACAAAAAAAGCTCCAGCCCCTGCTTTTTCTCGAAATAACGCTGCATCGCCCCTCCGACCATGCCGACACCGACAACCCCCACCTTGGTAAATCTCTTGAACATATGTGGTTTAAATAAATTAATAATTAAAAACTCTATATCCTATTATAGGCGTAATCGCCTTTAAAAGTCAACTATTGACAGATCAAGATTTGGTTGGTATTATTCAGGATTAGAACTTTATAAAAAGAGGGGGTAGAAAATGAACGTTATCCAGATTGGCAACGGCAATGTCGCTAAAATGCATCGAGAATGTTTTACTGAAAAAGCAATGGTTACCGCGGTTATTGAAACAAACCCGGCGAAACGAAAGCTGGCAGAAGACGCAGGTCTTCCTGCTTTTCCAGACATCGCTTCTTTATCTGCCGAACTGATGGAAAAAGTTGACCTTTGGGATATTTGCGTTCCGGATGAGGGCCATTATCCGATGATGAAAAAAATCCTGGAAATGGGATTTAAAAAAATATTGGTTGAAAAACCAATATGCCAGCCGAGCCAGATTCCAGCAATGAGAAAACTGCTGGAAGATTTTCCGGGAGCCCAAATCTGCGTGGAAGAAACGTACGCCTCCTCTGAGGTGGTAAGGATTATCAGGGAACAAAGCAACAAATGTGGAATGATCCGACCCAAGATATGGATGGAACAATCGAAAAACAGGATGCAAGACATCATTAATGGCAGGTTTATTGATAAGGAACTCGGGGTTTTCGCCCTGGAAGTTCCCCACAGTCTCACTGCAGTTACCGCTACCGGCGATAAGAGACTGCCCTTAATAATTAAGGGAGTATCGCTGGAAGCAATGGAGTTACCTTCGGGAGAAGTGTTACCTCGCCAAGGATGGGGCGCAATCTCTTATTCCGCCGAAGACGGCTGCGAAGTAGAAATATGTTCGGCGATGAATGGGAAGGTTATCCATCCTCTGCTGGAAATCGAAGCACCCACGACCATTCCTTTCGGCAGCCCCATAAGATATCGTGTTCTAGTTTTAGAGGAAGGGAAAAATAAAATCATCGGCCAGTTTGAGCCGATTTCCGGTTTCCCAAGGTTTAGAGGCAGAGTGCTGATTATCCAGGATGGGGTTCTCCAAGATGTAATCTGGACCGAAGATAAACCGATGAACCGGCACATCGCCAAAGCCCTCTGCTTTTTCGAAGGGGAAGAAGAAAATCCCGCTCCGCCGTTAGAAGCTTTTTTATTAGTTAGTTTCTTAAGCAAAGCTGTAGGAAAACTGTAACTTAAATTTAAAAGCCCTTGGTCCTAGAGACTAAGGGCTTTTTGTTTCGTCAACTAATTCTTTTGTCATCCGGCCGGTGCGGCGGTTCAGTAATCACGAGATTGCTCAGGCCGGCTCCTCCCCAATAGGTCTGGCTGGGAGTGGCATAAATGTCGCTGACGCGGAGTTTACCGCGCTGCTTCTCGACAGCTATACAATAATCCCTTAGACACCTAGGCAGATGGACCGGGCTCGAGACTAAGAAAATTTTTTCTATCCCGTGTTTCTCCAGCATCTCTACGGCGAACTCGGCCTCTTGTTTTGTATTTTGAGACTGCAACTCCAATTTGCTGATGCTTGCCACTTTTTTCCTGGCCTGGACTAAATTGATACCTTGGAAAGCAGTAAACTCAGCCAGCTCGGAAAAGTGCTCCAACAGATAATCACGAATAAACTCCGCTTCTTTCTTACCGTTGATTTCAGAAGCCCCGGTGCCAAAACCCAGCAATTCAGCCTTTTCTTCTAAGGTCACCAAGACCGCTTTGGGTAATCTGCCCAAAAGATCGGGCGGTTCGCCCCAAATAATTTTTTTCCAAATTTTAGCTTGGAGATGAAAACCATGAACCCAAACACCTACTCTTTTTTTCATTTAACTCTCCTTGTTTTCTTATGAAAAGAACCATATAATAAAAACAGTTTATCATAAGACATTTTATGGAAGTTGTCAAGAAGATAAAAATACTCTTTTTAGTCACGCAGTCGGAAATGGGCGGAGCCCAGCGCTATATCTTTGAAACAGCGCGGCTTTTGGATAAAATAAGTTTCGAAGTTATGGTGGCCGCTGGCGAAGGTGACGGCGGTCTATTTCAAAAACTTGAAAATACACAGGTTCAACCTGTGTATTTGAAGCAAATGAAAAGAGCGCCTTGGCCGTGGCAGATAACCGCAGCCGTCTGGGAAATCCGCACGCTTCTCAAAAAAGAACAGCCCGATGTTTTATTTCTCTGTTCCACCACCGCAGGTTTAACGGGTTCTCTCGCATCAAAAATATACAAACTACAAACTAAAAACTATCAACTAAAAACTATTTATAGAATCGGCGGCTGGGCGTTCCGGGACCCGCGGGCTTTTTGGAAAAACTGGCTTATCCTATTGGCTGAAAAAATAACTGCTCCATTAAAAGATTTAATCATTGTCAATTCGGAGATTGACCGAAAACTAGCGCTCAAATACAGAATTGTCCCCGAAAGAAAGCTGGTTAAAATCTACAACGGCATTGATGTAAATTCGCTGAACTTTCTTTCTCGCGAAGAAAGCCGTGCAAAACTTAACCTTAGCCAATTTAGCAAAGAAAAAATTATTGGGACAGTGGCTAATTTTTATAAAACCAAAGGTTTAGAATATCTGATTAAGGCGGCCGCGAGATCCGAACTCCAGCGGAGGTCGGGTCTCCGCGTGCTTATTATCGGAGATGGGCGAGAACGGCCGAAATTAGAAGGACTGATTAAAAAATACGGGCTGGAAAATAAGGTTATTTTGGCGGGACGGATCCCCGATGCTTACCGATACCTCAAAGCGTTTGATGTTTTCGTTTTACCCTCTCTGAAAGAAGGTTTTCCTTGGATAATTCTTGAGGCGATAGCGGCCCAAGTCCCAATTGTCGCGACGAACGTAGGAGCCCTGCCAGAAATTCTTAACGAAGAATTCCTGGCGGAGCCTAAAGACGCCGAAGCTTTGGCAAAAAGAATAGGCCGGATGCTGGAACACCCGGCCGCGGCCGAACTAAAAAAAGAATTTACTTCCCAAAGAATGCTTGTAGAAACCCTTGCAGCGCTCCAAAAACTGTTGCCGCGGATTTAGCGATAAACTCGTCCAATTGTTTAATAAATTCGGCAATTTGTCGCTGAAGATCAGCGATTTTTGTTTGGATGGTTTCCAATAAGGTCGGAGCGGAGGCGACCTCCTCTTGAGCGGCGACAATTTCTTCTTCGGGTTCTTCGGCTGCAACAATTTCGGTAGATGTAGCCGCGGGCGCAATAACTTGAGGCAGGGCCAAAGTTTTAGCGCTGGGAAACACCGAAGAAACCGAAACAGGATTTTCTCCCCGGTCATTAAAAGCGACTATTTTCCGTCCCGAATATTCCGTATTCGGCTGAAGGCCCGTTTCATCGAGAAAAGAAAGATTGGCTTCTTCTTTTTGGACAAGCACTTTTAAATTGCCATCCAAAAGCTTAAAGCCGAACTCATTATTGGCAATATCGGTAAAATGCCAGCGGATCGTGTTGGCTGAAAGAACTTCCGGGGTGCCGGCAATAGGGCTTGCGGGCTCGGATAAAAACGAAGAATTAAAAGTTATTTTTCTTTCAAATCCGGTGAGAACCACCTCGTCAATCGTTGCTTGCAATTGAACGGTTCTTTCGATTGTACTTGTTTCATTCGTGTCAATCGTAACGAAAATCCTTTTCGCAAAATCTTTTGAAATTATCGTGTCGAAAAATGGCGGAGAACTTAAGGTTACCACTACTCTTTCATCGTTATCCCAGCCGGCTGAAGCACCGTCTTCCCAAATCGTTAATTTAGCGATATTAGTATGATCGGCCGTACCATTATTGTGAAGACTGATAGATGTTATAGGAGCGGGCAAGGTTAAATCTAAAACCAAAATATTTTGCGCGTTATAAGGTACGGCGTAGGTTGATTGACGATTAATTGTAAAATCGTTCGCCGTAAAAGCCGAGGAGATTGTTGGATGAAAAAGCAATAATAAAATTATTAGTATTATTTTCTTCATTATTTGATTATACTACAAAAACAAAAACGCCCCAACAAGGGGCGTCTTTGCGTTTCACAAGGAAGAAACTACTTCGACAAGCTGAGAGTAGCTGTCGGGAAGCCGGAAACTTTGTACTCCATGCTCCAATCCTGGGTAGCCATGCTGTGAGTAGTCGCAGTGGATGCCGAACCTGATCTGTCTGACCAAATAAAGGTCGGAGCAGTTGAGGTTACGATTGAAGTATTGTCGCCGTAGTTCCAGCCAGTGCCAACAATATTCTCATACGTGTCGGTGCTTGTCGCGGTTGACTTCTTGTCAATCTTGACCGAGATAGAGTCGCCGGCTAAACCGCCGTAGGAGATATTGCCTCTCCATTCATACGTCTTGGTTTCGCCAGCAGCAACTACCTGTTCGTTCCTAGCAGTGAAGCCAACTCTGGCTCCACCAGCTAAGTAGTTGTGAACATACCAACCCGAATCGGTTGTCGTAGCTTCGATCTCGTCGCCAGTCGCCACATTGTAAATCTTCATGGAACTGGTAGCAATCAACGATTTCGCATCGCCCAAGCCGGTCAGGGTGCTAGTACCCATATAGATACCGTCAGTGGCAGTGCTGTTGATGCCGTCTCCAGTGTTCTCACCGCCTCCAGCGCCAATAGTGAAGGTATCGGTGGAGCCAATGTGAACTGAACCGGATACATCGAAGATTACTCTCTTCCAGCCAATCGCGCCCTTGCTGTCGGCAGTGACGGTCCATCTGTAGAGCACCTTCTCGCCAGCGCTGAATACAGTGCTGGGTAAAGAGGCGGCCGCCACAGTGGGCTTGGACTGGTGCAAAATCTGATAATTGCCGCAAAGGTTATCGGTGCCAGAAGCATTGATTCTTCTGCCAGAGCTCACCCCCACGGTATTTATCTCGTAGTTGTCCTGTCCGTCGTCAGAAATACCGGCCAAGCAAAGTTTCGGAGTGTCACCGCTGGTCACACCAGACTGATCGGCTGACTTCGCTCCATTGAGATCAGCTTTGATCGTCAGAGTCTTGGTTGTACCAGCCGGAATTCTCCAATACGAACCTGAAGCCAGGTAAAACGTAGTGGATGAGTTGGACAACCCAGTATTAACCAGGGATTGGTCTACGCCGATTTGAGTCGCGCCATCCCACAAGCTGATATTGGCAAAGGATTTATCATCGTTGTTGTAGCCTATTCTATCTATCTCAATATTCTTCAAGTCGATGTCTTCTCTTGCAGCTGTAAAGTCAATCTTAAGGAAAGTAACATCGGTTCTGCCGACTCCGTAAGCACCAACTGAAACGATGCTGGTGTCGGGTTTGTCAGCTGAAGCCGAAATCGTTAAGGTGCCTGAATTCTGCAATCTAACATAATTGACGGCGGCATTGTTAGCTCTGCCCTCAATAACGTTAACGCCGCTCAAGCCAGATGTGAAGCTTAAAGCCACGTCCGGATTGGTGTTAGAATCCAAACCAACGATAGTAACATCAGAAGTGGTGGACTCGGTAAACGTGTCTTCGGTAGAAGTCACGATACCCAAGGCAATGTATTCGCCGTTATCCCCTGTTGAAGGAATGTCGGCTTTGACTGTAATTGTCTTTTGAGCACCCTTGGCGATGTCGATACCCGAAGAATTCAAGAAGTCGGAGGCGCTGAAAGTAACGGTGGTAGCAGTCGAGGAATCCCAAGATTTCTTGGTGGTTAATCTCGTTGCGCCATCGTAAAGGGCAATATTTGAAAGGTTGCCCTGATCAGCGTAGCTATATGATGCGCTATCCGAAGAACAAGCGGTTAATTTGACTCTAGTCACTCTGATGTTTTCAGAGGAACCAGCGGTCATCACCAAACCAACCATCGGGACATCAACTGCCCCAATAATGACGTTCTGGTCACCGGGAGTCGCTGCAGCTGAAATGGTCAAGGAACCTTGTCCCACGGCCATTGTGTTGCCCGTCACTGCCAAACCGGTTTCGGTAATGGAAGCAGACGAAGAAACACCGGTGCTGGTGATATCGCCAGTCGCCGTAATCTTGAAGTAACCGCCAGCCGCCAATAAAGCGGTGGTCGTCGGAATGTCAGCTATTACTTTCAGCGTTACGGTTTCTGAAGCAGGAACTGTTAAATTGAAGCTGAAAGCAGCCGAAGCAGTCGGAGAAGTTACGGTTGACCCGATTTGGGTGCCATCCGTCTTTAAAAGTTTGACGTTGGTGAAATCACCGGACGCCGTGTCTGCGTTCGCTGCGGTTTGCAGAGTCACAGTCAATGACGAAACAGTGATATCTTCTCCGGAATCAGCGGTCAAATCCACTCTCATCATTTCTTGAGCAGTAGAACCCTTGATATAGGTTTGAGCCGCTGGAGTCGCAGACGATAAGGCAAGCGCCAAAGCACCATTCGCCTTGACGGTGTGGGTGTTGGCATTGCCTGAAGTCAGAGAAGAGCTTGTTAGTGTTAAATCATACCTGGAATCCAAACCGTCAATCCAAACATCGGTGTAAGCCGCAATGTCCAAATCGACAGTGTGGTCGGTGGTCGCTCCAGTCGGAATATCGGCCTTCACCTGAATGGTCTTGTTGCTGGATTTGGCCACATCAAATAAGCCTGTTGAATCGTATCCAATGGTATTTGAGCCAAATGTCGCATAAGAACCGATCAAAGAAACCGGTCCGGCAATCTGGGTTGAACCATCCCAAAGCGTGATATTGCTGAGATCTGTTGCAGAACCATTGCCGTTGTTCAGCTTTAATTTCAGCTTAGTCACTCTGATCCCTTCCTTAGAACCAGCGGAGAACTTGAAAGCTGACATCAGCTTGTTGGAAGTTCCCTTAACATAGTTCTGAGAAGCAGGGTTCAAAGCGGCATCAACGTTAATGGTCACAGTGCCTTGGCCAATAGACATGGTTTGACCAGTCTGTTTGGAGAAAGCAGCCGTATCGCTGGCCGCAGCCTCAATCGCGCCTCCTGAATTAGTGCCGTAAGCGCCAACATCAGTGTATTGCGTTATTTCGAAGATAACGGTTCTTGTGGTCCAAATCCCCGAAGCAACATCGCAGTAAGCGTAAATAGTCTTTGAAGCGCCGGCCAAAATGCTTAATGGGGTGCTTGATAAATCAAAGACGGCTTGATTCTGAGAATCAAGAGCTGCTACGGTTGTGCCGATTTGGCTTCCAGCATATTTTAATTTGATGTTGGAAACATCTGCCGCAGAAGCTGAACCAATGTGGGTTACAGCAATCTTGCTAACTTCTACCGCTTCTGACGAAGAAGCTGTAAATGACCAGGCGGCGATCTCTTGTTCGGTTGCACCGGACAAAATGGTCGCATTCGCCGGAGATGTTTGCGCAGCTACGAATAACTCACCAACGGAAATACCCGCAACGGTTAAGCTATTGCCGTTGATTGGGAAGGTTCCCGTCAAGGTGGCAGTGGAAGTGATGTCGGAAGCCGACTCAATTCCTAATTTGATACTGTCCCCAACGGTAACTGTTCCCAAAGCAGCAACGCTTAATTTCACAGTCAGAGTCTTGGTCGCTCCCGCAGGAATCGTCCAATTAAGATTGCTGAAAGTGGCTTTGTGGGTGTTGGTGTTTAAAGCTTGAGATGAGCCGATTTGAGTTGTGCCATCGTATAATTTGATGGCCGAAACATCAGCATCAGCCGCAACTCCGCTTCTTTTGATCACGATCGTGGAGACCGTGTAATCTGCCGTGCCGCCAGTGAATTTAATCTTGGTGGCAACAGCGTCTGTAGCGGCAGCCGCCACTTGTTTGGCCTCTGGTGTGTCAGAAGACAAAGCAACGGTTGCTGTGGTGGAAACAGGAGTGGTCGGGGTGGTCGGGGTGGTCGGAGTAGTCGGAGTGGTGGTACCGCCAATCATCGTGTTTAATTTCGCGATTGATTTGGCGCCCACAAAACCGGTACCGGCCGTTAATCCCAACGGCGTCAAAACCTCGCTGGCATATTTTTCTTGGAACTTGATAACGGCCGCCTTGGTTAAAGCGCCAAAGTAAGTCGTCTCATTTCCCGAAGAACCAACGCCAGAAGCAGCTACCTGGGTTGCAGCGTCAGAGTTCAAAATGATTTGTAAACATTTGACATCCTCGCCGCTTGAAGTAAGCGTCAGGTTTCTGCTGAAAGAGGTAATTGAGCATCCCGAAACAGTCGTGCCTCCAGAGATTTGAGATAACTGAGTTTGCAATGTCGCGATTTGAGCTAAAAGGCTATCAATCATAGCCTGAAGTTCAGCCGCGGTCAAAGCATCAGCTACGCCAGGTCCCATCATCCAAACAGCGCAAGTGACAGTCGTAATAGTCGCTACAATCTTTTTAGTTAATTTATTCATTTTTATTATTGTTTTTTCGTTTAATTTTAATTTTGATTTTAAAGATTATTTGTGGCGTCGCGTCGACCTTCCCCTGCATCTTATGAATATCAATAATTATTTAATAAAGGGTTGAACCCAATATTCAAAAGTGGCTGGGATGACGACCCCTGAAATTTTAAAGTAATTATTTGTTAGACAATATCCAAATCTTCTCTAACGATGTCGCAAAATTGCCGGCGCTGAAATCGTCTCGCGCCTGGTTTAACAATTGCGCATCGCTTTCGGATAATGTCCTTCTTTCCAAATCAGCAATCAGGTAAGCGGCTGTCTGCTTCTCTATCTGCGAAATCGCATTGTCTAATTCTCCCGTATCGCCGATAATTGCGCCTAACACCGACTCAACTTTTTCTTTATTCTGGGTCAACTTCTGGGTTTCTGCTATCAGTTCCTTAATCACCAGCGGATCCGAGCTTGTTACATTAATATCGAATGCGGCTAAATCCTTGGTAGCCTGAAGGATATTTGACTGAAACTCTTTAATAGTCGGATCAAGATTCGCAACCTGATTGCTTTCAGCAATCCTGCTTAATTCTTCGAGTCTCTTATTGGCCAGCTTGAGCTGGGTCTTGGGCTTCTCAACGCCCGAAGAAAAAGTCACCTGGGCAGTCTCAGTCATCTTTTTAACAGAGAACAGAAAATCACCGGGAATCGTATTTTGGGTAAAACCGAAAAGCCCGATTAAAACCAAAACGCTGATAACCGGAGCTAAAGCCAGCTTGTAGCGGAAAACCGGGAAGAATGAAAGCAGACCCGCTCTTATCCCGGACTGTTCCGGCTCGCCTGCGAAGATCCTTTCTTTAGTAAAAGCAACCCAGTTATCACTGGGTTTGAGCTCGCGCAAACTTTTGAGTTGGCGAACGAGTTGGCTTTGCTTCATTGCACTTATTATGACGCGAAAACCGGCTTTTTGTTACAGTTCACTTCAGCTCTTCTTTCAGAGCGTGGAGCGCCCGGTGGATCAGAACTCTCACCGTGGGCTCGGACTTATCCAAAATCTTGGCGATTTCCGGCACTTTGAGCTCGTCCAAATAGTACCAAATGATAACCTCCCGATAGTCGTCGTTGATATTAACCAAAGCCGCTTTGACCCGTTCCATATCAGACTGGATAAACGACATTGCTTCCAGGTCCTGCTTCTGGTCAGATAAAGGAGGCGCGTACTCCACCGATACCAACTGGGCTTTGGTGGCCTCGCGATAGTGATCGGCTAGGAGATTCCGGGCGATTTGGTATAAAAAAGCCTGGACATTTTCAATTTTGTCACAATTCGGTTTGAAAGCTTGCCATCCTCGCATAAAGACCTCGGATGTCAAATCTTCGGCTAATTCCGTGGAATTAACCTTTAATAGGACAAAACGGTATATCTTTTTGACATACTTGTCGTAAATCTCACTGTATTTT
>Ga0265297_10000518_pt1 | contig 111847 bp, 79 predicted proteins | sample Munlanlwell13791_FD_192502 | JGI IMG/M metagenome (GOLD analysis project Ga0265297, IMG submission 192502) | Leachate microbial communities from a municipal landfill in Southern Ontario, Canada - Leachate well 137-91 | ecosystem: Engineered > Solid waste > Landfill > Unclassified | place...
TGCTCATATAGTTCGCGAATTTACAAAAAAAAAGCTAACCCGTTGTTGTATTACGACTTAGCTTTTAAATTGCTCTCCCTCTTGGACAATAACATTTTAAATTTAAAAAGTCTCTAAATATGTAATATACACTATTAATGTGCTATAATATAAATGAATATAAGCCTTTAATTTGAAATATTGATTAAAGTGTATTTAATCAGATTTAAATAAATTTACTACATGTTGTGCAAATGTTGTGCAAGTGTAATTTAAACTGTACATTTACGCAACGAATAATTAATCGTATTTATATGGCAACAGTAAAAGCATTCATTCGAATTTCTCACAAGAAAGTGGAAACAGCAAATATCCGATTTCGGTTAAGTGATGGAAGAAAAGTTCAATTATTTCATAAAAGTGATTTGATTATTAATCCAGATATTTGGGATGTGAAAAATGAATGTATTAAAGCCAAAGTAATATTTCTAGGTCGAGATATGTTTAACAAATCAATTACTGATTTGAAAAATATTATCTTGAAAGCATACAGTTCGGAGTCAGCTAGAACTGAATATACAAGTGATTGGCTTGAACAAGCAATTAGAAATATTCAAAATCCAAATCAGTATCTATCACAAGAAGAAAAACCAATGACTTTTTTTGAATTCGTTGAGAAGTTTATTCAAACAGCACCAACTCGTAAAGTAAACAAAACTGGTGCATTAATGAATAAACGTGCCATTGTTCAACACCAGATTACTTATGACTATTTAAAGACATTTGCCACTTACAATAATAAGGTTGAATTTATGTTTTCTGATATGAATAAATCATTTTACGATGGATTTGTGAAGTATCTACAAAGCTTCAATTTAGCAAGTAACACCATTGGACAAAAAATAAAACACCTCAAACTATGGTTAAATGAGGCATATAAATTGGAACTTCATACCGAAGTAAAATATAAGTATGCCTTTGAGGGAATTCAAGAGAAATCCGATAACGTAGCACTTGATGAGATTGAATTACAAAAACTATTTGATTTGGATTTTGGCAAGGGTACAACAAAAGATGCATACAAATATAAAGTATTAGTAATGGATAAAATAGCTAGTAGTTACAAATTCGAAACACTGGACATTGTTCGTGATGGCTTTTTGCTGGAGTGTTGGACTGGTTGTCGTTTTTCTGATTTAGGAAAAATAACAAGTAAAAATATCAAAAACGGTTTAATCTCGTTAAAACAACAGAAGACAGGTGTTGAAGTGATAATTCCATTGCATCCAATGAGTATTGCGATACTCGAAAAATACAACTATATTCCGCCAAAGCCAGTAAGTAACCAACGTTTTAATGATGTTATAAAAATTCTTTGCCATATTGCAGAAATAAACGAACAAGAAAAGAAGGAAATAACAAAAGGTGGAATTAGGCAAACGAACTTTTATGAGAAGTGGGAATTGATTAGCTCGCATACAGGTAGACGTTCTTTCGCTACAAATAACTATCGTATGGGGCTTGATACCTATACGATTATGAAAATAACTGGTCATAAGACAGAAAGTTCCTTTTTGAAATATATTAAAGTAAAACCCGAGGAACATGCTCAAAGAATGTTAGATCATTGGAATAAGTTATACAATACTACCATAACCCACAAACAATGAAAAAAAGAAAACGTAAAAATTTAATTAGATATAGTAAGGTATCAAAACTGCATAAAATAGAACTTACTGACACTTCAAGTAGGAAAGAAATAGATAAATATACTAGAAATGCAGGCATTGCTAAGTTCTATGCTGACATAACTAAATTTGAAGTAGATAAGCTGATTCTGGTTTTAGAAAGTTTGAATACTTCCGACCTATTAATGATAGTCGATAGCATTTGTACGCTAATTAAAGAGAATTATACAAGAGCTAATTTTGTAACCAACAAAATAGAATCACTGATAAAGGATCTTAAAATAAAAGAATTGGACACTATCCTTATATTACAAGGTGTACGAGAATGGTTTACTACATCCGAATTAGAAGAAGCAGATTTTGACGTTCAACAGATATTTGATTTTGTATACAAACGTCAAGTTCATTATTTATCCACTTACTATTTGTTTGGTTATCGTAGAGCCGATTTACAGCCATTTAATGACTATCTAAATAGTACATGGATGGGTGATTTCATGAGAAATAATTATGAAACAGGAATAAGAGACAACCACAACTTGAATTCAGATGATAAGAAGTCGCAAAACCAATTTTATATAAATGAAAATGATAAAAGGGACAGGATATTTCCAATTATAGATGTTGAAAAATATGATGTCAATTTGATTTATAAAATATGCAATAGAAGGATATTCAAATGCGATAGAAATACCTTTGATTCGTTTTTGGTTAGTGGAGTCGGAAGTATAATAAAAATTAAATGGCTCGATACAAAATGGGGCTGTAAAGCTCAATTACGAGCATTTGTAAATGAAATTAGTAGTCAATTAGTCAAGCCTAAACCAATCAATCTAATGTTCAATTGCGAAATCGATAGCGATACTACTGTTGGAAAGTTGAATAACGAGATTTTGGTTCTTTTAAAGTCCTGTAGGATATAAATAGTTTAGCGGTTATTTGCCACCCTAAATAAAATACTGTTATCTTATCCTTATCAGTTTTTTTGTTTGTATTTGCCACCTATTTCCACCCCAATGAAAGCCATTTAACCTATTGAAATAGATTTAAATAAGTGCCATATCTTGAAATGTATTGTGTTTCTTTGCAAAGTCAAATATCCAAATAAACTAGCTAGTGTTATGTTAGGCATCAATTGCCGGTTGCTTTAGCTGCCGAATGAAAATTATTAAAACATGATCGACTTTAGCCAAACAGACAAATACATTTGGCTAAAGCCGATTACTAAGGTACAATTTCATCCGCCCCATAAATGGGACGACTATTGATAAAGTCCGCCATAATTTGCCTAACATAACACTAGTATTTGAGGAAAGACAAAGTACAACTACTTTAGCAAATGAATTTAGCACTATTATTAAACAATCCTGAACTTGCAGCAAGTGTCCGGATTGAGACCACTGTACAAGACTTGTTGGTATTTGCCGACGTACTCATTAATAAAAGCAAGAAAGATGCCACAGATGCGGCATTAATAGCCAAAACAGAACGTTACTTGACTCAAAAGGATGTTTGTGAGATGTTGGGGGTATGTTTGGCTACTTTATGGCATTGGAAAAAGAAATGCTATTTAGTCCCTAAAAAAGTAGGAGGAAAAGTACGCTATAAACTATCTGATGTTACTCGAATACTAAAAGATAAATAATTGCCTTTAAATACTGTTATTCTTTTTGAAATTTAAAAAGGAATCAATTGATTTTAATAAATTGAATTTGTTTCAGACAATACCCAAGTTGACCCATTTTTATCCTCTCGAATACTATTCCTTAAAAGCCTCACTCTGAAGTTCTTTACAGTTTTTTTAGCAATGAACTCACACAACTTGTGAAATTTACATTTCTGATTTATTGACCTTTGTCGAAAAAAAATGATATGGAAGTCATCACCATTGAATCAAATGCATTCAAAGAATTAGAGGCAAAAATAAATTTGATTGCCAAACTCTTGATTGAACAACAGCTTTATACTAACGAATATTGCAATGACAGAGACGTCAATAACTATGATGTATGTTCATTATTAAAAATAAACGAAAGCACTTTACGACGCCTGCGCTCAAAAGGATTATAGCATAAATAATTGTCAATTTAGTTATAAAACTTGACAAAGAAGTGTAAACTTACAATAGTTGAGGCAAATGATTTTAATCTATTAATCTACAATTAATCAATGTGTTGAAATTGTATAAAATATAATTATTACGAATTAGTCACAAATTATTGATGTTCTTTTTTGTTGCCATTGGCTTCGTAGTGTCATGCAATTATTTCTGGTACAGAATTAGAATTAATATTTGAAACTACAAGTTTTGTTGAAAACTTTTTCTGCGATTCAACGGGGAAACTATATCTAATTTTTTTTGATGGAAACAACATCTATAAAATAACATTTCATAGTTCATTAAATTTCACTAATTTTGTTGACTATAATATGTAATAAATAGTTAGAGTTAAAATTCACAATTTTATTTTTATAAGTGAATTAAAAAATATTTTTTTTGCATATAGTTTGAAATGTAGATTGTTAACGTGTATAATAAATTATTTTGATTGTAATTTATAATTATTAGAGGTATGATTAAAAAAGAGGTTAAGGATATTCGTGATTTAGCTGAAGTGTTGGAACTTTCTACAACTACCATCTCAAGGGTACTCAATGGTAAATCAGTGAAATATCGAATCAGCGAAGCAACTAAACTACGTGTTTTTAAGGCAGCAAGTGAATATAATTATGTTCCCAATAAATTAGCAAGGGGTTTAAAACTAGATAAAACCGAAACTATTGGTTTGATAATTCCAGACATTGCAGATCCATTTTTTGCTGATATTGCGCGAAGCATTGAACTGGGAGCCAGAAGTAAAGGATATTCATTATTCCTTTGTGATAGTGGAGGTGACCTCGTTCTTGAAATGGAAATGATAAATCTTATGCTCAGCCATAAAGTTGATGGAATGATAATTGCACCTGTCGGAACTGATTATGATCATTTACTCCAAGCCCATAAATCAGGAATACCAATTGTTTTAGTAGATAGGTACTTTCCTGAAATTGAACTACCTTATATCACTTCTGATAATTTTCAGGGGAGCTATGATGCTGTAAATTATTTAATTTCAATTGGACATAAGAGAATAGCCTGTATCCAGGGTATTCAAAATAGTCAGACTTCAATTGATCGTGTTCTTGGATATAGAGCTGCTTTTGAAAAAAATACAATTTCATTAGATGAAAATTTAATAGTTGGAGACAATTTCAATATAGAAAATGGATACAAGCAGACAAAAATTCTATTTAGTATGGATAATCCTCCCACTGCCATTCTAGCACTAAGTAGTAAAATTTCTCTAGGAGTAATTAATGCTCTCAGTGAATTAAAACTTTTGATACCAGATGATATTTCCATGATTGCTTTTGATGAACAGCCTTATTGCGCATATTTAGGATCACCCATGACAACTATTGATATGAGAAAGAGTGAAATTGGTCAGCTTTCAGTTGAAGTTTTAATAAAATACATTGAAAATAAGACATATTACAAGAAGGTCGTTAATATTAAATTGAAAACCAGTTTAATAATACGTGAATCAGTAAAAAATATTAATTGATCTCTACTAAAATTTTGCATTCATTACCTTTATCGGAGTATTAATAACTTTTTTGTTAATTTAGCATGCATTGTATTTATACCTTCTCTTCCATTAGCACTCTTATTCAATTATTTGTAGATTTTTTTTTTCATCTTTAAATAATAAAGATATTTATCCAAATGCATATTCACTGCATAAATTCTACACTGCAAATTTCCTTTAATCATTAAAAAAGCATAATTAATGTGACACATTTGTTTGAATTAAATATTTGTTTTACATTTGCGCAAACGTTTATCCTAATGTTATGATGAATAAGAAACAACAATTTGATAGGTTATTAACTGGAGAAAAAAATCAGAAAGTATTTTTCAAACCTATTCTCATGCATTTTGCAGCACGTTTTAACGGAACTACTTATGGTAAATTTGCTTCTGATTATAAAGCATTAGTAGAATCGAATGTGAAATGTTTTGATTATTTTGATTTGGATGCGGTAAGTCTCATCAGCGATCCTTATCGAGAGACATCAGCATTTGGTGCTAAAATAGAATATATCCCGGAAGGTGTCCCGAGATGTTTAAATAAAATTGTAGCCAATATTGATGACGTTAAAAATTTAAAAATACCAAATATTCTAAAGTGCGAACGTACTTTGGATAGAATTAATGGGGCGACATACTATCAAAAATTATTGAAAGGCAATGTTCCGGTTGGTGGTTGGATAGAAGGTCCCTTGGCTGAAGCATGTGATTTAGTGGGCGTCAGCGAAATGTTGTTGAATCTAATGTTAGATCCGGATTTGTCAAATCTTTTGATGGATAAATGCATGGTTGTGGCAAAGGAGTTTGCAAAAGCTCAAATTGATGCTGGATGCGATTTTATAGGAATTGGTGATGCAATATGTTCTCAAATAGATGTGGATACGTACAATTTATTTGTAAGAGAAAGACACAAAGAACTTGCTGAATATATCCAATCTTTAGGATCAAAAGTGAAATTTCATATTTGTGGTAATATAGAACATTTATTATCACCATTGAGTACACTTAATATCGATATTATTGATATTGATTGGCAGAACGATTTGAAAAAAGTAAGAAAAATTTTAGGTGACGATATTGTCATAAAAGGAAATATAGATCCGGTTACCATTTTAGATCGTACAACTGAAGAAATCGAAGATATTGTAACGGATCTTTGTTTACAAACACAAAATGAAAAATTTATTCTCTCCGGAGGATGTGAGATTTGTTTGGATACACCGGTTTCAAATTTAATGAAGATGTCGGAAGTTTCCAAAATGTTTATTTAAAAATCAGATTATAAAAATATATTTGAATTTAACCAATAGTTTAATAGTAGAAAACATGACAAAAAGAGAAATTGTAAAAATCGTATTGGATGGGAAAAAACCTCCTTACGTGCCATGGTCGTTTAAATTTACAAAAGAACCTTATGAAATGCTTCAAAAGTATTATGGAGTTGAAGATTTGGATCCAGTGTTGGACAATCATATTCTTCAATTAGGAAGTGATATTGGTTTCTTTGATAATATTGGATCAAATTTATACCGCGATGTGTTTGGTGCAGTTTGGGACAGAAGTATAGATAAAGACATTGGAAATGTAACTGAAGATCATGTATTGCCAGAGCCAACTTTAGAAGGATATACTTTCCCAAATCCTCACGATCCACGTTTTTTTGCTGATATTGAATCATCTATAGAAGCGAAACCTGATATGTTTCGGGTTTTCCAAATCGGTTTTTCGCTTTATGAGCGTGCTTGGTCGATGCGTGGAATCGAAAATTTATTGATGGATTTTTACATGAATCCAGAATTTGTAGACAAATTACTTGACGAAATAACTGATTACAATATTGCCCAAATTGAGAAGGCAATGGAATACGATATTGATGCAATCTATTTTGGCGATGATTGGGGACAACAACATGGATTGATTTTTGGATACGATTTGTGGAAAAGATTCATTCTTCCACGCTTAGAACGTATGTATAAAAAAGTGAAGGATAGTGGTAAATACGTTATGATTCACAGTTGTGGTGATGTGGATGAATTGTTTGATGATTTGGTAGAAATTGGATTAGATTGCTTTAACCCATTTCAGCCAGAAGTTATGGACATTTACAGTATTTTACCTCAATATAGAGGCCGACTTGCTTTTCATGGAGGGTTGTCGATGCAAAAGACATTGCCTTTTGGAACAAGAGAAGATGTAATTAATGTTTCTGAGACGCTATTAGAATTAGGTAAAGATGGAGGATATATTTTTTCTCCATCACACTCGGTTGAAAGTGACACTTCGCTCGAAAATATTTTGGCATTTATAGATACAGCCAAAATGAAAAGAGATGAATTGTTGAATATCAACAATTAAAGCAGACCACAATTTCCTTATTATACTTTTTCACACAAGGAACTGTATTTTCTTTTGAAAAAATATAACGAGTAAAAAGTGATATTTTCGTCAACCTTAAAAAGATCATTTATTATGCAGTCACAAAAACAGGTAAATTACCTTGTTCCATTTATTACTTTAGTGATTTTGTTTTTCTTTGTAGGATTTCTTACCACAGCCAACGGTCAGTTTCAAGGACCACTTAAAGCCGCTTTTCTTAAAAGTGCCGGAGATTTAAAAAATACATTCGCAACTTTAATCTCTTTTTCTTGGTTTTTAGCATATCCACTAACTGGAGGAGTTGCGTCATCATGGATAACAAAATATGGTTATAAAAGAACTTTAATCCAAGGATTGTTGATTCTTGTTATCGGGTTAGGTGTTTTTTGGGTATCGTCGTGGTACACGATAACATTTCCCGAGTCAAACGTATACATCGGGTCTGCAACAATCCCTATTGGTTATTTCATTTTTTTATTGGGCTCTTTTGTTGCCGGATCTGCAGCCACGATTCTTCAGGTTGTTATAAATCCATATTTGACAGCTTGTAATATAAAAGGGACTCAAGCGGTGCAACGATTAAATATAGGAGCTTCTTCCAATTCAATAGGGACAACAGTTGCACCATTTTTCGTTACCGGAATTGTTTTTGGAGGACTGGCAATGGAAGACGTGTATATAAGTCAGCTACAATTTCCATTTATTTGCATGATGTTAGTAATCGGATTAGTTACTTTTATTATGTCGAAATTAGCTTTGCCTGATATTGCCGGGACAAGAGCTATAGTAGGGGAAAAATTGGAAAAAAGCATCTGGTCTTTCAGACATTTGACTCTTGGAGTAGTTGCTGTTTTTTTCTATGTAGGTGTTGAAGTGTGTATAGGTGCAAACATTAATTTGTATACAATCGAATTAGAAAATGCAGGAAGGCAATTCTCATTTTTCGGCATGAATTCATTAAATCTTTTTGGCATCAATTTTTCTATTCCTGCATTAATGGCAACGCTTTATTGGGGCGGAATGTTGATCGGACGTCTGATCTCAAGTTCTTTAAATAAAATTTCCCCTAATGTTCAGCTTGTTTTTACCGCATTAATTGCAACAATATTGGTTTTGGTCGCAATTGCAATTAACGAACCATGGTTATTGGTTGGGGTTGGGCTATTCCATTCGGTAATGTGGGGCGCAATTTTTACATTATCTGTAAATAAACTTGGAAAATATACATCAGTAGCATCCGGTGTGTTTATGATTGGAGTTATAGGAGGCGCATTATTACCTCTTTTTCAGGGAATCTTCGCCGATATGTTGAGTGGCATCTGGCGATGGACATGGTTCATTGTAGTTGTAGGTGAACTGTATATTTTATATTATGGTCTGTCAGGTTCAAAAGTGATACAATCTGCAGAATAATAAATCTAAATCCAAAACTGACATTCAAATAAATTAATTTTCACGACTGCTTTTCAATAATCTGTTAAGTAGTTGTGGAATTTAACTCAACATTATCGTAAATCACTTATGGTTAAATTCTAATATTAATAATCTACTGAAATTAGTTATATGCTTAATTTATAAAACTACATTATCGATAATTTTAACTTTTCCAGAAAAAAACAACACTTGGTTGATAACACCTAACAAATCAAACAGCATAATCATCAATGAATTTTCTTAAGATTATAATGCGTCTATTTGTTAAAAATAACTGTTGAATGCTTGTTTAAGGAAATAATAACCTATAATTATAAACAAATATGTATTTAAATGAAAAAAATAATCCTCTCTTTTTTAATCCTATCGCAATTATCGGTTTTATCACAAAGCAAAATCGGAAGGGATGTTATTAATTTTAATGACAATTGGTTGTTTGCAAGAGGCAACTCTATCAATATACAGCAAAATAATATAGTCGATAAAAACTGGAGACATTTGTCCTTACCACATGACTGGGCCATCGAAGATTCAGTCTCAAAAAACAACCCAACATCTACACAACAAGGTTTTTTTGCAGCTGGGATTGGGCATTATCGTAAGCATTTCAAAAAAGAAAAAAGTTTCAAAGACAAGGAAATTTATATTTTGTTCGATGGAGTATATATGAATGCCGATGTATATCTTAATGGCAAACACCTCGGCTTTCATTCTTACGGTTATGCCCCCTTTTTTTTCAATATAACTGATCTTTTGCAAAATGAAAATACAATATCTGTCCGTGTTGACAATTCAAAAGTCCCGAATGAGAGGTGGTATACAGGTTGCGGAATATACAGAAATGTTTGGTTGTTAGCTGTAAATAAAGTACACATTCCTATTTGGGGAACATATATAACTACTTCTAAGATTTCCAATTCGTTGGAAATGGTTAATGTATCTACTAATATTCGAAACAACTCAGGTAAAGCAATAAAAGGAGAATTGTTAACTGAAATTAGAGATGCTAATGATTTGATAGTTGCAAAATCGGAATTGCCCATATCGTTAAATGTTGATTCGACAATTCAGACTATAGAACACATTAAGTTGGCTAATCCCAATCGGTGGTCACCTGAAAACCCCAATTTATATAAGTTAATATCACATATAATTATTAACAGAAAAGAAAGCGATAGGTACGAAAGCACTTTTGGTATCCGTGAAGTTGCATTTACGCCTGATTCAGGATTTGTTCTTAACGGAAAAAAAACTGTTTTAAAAGGGGTTTGTTTACATCATGATTTAGGCAGCTTGGGATCTGCTGTAAATAAGCGTGCAATGGAACGTAGATTTGAGAAATTGAAAGAAATAGGCATAAACGCTATCCGTTTGAGCCATAATCCCCATGACCCAGCCATGCTCGATTTGTGCGACAAAATGGGTTTTTTAGTGTTTGATGAAATGTATGATAAATGGGACGAAAAATGGCCAGAATGGGGCTATAATGGTGGGGCTACTCCATTTTTAGATAATTGGAAAGATGATCTGACAAATTTCGTAATGCGTGACAGGAATCACCCTTCAGTATTTATATGGAGCGTGGGAAATGAAGTTATGGAACAAGTGCATGGTAACCTGACCAAAGGCGATAGCATTGCAAAGGTGCTGGTTGGTTTTGTTCATAAAATAGAGCCAAGCCGAAAAGTAACAATAGGCTTACATGGCGATTTAGGTTATTTAGGTTCAGATCATCTTGAAGTTCCATTTGTAAATTCGGTAGATATTGTAAGTTACAATTACCGTACAAAAGATTTTAAAACATTTCATGGAAAATATCCCAAAAAAATATTTTTAGCGAGCGAAACTAAAGGTGTTCGTGAATTGGAAATGAAAGACTATAATCAATTTAATTTTCTTACCAACTCCTGGTTCGACTTACCAACTTTTGCTTGTGGACAATTTATTTGGACTGGTATAGATTACTTTGGAGAATCGACAGGCTGGCCTTACCGCGGTAACCTTTGCGGGATTATTAATTCTTGTGGCTTTCGCAAACCCCATTCGTATTTTACCGAAAGCATGTACTCCGAGAAACCTATGGTTGCACTGGCAGTTCAGGATGATTCGATTGCGCAACATTTAAACACCTTTAATAATTGGCAGTTACCGTGGATGCCGGGTCCAATTTCTTGTCACTGGAACTGGGAGAATAAAAAAGATAAACAAATTACGGTGTATGCCTTTTCAAACTGCCAGAAAGTAAAGTTGTTGTTAAATGGTAAAGAAATGTGCGAACAAATTCCAGCCAGCTTTAAAGATAAAGTTGTCCGTTTCGAGATTTTTTGGGAATCGGGAATTATTGAAGCCATTGGAATAAATAACAATAAGGAGGTTTGTCGTTTTAAACTCCGTACAGCTAACAAGCCTGCTAAGATTGAGTTAAATGCCGACCGGTCTACAATAAGTGCTGATGCCGTAGATATTTCGAATATCGAGGTACGAGTAATTGATGAAAATGGTACCATTTGCCCGTTTGCAACCAATCTACTTAAATTTGAAGTAACTGGACATGGTAGTATCATAGGTATTGATAATGGTGAAATGTCACAACATTTCAATTTCAAAGGTGATGAGATACAAACTGCCAATGGGAAATGCCTTTTGATAGTGCAATCAAAGAAACAGCAAGGAAAGATGAAAGTTATTGCACATTCTAATGGATTACCAAATTCAGAAATAGAGATAGATATTAAATAAAACCCGAAAAACCAGTCCTCAACATCCGCTCAATGAACTGTGATTGTTTCATAAATTGGCAAGTGTTGTGGCACACAGGTAACTCATGCGAAGCTGATTGAAATGCACTTTAGTTCAATGTAGTGATTGAAATGTTTTTTTAGGACTAAATCAGATTAGAAGTACGGTTTACCATATAGGTTTAAAAATAAAATTAGGAAATATTAATATTATTAAATAAAAGATGAAATGAAAAAATTAAGAATTGTATTGAGTTTATTATTGATAACAAGTTTAGCTTGTTTTTCGCAAGAACGTATCATCTTCGACTCTGATATGTCAAGTGATCATGACGATGCGGCTGATCTTGCCGTATTAAACGCATTGGCTGATTTGGGTGAATGTGAGATACTTGCCTGCATGGCCTCTTCACAAAACGGAGGAACGGCGCTTGCTTTTAATGCGATTAATACCTACTATGGCAGACCTGATGTCCCTTGTGGTAGACGGCCTGATTGTGGTGGACTAGGGATGTACCCGGCGACAATCCAATCCGAATGGCCTCATCCTCTTTATAAAACTTATTTGGATCCTCCTCTATGTGTGAATTTGTATCGTCAGGTCTTGGCAGCTCAGCCCGACCATAGCGTTTCTATCGTCACAACCGGTTATCTGAACAATTTGATGGTTCTAATGCAATCAGGACCGGATGAGTATAGTTCTCTCAACGGTATGGATCTGATCAGGCAAAAAGTGAAACTTCTTTCTTGTGCAGGTGGATGTTACCCAAGCGGAGATGAATTTAACTTTAGGGTTGAACCTACTGCCGCAAATTATGTCATCAATAATTGGCCTACCGCCGCTTTTTTCGATGGATATGATGTCGGACAGGATATCTATTCTGCATGGGATTTAGAGAAGACCGGAATGTTTAATCCAATACGACGTGCTTTTGAACTTACATTTTTTGGTGCCTATCCTACTTGGGGACAACTCATGATTTATTATGCAGTTCGTAATGCTGAGAGTCAGAGTTTGTGGAAATATAATACTATAGGCCACAACAATTGCGACGCTTCTGGTCACAACTGGTGGAGTACCGAAACTGACCCATCGGGTGCACAAGAACAAGGGTACATGATTGAAATACAGAGATATCCGATTCAGGAAGCAATTAATACACTTGTGATGAACTCAGGTGCCCCAAAAAGCAGAGGGACGGTAAGTCCGCCCAACAAGCCAAGCAACCTGAGAGGAACTGTCGTTGGTGACAACAGAATTGATTTGCAGTGGACAGACAACTCCTGGAACGAAACCGGATTTACGATTGAACGTAAAATAGACAATGTATTCACACCGATCGTTACAGTGGAAGCAGGTGTGACCAGCTACTCGGATACAGACCTTTCAACAACACACAATGTCAACTACAGGTTGAAAGCCAATAACGCCATTGGTAGCTCTGACTATGCTTCCGTTTCTGTTTATAGTGGAGGATGGACGGAGTACAATTTGTCCAATGCCAGTGATCATACACCTATTTATAATTATTATCAAAACAACTTGAATTGGGCAAGGGGATCTAATGTGGTTGCTCATAGGGTTCTGAATAACGATTCACAACATGGTCAGGATTTGACAGTAAACGTTTTAGTTGGCGGTCAAGGTGGTTATGGAAGATATTACATTTATTTTTTCTATCAGGACGCGAACAATTGGTATAGAGTGAACACTGGTTCAATAGGTCAGGGACAATGGAATTACACGAGCAAATTTGAAAAATGTATTAATGGCACCATTACTCAGATAGGAACAATGGGTGAAGGCGTTAATATTAGCAATGGTTCTTTCATGGAGACATGGCAGCTTGTGGTATCCCATACCGGAACGATTCAATTTTTCACGAATGATAATAAGACAGGTATAGCTTATTATTCCACGATGCATCAGGTTCTGAATGTATCAGACAACCTGAGTTTTAACAGCGGAAAGATCTGTCTGGGTAGCGATGGTGGGCAACCGGTTTGGGATAATTTTAGTTTTGACACCACCCCTCCAGTTTATATACCTGTAACAGGAGTAACTGTAACGCCGACTTCAGCATCTATAAATGCCAACGAAACCAGACAACTGACGGCAACCGTAGTTCCTTACAATGTTTCCAATCTTGCGGTAAACTGGAATTCAAGCGATACATCAGTAGCTACCGTAAATCAAAACGGTTTAGTAACAGGGGTGGGAGTTGGTTCTGCTACCATTACCGTGACCACTCAGGATGGAGAAAAAACAGCTACATGTGAGGTTACCGTGACACAAGGTTTGTGCCCGAAACTAACAGGTACGGTAATTGGCACTACTGATGATGGACCAAATACCAAAAATCAAGCCTTTGATGGAAACAATTCCACTTATTCGGAAAATTTAACTGCGGGTGCATGGTTAGGCCTTGATTTGGGAACCGGACATCAAATTACTTTAATAAGATATATTCCACGGAATGATTGGACAGGGCGTATGATAGGAGGTAAATTTCAGGGATCAAACGTTGCCGATTTTAGTAGTGGAGTAGTTGATCTTTGTACTGTGACAACTAATCCTACATTAGTATGGAATCAGGTAACAATCACAAATACAGGATCTTTCAGGTATATTCGATATCTAACACCTGGTTCTGGATATCTTAATGTTGCTGAAATTGAATTTTTTAGTTGTACTACAAGTGGTACCGATGAAATTGTAGGTCAAGCCATAGCCGATTTTTATCCAAATCCTGCAACCGATATAATTTATTTTTCTGAATATGTTTCTGAAATCAGGATATTCTCTCTACAAGGAAAAAAAATACTATCAGCTCGTAACCAGAACTCATTAGATGTTAATTCGCTTGCGAAAGGATTGTACATTATGCGTGTTGTTAATCTGGATGGAAATCAAAAATCGGCTAAACTGGAAATTCGTTAGCACACCAGATGCTCATTTAGATTGATATCAACTAAAAAGTATTTAAATATAGTCACTCAGCTGTTTATTAGAAAATTAGTTTATGTCAGGATAGGTTGACAATGGTGATTTTAATTTTCTAATAAATAGAACAAAAAATATAATTTAAATTATGAAGAAAAAAGTTTTCATTTTTATTTTACCGTTTTTATTAGCGGCAAGTTTACATTGTTTTGCTGTAAAGATAATGCCTTTAGGTAATTCAATCACCAATGGACACATTGTACCCGGCGGCTATAGAGCACAATTCTGGAGAAATCTGGAAGCTGCAGGATTAAATTGCGGCGTAGATATCGTTGGAACACAACACGATAATTTTACTGTAGATATTGGAGATATTGACCATGAGGGTCATGGGGGGGCCTTGATAGATCAGATTGCAAGTAGTATTAATTCGTGGATGGATACCACACATCCGGATATCATCATGCTTGAGATTGGTACAAATGATATAGCTTTTAACGTTGATGTCGCCAATGCTCCAACCAGATTAGGATCATTAATTGATAAGATTTGTGCGAAACTACCAACCAACGGTAAACTCTATGTTGCCACGATTATTCCATTCGGCGATGTTGCTGCTAATCAAAGGGCATCGAATTATAATGCAGCTTTGCCTGCTATTATACAGACCAGACAGAATGAGGGAAAACCTGTTTCTCTTGTTGATTTGAATCATTCAATTTTGTTAACTGACCTCAGCGCGGATAATGTGCATCCAAGTCAGGCTGGTTACAATAAGATGGGTGATTTTTGGTTTAATGTGATTAAGAATGATATCACGTCTCCATGTGGGGATATTGTTTCGGTGACAAGAGTAGCGGTTCTCCCGACGATCGCAACTATTAATCCCGGTAGTACGCAACAGCTTTCAGCAATTGTATCGCCTTCAAATGCTACAAATAAAAATGTAAGTTGGGTTTCAAATAATACAAGTATAGCTACAGTTGATGCAAATGGTTTAGTAACAGGTGTTGCTGCCGGAACTGCAACGATTACTGTAAGAACCATTGACGGTGATTTTACGGCTACAAGTGCTGTTACGATAAGAGTACCTGTAACAGGAGTAAGTGTGAATCCAAGCGCTTTATCAATAAACGCAGGCACAACAAAGCAGCTAACAATTACTTTATCTCCTTTCAATGCTACAAATAGAATGCTATCTTGGGGTTCGAATAAAACTTCAGTAGCAACCGTAAATGGAAGTGGTGCTGTAACCGGAGTTGCAGCGGGAAGTGCCATAATTACCGTAAGAACAAAAGATGGAAATTTTACAGCTACAAGTAATATCACAGTAATTGACTCACCAATAGTAAATCCTCCTTCTCAAACGGTAATTATAGAAGCCGGGTTTCTCAGTGCCACTGATGGCTCTGTGACGATTTTAAACGGTACGACGCCTGATGTGACAAATTTGCCGGGTTCTTTGTGGGTTGAATCTGCCGGTTGGAACGCCTATGGTCATCCGCAAATAGGACAAAGTTGGAATGGACAAACGAAAAATGTAGCCAGCATGGAGGGAGGCAGTAAGGTGTTAGGAATTTCCATCAAAAGTGATGGGACTTATATAAAGCCCATACAGTTACATCTTTCTGCAGATATTAAAATGCAAGGTGATGTTTACAAAGCAAAAATTGAGACTGCCAAAGCTATTTTGGGCTTTTATCCTGAACTTCCAGCTTTAAATAGTGGAACTCCATTGGCTAAATTTACCGGTTTGGAACTAAAGGGTGATGGATCTTTGACCCTTATTGAGAATGGAACTACTGTAAATTCTATTGTCGCAGTCTCACTGTCAGGAGATTCAATTGTTGCAAATCAATTATACACACTGGCATATGATGTTAATACCTCAACCGGTGGTATCTCAAATGTGAGTCTGCAAGGTAGTGCCAGCGCTTATAATTTTACTTCTACTGCATTTACTGATTTAGCTACAGCCTATGTCGGCTTTGGTGCCGGAGGTGATAATAATATTGTTGCAATGGACAATTTTATTGTTTCAGATGCGTCTACACCAACCCAGACGAAGAATATCATTGACGATTGTTTTATTGTTTATCCAAATCCGGCAATTAATAGAATTTATTTTTCAAAAAATGTTTCTGAAGCAGCTTTGTTCTCATTGCAGGGTAAAAAAATATTATCGGCTTATAATGAGCATTCACTTGATGTGAGTGCACTTTCGAAAGGATTGTACATTGTGCGTACAATTGAAATAGACGGAAATAAAAAATCCACAAAGTTGGAAATTCGTTAAATAATATTTTCAAGTTACTCTGCGGATCAACTAACTACCTTGTTTCTGATTTATAAAGTTTATAATATTCTATTGCGAATTAAATCAATACTAATTAAATCAATACTAATCATGAAAAGAACATTTTTATTATCGGTACTTTTGGGACTTATGATGAGTGAAGTCCATTCGTTAAACCTCATCAGTGTGACCTCACCTTCGTATTGTTCGAACATACAAGGTAACACTACAATAAATATCTCGGCACCAGGTTTTCCTAGTGTAACAGTGTATTGTTGGATGCAGGGTAGTGGTTTCGGGTCAAATTCTACAATCGGTACTGTGGCGCTGGATGGTCAGGGTAACGGTTCCATTGTTTTTCCGGCCGACCAGTATCCTCATGGCCCCATCACACTCCGGATTTCCGGTAGTGGCACCAACACTGACAATTGTTACTTGCAACTATACAATCTGGGTGGTGTGCCGTGGAACGAGGGTTTGCCCGCAACTCCACCTGCTGCGGTAGGTATGAATATGGTATTCTCAGACGACTTTTCTAACCCTAACCTATCAATTGGAGGAGATGGCTCTGGTGCAACTTACTATGATCATAAACCTCCTTATGGTAATGAGGACTTCAGTTCAATCCCTTTTACCAATTATAATTCGCCCAATAATCCATTTAGTCAGGCAGGTTCTTATTTGCGTATCAGGGCTAACGCTAACACGAACAGCGCGGGTTTGATTTCTTCGATGTTTAGTGATAAAAGTGGTTTCAAAATTATGGCTCCGTGTTATTTTGAATGTCGTTTCATAGGCCCAAATGCACCGGGAACATGGCCGGCATTCTGGATTATAAGCGCAAAGGATGATATCAATAACTATTATGAAATAAATGACGAACTTGATATCATTGAGGCTTACGGTGGGGAGGGAGCTGGTTCTCCCAATTCCGGGCCTAACTATGGTATTGCCTCACATGCATGGGGACAACCTGGTACCCCCACACAAATATGTGACCAATTTTATGCAACATATTTCCCTGCCAACATGTATAGTCACGGAATTCCTTCCACCTGGTATGAATCGCCACATGTTTATGGTTGTAAAGTTGGTTTAGACTTTACAATCTATTACTGCGACAATATAGAAGTAGGCAGACACGAAACGTTGCCGGTATCCAAGGTGAAACCTTTCTATTTCATGATTAATCTGGCAACAGGAGGCGGTTGGCCGGTGGATTTGTCACGTTATAACGGCCTTGCAGATATGTATGTAGATTATGTTCGTGTTTATAGTGGTACGTCATCTATACCCGTAACTGAAGTAACATTAAGTCCGACTTCAGCTTCACTAACTGTTGGTGAAACTCAACAATTAACAGCAACAGTTGCTCCCTCTAATGCAACAAATCAGGTAGTAAGCTGGAGTTCGAGTAATACAAGTGTTGCCACAGTTAGTACATCCGGTTTGGTAACTGCAGTAGCTGCCGGTTCAGCAATTATTACCATCACAACTCAGGACGGATCAAAAATAGCAACCAGCACCTTTACCGTGACATCGGGTGGAAGCGGAAGTACTAAATTAATCGGCACAGTGATAGGTACCCCATTTGATGGTTACAGTCCAATCGCAAATGCTTATGATGGAAATACAACCACTTATTCAGAAAACGTAACTATGGGTGCTTGGGCAGGTCTTGACCTTGGCAGTACAAAGCAAATCACTTCCATAAAGTTTTACCCTCGCACTAGTTGGACAGGTCGCATGACAAACGGTAAATTCCAGGGCTCAAACGTTTCAGATTTCAGTAGTGGGGTCGTTGATCTTTATATCATTGCAAACCAGCCATCTGAAGGATGGAATCAGGTAACAATAACAAATACAAATTCTTTCAGATATGTACGCTATCTTACACCAGCTAATGGTTATCTTAATGTTGCAGAAATTGAGTTTTACAGTGGCAGTACAGGAAACGTTGCTGTTACAGGTGTAACTGTAAACCCAACTTCAACCTCAATAACAGTTGGTAATACCCAACAACTAACAGCTACAATAGTTCCGTCCAATGCAACTAATCAAACGGTAAGCTGGAGTTCAAACAATACTGGTGTTGCTACAGTAAACTCAACAGGTTTGGTAACATCTGTAGCAGCTGGTTCTGCAACAATCACGGTAAATACACAAGATGGAGGAAAAACCGCTACATGTGCATTAACAATAACATCTGGAGGTAGCGGATCAGGTAAATTGACAGGGGAGGTGATCGGCACCACTGGTTCAGGAGGCTACTATAGCCCAAATACAAATACATTTGATGGCAATACCAGCACTTATTCTGAGAATATGGCTGCGGGAGCATGGGCAGGTCTTGACCTTGGAAGTGGATACCAAATCACATCTATCAAGTTTTATCCTCGCGCAAGTTGGACAAGCCGTATGACAAATGGTAAATTCCAAAGCTCAAACGCTGCAGATTTCAGTAGTGGAGTAGTTGACCTTTATACAATTGCTACTCAGCCTGCTGAAGGTTGGAGCGAAGTAACAATAACCAATACAAGTTCATTCCGATATGTCCGCTATCTAACACCAACTAATGGTTATTTGAATGTCGCTGAAATAGAGTTTTATGGGTCTTATAGATCATTGGTAAAAGGTTATATAACAATGGAAAATAATGTTTCTAATGATAATATTGTTGTATATCCGAATCCAGCCACCAAAGTGATTAAAATCGCGGGAAAGGTATCTGAGGTGAGTTTATACTCATTACAAGGTAAAAAGATTATATCAGTTAATCATCTAAATACATTGGACGTGAGCTTCCTCTCAAAAGGTCTGTATATTGTGAATGTAACAGATGTGCTTGGAAATATTAAGTCAGTAAAAATTGAAATTCAATAAAATACAAAAAATACATTGAGTGATTCATGGAGTCACTCAATGTATTCATTAGATAGCACCAATCCCCAAAAAATGTGCGCAGTATGCAAGAACAAAATCATTAACCTTTAAAACAAATAAAATGAAAAAACTTTTCGCTTTCTTGCCTTGCTTTTTAACTTTCCACTTGCAGGCGCAAACCACCCTCACCACGGAGTGTAACGCTTACCGGGCTGCCGACCAGATTGTAAAACAACAAGTAGAATTTAAAGACCCCGGTAGCCGGGGCCATGACTTAGTATGGGATTTTCGCATGTTACAACCCATCAACGATGATTATAGATTAGACTATTTTATCCCCGATAGCACCCGTATGGAGAGACTTTGTGGTACGGAACACAATACACGTTATTATTATCAGCAACATGCCGACACTCTGTGGTCAGTTGGATTTGAAAATTCCACTACTTATTTGGAATATACTATACCCGAATTGAAAATAAAATTCCCGTTCAACTATGGCGATACTTTATTCAGCCGTTTCAAAGGTACTGGGCAGTATGGTCACCGATTGTCATTAGCTATAAAAGGATATACTCGCGTAGAAGCTGATGCTGAAGGCGAACTGGAATTGCCTGGTTTTGAGACAATAAAGAATGCATTGCGCGTCCGCACTCTCCGCCATTATACCGAAACCGGCTCAGATAGTATGGAAATGACTCTCGACACCTACTCGTGGTATGCACCAGGGATTCGTTATCCAGTGTTTGAAAGTGTAAAGACCACTCTAAGCAAAAAGGGCGACCGAAAATATGAAAATGGTGAGAGTATGAACGACACCACTGTGTTCAGCACCTCGTTTTACTACCCGACCGAAAAGCAATTGGCTCAGGTACAAACCGACTCCCTATCTTCATTACATCTAGTAGGGCAACCGGATGGAGCAGCCTCCATCTTTACCGAAGCACAGTTGATGCCAAACCCTGTTATTAACAACCTAAGTATTAATTTCAAGTTAACCAGAGATGCCAAAGTGTGGTTTACAGTCCATAATAACGCAGGCATTCCGCTTTGTCAGACTTCACCGCAAAACCTAAGCGAAGGATACATTAACACCACTGTACCAATGAGCGGTCTGATAACCGGAGTGTATTCGCTTTATGTGCATGTGGACAATATGGTGATGAGGCTAAATATAGTGAAGATATAATACTACTTCTACAAATATTAATCTGACGAAACACAAAAAACGTTTCAATATTAAATTAAACCTATTATAAAAAAATAATATGTGTCAAAAAAAAAGTATATTACTGAGAATAATATCAATATTTGTTTTTGTTTTATTAACAGCATCTTTGTTAGCTCAAAATAATTTTACCCCATATAGATCTGCAGCACCAACAATTACATATCCCACCCCAGCCTCTATGGCACTTGAAAAGTTTATGGGTTATCCTGTTTCTCCTGCTACGGGGTTAGTTGATGTAAGTATTCCTTTTTATGAATTAAAAGAAAAAAACGTAACAATTCCTTTGCAATTAAAATATCATTCGTCAGGAAGAAAAATTCAGGACAATTTTGGTACTGTGGGATATGGATGGACACTTCTTCCAGGATTGAAGATATCAAGAACGGTTTTAGGAAAGCAGGATGAGCTTTTTCCTGTAAATGAAATTGGACATGGAGATTTTATCCCTGATATAAATACGTTAGTTCATATGTCTTCAGATGCACCTTACGATTATGTGCATTTAAACATGAATATGGATGGTCAATACGATATTTTTACCATATTTCTACCACACACCAGTGCAAATTTTATACTACAACAGACAGATGCCGGAACATATCAGGTAAAAATGATACCTGATAAACCTATTATAGTAACTCCTTTGATAGATTATACTGCATATGATCTACGATTATATGGTTTCATAGTAAAAGATGAATTCGGAAATACCTATTACTACGGTGAGGAAACCCCTAAAACTTTAATCGGAAATTCAGGGAGTGAATTTATTGAATATCAAGATGCTTCAAAACCCCAAGGGTGGATGCTTCAGGAAATTATTCAACCTAATGGAGAAAAGGTTTTATTTAATTATATAAAGTATTCGGAATATTCAAGAATTCCTCTTGGCTATCGACAAATTGTTGACAATGCTATATGCAGTCATGGTCCTTCAGAAGGTAAATATATAGATTTAGTAGATGGTTCAGGAATGGCTGTTGATGGATATGCTGGTCAGGGATATATTGTTACCGGAAGTGATGGTATTGCAAAACCAACTTATTCATGCGCTGTATCTTCTATTAAGACTGATGCTCAAGAAATAACATTTACATATAACGGTTCGTGGTTCTTCAAAAATCTTTCCAATATTCTAGTAAAAGATAAATTACTCAATGAAACCATTAAAAACATCAACTTAATTTATACCTATAATTTATCGGAAATCAATATCTCGGGATTAGGGAAATACCAATTTTTTTATAACTCTGACGAGAACACTTCATTCATGAATGCTGCTATCGATTGGTGGGGGTATTACAATGGCGGCAATAGTGTAACATACAGCATACCTACAGTAAGCACCTATGCCAAGGTTGCTTGCTTAAATGGTCTTAAATCGGCAGGTTGGATGGGTGTAAACCGTGAACCGGATCCTACTTATATGAAAACCGGATCTCTGAAAAAAATTAATTATCCTACCGGAGGATATTTTGAGGTAGATTATGAGCCTCATTGGTTAAATATTTATGGCACTTATAAATATGTAGGCGGATTAAAAGTTTCTGCAACAAGACTCTATGATCCGATCTCGAACAAAATAATTTCGAAACAATACCTTTATGAAATGCCTCATTACATGGCAAGTGAATATCCAACTACAGAAAGCTTAATGAAAACATCTATCATTTGCTCAACTATTGATGAATGTAGTGGTGCTCTGGAGGCTAGAGTAAGAACATACAGTGCTTTTTCGCCACATACCTATTTTACCGATACTAGTTGCCCTGTTTGGTACGAAAAAGTAACGGAGTTTCCTGAAGTTAATGGGGTCCCTAATGGAAAAACTGTTTACACTTACGACTATAAAAAATTATATTCCTGCACTGTAGATTATGTGGATGGGTTCGATAACTATTATCCCCAGGTACATGATCTTCAATATCAATTTCCTGTTTTATTGACTCAAACGCATTTTAACAAAGACGGAGCTCGAATTAAAATGATCAAAAATGATTACGTAGATAATGGTTTTGATGGGCTGGAAGGTTGGATAGTAGAATCGAGAAAAATTCTGAAAAATAAAAATGTATTTGGACTATTCGATGACCTTTGCCAAGTTGGAAAGTACTATGAAGCATATCCTGATGCTATCGGTTATTACCCATATACTTTAATGTATTGTTCATACGATATGATATCTTCGGAAACACGAACCTATAACGGAAACGATTCTATATGCGAAAAGGTTTCGTATAGCTACGATTCTGAAAATGAATATAACCTCCGGTCGAAAACGACTCAGTTAAATGATGGTGATTTAACCGAAAGTTATTATTATCCCTATGACAAAAACAACATACCGGATATAAATGTATTGACATCCTCCGAACAGGCTGTAATTGAACAAATGAATAACGATAATTATAAAACAACAATTATCGAGCAAACGTTGAAAAAAGGATCGAAAAAATTATATAGTAAGTTGAACAGTTATAAATTGCTATGGAGTAATTTATATGTTTCATCAACGGGCTATTTCCAGACCGGCGACCATCCTTTTGAATCGCCCTTACATTATTACTATTACGATCAACGCGGAAATCCTGCTTGTATCTCATACGAAGGAAAACCAATGACTATCTACATTTGGGGATATAAAGGCCGATACCCTGTAGCGAAGATAGAATGCTGCATACAGCTGACCAGCAGCTTATTATTGGCAAGTAGCTATTACAATACGGTAATCAGTTGCATAGGATCAACTAATTTGAGTATCCTAGATATTAATCCGACAGATGATCAAATACGGACAATCTTTTCCTCACTGCAAGCCAATCCGAATTTGAAAGGAGCTATGATTACATATTATACCTATAAGCCACTGGTAGGAATAACTTCAGAAACCGATCCTCATGGAGTAACAACTTATTATGATTACGACCCATTCAACCGGTTGATGGACATCAAGGATATAAATTCAAAGAAAATAAAAGAGTTTCAATACCACTATAAACCATGATATGAACTTAATAATGCATGCAATAATGAAACAAATAATAACCTTATTTTTATTCACTCTTTGTGGATTATGGAGCTTTCTATCGGCGCAAAGCACTGATCAAAACTATATCCTTACCCGTAACTATCAAACAGCGGATGGAACAAGCTATTTAGACCAAATTCAATATTTCGATGGCTTGGGTCGTCAGGTAGAAACAGTGCAAAAAGCACAATCGTTAAAAGGCGCTACATGGGTAGATTTAGTAAACCTCACCGAATATGACGTGATGGGTTGTGACTACAAACACTGGTTACCTGCTCCGGCTACCGGAAGCTCCGGAGCATTTGTAAATCCAACCGATTTCACCGCATTGGCAAATACACAATATACAAGTAGTGAGAAACCTTACACTACTACCGAGTACGAGGCTTCACCTCTCAACCGAGTTACCGGACAATATGGAGCAGGAAATTCCTGGTATGCAGCCACCAAAAAAGTAACTTCTGCTTATCTGACCAATGGTGCAAATGAAGTGGCTCGATTCTACGTGAATAGCAACAATCAGTTGCAACGCGATGCCGTTGGTTATGCCGCTAACACACTTTACAAAACCGTGGTTGCCGATGAAGATGGTAAAACCTCAACCGAGTACAAGGATAAACTGGGCCAAATTGTGATGAAACAAAGTAGTACAGATGCAGTGAATACTTATTATGTGTACGATGACTTTGGACACTTGCGCTATGTGCTCCCTCCACTTGCTGCCGATGTGCTTCCTGCTGGTGTTATTGCTGATAATACCGCTGCCTTGCAACATTATGGCTACTTATATAAATACGATGAACGTGGCAACAATGTGGTGAAACGCCTGCCCGGATGCGATAGTATTTGCATGGTATACGATAAAGCCAATCGGATGGTTCTCTCGCAGGACGGTAATCAACGGGTAAAACACCAATGGACCGTGACAAAATACGATGTTCAGGGCCGAATAGCATATATGGGATTTTTCCCAAATTCGAACAGCAGGGTACAGTATAAAACCATAGCCGATGCACTTATTGTGACCGAAAGTTATGATGTAGGAAATACCTCAACCTCTTGTGTCGCAGGATATACATGCAATTATTTTCCAGAATGTAGTAGTTTTATTATTCCGCTTATAGTCAATTATTACGACGACTACTCGTTTACAAGTCTGGTAACCGGAGGAAATGCCCTTAACTGGACCAATCAGCCAACTGGTTACGACACTCAATACGGCTCAGCTAAAGGGCTTCTAACGGGTGTGCGAACTTATGTAGCAGACTACTCGCGCAGTTATTCTGTTACTGCTCTGTACTATGATTACCGGGGACTGGTGGTACAAAGCAGAAACAAAAACCTTACGGATGGGTACGATATAGTTTATAATGCTTATAGTTTTACCGGTAAACCCATGAAGACCTATAAAACACATGGTATTAACGGAGCTTCGGCAACTGTTTCCGAACAATATGGCTATACCTATGATAATGCTGAACGCCCATTAGGCATCGCCTACAGCCTGAATGGAGGGGCAACCGTAACGCTTGCAGACAATACAGGCGGTTATGATGAATTAGGTAGACTGGTTACTAAGAAACGCCACAACGGCATCGATACTGAAACCTTTTCCTATAATATCCGCAACTGGACAACACAGATCAGTAGCGGCAACTTTCGTGAAAATCTGTATTATAACACGTTGCCTACATCTGCAACCGGTACGCCCTGTTACAACGGAAATATAGCTTACCAGGTGACAGGAAATACCGTTACCTCGCAAACAATGTACAGTTACCGGTATACCTACGACAACCTGAACCGACTCACCAACGCTACTGGCTATGCTTATACCACTCAACAGGGACCCACTTGGGGACATGATGAAATTTTTACTTACGATAAAATGGGAAATATCACGTCTCTGACACGTAATCTATTATGGGGCTTGACAAGCGACAACCTTACATTGCACTACAACGGAAACCAACTAACTTATGTGGACGATGCCGCCTATTCGCGAAATTCGTATACTATAAAAGAATACCAAAATAAGTCTACAGCCACTTCAAATGAGTTTGCTTACGATGCCAACGGCAATATGATCAAAGATTTAGACCGGAATATAGTTACAATCCGGTATAATATACTAAATTTACCTGAGTATATCCAGTTCAAAAACGGGAATGTGATAAAAAACCTTTACGATGCCAGCGGGCAGAAGTTCAGGAGCGATTACTATACATATATTTCGTCGACATTGGTGTCGCTTAGTGACGGACAAATAATGGATCCGGCATCTAGTGCGCCGACAAACTATACTTATTCGGGAACAGCTTACTTAGGAAATGTGGAGTACAATATAGCCAAAACAGCCACTACCGTTTCAGGAATGACTACTTACAGAGATGCCTATACCCTTAGCCGATTGTATAACCCCGAAGGATATGCCGAAAACCCGGTTAATCCGAATTACTATTATTACCGTAAAGATCATCTGGGAAACAACAGGGAAGTATGGCTGGCCAATACCAATACTACTGTACAACAAACACAGTATTATCCAAGCGGATTACCCTGGGAAACCGGTTTAAACCCGAGCCAGCAACAACGTAAATACAACGAGAAAGAGTTTTTGGAAATGCATGGGTGGGATAGTTATGATTATGGGGCGCGAATAATGTATCCAGCAATAGGTGGTGGATTTATGACACCCGATCCTCATGCAGAGAAGTATTATTCTGTTAGTCCGTATATATATTGTTTAAATAACCCAGTGAAGTTTATTGACCCTGATGGTCGAGATATTGTCATTACTGGGGCGTTAAGCCAAGAGGCGTTACAGCAACTACAAGCAAAAGTTGGCAATTCTATTGAGTTGTCATTAAATGATAAAGGCAATGTTACTTATTGTTCAAATTCGGATAAACTTCGAGGAGATGCCAAAAGAATTGCAGGTATGATTAATGATAATTCAGTTGTTGTAAATCTTGTAACTACCGATGGAGAGAAAACTTCAACAGGGGATCTATTAATCGGCGGAGCATTTATGGGTAATACTGTCACAAAAGATGCTAACGGAAATGTGAAAATAACAGCAAATCAAGAAGTAAATCCTAATGTTTTAGGAAGTGCTGACGATCAAACAAAAACTCCTGGCAAGATGATAATGCATGAAGTTACAGAAGCTTATGCTGGTGCCCAGATATCTAAAAATGTTGGCGCTGGGGTTGGTCCTGCTACTCAAGCTGATGCTGCAGATCCTAGTAGTGTTTATAGTAGAGCACATAGCAGTGCCACTTCGCAGTCAACTGTTCAACGAACATTATACGATGTAGATGGAAAAATAACAAACGATATTAATCAAGCTGTTCGAGTAGAATGGTCTGTTTCAGAATCTGGAAAATCAAAAGTAATTCAAACATACCCATAAAATGAAAACAAAATATTTGGTTTTAGTCTTTGTAATATTCTGTATCTCTTGCTCTCAAACTAAGAACATTGCAACAATTGAAAGTAATGAGAATAACGTTTTATTGTATAAAATTATCAAAATAAAAAGTATAGATTCATGCTATGTCATTTATGCACAACGAAATGATTCAATATTTAAAATTATCAGTGATAAAGATTCAAGATACTCAAATTATAGAAAAATAAGAACTAATAGTAAATACAATTTATATCTGACTAGAATATTCCCGACAGATTCTTTATTTGGTATATCTATTGCCCCAAATCTTGGAGTGAAAGGTATGGGAGTGAAAGGTGGGGGTATTGTTTCTGTTGAGAAAATATCTCACAATAGTTTATATATGGCTCATAATTTACATGGATTATGTATTCAAAAATAAAATATAAGTTTCTACAGTTCAAAAACGGGAATATGATTAAAAACATTTACGATGCCGGCGGGCAGAAATTCAGGAGCGATTACTATACATATATTTCGTCGACATTGGTGTCGCTTAGCGACGGACAAATAATGGATCCGGCCTCTAGTGCACCTACAAATTATACTTATTCGGGAACAGCTTACTTAGGAAATGTGGAGTACAATATAGCCAAAGTAGCCACTACCGTTTCAGGAATGACTACTTACAGAGATGCCTATACCCTTAGCCGATTGTATAACCCCGAAGGATATGCTGAAAACCCGGTTAATCCGAATTACTATTATTACCGTAAAGATCATCTGGGAAACAATAGGGAAGTATGGCTGGCCAATACCAATACTACTGTACAACAAACACAGTATTATCCAAGCGGATTACCCTGGGAAACAGGTTTAAACCCAAGCCAGCAACAACGCAAATACAACGGGAAAGAGTTTTTGGAAATGCATGGGTGGGATAGTTATGATTATGGGGCGCGAATAATGTATCCTGCAATAGGTGGTGGATTTATGTCTATTGATCCATTGTGCGAAAAATATTATTGGATTTCTCCTTATACATACTGTATGAATAATCCAGTGAAGTATGTAGACCCAGATGGTAGGGATGGAATGGTAACTGGAACAGGCACAAAAGAGGATCCGTATACTATAACGGCAAATTACTATTATCAAAATGGTTCATTAAATAAGGATCAAGTACAAGGTTTGAATTCAGCAGTGGATGCTTATAATAATTCAGGAGGGAAAGATGGAGTTGAAATTAAGAATGCAGATGTAACTACTTCGTATATAAAATATAATCTGAGCGCTGCGGGGGTAGATGATGTTGCTAATGCTGTTACAGGTGACATCTTTACGAATATAGATGGACAAGATATTTCTTACGGAAATGCGATAGGAATGTCTCAAAATAATGGCGGAAATGGAGATGAGTTTGGTTCCGGAAATGGTTGGCATGTAGATATTAATCCGACAAGTATAAGCGAAGGAATTGAAAAAGGATTTAATCCTGGTGAATTGATGAAATCTACATATATTCACGAAATTGGGCATAATTTAGGGCTAGATGATGCTGATAAAACGAAAATAATGGATAATGTACAAATGAGAACTTTTGAAAACCAAACAGGTGGAAATACCTCTATATATAGATTTCCAACGATTGATAAAAAAGGAATTCAAATAATGTTTAATAGAATGAATACACCAAGAGTTGGTTCTTTAGGTATTATTAGAAAAAAATGATATTATGATAAATAAATTAATTATATTATTCTTTTGTGTCATATCAAATTACAGTTTTTCGCAAGACACAGTATCTATTGAAGGTATACTTATACAACGTTATTTGAAAAAAGAGACTTTAATCAGGCTGGAAAATAATATTTTAAAAAAACAAGGTAAATCTTTTCAACAGATGATTGATTATAAAGTACAGTTATTCTATTTTACAACAAAGATTGATTCAACAATATCTTTATTAAATGAAAATGATATAGAACAAATGATTACTTCTTACCAAAATTATAAAAATGTTGAAGTATATAAATTTCCAAATAATCTATTTAAAGCACTGTCCCAGGAGTATCAATACTACACCAATTCAAAAGATGCTAAATATGTTTATAAAATATATCATATTAAAGGTAATGCTGTAAGATATGAGATAAAAAATGACTATTTAAATAAACAAAATTGTATAGATTTAGAGGTGAAATGGAATGTGAATTCCTTCAACATGAATAAAAATATACCTTCTTTTTATCTTTATGATTTTTTTAGAATTAATGCTATTGATAGCTCTTTTTCTATAAAAGGCTTTGATATATGGGCAAGAAAGCTCAATAATTAGCCACTATTCCCGTGCTATTTATTGCATAGAAAAAGAAAAATATCAGGTTGAATGAACAGATATTTTTTTACAAATAAGGGCCGCACAAGTGGGTGATAGCATAAGTGCAGCAGAGAAATCTTGCAAGCGATTTAACGATTTTCTCAATTCTGTATTCGGTGATTATTCTCAAAATCTTGATTATACTTCAACAGGTACGCTCACTTATGACGGCTCTAATAAAGGAATAAGTGCCAATCAAAAAGCAACATTAGACGACCCGAATAAAATAATGATTGAGAGTACCATTACAAACGTTGTTTATGGTGAAAGAACTCAAAATTGCAGATAATAAATGTAATATAATAACATTGAATGCATCGGACGGAGGCGTATCAGCAATAGCTTTGACAAGTTAAAACTCTTCTGATTATAGGTATATTAATACATTAACATATTATTTATGAAACGGATCATTTCTCTTTTTATTTTTTTTCAGATTTCATATATCGTTTTTGCGGAAACGCAAAACTATTTGCCGGGTTATATTATAACTCTAAAACAGGATATTGTCTATGGACAGATTAATTTTAAGACCGATTACCAAAACGCGAAAGAATGCCGGTTCAGGTTGAATGATAATGCCCGGGAAGAATTGTATTTGCCCGGAGATATTACCGGATACAGGTTTTCCGGGAATGGAAAGTACTATGTCTCGCGAAAAATTACTATTGACGGAAAGGAGTCGACAGTATTCTTGGAATATCTGATACAGGGACTAATGAATGTATATTATTATTCGGTTTCTGATATGCAGTCATACTATTTTTTCGAGAAAGAAGATGGCACTATGCAAATGATAACAAAAAATGCAGAAACAATTGAAGACATGAAAGTCATAGAAGATAAACAATATGATGGGAAACTTAGGTATATTTTTCAAAATTACATCCCTAAGGAATACAGTAACAAACTGATAAATTATAATCAGAAAACTATGATAGATATTGCTATGAACTATCATAATGCATTGTGTACTACTGGAGGTGAATGTATTGTATTTGAAAATAAACAACCCGATGCACAAATATTAAATTTATCATTCGGAGTATATGGAGGTATCAATGTGGCAGAGTACAGTATTTATAAACTACTATTTTATAGAAATGGTCTTTATGTACAAAATAACAATAAAATTAAGTCAATTAATCCAGTGATTGGTGTTATTGCCAACATATTTTATCCTAGGTGGTCAAAATCATTTAGTCTTTTACTAGATATGTCTGCTACAAAAATGAATGCCCCTAAAAGATATGTTTTTAATGATGTGGTAGAAAGTCAACTTCAGGGGTATTTATTCGAAAGCAAAATTGGTGTCAAATATACCTACCCTAAATATAAAATACGTCCGATTGCAGAGATTGGTTTTGGTTATACCAAGCTATTGTCTTCTGAGGCTTCTGTTTATTATCATTATGCTCCAATGGTTATTGAAGATTATTATATGAAAAATAAATTTTACGGAATATACGGAGGTATTGGCATTGATTATAAATTAAACAAAAGAAATTTTTTATTTTTCCGAGTATCTTCTAATTGGTATGCCGGAGGAGAAAACCCAGGTGAATTAAACGGGAGTGATAAATTTAAAGATTATCAGATCAAAGCGGGTTATATTTTCTAGGTTATAATTTAGTCCAGCTGGCTCGGATTTGCAATTAGAAGTGTTCGGAAGATTTTTATGAATACAAACTTAGAAAGTATAAGACTACATAAATGAGCAATATATTGATAAATATCCAAAATAATTCACAGTATTTCTCGACAAAAAACAAAATTAGTTCTCTCAATAACATTTTAAAATAATAAGATTTACAAACAATTAAATTTTAATCAGTATGGCACAAAACCTAATTTCAGCAACTTTATCGGCTGTAGATGCAGCCGAAGTACTTCAAAATTTAACGGCAGCGAAAGCCAAGATGCCTTTTCTGTCCACCTTACAATCCACCGATATCAAGTATTTATTTAAAGTGGGAAATGCCTATCTTCCTCTTTTAGATAAAATCTATCAGGTGGTAACCACTCATCCTGAAATTCTTCCTCTGGTATTCGACAAAGAAGAATTTTTGCGCGATTATGAATTATTGAATGCGCTGCGTCCGATTTTTAATCAGGTAAATGAACTGGCCGAAAGCGTTCAAAAGACTTTTTTTGCTGCAAGCAGCGATTCTATGGTAGCCGGATTTGAAGTGTACGCTGCTGTAAAACAAAATAAAGATAAAGTTCCGGGGCTAAGCGTTATCTGTGACGAAATGACTGAGTTCTTTAAAAAAGCAAAAGCCAAAACGGATACAACATCAAACACAATAGCCAAGTAAAAATAGAAAAGGAGCCTCGCGATGGTGAAGCTCACTCTTGAATAGTGCAAAATAGCACTCCATACTGCAAAACCAACACTCCAAAGTGCAAACCAAACACTCCGGAGTGTAATACGCGCAGTTCCGAGTGCTCTTTGGGCACTAATTAGTGCCGGTTCAACAGTCCGGAGTGATAAAACAGCACTCCCGAGTGCAAATTCGACACTCCGAAGTGCTAATCGAACACTCTGGAGTGACAGAAGCACACTCCGGAGCGATTAATAAGCACTAATGACAGGGAAACTTACAGTTTTTACAATCAGTCCGAAAAGATTTTGAGTATTATAGTTCACAGAACAGTGACATTGAAATAATGCAACTACTAAAACCCAACTACAATTTTTATTTAAATGAAAAAAATTAAACCATTTGTCAAAATCACATTATTATTTTTACTTGGATTTATTCACGTTTTTGCAGCTGAAAGAGAAAGTGTTAAGGCTCATTCTGCAAATGACTTCCTGAATAGCATAGGAGCCAACAGTGCTATTTATAGCAGAGGGGAGCATGTCGCTAAAACAATTGAACTCTGTGAATACTTGGGTATTAGATGGGTGCGTCTCGACAATGCAGATAAACCTGATTCAATTAAATTTTTTTATGAAAAGAGTAATATAAAAGTTAGTTGTAGCTTAGGTAGTTTGAACCCTAAAGCAAACTTTGATCTTACAGGTTTTATATCAAATGCTAAGTTGGTGGCAAAGTCAGGTGCACTTTTAGCAATAGAAGGATGCAATGAGCCTAACAACTGGACAGTTAAATATGATGCTCAGATTGGTGGTGGAAGTGATTCGTGGATACCTGTTGCCAAGCTACACAGGGATATGTATGCTGAAGTAAAAAAAGATGATATATTGAAAAATTATCCTGTGTGGAGCACAACAGAAACAGGAGCACAAACGGATAATTGTGGATTACAGTACCTGACTATTCCTGCAGGAGCTAAGACTTTGTTGCCAGCCGGCACTAAATATGCTGATGTTGCCTGTTGTCACAATTATTTTGTTCATCCGGATTTTCTCCCTGTACAAAATAATCAGACATGGATAGCCTCAGATCCTTCAAGTTCTTGTAAAGTAGATGGGTTGTATGTTAATTTTGGAAAAACTTGGGAAAAAAAATATTCCGGATATTCTGAAGCAGAACTTCAGAACTTACCTAGAGTTACTACTGAAACAGGAACTACCATTCATGGGAAAATTACTGAAGAAATTCAGGGACTGATGTATATGTCCACTTATTTGGCTCAATATAAACGAGGATGGAGTCATACGGCTATGTATATTTTGAGAGATCGCACGGATGAAGATGTTAATCTAACATACGGATTTTTCGGACCGGATTACACTCCAAGACTTGCAGCAACTTATTTGCATAACCTTACTACTATTTTAACTGATAATAAGTTTGTTAAATCGTTAATGAAATTAGCTTATGTAATTCCCAATCAGCCTGAAACCGTGCACGACTTGTTATTACAAAAAAGCAATGGAAAATTTTTTCTTGTGCTCTGGGGGGAACGGTTTGCGGGAGGAACTGAGAATGTTAAAGTTAGTTTTGGTGAAACCTTCAAAAGGGTAAAAGTATATAATCCGGTAGTTGGCACAGAAGCAGTAGAAACCTTAAATAAGATTTCTACAATAGCGTTAAACATGACAAATCATCCGTATATCATTGAACTGGAGAAATAACCGGCAATTAATACGAGAGCCATTTTTATTTATATATGCATTTATTGTTTAGTTAGAAAAGAAAAATATTAAAATTAAAATACTTTTATATGAAAAACAAAACTTTTTTATTAGTTTTAAGCTGCTTATTTATTGGAATGGGGTTATTTTCTCAGCAGCATTTATCATTTCCATTAGCAAAATTTAAAACAGGAGATGATATTTCCTGGAAAGAACGTAATTTTGACGATAGTGATTGGAAAGAAATCAAAACTACAAAGTTGTGGGAAGGACAAGGATATCCAAATTACGATGGATACGCTTGGTATCGAATCCATTTTATTTTACCTTCATCCCTATTAGAAAAATCCTATTTGAAAGATAAACTGTATTTTTATTTGGCTAAAATTGATGATGCTGATGAAACATACTTAAATGGAAAACTCATAGGAAAAACAGGTTCTTTCCCGGATGAATCTAGTGGTTTTGTAACTGCATTTAACACCTTCAGGAATTATTCAATAGATTCCAAAGATCCTGCTGTGTTTTGGGATAAAAATAATGTTCTAACTATCAAAGTCTATGATAAAGATGGAGGTGGTGGTATCTTTGATGGAACTCCTACAATGCAACTATATGATTTAATCGATGGATTGGTTATCAGCCATGTCGAAAATAGTAAATACGAAGAAAATAAATGCAGAATTTCTTTGAAAAATGAATCGAATGAAATACAAAAAGGGAAGTTACAAATACAAGTAGAAGATACTTTTGATGGTGAAATAATTAAATCCATATCTGAAAATATTCAAATAAAACCTCTTAAAGAATTGACTAAACTCCTCTCTTGTCCGGGCAATAAGAGAATTAAAATTAATATTACATATACAGATGACAAAACAGGTAAATTTAAAAGAAATGAAATAATCACTTCATATATTTTAACTCCGCCAGCATCTCCTCAGCCAAAAATAAACGGAGCGAAAGTATTTGGTGCCCGTCCCGGAGCCCCATTTTTATTTTCTATTCCTGCTACAGGATTGCGTCCGATTGAGTTTGCTGCCGAAGGTTTGCCTGAAGGATTATCGTTAGATAATGAAACTGGAATTATCACTGGGAGAGTAATCAAAACAGGAGATTTTAAAGTTGTTTTAAAAGCCAAAAACAGTAAAGGCACAACAACTAGAGATTTTTTAATTAAAATTGGTGAACACATTGCATTAACTCCGCCAATGGGATGGAACAGTTGGAATTGCTGGGGATTAAGTGTGGACGAAGAAAAGGTGTTGAAGAGTGCTCGTGCTTTTAAAGAAAAAGGGTTAATGGAATATGGTTGGAGCTATATTAATATTGACGGTGGTTGGCAAGGCGAAAGGAATAAAGATGGTGAAATTGTTCCCAACAAAAAATTTCCAGACATGAAGGCTTTAGGCGACAGTATCCATAAGATGGGACTAAAATTCGGGATGTATTCTTCCCCAGGTCCTCGGGATTGTGCCGGATATATTGGATCCTACCAACATGAAGAACAAGATGCAAAATCTTTTGCGGACTGGGGAGTTGATTATTTAAAATACGATTGGTGTTTTTATAGTGAAGTTTTTGATAGAGAGAAAGATAATTCTACATCAGCATATATGAAGCCTTATTTGCTAATGCAAAAATATCTTCTTCAGCAAAATAGAGATATTGTTTATAGTCTTTGCCAATATGGGTTTAAGGATGTCTGGGAATGGGGAGCAGCAGTGGGTAATAGCTGGAGAACGACTTGGGACATTACCGATACATGGGAATCATTGAGTGACATTGGTTTTAATCAATATCCACATTATTCGTTTGCAAAACCAGGGCATTGGAACGATCCGGATATGTTGATTGTAGGAAAGGTTGGTTGGGGTGAAAATTTACACCAAACCTATCTCACTCCAGATGAGCAATACACGCATATCAGTCTTTGGAGTTTATTAGCATCACCATTATTAATTGGTTGTGATATTAATCAGTTGGATGCTTTTACTCTGAATTTATTGACTAACGCTGAGGTAATAGACGTAAATCAGGATACATTAGGGAAACAAGCCCAACGGGTAATTGTTGATGGTGATATTCAGGTATGGGTTAAGGAGTTGGAAGATGGAAGCAAGGCTGTGGGCATTTTTAACCTTGGGGATAAAGATAAGATTTATGACCTAATATTTTCGTCCTTAGAATTGTCGAATCTTACGAAAGTGAGAGATATATGGAGACATGCAGATCTAACTAATGTAGAAGCTTCTTTGCAAGTATATTTGCCATCGCATGGAGTCGGCTTGTATAAAATAAAATAACTTGGATGAAGTTTGTACATTAATTATCAGTTGGATATTTTATTAACTTCATAAACTTGAGTTTAGCTAATATTAAAAGACATGAAAAACCGATATTTCACAATAATCCTGTTATCAATCTTCTTGTTCCTATCACACGGGAAATTGGTCTCACAGCAAATCAATGAAAATACTTTATATAAAATAGTAAGCCCATCAGGACTAGTATTGGATAATAAAAAAAGTGAGTCAAATTTAACCAACATTTATCTGGCAAAAGATGAAAAAAACAATCAAGGTCAACTTTGGCGAATTGTTTCATATCAAAGCTATTATGTAATATATAATCCATTTACTTTAAAAAGCTTAGATGTGGCGAGTGCAAATGGGGATAAGCATCCTCTTGGCATCTGGGATTATAGCAGGGCAAATGAAAATCAACATTGGAAATTTATGAAAACAGATAATAACCGTTATATTATCCAATGTAAAAACTCCGAAAGGGTTATTTCTTTCAAAAATGGAGATAAGATCGATGGTGAGGTTTATACCTTATCAGGAATGTCTACTACATGGCAACTAAAGCAAACTTATGTAAAGCTTCCCCCTGAGAATGTACATGGAAAAGCGGAATGGGAGAATGAGCAAATTTTTGCTGTTAATAAAGAACCTGGGCATAGCACTTATATTCCTTTTCCTTCAATTGAGGATCTGAAAGCAGACAAGTATTTTGACAAACCTTGGGAAACGCCATCATCTGCTTATTACCATTTGCTTAACGGAGATTGGAAATTTAACTGGGTAAAAAAGCCATCCGAACGACCGATTGATTTCTATAAAATGAACTATGATGTGTCTTCATGGAAAGAAATTCCAGTTCCTTCAAATTGGGAAATGCTTGGATACGGAACACCTATATATACGAATATTACATATCCTTTCAAAAATTTCCCATCATTAATTCTTCCTCAAAAAGGATTTACTAATGAAGTGGAAGTAAATCCGGTTGGTTCTTACCGAAGGAATTTTAATGTTCCTCAGGATTGGGACGGAAAGGAAATATTTCTTCACTTTGATGGGGTGTATAGTGGCTTCTATGTTTGGATTAACGGAGAAAAAGTTGGATACAGTGAAGGGTCGAATAACGATGCTGAATTCAATATCTCAAAATATGTAAAACCAGGTGAAAATACCATTGCAACCGAAGTATATAGGTGGACAGATGGTAGTTATATTGAAGATCAGGATATGTTCCGATTGAGCGGTATCCATCGCGATGTTTATTTGGTTGCTACTCCAAAAGTTCATGTAACTGACTATAATTTGCAATCAATTTTCAATGGCGATGACTATAGTTCGGCAATTTTCAAAGTTGATGCTTCCGTAAAAAACTATAGTGATAAAACAACTGGAGTAAATAAGATAGAAGTTCAACTTTTGGATCCTTCTGATAAAATAGTGACCACTTTGAGCAAGGAAGTAAATAGTCTTAAATCGAATAACGAACAACTTTTAAACTTAGAAAGTAACGTGACCAAACCACAACTTTGGTCGGCTGAGAAGCCGAACTTGTATAGTGTTATTGTGTCTATGAAAGATGCTCAGGGCAAGGTGATCGAAGCAATGACTTCCAAATTCGGATTTCGAAAAATTGAAATTAAAAACAAGCGAGTATATATTAACAACGAGCAGGTTTTCTTTAAAGGGACAAATCGTCACGATATTCATCCTAAGTTCGGAAAAGCCGTTCCGGTTGAAACCATGGAAACAGATGTTCTGATGATGAAGCAGCATAATATTAACACCATTCGTACCAGTCATTATCCTAACAGTCAGAAAATGTATGCTATGTATGATTATTATGGTTTGTATGTAATGGATGAAGCCGATTTGGAATGTCATGGCAACCAAAGTTTAAGCGAAAGACCCAGTTGGCAACCCGCCTTTTTGGATCGTATAACACGTGTCATCCAGCGTGATAAGAATCATCCATCTGTGATTTTCTGGTCATTGGGAAATGAAGCAGGAGCAGGTGAAAACTTTAATGCAATGTATAAAAAAGCCAAAGAAATGGATCCTTCACGTCCGGTTCATTACGAAGGAAACAACACTTTTGCGGATATTGACTCACACATGTATCCCGACATCCCACGTATGAGCAACTTTGACCAAAGTGAGTCCGATAAACCGTATTTTCTTTGCGAATATGTGCACTCCATGGGAAATGCCCCGGGAAATATTGCCGAATATTGGGATTATATTGAAAATAAATCGCAACGAATGATAGGTGCATGTGTTTGGGATTGGGTAGATCAGGGAATCAACAAACAAGGAGAGCCGGACGACCATTATTACTTTGGTGGTGATTTTGGGGATAAACCCAATGATTTTGATTTTAGCTGTAATGGTTTGACTACACCAGATAGAAGAGTTACTGCTAAGTTATTGGAATTAAAAAAGGTATATCAATATATAAAATTTACACCAATAGCCTTAGAAACAGGAAAAGTGGAAATAGAAAATCGTTATGATTTTACCAATCTGAATGAATTTGATATTACTTGGGAGGTACTTAAAAATGGAGAGAAAGTGGAAACCGGAATACTTGAAACTTTGGATTTAAAGCCAAATCAGAAAGCAACAGTAACTATTCCATTTAAAACAACTTTTAATAAAGATAATGAGTTCTTTTTGAATGTATTTGTGTCTCTTAAAAAAAATACTAATTGGGCTAAAAAAGGACATCGTGTTTCTTGTGAACAATTTGCATTAAATTCAAAACCAGATGTGAAAGCTGTTGACTTATCGACTTCTGGAACAGTTAAAACGAAAACTGAAGGGAAAGAATTGGTTGTAAATGGAGCTAATTTTAAAACTGTTTTTGATACAGAAAAGGGAATTATGACATCATTACAGTATGCTAATAAAGAGCTTATTTATAACCAGCAGGGATTTGCTTTGAATTGGTACAGAAGCGTAGGTAATGATAAATACGCGGATCAAACCTATTATCCTGCCACTTTTAGCAAACCGATTTTTGCTTATAATACAGACGATAGTGGAAAATATATGAATGTAATAATTGACCAAAAGGCAACCATTATTACCAAACAAACAAAAGTCATAATTCCATATTTTATTAAGTATATAATTTATTCCAATGGTGTTATTGATGTCAGCGCTCAATTTACAAATCCGGAAAACGGGGAAATTATTCATCGCTTGGGATTACAGTTAGTGCTGCCTCAGGGATACGAAAATATCAAATGGTATGGCCGCGGACCTGAAGAGAATTATCCAGATAGAAAAAAATCTGCGTTAGTAGGTTTGTATGAAACAACAGTCAAAGGAATGGAAAAAGAACACTATGTTCGTGCACAGAGTATGGGAAACAGAGAAGATGTCCGTTGGTTTACTCTTAGCGATGAAAAAAATAGTGGTATCAAGATAACTTCTTTGAATAATCTGTCTTTCAGTGCATTACATTATCAGGATAAGGATGCATGGCTTGCCGTACACGATTTCGAACTGGACAAAATACGCAGACCTGAAGTATATTTGAATATAGATTGCATACAGCAAGGTTTAGGTAACGCAACTTGCGGACCACTACCTTTGAAACAATACATGATTCCGGTGAATTCGCCGATAAATTATTCTTTCAGGATTGAGCCATTGAAATAATGAAATATTAAGCTTTTGGGAATTTGAGACCATATGAAGTACCTTTTTGACTTGAAAACAGAACAGTTTACGATTGAAATAATTAGTCGAGCCTTAAAAACCACATAAACAATAGATATACAGAAAAATAACTCTAAAAATGTTTGGATATATCTGCAAGATTTTGTATATTTGATGCGTAAATCTTGCAAATATATATTATGTTAGCGAAGGAGAAAACAACAAATCAGACGAGCTTGTTTTTAACATTAGAAGACATGCTTGACCAAAGACATCCGTTATACATTTTAGCCAATAAGGTTAATTGGCAAGAGTTTGAGGATGCATTTAAAACATTATATTGTGAAGATAATGGTCGTCCTGCAAAACCAATTCGCTTAATGGTTGGATTGCTGATATTAAAGCATATACGTAACATTTCTGATGAAAATGCGGTAGAGCAATGGAGTGAAAATAATTATTATCAATACTTTAGTGGTGAGAAAGTATTTTTACCATGTGTTCCATGTGAAGCTTCAGATTTAGTTCATTTTCGTCATAGGATTGGTGAATCTGGAATTGAATTGATATTGAAAGAAAGTATTCGTATCAATGGGAATGACAGTAATGATTCGATAGCAAGCATTGACACTACAGTACAGGAAAAAAATATAACTTTTCCAACAGACAGTAAATTACATAGAAGAATCATTGAGAAGTGCAAAAAGATAGCCGAAAAAGAAAATTTACCCGTTCGTCAAAGCTATACACGTACATTAAAGAAATTAAGTGTAGATCAACGATTCAGAAATCACCCCAGGAATAAATGGAAAGCACGAAAAGCAGATAAAAAAGAAAAGACAATTGCTGGTAGATTGGTACGTGAGTTGGAAAGAAATCTATTGCCAAATTCAAATTATACTACTGATATTGAGTTATTTAAATTAGCTTTACAACAGAAAAAGAGTGACAAGAATAAAATTTATTCTCTTCATGAGCCTGATGTTCAATGCATATCAAAAGGCAAAGAACATAAAAAGTATGAGTTTGGTAACAAAGTTTCTATTATTTATACGCAAAGAACCGGAGTGATTATTGGAGCTTTGGGATTTAGAAATCCATATGATGGACATACCATAGAACCTTCACTGGATCAAACAGAAAGGATGTTGGGAAAAAGAACAATAAAGACATTAATTGGAGATAGAGGTTACAGAGGAAAAAGACAAATTAACGAGACGACAATAGAAATACCAAAACCATTTAGCAATAGAAAGCAATCTCAATATCAACAGAATAAACTTAAAAAGCAATTTAGAAGAAGAGCAGCAATAGAACCCATTAACGGTCATCTAAAAACTGATCATCGCTTAAATCGTAATTTCTACAAAGGAATTACAGGCGATAATATTAATGTAATGCTTGCTGCAGCTGCATTTAACTTCAAAAGGATGATGAATAAATGGAAATCATCTTTTTGTGCCTTGTTAGAAAACTATTTCTGCTTAATAAATATAATTGCAAAGTTCAAAAATGTGACCCTTTTTGAATTACAAACGAGTTTTTAAGGGTCGACTAATTAACGTTATCAAAGTTAATATGTTAAATTAGATATTAATATGAAAAAATCATTCAAAGCCATAGTAAATCTACTTTTTATATGTACATCATCTTTGTTCTCGCAAAACACTTCTATTTATCATAAAGGTTGGATTGATTTCAATAAGAATGGAAAAATGGATTTACTTGAGGATTCTACTCAGTCAGTTGAAAAGCGATTTAAATTAAATTGATGATTAACAACTCTAATTTGATTTTCTATATGTTTTGTTCTGAGAAACACCAATGGATGTATTGTTAATAAACTGAAATTTTTATATTCTTTTTTCTAAGTTTGCTTATTATTTCAGTTTCTAATCGTCAGTACAACACGGTATACTTTCTGTTTGAAAAATAAATCGAGTATTTAAAACGTTAATATGTAGCGATATGTCTGTATTGTTTGTTTGAATCAGAAAATTATTATATATTTGCACAAACGTTTATTCTGCTTGTGATATTAGTTTATAGAGAATTAAAAAGTATTCCGAAAAGGAAATTTAAGAAAAAATATTGACTAAATTTAAGTGTAACGATTGACATTAAGGTTTAGCTCTTTTTTACACATTCAAGTCTAACGTAGTAAGGATTATGAAAAGGCGTTAAGAAGAGAACATTATTTACTAAGTAATAATACATCACCAATTAACATCTTAACTAACAATGTCATACAAGAATAAAGTCGCAAATCAGGCATTGGTAATTTTAGTATTAATAATTGTATTTGGCATATTTCAGGCCTGGAATAAATCCCGAAATCCGTTTGCATTTTATATAAAGAATAAAAACATGATTAAAAAATCTAATTATTTATCAAATAATTTTGCAGAACTCAACATTAAAAGTGATTCAACTTTTATAACATATTTTAGAAAATAATATTGCATGGAGAACAATGCGTTGAGAAGTCTTAAAAGAAAATATTTCAACATATTAAAGATGGAAATCAGAATTATTATAATAAGTTAGTATTACCAAAAGACATAATACATTCAAATCAATTTAAACTTTAAAATATTATACTAAATCATGGTAATTATAGATAACTATTCTGTTGCAGTAGCAATGAGTTTCATTACAATGTTATGCTGGGGATCATGGGCTAATACACAAAAATTAGCTTCTAAAAATTGGAAATATCAATTATTTTACTGGGATTACGGATACGGAGTATTAATCATTGCTCTGTTATTCGCACTTACAATGGGAAACAGCGGTTCAGCAGGTAGAAGTTTTTTTGTTGATTTACAACAAGCCTCAAACCAATCAATTGGATGGGCTATTTTAGGTGGGATAGTTTTTAACTTGTCAAATATATTATTAGTAGGAGCAATAGATATAGCAGGATTGGCTGTAGCTTTTCCACTTGCAATAGGTCTTGCACTTATTATTGCCACTATTACTAATTATGTTGCCAATCCACTTGGAGATCCATATTTTTTATTTATCGGTGTCGCATGTGTTATTATTGCATTGGTCGCTGATGTGCTTGCTTACAGAAAAATTCCTTCTTCAGAGCAAAAGACTCCTGCAAAAGGATTTATACTTTCTATATTATCCGGTATAACAATGGGTTTTTTCTACCGCTTCGTGGCAGCATCGATGTCAACTGATTTTGTTAATATGAAAATCGGAAAATTAAGTCCCTATTCTGCAGTAGTCATTTTTTCTGTTGGGTTGATATTATCAAATTTCATATTCAACAGCATACTCATGGCAAAGCCATTTACTGGTGAACCAGTTCCTTTCTCAGATTATTTCAAAAAAGGAACACCTAAACTACATTTGATAGGTATTTTGGGAGGTGCAATTTGGGGATTGGGAATGATGTTCAGCATTCTATCTGCTGGCTCTACAGGATATGCAATATCTTATGGTTTGGGAGCTCAGGGTGGAACTCTCGTGGCAGCCTTATGGGGGGTGTTTATCTGGAAAGAATTTAAGAATGCTCATAAAGGAACTAATATTTTATTAACAGTAATGTTTTCTTTTTACATTATTGGCTTAGTACTGGTTATTTTAGCCAGATAAATTAGTGAGTTTTTTAACTGATATAATAAAAATTACAAATTAAAATATAAATAAATCTTTAGAAATAAAATGATAACAATAATTGGTAGTTATAATGTTGGGTTGTTCCTGAAAAGTAAAAAATTCCCGGAAATAGGGGAGACTATTATCTCAAATCAATTTTTTGAAGGTGGCGGAGGCAAAGGATCCAACCAAGCAATTTCTGCAGCAAAATTTGGTGCGAAGACAAGGTTCATAGGACGACTTGGTGCTGATAAGTACGGAATTGATGCTTTGCAAATGTATAATGATTATAAAGTGTCTGTTGATTTAGTTAAGATTGACCCTACAATTCATTCTGGCATTAGTGTCATCCTGATTGATGGAGAAGGAAATAACCTGATTGCAGTAGCACCAGGAGCAAACTTTAAATTTTCCAAACAAGATATTGATTCATCATTAGAATTTTTGAAAGATTCATTTATAGTAGGATTTCAATTGGAAAATGAACTTGAAGTGGTAAGCTATGGCATTAAAAAAGTTCATGAACTTAACATCACAACTTATTTAGATCCTGCTCCTGCAAAGAAATTACCAGATGAGATTTACCAATATATTGATATTATAAAACCAAACGAAACTGAAGCGCACACTTTGACGGGTATAGTAGTACATGATGTTGAAAGTGCTGAAAATGCTGGCAAATGGTTTATTGAAAGAGGTGTAAAAAATGCAATCGTCACTTTAGGTGAAAAAGGTGCTGTTTTAGTAACGGCAGATGCTTGTGATTATTTCCCTGCACCAAAAGTAACGACAATTGATACAACAGGAGCCGGTGACATTTTTAGCGGTGCATTTTTCTATTTGCTCCAAAAAGGAAAGAAAGTAAACGAGGCAATTGAATTTGCTGTAGTTGCGGCATCACTTTCGACCACAAAAATGGGGGTTATTGAATCTATTCCGGTGGTTGAGGATGTGTTCAATTTTATGAATAATATAAAAGTGAAATTAGTAAGGGCATGACAATTCGTGAAAGAATCCTTTCTGTATACAGAAACCAATTGCCGGATAAAGTTCCTTTCGGAATCTATTCCAGATATCATAGGAGTGGTGAAGTTGAACGAATGGCGAGAAATTCAGGTTTGGGAATACTAAGTTTTTACCCGGCTGTTTCGTTATTGGCACCTCCTTGGCATGTACACTCAGGTTATGTTTCTGAGATTAAAAATTCAACCTTCAATATTTCATACAAATGGGATGCTGGAAAACTAATTGAAGTAAGATCAATTGTAACACCTGTCGGTACAATTTCTCAACATATCATAAAGGACCCTTCTTATGGCAGTGATTGGGTTGACAAACCTTATATCAAAGTGGAAGAAGATTATAAAATCATGCAATATGTTGTTGAAAATACAGTTTTTGAAAGTCAGGAGAAAGCCATAGATCAAAAAGTAAAGGATTTGGGAGAAGATGGCGTTTTGCTAGGGAGAGTGGATCGATCACCTTACCAAAAATTGTTAATCGAATTAGTGAGTCCCGAACAATTTTTGATGGATATTTATATCAACCCATCGCCGATTGAGGAATTAATGCAGGTAATTGATTCGCGGTTAGATGAGCAATTTGAGATGGCTTTAAATTCAAAGTTGGACATTATTTGGCAACCGGATAATGTAACCTCGGATACTACTCCGCCAGATATTTTTTCAAAATACCACTTGCCATACTATGAAAAAAACGGGCTAAAATGTAAGCAGGCAGGCAAAGTTTATACTGTACATATTGATGGTAAAACCAAAGCTTTAAGTGAACAAATTAAAAATGTTCCTATTAATGTTATCGAATCTTTTTCATTGCCTATTATGGGGGGTGATTTAACAATAGAAGAAGCATTGGCAATTTGGCCGGATAAAGTGCTTTGTCCAAATTTTCCTTCTTCACTCTGCTTGGAAGATGAAAATACCATCATTAATTATATTAACGATATGTCATTGTCGTTTGGAAACAGACCATTTATGATTCAGATAAGTGAAGATATTGAAACCGATAAATATGATCATGTTTTGAGCGCTTTAAGTAAAATAATGTGATGTAAAAATTATTGCAAATTTTGTGATAATTTTGTGATCACAGATTACAATGAACAAATTATATAAATATGAATTAGAAATGAGACTATGAAAACAACCCTAACTTTTATTTTTTCTATCCTGTTTTCAGGATTAATTTTTTCGCAAACCAATGTTGTTATCAATAACCTTATACCTAGGTTGGATATAGATGGGGCGATTATTGATGCCCACGATGGTCGTATTAGTAAATTTGGCAATAAATTTTATTGGTATGGAACGGCTTACGGCAATAATTCCGGATTTACCAGAAACAATTTTTTTCAGTGCTACAGTTCTCCCGATTTAATGAATTGGAAGAAGGAAGGTGAATTGCTTGTAAATAAACCGATAGGTACATATTACAGGCCACATGTAATTTATAATAATAAGACAAAAAAATATGTACTTTGGTATAATTGGTATCCCAAATTATGGGATGGGAAATATGGAGTTGCCGTTTCCGATAAACCTACAGGTCCATTTAAAATTGTAAGTACTGATGTAAAAGTACTGAATTCTAAATACGGAGTTGGTGATTTCGGTATTTTTGTAGACGATGATAATATTGCTTATATAGCCTATAACACGATTGATGGGCACAAGGGATCGATTGAAAAACTAAAAAATGATTATCTGAGTTCAACAATGGATAATGGTGGCTTTATTACCGACGGTTGTGAAGCCGGAGCGATTTTTAAGCGAAACAATGTTTATTATATGCTTACCGATTATACCTGTTGTTTTTGCACGCAAGGTTCAGGTGTAAGAGTTTATGTTTCTGATAATCCGATGAATGGGTACAAGTTTAAGAACAATATAAACCGATATCCCGGTACGCCAGCAACTACGCTTATTGATGATGTACTGAGTCCGAATATTTACTCGACCATTAAGAAACAGCAAGATAATTCATTCAGTCCGATACAAATCAATTTCTCAAAAGACAGTCAGTTGAACGGTCTAAAAATCTATCAATTTACAGGCAATCGGTATATGTGTTGCGATACTACAACCGTAAAATGTAAAGCGGATATCGTATTGCCCGAATTTGAGTTGTTTGCAAAACAAAACGGTGAATGGGTTAAAATACAAATTAAAACGCAAGTTGAGGCTACTTCAGTTTACAATATTATTGACCTAAAATTCGAAATTATTGCTTCTAAATCACTGTTGTTAAAGGTTTCAAATAATTATCCTTATGAAGAATTGTTTATTAATAAAATAAAATTGTATGATGGTGAAAAACAATTATCAATAAAAAATAATGATGCGATATCATTCATAAATGATATTGATCCGATGATTGCACGACCCATTATACCTTCTCAGCAAACGTTTGTTATGCCACTCAAAACTAACAAAGGGATTGAATATGTTTGGATGGGTGATCTTTGGGGATCAGCTTCTGATAATATAAAAGGCCACGATTACCAATACTGGGGATCTCCTTTGGTTTTTGATTCAAACGGAAATATTGAAACTATGAAATGGGTTGATGAATGGAATACTACAATTGTAGAAAAATAAAAAAAACACCTGTTGAACCTCATCAAATCAAGTTTTAAAACAGTCTCTGTTATCTATAAACAGTAAAATTATGATCATAAAAAAAAATCTCTTTATTGCAATTGCCGTTCTGCTAGTAGTACAATATAGCACAGCTTCAGGTATACGTACCACAATTGATCTTAATGGTGTATGGGATTTCGACCAGACAATAAATGCTTTTCCTCCGAAGATGTTTACAAGGAAAATACCTGTTCCCGGATTAATCACGTTGGCAGAACCCAAAATTGAAGATTATGATAAATTCTTCAAACGTCCTGACAAGGTTGAATACAAGTTTCAACACTATCTTTACGATATTGATTACACTCCGCGGTATAGTTGGTATCGTAAAAGGATATTTATAGATAAAAAACAGGAAGGATCCGAGGTGATGATCACGTTGAAAAAAAGCCAATACGTTACCCAAGTGATCATCAATGGAAAGGATCTTGGCACTTCAATGGCCTGTTATACGCCTATTGAATTCAGGGCTACCCGTGTCATTAAATTCGGCGACGAAAATGAGATTCTTATCAGGGTCGGCGATCGTACGTGGCTGCCAAGTGAAGCTGCAGGGGGCACTGATAAGGAAAAGGAACACTATATTCCCGGTATTTGGGATGATGTCCTGCTTTCATTTACTGGTGATATTTTTATAAATCGTTTATTGATACTTCCTTCAGTGGCTGAAAAGAAAGTAACGATCAAAACACTTATACGGAATTTCCGACCTGCTCAAATATTTTCTGGAGATGTTATGTTTGATACAGTTCAGGCATCCGTGGTATTGAAAGAGAAAAAATCAGGTTTAATAGTAGCGCGATCAACCACCAGATTTCTTTCCAAACACGATAATCTCACAGAATTTGACTTGGATGTACCTATATCTAAATTCACCTTATGGTCGCCAGAGAAACCATTTTTATATGATGCCGAAGTTTCACTTACATGGGACAATAAATCGTGTGATCAATTGGTCCGATCATTTGGTATGCGCGACTTTACACGTAAAGGAAAATTCTTTTATCTGAATAATGAACCTTATATCCTGCGGGGAACCAATATTACGCTGCAACGGTTTTTTGAAGACCCAGACAGTAGGAATCTTGTGTGGGACAGAAAATGGGTAAAAAAACTCATGGTTGACTATCCGAAGCAGATCAATTGGAATGCAATGCGCATTTGCGTGGGAATTGTACCCGACTTCTGGTACGACCTGGCCGATGAATATGGACTGATATTCCAAAATGAATGGCTTTACTGGCAAAATCATGGTTGGGACGAGCAAATACGGAAAGAATACACAGACTGGGTATGGAGCGATGGTTGTCACCCGAGCATAGTTATTTGGGATGCTATCAATGAAAATTGGGACAATTATATTGGCAACACGTTGATTCCAGAGCTGAAAAAAATTGATCCGACAAGGGTATGGGATGCGGGATATATGACCAGTGACCAAATGCATCAGGATGAAATGGACGAAACGCACCCGTATCCGGGCCCTACGTGGATGACCATTGCAGAATTTGAAAAGGATCCTTTTCCATTGGGAAGTCTCGACTACAATGATTGGGATTTGATCCGTAGTTGGGAACGTTCATCTTCAGTACAATTAGTAAATGAGTATGGCTGGGTTTGGTTGTGGAGAAATGGTACTCCCAGCAAATTAACTACAAAATTCTATGATTATTATCTGGGACATAATTCCAAGGTTGCTCAAAACAGGGAATTTCAGGCTTATTGGTTGCAACTTGAAACTGAATTGTACCGCAGTAATACTTCCCTTGCCGGTGTACTTGCATTCAGCTATCTGGCTAACAATTATGGGTACACGGGTGATTGGTTTATTGATGATATAAAGGACTTGAAACAGGGTCCAACCCTTCAATGGTTCAGGCATTGTTTTGCCCCGGCGGCTGTGTTCATAAACCTGACCGATGAACGATATACAAAACATGTACCTCCGCACAAACCAGGATCAAAATTATTATTCAGTCTGGTAGGTGTGAATAATAATCCAATAGCAGTATCCGGAAAAGTGAGAATTAGTCTGCTTGATTTATCCGGCGAATCGGTTTTCGATTCAGTTTTGGAAGTAAAGCTTGCTTCATTGACCAAAACTACAAGTCTCGCAGATCTTACCTTGCCCGATCATCCCGGAGGGTATTTGATTGTTGCTGAATTTACGCCAGAAGGAGCATCAATGCCTTTTATTTCAAGGAGATATATACGGGTTGGGGATGCGAAAGAATATAAGTATTATGATTTACAGGCACAGGCATTAAATTAAAATTGTGCAAAAATTATCTTGAAATTTAATTTTAAATATCATTTTATGAGGAAATTGCCAATTCTTTTTTTCCTTTTTATTCTATTTTCATGTTCAAAACACGACAAAATCATTTATAAAGATAAAAATGCTTCCATAGAACATAGAGTTAAAGATCTTTTAAACAGGATGACTGTTGAAGAAAAAGTGGCTCAAACATTAGGTGTATGGAGCATGGTTGGCACAGAAGGTGCGTTCTCACCCGATAGTGTAAAAAAATATGCGTTTCACGGATTGGGAACTTTGCATAGAAGGTACTTAAATCAAACCTATGAAGAGGCAGCAGAAGAGTCAAATAAAATTCAAAAGTATTTTATTGAAAATACACGTCTGGGGATTCCTGCATTAATAAATTCAGAAGGTTTGCATGGATTGATGGCAAAAAATGCGACTGTTTTTCCTATGGCCATCGGACTTGCCTCAAGTTGGGACAAAGAGCTTATCTACAAAATATATGCTTCAGTAGCGTTAGAGTCGAGGGCTTTAGGTATTCATCAACTTTTTTCACCCAATCTGGATATAGTGCGTGATCCTCGTTGGGGACGGACAGACGAAAATTTTGGGGAAGATGCATATTTAACGACACGTTTAGGAGTAGAAATTATCAAAGCATTGCAAGGTAACGGAAAAATAATCGATAATAAGCATGTGGCGGCGACAGCAAAACATTTTGCGGGACATGGACAACCTGAAGGTGGTGTTAATCAAGCTCCCGGAAACATTCCAATAAGAGAGTTATACTCTATGTTCTTACCTCCGTTTGAAGCAGCAATTAATGAAGCTAAAGTAAGAGTAATCATGGCTTCATATAATGAAATTGATGGTATTCCATCCCACAAAAACAAATGGTTATTGAGAAATGTATTAAGAGAAGAATTTGGATTTAATGGAATAGTTATTTCTGATTATTATGGTGTAGAGCAACTTTATTCGAAACATTTTGTAGCAAAAGATAAGGCAGAAGCTGCCCAATTAGCATTGGGAGTAGGTGTTGACATTGATTTGTGTGAGCCTCCCGCTTATAGTTATCCAACATTAGTAGAACAGGTAAAGGGAAAAGTAATACCCGAATCAATACTTGATGAAAGCGTTAAAAGAATATTAAAGCTGAAATTTGAACTCGGTTTATTTGACAACCCGTATATTGATCCAAAAAAAGCGAACGATGTTATTAACAATGAAACTCATCGGGCATTGGCGTTGAAAGCTGCACATGAATCATTGGTACTGCTGAAAAATGATAAAAAGTTACTTCCATTGAATAAAAACAAACTGAAACAAATTGCAGTTGTTGGACCGAATGCAAATGTCTTTCATTTGGGTAATTATGCAGGAACCAATCAATTTGCTACCACTGTTTTTGAGGGAATTGAAAATGAATTTGGTAAAGGTAAAGTCAAATTTGCGCAAGGATGCTATTTACCCAAACTGGATATTAATGGTAAAATTAAGTTTTATGACCGTAATAAAAATTTACAATTGATAAAAGAAGCGGTCAACATCGTAAAAAACTGCGATGCCATTGTTTTGGCAATTGGTGATAATACCGATTTATGTCAGGAATATGATGGGAATAAATCGGGTGATATTTCAACCTTGGATTTAGTTGGTGAACAAAACGAATTGGTAAAGGCTATGTATGAAACTGGGAAACCTGTTATTGTATTACTTTTTAACGGTCGTCCGGTTTCAATTAATTATATTGAGGAAAAATTGCTTGCAATTATTGAATGCTGGCATCCGGGAGAAGCAACAGGAACTGCAGTGGCAGATGTATTATTTGGAAAAACGAACCCAAGCGGCAAATTAACGATAACGTTTCCTTTCTCTGTTGGACACATTCCAAGTTATTATAACAGGAAACCTTCATCTCCAGTTAAATATGTGGTTGATAATAAGGAATATCTCTATCCTTTTGGATATGGAATGAGTTATACCTCATTTGAATATAAGAATCTAGTAATTAATCATTCAATTGTAAAAAAGGGTGAAACGGCTACAGTTTCAGTAGATGTAAAAAATACAGGGAATATTGCCGGTGATGAGATTATACAGCTTTATATCCATGATTTGGTGGCTTCATGTACACGTCCTGTAAAAGAATTGAAAGGATTTGAACGTATCAGTCTCCATCCAGGTGAAACAAAAACAGTAAAATTTGATATAACTCCTGACAAATTGAAGTTCTTTAATGAAGAAATGGAAAAAGTTATTGAACCTGGTCTGTTTGATATTATGGTGGGAAGTAGTTCAGTCAGTTTGGATACTGTAAAATTAGAGATTAATTAACCAACAGTAATTGTAAAACTATATGAAAAATTCAATTTGTTCACTTTCTCAAAATTCAATTAATTTTTGTTGTTGTTTAACAAAAACAAAAGACAAGTTATTCATATTCTGCACATTAATCGTTCTAACTTTTTTTGCCAATAGTTGCACTATAAGACATGGGGTTGTAATGACAGTAAACGGACCTATATCTGCTAATAAGCTTGGAACTACACTCCCACATGAGCATGTTTTGGTTGATTTTGCCAGAGCTGATAAAGGGGATTTTGCACGATGGAACAAAGATACTGTAATTTCTAAAGCTTTACCTTTTTTGCTCGAAGCCAAAAAGAGTGGCGTTAATTCTATGTTTGAATGCACTACTGCTTATGCTGGCAGGGATCCTGAACTTTTTCAAAAACTTTCTAATGCCAGTGGTCTAAATATTATAACGAACACAGGTAATTATGGAGCAATAAACGATATTGGAAACGATTATGAATTTGCAGAAAATGCAGAACAGATATCAAAAAGATGGATTGATGAGTGGAAGAACGGTATAGGAACAAGCGGAGTTCGTCCGGGTTTTATAAAGATTGGTGTTCCACCAGACTCGGTACTACAACCGATTCAAGAAAAAGTGGTTACGGCTGCAGCACTTACACACCTAAAGACCGGCCTCACCATAAATGTTCATATCGGACCATTCCATACAGCCAATGCTGTACTGAAAATTTTGAAAAAAGAAGGTGTTGATCCGTCAGCTTTTATTTGGACACATGCTCAAGTCAGTAAACTAGAAGACTTGTTGTACCTTGCAGGTATGGGAGCATGGATTTCACTAGACAATGTGTCAGAAAATAATATTAATAATTATGTTGCAATGCTTTCAGATTTTAAACGGAATCAATTATTAAATAAGGTATTAATATCTCACGATGCGGGTTGGTATGATGTTGTTAATCCTAAAACAGTTACATACAGAGGATATACGACAGTTTTCACTCATCTTAAGCCGGCACTTATGCAAGCAGGACTTACCGAAAAAGAATGGAAACAGTTGACATGTTATAATCCTATGAACGCATACTCTATAAGGGTTCGTAAATTAACTAATTCTAATAAATTAGACAGAATTAACTAATAATCTCACCAATGTACTGACAGGAAGAATCTATGAAAACTGGCAAACTATAAATTGTTCTATCAATAAACAAATATATAAAATAATGATTAAAAAGATAAAGAAAATAACTCGGATTAAAGCATTTACCAGATTTGTTTCTATATTATTTAGCTTGTTTATTCTCGTTGAGAACATAAAGGCACAAGAAAAATTTCCTTTATATCTGGACGAAAGAAAGCCGATTGAACTGCGCGTAGAAGATGCACTATCTCGTATGACATTGGAAGAGAAAGTGTCAATTACTCATGCTCAATCAAAATTTAGCAGTTATGGAGTTCCTCGTTTAGGTATCCCCGAATTGTGGATGAGTGACGGACCTAACGGTATCAGGGAGGAGATTGAATGGAACTCATGGGATGCTGCCGGTTGGACAAATGATTCTTGTACAGCTTTTCCAGCTCTCACTTGTCTGGCTGCTACATGGAATCCAACGATTTCCTATATGTTTGGAAATGCGATTGGCGAAGAAGCCCGTTATCGAAATAAAAATATATTGTTAGGTCCGGGAGTAAACATTTATCGTACCCCACTGAATGGAAGAAATTTAGAATATATGGGAGAAGACCCATATCTTTCATCAAAAATGGTAGTACCTTACATTAAAGGAGTGCAAGAAAATGGAGTTGCAGCTTGTGTGAAACATTTTGCCCTGAATAATCAGGAAACCGGCCGGAATTTCATTAATGTTCAATTGAGTGACAGGGCACTAAATGAAATCTATCTTCCTGCATTTAAAGCAGCTGTTCAAGATGGTGGAGTGATGTCTATCATGGCTGCTTACAATAAATTTCGTGGGCCATGGTGTGCTGAAAACGATTTGCTTCTTAATAAAATTCTAAAGAACGATTGGAAATTCAAAGGTGTGGTTATTTCCGATTGGGATGCCCTCCATAATACTATGAATGGTGCGAATAATGGACTTGATTTGGAAATGGGAACTTATTTGTCAGAAGGAAAGACTTATGATGATTATTTTATGGGATTACCTTACCTCGAACTCCTGAAATCTGGCAAAGCGAAAATTGAAGATTTGGATGATAAAGCAAGACGTATCCTCACTTTAATTTTTAAAACAGCAATGAACAGAAATAAACCATGGGGAAGTTTTGGTAGCGTTGAACATGCTTTGGTTGCCCGTAAAATTGCAGAAGAAGGAATTGTGCTACTTCAAAACAAACGAAACGTTCTTCCTTTAGATGTTCAAATAATTAAGAGTATTGCAGTGATTGGTGAAAATGCAACGCGAAAAATGACTGTCGGAGGTGGTAGCTCTTCATTGAAAGCTAAAAATGAAATTTCTCCCCTTGAAGGTTTGAAAAATAAGGTGGGAGACAAAATACAAGTTAAATATGTCCAAGGTTATTCATATCAAACAACAAAAAATGATAGCTTACTGCCATTAGCTATTGAGACAGCTAAAAATGCAGACATTGTTTTATTTTTTGGAGGATTAAGCAAAGATGAAGGGCAAGACTGTGAAGGTATGGATCGCAAAGATTACAGACTCCCTTTTGGACAGAATGAACTTATAGAAGAATTGTGTAAGGTAAACAAAAATGTTGTGGTTGTTCTGATTAGTGGTAATGCAGTTGCTATGCCCTGGGCTGATAAAGTTTCTTCTATTGTGCAGGCATGGTACTGCGGTTCTGAAGCCGGAAATGCTATTGCAAATGTTATTACCGGCAAAGTGAACCCTTCCGGAAAATTACCTTTTACGATCAACAAACAATTAAATGATTATGGGGCTCATTTTTTAGGTGCTTATCCGGGTGATTCGGTGAATGTAAACTACAGAGAAGATATTTTGGTTGGTTACCGTTGGAATGACACGAAAAATATTGAACCTAAATTTTGTTTCGGGCATGGTTTAAGCTATACCAATTTTACTTACGGCAAAGTTAAAATAGATAAGAAAACAATAACTACCGGTGATACATTGAAAATTACTGTACCTGTGAAAAATACGGGGTTAAGGAGAGGGGCAGAGGTCGTTCAGTTATATATCAGTGATTTAAAGGTATCTGTTCTTCGTCCGGTTAAGGAACTTAAAGCATTTCGAAAAATTGAACTTCAACCTGATGAAGAAAAATCAGTTACTTTTGAAATCACTAAATCCAATTTGGAATTTTATAATGATGTTACTGGAAAGTGGACAGCAGAATCCGGTCTATTTAAAATAGTGGTGGGATCTTCATCCCGTGACATACACTGCAATGTTGATTTTGTATTAAAAGAATAAAGATATAAATTATTTTGATTTCAGACCAGTTATTTAATATTATAAACAAATAGTTCGAAATTTATGTTTCCTCTAATCCTAAAAAAATGGCGTTGATTAGATACATATATTTTAATTATAAATTAAGGTGATTATGAAAACAACTTGTATTTTATTATTGGCAATGCTTTTCTTCAATAATTTAACAGGGCAAACGTTTAACCTTCCGGCACCACAAAAAACTGGTGGAATGCCATTCATGGAAACTTTAGCAAAAAGAGCTACTGCATGGACTTTCAATTCAACTGAAATTTCCATTCAACAATTGTCAAATTTGTTATGGGCTTCGTTTGGTGTTAACAGAGCGGATGGAAGAAGAACAGCCCCATCAGCCAGTAACAAACAAGAAATAGATATTTATGTGCTTCTAAAAAAAGGAATTTATGTTTACGATGCGATGAAAAATAAACTCAATTTGATTTCATCTGAAGATATACGTAATCAGGTTGCAGATAAAGGATTTGCCGAAGCCCCGGTTCAACTTGTTTTTATAGCTGATCTGGCAAAAAGTGGAGGAGATACTGAAGAGAATTTGAGGACTGCAAACATTAACTGTGGTTATATCTCACAAAATACCTATTTATATTGTACCTCTGAAGGTCTGGTAACCGGTGCAAGAAGTGGCTTCAACCGCGATGTATTGATTCAAAAACTCAAACTGCGACCTGAGCAGAAAATACTGTTAGCTCATGCGGTTGGTTATCCAAAGAAGAAATAAACATATTGAAATATCAAAATACAAAACAATAAAAAAGGTCTATTAATATATAATCACTAAATTTGAACGTATTAATAGGACTATTCGAATCTTTATAAATTAAAAACACATTATCATGTATAAATTATTAACAGTATTATTAGTAGTGATTTTTTGTCTTTCAACTTCGTTGCATGGTCAGATTTATTTCGATACCAGTATTCCAAACAAATACGTTGAAGAAAATACATTTCTTACAAAGCAGGCAGATACTACTGTACCACCTTCATTCGATAAAATAAAATCTTTATTGCCCGAGCCATGTTGGCCGTCCTCTCCAAATGTCATTAAGTCATATTGGCGGATGTGGGAACTCGAGTTTTCGTATTTACACCATGTTACTAAGGAAAACAAATTTATATCTCCATATATAGAACCTCCTTTTAACGGACATATTTTTATGTGGGATGCATGTTTCATGACCATGTTTGGGCATTATGGACGTCGGGCATTCAATTTTCAGGCATCTTTGGATAATTTCTATTGTAAACAGCATAAAGACGGTTTTATTAATCGGGAAATTTCAATATTAGATGGAACAGAATGCTTTGAAAAATACGACATTTCAAGTACCGGTCCTAATCTTATGCCATGGTCGGAATGGGAATATTTCTTAAATTATAATGATACTGTTCGATTAAAGAATGTTTTTTCACCATTGCTTGCTTATTATCAATGGTATAGATCTTATCGATCGTGGCCGGATGGTTCTTATTTTTCGAGCGGTTGGGGAAGTGGCATGGATAATCAACCCAGACTTCCTAAAGGAGCTGAATTTGATCCTCGTTTTAGTCACGGTTTTATGTCATGGATAGATATTACTCTCCAACAGATATTTGTAGGAAAAATATTGATGCAAATGGCTGATGTTTTGGATAGGCAAAATGACGTGAAAGATATTGAACCCGAAGTAAAGAAACTGACTGTGTACGTTCAGAAAAATATGTGGGATGACAAATCTTCATTTTTTTATGACCGGTACAGGGATGGAACGCTAAATCAGGTGAAAAGTATAGCCGCTTTTTGGAGTTTATTAGCAGGTGTTGTCTCCCCTGAAAAGTCAGATAAATTTATTAATCACCTTGAAAATCCAAAAGAGTTTGCAAGGTTACATCGTGTACCTACTCTTTCTGCAGATGATCCGAATTACTCTCCCATAGACGGTTATTGGTGTGGTCCGGTTTGGGCTCCTACAAATTACATGGTATTAAGAGGGCTAACCAAATATGGAAAAGACTCACTTGCACACGAAATAGCATTAAATCATGTGATAAATGTAACAAAGGTATTTACTGAAACAGGTACCTTTTGGGAGACTTACCCGTCTGACACTATAAGAGGTAGCGCTATGAAAAATTTTGTGGACTGGAACGGATTAATTCCTATCAATGTCTTGTTTGAATACATATTTGGTATCAGGGCTGATGTTCCCAATAATACACTTTTAATTGATGTTCGTTTGAAAGACGAATATGGAGTTAAACATTACCCTTATGGAAAGAATGGACTGTTAGACATTTTGTGCAAGAAAAGGAAAAATGATATCGAGAAACCATCCATTTCTATTCAAACGAATGTTCCATTAAAGATTATTGTAAAATGGAGAGGCGGAGAATTGATAAAGGAAATTAAACCCGGAAAGATGACATTATAATTATATTGAAGCTAAAAATATTAAATTCTAATTTTCTAATAATATTAATTCTGATCATGAAAAAAACTATTATAATTTCACTATTTTGTGTGTTTCTGATATGTGAAACTTACTCAGCAAACCTTATCAATGTAACATCACCTGCTTATTGTTCTGAAATACAAGGTACCACAACAATAAACATTTCAGCACCAAATTTTGCTCAAGTAACAGTGTATTGCTGGAAACAAGGTGAAGGCTTTGGAGCTAATTCTATTGTCGGTACAGTAAACCTCGACGCAAATGGAATCGGATCCATTGCTTTTGCAGCCGACCAGTATCCGCATGGGCCAGTCACAGTAAGAATCTCAGGAACCAGTAGTACTAACTCAGATAATTGCTACCTGCAACTTTATAACAAGGGTGGTGTATCCTGGAACGAAGGTATGCCTGCAGATCCACCTGCTGCAGCAGGCATGAATTTGGTGTTTTCCGATGACTTTACTAATATGTCAATTGGTACAGACGGCTCTGGTGCTAAATTTTATGATCACAAACCACCACATGGCACGGAAGACTTTAGTTCAATTCCTTTTACGGATTTCAGTTCAACTAAAAATCCATTTAGTCAGAAAGATTCTTACCTTCGTATTCGGGCTGATGCCAATAAAAATAGCTCAGGCTTAATTTCATCAATGTTCAGCAATAAGAGTGGTTTTAAGGCACAGGCACCTTGTTATTTCGAGTGCCGCTTCATTGCCCCTAATGCTCCCGGTACATGGCCTGCATTCTGGCTTTTAGGCGTGAAAGATAATATCAATGAATATTATGAGCCGAGTGACGAATTAGATATTATTGAAGCCTATGGTGGTGAAGGTGCAGGTGCACCTAACTCCGGGGCTAAATATGGCATTGCTGCGCATGCATGGGTTCAAACCGGTATAGCAACACAAATAAGCGATCAATTTTATGCCACTTATTTTCCTGCTAATATGTCAAATCATGGTATTCCTTCAACCTGGTATGAAGCGTCACATATTTACGGATGTTTGGTTGGCTTAGACTATACAATTTATTACTGTGATAATATTGAAGTAGGCAGACATCCAACTTTACCGTTATCTAAAATAAAACCTTTCTATTTTATGATTAATCTTGCAACAGGTGGTGGCTGGCCGGTGGATTTGTCCCGTTATAATGGTCTTGCAGATATGTACGTTGACTATGTCCGCGTTTATAACAGTGCCCAGACAGGACTTATTTTAGATAAAGAAATTGATATAGATGTGAATATCTATCCTAATCCGGTTACTTCTGAAACTGCAATTCATTTGAATTTGCCCAAACTCGAAGATATTTCCATAAACATTTGTAATGTTTTGGGTCAATCGGTTTTATCCTATCATAGTTATCAACAAGGAAAAATAAAAATTCCAATAAATCTGTCAGCGGAAAGCAATGGAACATATTTGGCAAAAATACATGTTGGAAATTTACAATTTAATAAAACCATTATAAAATGATTGATCGCAATAATTTTAAGATAATAATAAATTCCTTTGCCTCCAAAGTGTTGGATAGTGGCAAGTGGATTTAATTGTCGATCAACTTCTAATTTTATAAACTATTTTAATATTTAAATCAAAAAATTATCATGAAGAAAACTATTTTATTTTTACTATTTTATGTATTTACAATGCATCAGGTTTTTTCTGCATTACCTCTTATTGCTGTAACATCGCCGGCTTATTGTTCAGACATACAAGGCAATATAACTGTTAATATTTCGGCTCCTGGTTGCTCTGGTGTAAAAGTATACTGTTGGAAACAGGGTGATGGCTTTGGTTCTAATTCTGTTGTTGATACAGTGACACTCGATGCAACCGGAATAGGCTCTTTTATTTTTCCAGCCGATGATTATCCACACGGACCTCTAACGCTCAGAATCTCAGGTACCGTAGTTATTCCCAATGTAGCTTCTATTCCAGACAATTGTTATCTACAACTTTACAATAAAGGAGGGGTGTCTTGGAACGAAGGTCTTCCAGCAACTCCACCTCAAGCTGAAGGCATGGATGTGGTATTCTCCGATGATTTCAATTCTACACTTTCAATTGGTGAGAGTTCTACCAGTGCTACTTATTACGAGCATAAACCCCCATATGGTACGCAAGATTTCAGTTCAATTCCATTTTCAAATTTTAGCAGTACTAAAAATCCATTTAGTCAGGTAGACTCCTATCTTCGTATTCGGGCTGATGCCACAAAGAACAGCACGGGTCTTATTTCTTCTCTGTTCAGTAATAAAGCGGGTATTAAAGCTCTAATGCCAAGTTATTGGGAATGTCGTTTTATAGCGCCAAATGTTCCAGGTTCATGGCCTGCGTTTTGGTTAATGAGTGTCCCTAAAAGCTTTGCTGATTCTAGAGAAGCTGCAGATGAGTTGGACATCATTGAAGCATATGGAGGAGAAGGGCCAGGGAAACCTAATGCCAAATCAGTTTATGCAGCTACTCCACATGCATGGAATCAATCGGATAGTTTACAAGCAATTTGTAATAATTTTTATAATACCCAAACTTTTGTAGACATGTATAAGAAAGGTATCCCTTCCACATGGTATGAAACCTCTCATACATACGGATGTAAAATTACTGCAGAAGCAACCATATATTATTGTGACAATATTGAAGTGGGCAGACATGCCACTTTGCCGATGTCAAAAATAAAACCATTCTTTTTCATGATTAATCTGGCAACAGGTGGTGGTTGGCCTGTTGATTTATCTCGTTATGGTAATAAAATGGATATGTATGTTGATTATGTTCGGGTTTTCAGCAGTGCTCCAACCGGGCTATCGTTGAATGAAGAATCAAAAATTGATGTGAATATATATCCTAATCCGGTTACTTCTGAAACGGCAATTCATTTAAACTCGCCTAGCCTCGAAGATATTTCTGTAAATATTTATAATGTTTTGGGTCAGTCGGTTTTATCTTATCATACTTACGAACAAGGAGAAATAAAAATTCCAATTAACATCTCAGAAAAGCCCAAAGGAATGTATTTGGCAAAAATACGTGTTGGAAATTCTCAGATAACTAAAACCATTATACAATAATAGCACACAGTCAAGATAATTGATTAATACCGAAATTATTCAATGATTATTCGTTTTATTCTTAAAAATATTGTAGACTTATTTTTATAAATGTATCTCTAAAACAAAATATAGTTTAATGCACCTAATTGACTGCGATAAAATTATATTTTAATAAAATAGTTTACAAATACAGTATGTTGAAAATAAGGCAATTGTGAAAATACGAATAATCATTTGATTTTATTAATAGCATAAAAAAACAATGATTAAATTATGAAGAAAATTATTTTGTTATTAACATGTTCTGTGATGTTAATATTTGGGATTTTATCAGCAAAGGCTCAAAACAATATTATCAAAGTAGTATCCCCTGCTTATTGTTCAGACGTAAAAGGTAACACCAAAATTGACATTTTGGCACCGGGTTTCACCAAACTGACTGTGAAGTGTTGGAAACAGGGCAGTAAATTTGGAGTTGATTCATCTATTGGAGATGTTACACTAAACAATGATGGCAAAGGATCAATAATTTTTCCGGCTGATAAGTATCCGCATGGACCTGTCACTGTGCGAATCTCAGGTGATAGTGGAACTAACAAAGATAATTGCTATCTGCAACTTTATAACAAGGGTGGTGTATCATGGAACCAGGGTATGCCGGTAGTAGATCCACCGGCAGCAAAGGGAATGAAACTAGTTTTTGCCGATGATTTTGATAAAACACTTTCGATTGGCGATAACCCCAATACAACATATTATGATCATAAACCACCTCATGGTTCGCAGGATTTCAGTTCGATCCCATTTGTAAGTTATGATAAACCTAATAATCCATTTAATCAGGTGGATACTTATTTGCGCATCCGTGCCAGTGAGAAGGATAAAAGCGCAGGTCTAATTTCTTCTTTAAAAAATGATAAGACCGGAATCACGGCAAAAGCACCATGTTATTTTGAATGTCGCTTTATAGGGCCGAATGCTTCGGGCTCTTGGCCTGCATTTTGGCTTTTGAGTGTGGATCAGACTAATAGCGAAGTTGGTGATGAACTTGATATTATAGAGGCGTATGGTGGAGAAGGTACAGGGAAACCTAACTCCGGACCTAATTATGGTGTCACTTCGCATGCTTGGAATCAACCAGGTGTTCCAACGGATACATGTGATAATTTTTACAGAACAAGAGGTACCATTAATATGAAGAGATTTGGTATACCTTCTACATGGTATGAAGCACCACATGTTTACGGCTGTAAGATTACCGAAACAGCGACAATATATTACTGCGACAATATAGAGGTCGCCAGACATGAAACGTTACCGATATCCAAAGTGGAGCCATTCTATTTTATGATTAATTTGGCGACCGGTGGTGGATGGCCAGTGGATTTGTCCCGTTACAACGGAGTGATAGACATGTATGTCGATTATGTACGCGTTTATAGCGGTACTCCCGCTAAACCTTAAAACTGTTATTATTATGTTTTTAAATTTGTGATTTATCAAAAAAAATAGAAAAAGTCGAATAGTTTATCTATAAATTGTTAATCATCTTATGAAAAGATTTCTTTTAGTTACTTCCCTATTTGTAGTTGTTTTATTTTCAACGATAAATGCAGTTGTCAAATTGCCATCTATTTTTTCTGATAATATGGTGTTACAGCGTGACCAAACTGTAAATGTATGGGGTTGGGCAGACAAAAATGAGAAAGTCTCGGTTGTATTTAACGAACAAAATATTAAAACTAAAGCAGATAAAGCCGGATGCTGGAAAGTTGAATTATCTCCCATGACCTATGGTGGCCCGTATACTTTGAAAATTCAAGGTAAACACAATGTGGTTACAATGGAAAATATACTTGTGGGAGATATTTGGCTTTGTAGCGGACAATCCAATATGGAATTTCAGGTCAAACAAGCCAATAATGCAAAAATTGAAATTGATAGTGCAAATTATCCACAAATACGCTCTTTCAATGTTACTCAAGAAATGTCATTTGTACCAAAAAATGATTTTCAGGGGAAATGGGAAGTTTGTTCACCTTTAACTGTAGGAAATTTTTCAGCTGTAGCCTTTTTCTTTGCCCGCAAGTTGTATCGGGAAACCGGTATTCCTATCGGAATCATTAATTCTTCTTGGGGAGGTACAGACATAGAAACATGGACAAGTTCGGGTTCTTTTAATTCGCTACCTGATAAATTTAAAGCAAGGTATAAAAATAACCCTGAAAATGTCGAAAAATTTCTCCAAACGAATGCTGAAAACAAGATTCAATACGAATCTGCACTTAAATTCGATCTTGGATTAAAAGAAGAATGGAATAAAACTTTCACAGATATCTCTGCATGGAAAACCCTACCTGTTCCTCAGATATGGATGTCGCCTGAATTAGTGAATGTAGATGGCGTTGTTTGGGTTCAATATGATTTAACATTATCAGCAACAGCGGAAGGAAAACCAGCAGTAATTCAATTAGGGAAAATCGACGATAATGATGACACCTGGATAAATGGAATTAAGATTGGTTCAACCATAGGATGGGATGTGAAAAGAATTTACAATGTTTCATCAGGAGTTTTAAAAGCAGGTTTAAACAGAATATCTGTAAGAATTGTTGATACTGGCGGTGGTGGTGGCATATACGGACAAAACGAAGATGTGTTTTTAAAAATTGACAATAAAAAATATACATTAGCGGGAAATTGGAAATATAAAATTGCCGAATCAAACCTGAAATACAATTATGTGGTCAATTCACCTAATTCTTATCCGTCGTTACTATATAATGCCATGATTCATCCGATCATTCAATTTGCATTAAAAGGTGTAATCTGGTACCAAGGAGAAAATAATGCGCCTAGTGCTTATGACTATCGAACACTATTTCCAAACATGATTACAGATTGGCGAACGAAATGGGGACAGGAATTTTCATTCTATTGGGTGCAACTGACAAATTATATGGCAGTCGATACTAAACCAGTTGAAAGCGACTGGGCTGAATTACGTGAAGCGCAAACGATGACTTTATCATTGCCAAAAACAGGGCAATCTGTGATTATCGATATTGGGGAGGCTAATGATATTCATCCCCGAAACAAACAAGATGTGGGATTACGCTTAGCACTCCATGCTCTAAATAAAGATTACGGCAAAAAGGATATTGTATTTTCAGGACCAATATGCAAATCAATTGAAATACAGGAAAATAAAATTCATGTCACATTTGATTATATAGGTTCTGGATTGATAGCAGATAGCAAATATGGCTATGTAAGCGGTTTCTCAATCGCTGGGATAGATAAAAAATTCGTTTGGGCAAAAGCTTATATTGAAGGTAATAAAGTAGTTGTATATAATGACCAAGTTCAATATCCTGTTGCTGTCCGCTACAATTGGGCAAATAATCCCGATGGTAATTTGTATAGTAAGGAAGGATTGCCCACATGCCCCTTCAGAACAGATACATGGGAGGGTATTACTGAGAAAGAATAAATTTAGTCACGAGTTAAGTAATGGTCAGAATATAATGTCGTGTTTTGGAATAAGAATAGAACGCTGATTTTCACGGATTGAGCGGACATTAACGGATTTAAAATAGATTAAAGTCATGCAAGCATGACTGATAAGACCCTTTGGTATCAACAAATCATTCCAATTTATTGGAATTTATATCCGTTTTTTTTATCCGCCCTATCAGCGAAAATCCGCGTTCCATTCTTATTGTTTTTTGATTGAATTATACGACATTATTTGTTTCCTATTACTTATTACATCTCTTTTGATCTAAAGGGCAAAATAAATTATAAAATCCGTTATAAAAAATACAAATGAAAAAACACATATTGCTATCTATTTTTTTGTTGATTTTTACCTTAATTCAAGTTTTTGGTCAAATTCAACGAAGTAACCTCCCTACAATATTTATTACAACTACCAATAACCAACCCATCCCAGATAAGGTGGACAATCCATTGGGGATTTATGTAGAAGGGAATATCGTTATTAAAAGTACTGACCCAACTGAGGAATTATCTATGATTACTGGAATAAGAGGGCGTGGAAATGCAACTTCGAGAATGGATAAGAAATCTTACAGAATCAAGCTCGATAAAAAAACAAATATATTGAACTTGCCTGCCAAAGAAAAGAGCTGGGTTCTATTGGCGAACTATGCAGATAAGACGCTCATAAGAAATGCAGTTGCATTCAAAATAAGTCAAATATTTGGTTTTGATTTTACTCCATCAGTTCGTTTTGTAGATTTGGTACTTAATGGTACTTTTTTGGGCAATTATTTACTTACCGATCAAATTGAGGTAGCTCCGGGTCGTGTCAATATTGATAAACAAGACTCTTCAATTGTAACCGAACCCGATATCACAGGTGGATATTTATTGGAACAAGCCGGTGATCCAACAGGTGAACCGGTTTGGTTTCTCACCGGAAAGGAAATGAAACTCATAGTAAAATCGCCTGATTCTGATGTTATCAATAGTAATCAGGTTAATTATATTAAAAATTACATAAAGGATTTTGAAACCCGACTTTTTTCTGCCGATTTCAAAGATCCAATAAAGGGCTATCGTGCAAATGTAGATTCTATTTCACTCATTAACTGGTATATTGCTTGCGAACTTACTGGTAATTCGGATTCATTTTGGAGTACTTATCTCATTAAAAAACGGTCGGACAACAAATTGTATTTTGGACCGCTTTGGGACTACGATATTGCATTTAATAACGATAATCGTTTGGGTGATGCTACACAAAAGCTTATGAGGGAAAACGCATGGGATCCCAAAGCGTGGATTCAACAGATGTGGCTTGATGAATGGTTTCGGGCAGCTGTTTGGAGGCGTTGGCAACAACTTACAACAAATAATTTATTGGGGAATCTAAATTCTTATATTAATGAGACAGCTACCTTGATAAATACATCACAACAATTAAATTATAATAAGTGGAACGTACTTAGCTCAAAGGTTTATTTAGAAACTTATCTTTTTAGTACGTATAGTGAAGGAGTTGATTATTTAAAAACATATTTGGCTAACCGAATCAGTTTTCTTAACACAAGTTTTGCGAAGAACGAACCAGAAATGCCTTCTGAGCCATTTATTACTTCAAATAATTACTATAAAATTGTCAATAAAAAAACAAATAATTCAATTGATGTTACTCAAAATTCAGTTAATCCAAATACTTCTCTTATTATGTGGGAGTCTTTAGAGAATGATAATGGTCAATTGTGGGATGTAAAGAAAATTGATGAAAATTTATATCGGATAATAAATAAGAATTCCGGTTTAGCGATGGCTGAAAACGGTTTTAGTAATAACTTAATTCAGATACCTGTCGACAATTCTGATCAAGCTCAACAATGGTTTATAACACCAGTCAAAACAGGAAATATCTATGGCATTGTAAATAAAAAAACGGGTTATTCAATTAATAATAGTGGTGGTGGTTTCGCTAATGGAACAAACGTGATAGAATTTACAAACAATATTTCAGGAAGTGAAAACCAACAATGGTATTTTCAAAAAGTGGGATTATTACCTGCTGGTATATCACAACCTGATTTTATAAACCCGCCAATTGAACTTTATCCAAATCCGGCAATTGAAAATGTATCTATTAGGTTCACAATGAGTGAACCTCAGGAATTAGCCATTACAGTCAATAATTTACAAGGTATTCAAATGTATCGATCTTCCGGTAATATTATTGATTTCGGAAATCATGTAATAACTATCCCATTGTCGGGTATTGCTGCTGGTGTATATTTTGTAAATATAACGAATACTCAGGGTGAAAAGGTCGTCAGGAAATTAATTATAACACACTAACCGTTTAAATGTGAAATTTAATGTTGGACTAAGGAAATCGTAATTAGATTATTCTCCTTACTAATATAATATTGTAAATTTTTACTCACTATTTTATCAAAATCAATAATTTATAAATATTTATAAATGAAAAAAACGTCTATTATTTTGCTGTTAATATCTTTTATCTCATTTTGTTTTTCTACTTTAAAAGCAGAAACGGCATTATGTAAATATGTAAATCCGTTTATTGGAACGGCTTATACAGGTCATACTTTTCCTGGTGCAACTTATCCATTCGGATTTATGCAACCCGGTCCACAAACCGGTCGTCACGAGTGGCAATATTGCAGCGGGTATTATGCCAGCGATTCTATTATGGAAGGTTTTTCGCAAAACCGACTAAATGGAACAGGTTGTCCTGATTTAGGTGATATTTTGTTTATGCCATTTTCAGGAACTCCGGGCAAAGATTATAAAAGTTCATTTTCTAAAAAAACAGAAATTGCGTCACCTGGATATTATGCTGTAAATCTGATTGATAATTCGGTAAAAGTAGAACTGACTTGTACACCGCACGTTGCTTTTCACCGATATAAATTTGAGAAAAAAGACGCTGGTTTATATATCGATTTTCAAAATGGAATTACTGGATCGGAAGACGATCAGCATACGCGTGTGCTAGATGCGAAAATAGATTTTGTTGATAATATGACAATTACCGGGCAATTAAAACTCAAAAGATGGGTTGAACGTCAGTTGTTTTTCGTAATAAAATTGGATAAAGCATTCAAAAACAAAAAACAAATCCCGGGCGATAAAAGAGACAAAGCACCACAATATGTTTTATCCTACGACTTGGACAAATCAAATGAATTAAATGTGAAGATTGCCTTCTCAACAGTAAGTGTTGAAGGTGCAATGCTTAATATGGAAAAAGAAGCCGATCAATTGAATTTTGCCAAAGCAAAAGCCAATGCAGAAGTCGGTTGGGAAAAGTACCTCTCCCGAATTACCATTGAAGGTTCCGTCGATGAAAAAACAAGTTTTTATACCTCAATGTACCATCTTATGATTCAACCAAATAACATTGCCGATGTGGATGGCCAATATCGGGGTGTTGACGATAAGGTGAGTAAATCATCATTCGGAACATATTATTCAACTTTGTCATTGTGGGATACTTTCAGGTCGGCACATCCATTATACACTATTATCACTCCAGAATATGTGGGCGATATGGTGAATTCAATGCTCTTGCATTCAGAGGCACAAGGATTTTTACCTATTTGGGCTTTAAGCGGAAAAGAAACTTTTTGTATGATCGGAAATCATGCTGTGCCGGTAGTGGTTGATGCCTGCATGAAAAATTTCAAAGGTATTGATCAAGAAAAAGCATTTGAGCAAATAAAGAATTCGTTGACAAAAGATCATGCAGGTTCCGAATGGAGTATCTATAACAAATACGGATATTTTCCATTCGATTTAATTAGTGTGGAATCGGTTTCTAAAACATTAGAATTCTCGTTCGACGATTATTGTGCAGCTCAGTTGGCAAAAAAACTTAATAAGATAGAAGATTATAATTTTTTTACTAATCGCTCGAATTATTACAAAAACCTGTTCGATTCAAAAACAAAACTGATGAGAGGAAAAGACTCCAACGGAAATTGGCGGACTCCATTCGATAAATTTGCTCTTTCACATGCTTCAACTATTGGTGGTGATTACACGGAAGGTAATGCATGGCAATATACCTGGCAGGTTCAGCACGACGTGAATGGATTAGTGGAATTAATGGGTGGGAAAGACGCATTCGCGAAAAAACTGGATTCATTGTTTACGATTGAATCAAAAGTTGAAGGTGAGGGTTTTATCGGAGATGTAACCGGTCTTATCGGACAGTATGCACACGGAAATGAACCTTGTCATCATGTGGCTTATTTCTACAGTATGATTGGTAAAAACTGGCGAACAGAAGAATTGGTTCGCGAGATTTTTGATAAATTCTACTTGCCAAAAATTGATGGACTTTGTGGCAACGATGATTGCGGACAAATGTCAGCTTGGTATATTTTTTCTTCAATGGGCTTTTATCCCGTAAATCCTGTAAGTGGAGATTATGTTATAGGTGCCCCCCAAATACCAAAAGCAACCATAAAACTTCCCAATGACACTAAGTTTGTAATGACTGCAAAAAATATATCTAAGGAAAACAAATATGTTCAATCGGTAAAGTTAAACGGAGTTGAAATTAAGAGTTCTGTCATTACCCACGATCAAATTGTAAAAGGTGGAACTTTGGAATTTGAAATGACTAATAAACCTCAAAAATAAATTGTTTTCGTTTTTTTATTTATACTTATCATGGTAACCAAAGAAAAATCTTACGTTATAATTTTAATATTGTTTTTTTCATTAACAAGTATAGGTAATTCAGTTTTTGCTAAAAAAAACTGTGCTACTTCTACTTTTGTGATTCTGGATACGGACATGGGGAATGACATTGATGATGCCTTAGCTTTGGATATGCTGTATAAATATATGGATATGGGAAATTTAAAGCTGTTAGGTATTATGATAAATAAAGATTATCGGTATTCACCAGAGTATATTGATATAATGTCAACTTGGTACGGTTATCACGATATTCCTATAGCTGCTTTAAAAAAAGGAGACTCTCTTCGTATTGATGATAAAAATTATACCAAAACCGTTTCTGAACTAAAGTTTAACGGTAAACCCATGTTTGAACGAACTGTCAAAAATTATAATTCATTGCCACAACCAGTAAAACTTTACAGAAAAATATTGTCAAAACAGCTGAATGGTTCTGTTACCGTTATTTCTATCGGATTTCTAACCAATCTTGCAGAATTGCTTGAAAGTGAACCTGATGAATTTTCTCCACTGAATGGGAAAGAATTGGTAAGTAAAAAAGTAAAATTATTATCCATTATGGCAGGTAGCTTTACTCCGAAACCTTATGCAGAGTATAATGTCCTCATGGATATAAAGTCAGCACAAAAAGTGTTTTCAGTATGGCCAACAAACATAGTTGCATCTCCTTTTGAATTAGGAGATTCTATTCGTTATCCGGGAAAAAGTATTGAGAATGATTTTACATGGGCAGTGAACCATCCTTTAGTTGAAGGTTATAAAGCTTATAATCCTAATAGTTCGTATGATCGCTCAACTTGGGATTTGACATCTGTATTGTATGTGTATAATCCTAAAAAATTCGGAAAATCGAATCCCGGAACTATTTCGGTGGATGATAAAGGTTGTACACATTTTGTAGAAAGCAAAAATGGCAAACATTCTTTTTTGACTACTTCTCCTAAACAGAGAAATTCAATTTTAAATTATTTTGTTCATTTAATACCGCAAAAACCGGCCAAATACAGCAAAAAATAAGATGAAAATTAAAAATCTCATATTATCTATAATCTTATCATTTCTGGGAGTAAATTCTTGCTTAAACGCACAAACGTTTGTTGATTATGTCAATCCGTATATGGGGAATATCAGTCATTTGCTGGTACCTACCTTTCCTACCATTCATTTACCTAACAGCATGTTGCGTATTCATCCTGTACGGAAGGAACTAACCGAGAGTAAAATTAAAGGCCTTCCTGTATTTCTTACAAGTCATCGGGGCGATATGGCTTTTAGCATAAATCCACTTCAGGGAAATGATAGGGAAATACTCAATACTTTTATTGAATATGATTATGACAATGAAATAATCAAACCATATTATTACAGTGCATATCTTGATAACGTATCAACGGAGGTACGCTTTGCTCCTTCTCAACAATCAGCTGTTTATGAATTTAATTTTCTGGGAAACGAAGTTCCAACTATTATGTTGAGTGCAGTTAACGGGCAACTCAAAGTTGATGGCAATACTGTTTCCGGCTTCCAGAAAGTCGGAAAAACCAAAGCCATTGCGTATGTCTATTTTGAAACGGATGTATTGCCGGAAAATTCTTCGTTAAATAAACAGACTGAAAACTTGATAGCCGTATTGAAATTTAATGCCAAAAACAGAAAAATTTGTGTGCGTTATGGTGTGTCGTTTATAAGTGAAATTCAGGCAAAGAAAAATTTGTACAGAGAAATTGCCAATTTTGATGTGGACGAACTGGCAAAGAAAGGTAAAAAGAGTTGGAATGAGGCATTAGGTAAGATTCGTGTTAAAGGAAGCTTGAAAAACGACAAAAAAGTATTCTATACCTCGCTTTACCGCTTTTACGAAAGGATGGTTTGTATCTCTGAGGATGGAAAATATTACAGCGGATCCGATGGAAAAATTCACGAAGATGGCGGCATTCCTTTTTTTACAGATGATTGGTTGTGGGATACTTATCGTGCCGCACATCCTTTGAGAACCATTATTGACATGGAAAAAGAAACATGTATATTGAATTCGTTTGTTCGAATGGCTGAACAATCTGAAAATTTATGGATGCCTTCTTTCCCCGAAATAGGTGGTGATTCCCGTCGAATGAACTGTAATCATGGAGTGGCAACAATTCTGGATTGTTACAGAAAAGGAATAACCGGTTTTGATACCGAAAAAGCCTTTTTGATGTGCAAAGGAGCAATAACCGAAAAAACACTGATACCCTGGTCGGCAAGTAAAGCCGGCAAATTGGATGATTTTTATAAAACCAACGGATATTTTCCTGCATTAGCTGTGGGCGAAAAAGAATCGATTCCTGAAGTTGATTCATGGGAAAAACGACAACCTGTTGCTGTAACATTAGGTTCAGCTTACGATGAATGGGCATTAGCGCAATTTGCCGGTGAGCTTGGTAAAACAGATGATTATAATTATTTCTTACCCAGAAGTTTCAATTACAAAAAAATATTCAACTCTGAATCAAATTTTTTTCATCCCAAGGATGAAAATGGGAATTTTATCGAACCATTTGATTATGAATTGTCTGGTGGGGTTGGCGGTCGAGATGCTTACGATGAAAATACAGGTTGGATTTATCGTTGGGATGTTCAGCATAACATAAAAGACCTGATAGCTCTTATGGGAGGAAATAAATCTTTTGTAGAGGAACTTGAACGAACTTTCGATACTCCCCTGAAAAAACCTAAATATGAATTTTATGCACAATTTCCGGATCATACAGGTAATGTAGGCCAGTTTTCGATGGCTAATGAACCGGCATTACATATTCCATATCTTTATACATACGCAGGTGAAGCGTGGCGAACCCAAAAACGTATCAGGAATTTGCTTTCGCAGTGGTTTCGCAATGATTACATGGGAATTCCCGGTGATGAAGATGGTGGAGGAATGTCTGCTTTTGTAGTTTTCTCGCAATTAGGATTTTACCCAATTACCCCCGGTTTACCTATGTATGTAATCGGTAGTCCTTTATTTAAAAATGCGAATATTGAATTGGGCAATGGGAAAGTGTTTCGGATAAAGTGTCATAATTATTCACCGGAAAATAAATATATCCAATCGGCCAAACTGAATGGTAAAGTTTGGAACAAATCATGGTTTAGCCATGAAGCTTTGATGCAAGGTGGCAAACTGGAATTTACTATGGGTAAATATCCGAATAAAAAATGGGCATCAACGGCAGACGATGTTCCACCTTCATTTGAAATGTTGAAATAAACCTTAAAAGAATGATACGTTTTTGTGTATATTTTTTTTCTTGAAGCTGTTAATTTAATGTGATAATAAGTTTATCAAAACATTAGCTTGTTACTGTGATATTTGAAAACTATAGCATGATGTTTCTGTAAAGAAAAATATTTAAGTTTGGGAAAAATATTATTTTATATTTTTTAAAATGAGGTAATAAAAACTGTAAAATTATCAACATATTTTTCCAATAAAAACAAAACTATTTGTATTTATTTTTTAGATATGTATAAAATTAGATAGTTAAATCGTTGATTAATTGTTAATCAAATAGCTGCATATGTTACTTAAAATTAAACACTTGATAAACATATTAATAAATGCTTTGTTGGTTTGATTAATATTTCTCCAAACAATAAGTTAAATATAGTTAAGTCAACACACAATTTGCATGATAATTCTTGCTTTCCTAAAATCTTTATTTTATCTTTGCGCAAACGTTTATCCTAATGTGTTCAAATAATATATCGAAATTTATCTGGCAAATCAAAATAGCTCGATATATTTTATAAGATAAATTTATACTGTTGACCCAAAAATAGATATTCTCTTGATATTTATAAAAACAATTTTCAATTATTTATTTAAAACAATCATTTTATCATGAAAACAAATTACATTTTAGTTTTATCGCTCTTCTTAGCGATAGTTTCACCAAGTTTCGGATTGAATTATACCATTACTTTTACTGGTAGTGGTGCAAGTACAACTGTAGGTTCAGTTCAAGTTAAGAATTTGGCAACAGGAGCCACGGTTACCGTACCTGAAGGTAATTCTTTGTTACTTTCAGATGCAACTGCCGTAGATCAGGTTAATGCAAGCTCTGAAACAATTCATGTTTATCCGAATTCTTCGGAAGGTACTTCTACAGTGTCATTCTTTGCAAAACAAACCGGTAATGCAAAGATTGAAGCTTTTACAGTAGATGGGAAAAAAGTTGCTGGATTAAGCCATAATGTATTGGAAGGGGCTAATTCATTCCAGCTTTCTTTGCCTAAAGGCGCTTTTGTGGTTAAAGCTTCGGGTGATGGATATTCTTATACTGCTAAGTTTATTAATAAAAGTGATGCAGGTAAATCTTCAATTACATATTCAGGAAAAGAAAGTTCTGGTAGTTCAAAAAGTTCAAAAAGTAAAGCTGCTGTAACAGGTACAACAATGATGGCTTATGCTGCTGACCAACGTTTACTTTATACAGGAACCTCCGGCACAAATAGTACTATTTTGGTTGATACCCCATATTCCGATAGTGAAATGGAGTTTTTCTTTACAGATTGTACGGATGGTTCCGGCAACCATTACAAAGTAGTACAAATCGGTACTCAAATTTGGATGGCAGAAGATCTTAAGACTACGAAATACAACGATGGTACAGACATTACAGCCGGAACTGCTGAACTTTGGAATTATTATACTGCACCCGCATATGTTCCGACTTCTGTTTCAACAGCACCAACAGTATTCTACAACTGGTTTGCTGCAAATACCGCTAATATAGCACCAACAGGTTTTAAAGTGCCTACTAAAGATGAGTTTGCAACTTTGGTTACGACTACAGAAGCTATTGTAGGTAGTGATGTTATTTCAGGTGCTTTAGCTGACAATACCGGTTGGAGAGCCGAAACAGGCAAAATTGGTATGCCTGGCGATAATTTAAACGAAAATAATTTAACCGGTTTTAGTGCTGTCGGAAATGGTTATTACGGTGGAAGTTGGTCCGATGGAGCTGGTCATGTTATGCCTATTTGGCTTTCTGATGAATGGATTGCTTCAGAAGGTAATATTTGTGCTATTTACAGTGACTATCTAACCGTGTATTTTTATTCTACTATAAAGAGTTCCGGTAGTGTAATACGTTGCTTTAAAAGTGCAATTTAATTAAATTGCTTGTATTTTTCGAAGTCCGCTAATCTGATCAAAATAACCGAATGATTGAGATTCAATTACAATGATTTATATAAAATTTTAAAATATATAATATAAATCATTGTAATGAGTCCGGTCAATTGATAAAGTTGTCTTAAATAAAAATTAAAATTATTTTAAATTTCTCTATTAAATTATTCAAAGACACCAAGATAGTTTGCAGATTAGCATTTGACAACATTTTAGAATTTCCTTATTTCTATATTCAACTAATCATTTAATTTTATTATTATGAAAAAAAGTATTCTCTTTATTCTTATCTCATGCTTTGCTATGATAAGTACTAACTTGGTACAGGCAGAATTGCCAGTATTTAGCACAAATGCCACAACTGACGCACATTGGTATCGCATGAAAAATGCTTATCTTCCCACAATACCTCAGCCTGGTTATTTGAAAGCCAATGCTGATGGTTCGTTATCCAGAGCAAATGCTGATGCAACCGATGATTTTCTTTTTTGTTTTGTAGGAGATGAAACAAATGGGTTTCAAATTTACAACAAGGCACTTGGTGCAGAATTAGTAGTTACGACTTTAGCTGATTGGTTCAATTTAATTGTAGTGTCATCTACTCCGACTTTTTGGACTGCCGGTAATTATATTTGGACTTTCGATGCGAATTCTAATCTTAAGTTTATGGATAGCAACAATACAAGTTGGTATTTCCGTGCTCCTAATGATAGGTTGACAGTTGGTGCAACCTACTATGGAGGAGGAGATGCAGTATGGAATTTTGAGGACTCGAGTACTCCAATCGTAGTAGATAAATCAGCATTAATTACACTTATTGCTGCATGTAATACTCAGGTTAACGGAGATAAAGCAGATTCTCAAAAAGCTACAACTTTTGCAACTTCCATTGCTACTTTTGAAGGAACCATTGCTGCAGCACAGGCAATTGTTGATAATGCTAATGCGACAGCTGATGATGTAACTAATGCAGTTGTTACTTTAAATTATGCTCGCACCAATTATAATATGGCATTAGTTGTATTACCGTTTACCTTAAGTACGGAGGGTCATATGGTTTGGTATAAAGTTATAAATCATGGTCGGGATGTTGTTGATCAAACAGGTTTCCTTACTTATGATGGTTCTAATTTAATTCAGACCGCTGCTACAACTGCTGATAACCAATTGTGGGCATTTGTAGGTGACAATATTAATGGAATGAATATGTACAACAAGGCTGATTTTACAGACTTTAGCGGAGTTAAACTTATTCATAATGGTAATTTCACTATGAGTGCAGATGCCTGGAGCGGAATATGGAAGGTTAATAGTAGAATTGTAGATGTTACAACTTATTACGGTATTTTCAATGCAAATGGTGCATATATTAATTTCTTGCCGGATAATTACTTCTTCGGATATGGTGGTGGAACAACTGGAAATGTTGTGTATTATGGCTTTGCAGATGCAGGTTGTATTTGGAGCTTTGCTGCTGCATCAACTGGTGGAACTACTTCATTAGATAAGAACAACACATCTAAGATATCTGTTTTCTCTCATGACGGTATTATTTCTGTAACCGGAGCAAAAGGAATGGCAACAATTGTTACTATGACCGGAGCTACTGCTACTTTTGATACTCAAAAGCCTTATAATGTAGGAGGAAAAGGTATTTATATCGTCCGTGTTAATGGCGAAGTTCTTAAAGTTATTGTTAAGTAAATCAAATTACAAGAGATTGTCTCGTAGCAGAGATAGTCTCTTGTTTTTATTTTATTCAATATTGCCCACTAATTAATTGATTAATCTTAAATATAATATGAAACTAAAATTACTTTCGATCTTTATTATATGTTCAGTAATTATGACTCAAGGTATAATTCAAGCAGCTGTACCCATTACACCAAGTACAGATACAGGTGTTGGTGCAAAATGGTATCGTCTAAAGAATCAGCGGGCTGCATTTCAGGGGAAAGCTGCTTATATGAAGGCTGACAATTACGATGTTGTTGCTGTCATGGCAGATTTTATTGAGTCTGATAATTATTTATGGTGTTTTATTCCCGATGCAATTAATGGTGGCTATCAGATTTACAATAAGGCATTGTTGGCGGATGGGGCAAGACTTATTTCTGTTGCAGGAAATAATGGCTCTGTGAAAATAGAAAAATCTTCAACTACATGGCCCTATTCCTGGGCTCTCAAAGATGACAGCGGATCGTATGGTCTTCTTCCAGGAACTGATACAAGTCCCGGATCTGCTACAAATAATAATTATCTTCACGGCACATTGGATGTAGCCATAATATTCTATGGATACGTCGCTACGGAAGGTGGGTCAGCGTGGATTTTCGAAGACGCATCAGTTCCTGTTAATGTTGATTTTTCTCAATTGACATCACTTATCAACACTTGTTCGGCTCAGTTAAATACAGACAAAGCCGATTCACAAAAAGCTGCAAAATATGCTTCGGCAATCACTTCTTTTGAAGCGGCTATTGCCACAGCTCAAGTAGTTGCTAATAATTCAACAACTTCTCAATCCAATGTAAATTCTGCAGCAATTGAATTAAAAAAAGCCAGAAATGATTATCGTTTAGGTTGCATCGATTTACCTTTTACCGTAAGCCAAGATGCAAATAGGATTTGGTACAGAATACTTAACGTTCGTAGAAATGATAGCGGAATCGGGTACTTAACCTATAATAATAATATATTGAGCACTACTGCATTAACAACAACGGATAATCAATTATGGGCATTCACAGGAAATAATGTAACGGGTGTTAGTGTTTATAATAAAGCGAGTCAAACAACCGATGCCAAATTAATATATTCGGATAATGCTTTCAAAATAAGTGCTTCTTCCTGGAATGGCGTATGGAAAGTGGATTCAAGGATAGATGGAGGTATCAATTATTATGGTATATGCAACACAAAAGGAGTTTATGATTCGAATTTTGTTCCTAACGATTTTATTCACGGAACGCTTGATGGGGGAATTCTATTTTATGGTTTCACTGATCTAGGTTCGTTGTGGGAATTCGCACCAGAAATACCTGCAGCTATTGAAACAACAGATGCACCTTCTGATATACATGTTTTCTCTCATGACGGTGTTATTTCTGTAACCGGAGCAAAAGGAATGGCAACAATTGTTAATATGACAGGAGCTACTGCTACTTTTGATACTCAAAAGCCTTACAATGTCGGAGGAAGAGGTATTTATATCGTGCAGTTGAATGGCAAAGGATATAAAATAATAGTTAAATAAAATAAATTGCAAGAAACTGTTTCGCAAATGGAATAGTTTCTTGTTAAATTCAATTTATTCGTATTATTGTTAATAGTTTTAAAATAATAGTTCCATGAAAAAAAATCACTTCTTTATTTTGACTCTTTTATTTGTGACCACTTTTCCCTGTTTTGGGTTAAGTTACAATATTACTTTTACCGGAAGTGGAGAGAGTACCATTTTAGGCGATGTATTAGTTAAAAATCTCACTACGGGTAATTCCATAACTGTACCTGCCGGAAATATATTGAATTTATCGGATGGTCAAACAGCCATTGCCCAACTCAGTGTTAATGATGAAACTATTCGAGTGTATCCTAACTCAACAGAAGGAACATCTACTGTTACATTTTTTGCAAAACAAGCTGGTAATACCCAACTCAATGTTTTCAATATTGATGGCAAAAAGGTAGCAGGAATAATAGTTAATTTACAAGCAGGAAGTAACACTTTTAAACTTTCTTTGCCGAGAGGGTTTTACGCCATTCAGGCAACAGGAAATGGATACTCTTACAAAGTCAAAATGATTTCTCAGAGTACTAAACAAATTAATCCGACAATAATTTATATTGGAACTGAAAACCAAACCACTTCAAAATCACAAAAAAGTAAAAGTTCTGTCCTTGGTTCAACTACAATGACTTATACAACTGGAGATCATTTGCTCTTTACCGGAGAATCAGGAATATATAGCACCATTGTAACCGATGTGCCTACTGGTGATAAAACAATTAATTTTGAGTTTGTAGCCTGTACAGATGGTGATGGAAATAATTATAAAGTTGTAACCATTGGTTCTCAAACGTGGATGGCAGAAAACCTTAAAACCACTAAATACAATGATGGTACTGCCATTCCATTGGTTACCAGTAGCACTACATGGGCTGGCATGTTTGGTCCTGCCTATTGTTGGTTCAATAACGATGCAGTTGCCAATAAAAAGTATGGTGCTTTATACAATGCCTACGCATCAAATACACCTAAATTAGCTCCGGTCGGCTGGCATATAGCCACTAAGGCTGAATGGACAACACTTAATAGCTACATTATTTCTAAAAGTACCACATACGGTCCTGTAGTTAAGTCTTTAGCCTTAACTACTGATTGGTCTCCCAGTGAAAATCCGGATGTCATTGGTAATGATTTAACAAAGAATAATAGCACCGGGTTTTCTGCTATGCCTGCAGGCAATCGCCTCCAAGATGGAGGATTTGCAAGTGCAGGCTTCTACTGTAGTTGGTGGTGTTCGTATACCAATGCATATTGCTGGATTTTGTACAATAACTATGGTACTTTGCTCAGTGGTGACAGTGTTATACAGTGTGGGATGTCAATACGGTGTGTAAAAGATTGAAAATTAGATTGATTGTTTATTATTTAATTAGTATCGAAAATAAAAAATATAACTTTAAATTAATCACAAATGAAAAAACAAATTTTAGAAAGAATGTATAATGGGATAAAACACTTTGTTTCGTTCAGGCTGTTGGCTTTGCTTTTATGTTTTTTTTCTGCTTCTATCGCTTTTTCCACCTCAGCTCAGGAATCAAAGGTAACAGGTATTGTCATTGACATAAATGGACAACCAATAATAGGCGCGTCCGTGTTAGTCAAAAATACAAAAATTGGAACAATCACCGACATTAATGGAGAATTTTCATTAAAAGCACCCGATAAATCAACGTTAATTATTTCATACATAGGATATTTTCCTTTGGAAGTTAAGGCAGAATCTCAGCGAAAAATAACAGTAAAGTTGGTTGAGGACCAGAAGCTGCTTGACGAAGTTGTAGTTGTTGGTTTCGGTACACAAAAAAAAGTAAACTTAACGGGAGCAGTTTCAACAGTTACTTCAAAAGATCTTGAAAACAGACCTGTAACAAATGTTGTACAAGCCTTACAAGGTGCAGTACCGGGATTGAATATTAGCAATACTAATGGTGGAGGTGTAAACCAATCACCTACTATAAATCTTCGGGGAATAGCCACAATTGGAGATTCAAAAGGAGACCCTTTAGTATTAATAGATGGTATGGAGGGTGATATTAATACCGTTAATTCTCAGGATATCGACAATATCTCATTTCTTAAAGACGCAGCAGCATCTTCTATATATGGTTCACGCGCTCCATTCGGTGTTATATTGATCACCACAAAAAAAGGTAAAACAGGGAAACCAAAAGTGTCATACAACGGTAATTTCCGTTCGAACAGCCCTATTTCCGTACCAAATATGGTTGATTCATATACATTTGCACGTGTATTCAACGGAGTGGAAAATGCAGAAATGAAATTTAGCGATGAATGGCTTCAGCAAATAAAAGATTTCCAGGATGGTAAAATTCCTATGAACACTTTCAATGGGAAGCAATACCCAATGACCACAGTTGTAGCTCCGGATGGAAAAACATGGGCAAGCGGTTATGCGGCGGGTGTCAATAATGTAAACCCGTTTAATGTACTCTATAAATCATCCACTTTTTCGCAAGATCACAATGTAACGGTAAGTGGAGGTACTGATAAAGTTTCATATTATTTATCGGGAAATTTTATGGATTCTCCGGGATTAATGAAACTTGGAGGTGATCATCAGGATCGAACCGGAGTAACAGCAAAAATCGAAGCGAAAGTTACTGATTATTTGACATTATCATATAATGGAAAATTTATTCGGTCGAAGTATGATCAACCCATGTCGGGTAAAGGAAGATGGGACTTTTGGCTTGTCTCTCAAGGATGGCCTATGTTGCCTGTTTATGATCCGAATGGCTTTGTGTTTGACAGCCCAAGTTCCTATTTAGACATAGTACAGGGAGGTCGCGAGAATAATGTAAATGATAGAATGTATCATCAATTTGGTGTTACACTGGAGCCGGTTAAAGGTTGGAAGATTTATGGAAATTACAACTTCAATTTAACTGAAAATCTTAATCATGTTGATCGTCAAAAAACATATCTACACGATATTTTTGGTAATCCATTACTTATGGATGGTAATTCTTATGTAACAGAGAACCAAAATCGTACGGATTATTATAACGTAAATATTTACAGTGAATATGTAAAATCATTCTCTGATCATAATTTTAAATTAACGGCTGGATTTCAATCTGAAATATACAAATACCGAAATTCAGGCGTAACGAAATATGGAATACTTAATCCGGAAAATCCGACATTAAATTCTACATCCGGTTTGGATTTAAATGGAACAGCAAAGCCGGCTGATGTTTCAGGCGGTTATGCAATTTGGTCGGATGCAGGATATTTTGGGCGTTTGAATTATAATTATAAAGAACGCTATCTTTTTGAGGCGAATCTTCGTTATGACGGAAGTTCCCGCTTCCGTTCCGACAAAAGGTGGAATTGGCTACCTTCAGCATCGATTGGTTGGAATATTGCCCGAGAAGCATTCTGGGATAATTTGAAACAATATGTTGGAACTTTTAAACTTAGAGGTTCGTATGGAGTGCTTGGAAACCAAAATACAAATAATGTTTATCCTACCTATTCTAGGTTGCCAATAGCAACTGGCGGTAGCTCTTGGATTGTTGGAGGTGTAAAACCTAATACTGCTTCTTATCCTACACTTGTCAGTTCATTACTCACATGGGAAAAGATAAAAACATATGATGGCGGAGTCGATTTAAGCTTACTTGATAATAGGTTGACTGCTTCGTTTGATTATTATATTCGATACACAAATGATATGGTGGGACCGGCAGTAGATCTTCCGGCTATTTATGGAGTGTCTCAAGGCGAAATTCCAAAAACAAACAATACGGATTTGAAAACGCAGGGATTTGAATTGGATATTGACTGGCGCGATCATTTATCGAACGGATTGAATTATAGTGCCCGTTTTACTTTGTCCGATTATCAAACTACTATTATAAAATATCCTAATCCGGGGAATATTATAGGCTATCAAAATGATGGAATGGGATCCATTTATTATGACAGATTTATTTCCGGAGAAACATATGGAAATATCTGGGGATTTGAGACCGCTGGATTAGCCAAGACTCAGGAAGAAATGGATGCACATTTAGCCTCTTTACCTAATGGAGGTCAATCAGCACTTACATTGGGATCTCAAAAAAACTGGGGTGCCGGAGATATTATGTATAAGGATTTGAATGGAGATGGTAAAATAGATTTTGGTTCAAATACACTGGGTGATCCCGGTGACAGAAAGGTTATTGGAAATATAACCCCTCGTTTTACTTACGGTTTAGATTTGAACGCAGACTGGAAAGGTTTTGATTTGAGAGTTTTCCTTCAGGGTGTAATGAAGCGCGATTACTTTAATACCAGTTACATGTTCTGGGGTATTGGCCGGTCGATATGGGAGTCGACAGTTCTGCAAGAGCACATGGACTATTTCAGAAATGATCCCAACGATCCATTTGGATTAAATCTTGATGGTTATTATCCGAAACTTTCTACTCCGGAAAACTGGGGTAGTGGAGTAAGAGGAATAGACAAGTATGTTCAAACACGATATTTACAAGATGCGGCTTATATCCGGTTGAAAAATCTGACTTTAGGATATACATTGCCTCAACATATACTTAAAGTGGCAGGGATCGAAAAATTCAGACTTTATGTATCAGGTGAAAACCTTTGGACAGGCACAAAACTGGGAACCATGTTTGACCCGGAAACAATAGATAACCCGACGAGTACGGCATATCCATTAAGCAGAACCTATTCTGTTGGAGTAAACATAAATTTTTAACAAAATAATATGAACTTGTCCCTTGTGACAAATAAAAAAATTATATATATGAAAAAGCACATAATTCATTTAATATTAATAAGCTTTTGTATAAATGTCGGTTTTATATTAAATTCTTGTACCGATAATTTACTCGAGCAAGCTCCCATATCGGATATTACCCCCGAGATGTATTTTAACGATGACGCTCAGGTGAGTTCTTATGTTATCAATTGCTATAGCATGATTCCATCTGGTGATCGAGGGACAGAGGATGTTGGCGACTATGATAATACGACAGATAATCAGGGATCTATATATTTTGCTTCCAAAATGCTCCGGTTTACACCGACCCAGTTTAAAGTAGCAGATATAGGCGGCGACTGGGACTTTAACGAAATATACAAATGTAATTATTTCTTCCAGCAGGTTTTACCTAAATGGAAAGCAGGTAAAATTGGTGGAAGTCAAATAAACACACAACATTATATTGGTGAAATGTATTTCTTAAGAGCGTATGCCTATTTTAAAAAACTGCAAAAACTGGGGGATTTTCCTATTGTGAAAACACTTCTTCCTGATGATCAGAAGATATTAATAGAGGCTAGTAAACGCTCTCCACGGAATGAAGTTGCCCGTTTTATTCTTGCCGACCTTGATTCAGCAAAATTGCTATTACAAACAGTAGCTCCCGATGGGAATAAAAATCGGATATCTAAATTAAGCGCACAATTATTCAGCTCACGTGTAGCATTATTTGAAGGAACGTGGGAAAAATATTTTAAAGGTACCGCATTTGTTCCTAATGGTACCGGATGGCCAGGTAAAGATAAAGAATATAATGTCAATTATGAGTTTCCTTCAGGAAGTATCGATGGGGAAATTGCATTCTTTTTAGGAAAAGCTATGGAAGATGCCAAAGCTGTTGCGGAAGGAGTTAGTTTGACAACCAATACCTATTTACTCCAACAGGATGCGAGTGAAGCGATTAATCCTTATTATGATATGTTTGCACAAACTGACATGTCAAAATATAATGAAGTCCTTTTGTGGAGAAAATACGATAATGGTCTGGGTATTACAAACGGGAAGAATGAAGAATTGCAAAATGGGAGGATTAATATTACAAGAGGCTTGGTGGATTGTTTCCTGATGGCAAACGGGTTACCGATTTATGCCTCTGGTTCCGGTTATCATGGAGACGATTCGATTCCTGCAGTAAAACAAGAAAGAGATAACCGATTGTTCTTGTTTTTAAAAGAACCGGGGCAACTTAACGTTTTATATCCAACAGTTGCAAAAACGAGTACTGTTCCTGTTGAACTTATTTCCCCTATAGTAGCTATGCTACCTAGAACTCAAAATTCAGCCACAGGATATGATATTCGTAAAGGTATAAATTTTAATGCAGCAACTTGTCTTGATAATTCTCATGGTTCTGTTGGGATAATTATTTTCAGAGCAGCTGAAGCGTATCTTAATTATATTGAAGCATCTTATGAAAAGAACGGGAATCTGGATGGAGATGCCGATAAATACTGGAAGGCAATCAGAACGAGAGCTGGGGTTGATCCCGATTATAGTAAAACCATATCTAGTACTGATGTGTCTAAAGAGGCGCCAAATGATTGGGGAGCTTACTCAGGAGGAAATTTAGTTAATGCGACACTTTATAATATTCGAAGAGAAAGACGTTGTGAATTAATGGCCGAAGGTCTTCGTGATAATGATATATTGAGATGGAGAGCAATGGATCAAATGATAACTACTCCGTATCATATTGAAGGATTTAAACTTTGGGGACCGGTAATTCAATATAAATACGTAAATGCACAAAACAACAAGACATATTTGAAACCGAATAATAATGTATCAGATAAGTCAAAAAGTATTTATTTACGCCCTTATGAAGTTAAGACTTCGTCAATTGTTTACGATGGTTTGACATGGAAAATGGCTCATTATTTAAATCCGATTGCGGTAAAACATTTCATGATTACTTCGGTTGATGGTGCTGATGTCTCTACTTCTCCAATTTATCAGAATCCTGGTTGGCCAATTGTGGCAAGCCAGAATGCACAATAGTATCATAGAAAGATTTAAATTTTCATTGGAATATAAATAACAGAAAATGGCTGCCTTCAGCATTTGTAGGCAGCCATTTTAATTGTTTATTATCAATCTGTTATATAGATTATACAATTGAATTTATGTTTGTTTAGAGTAATGGAGCGTTAGAAATTTAATTCTAATCTTTAAATCTTAATCTGTATTCTTTTGGAGTGACGCCGGTAATAGTTTTAAATTGTTTATTGAAATGACTTATATTGTTGAATCCACTATCTATAGCAACATCTAATACACTTAGATTTTTGTCCATTAACAGTTTGCAAGCGAGGTCGACTTTTATTTTATTCAGGTATTCGAAAATTGTAATACCAACAATTGATTTAAAGAAACGACAGAGTGAACCTTCAGCCATATTGACTAATGAGGCAATTTCTTTTAAATCAATATTCTCACGATAATTTTTCATTAAATATTCGTGAATGGTCAGAATGCGTTTATTCTTAGTTTCAAAGTGAATATTTTTGTAATTTGTACTTGCGAGCGGTACAAGATCATTACTTTGTCCGATAATATCCATCAATCTGAAAAACTGTAGAAAACGTTCAAAGTTATTCAGATAAGGCAATTGAAGCATAATGTTACTAACCTGATTCAACGTATCACCGGTAATACGTATTCCTCTTTCTGATAGTTTTATTGCATTGGCAACATGCTTTAATTCCGGGAGTGCCAAAAATTCCGGTTTCAATGATTCAGGTGGTAATTGTAGAAACACCATTTCGAGTGAGCGTCGGTTTGGAGTCAGTATCTCTTTGTTAGCTATCCAAACATGGGGTAGATTTCGTCCTAAAAAAATCAAATCACCCGGTTGAAATTCTTCAATTGAATCTGCTACAATGCGTTTCCCAAATCCTTCGGTTATGAAACTGATTTCATAATAATCGTGATAATGCCAGGTGCATTTTTCAAGGTTATCCTGAAATATACCTATTGAAAATGATGCATTGTCTTTAATATTTATTTTTTCAATTAAAGCTGACATAGTATTGTAAGTGGGTGTTTATTATATTAATCGAACCAACAAAATGACCAAATTGAACATTTATATGCAAATGTAGGAATAATTGTCAATATAGCACCAAAAGTAGTGAAAATGGTTGTAGGTACAGACCAATATTGTATATATTTTTGTCATGCTGATTTTAAATAGTCCACTAATATTAATCAAATAAAAAATTACGTATGAACGAGTTATTAGAAAAAATTCTTGAAGTAGTAGAATTAGGAAAGGCAGACGCAAAATCACCTTATCCACCACAGTTGAAAGGACAGGACGGCGCACTAGAACTTACCATAAGAGCTATTGAAGAAGGTATTAGTCCAAAAGATATACTTGAAAATGCCTTAATTCCGGCAATGGATAAAGTAGGAAAGAAATTCTCTGAAAATAAGATTTTTGTTCCTCAAATGCTTATGTCTGCCAGAGCTATGGGAGCAGCCATGCTTCAACTAAAACCATTTTTTGCTTCCGGCGAAATTCAAACAAAAGGAACATTTATTATTGGCACTGTTAAAGGTGACTTGCATGATATTGGTAAAAATCTGGTGGCCATGATGGTTGAAGGTTCTGGTTGGTCAGTAATTGATTTAGGCGTTGATGTTCCATCAGAACGTTATCTTGAAGCTTTGAAAGAGAATCCGGGTGCAGTAGTAGCACTTTCGGCTCTGTTAACCACAACTATGGTAAATATGGGTGAAATCGTATCAAACATCAAAAATGAATATCCTCAGGCTAAGGTCTTTATTGGTGGTGCACCTGTGAACAATGAATATTGTAAAAAAATCGGTGCTGATTTTTATGCGCCCGATCCACAAGGAATTGTAGAGTACTTGAGCGCCATCGCTTCTTAAAACTTTTCCCTTAATAATTTTAAAATAATATCCTAAACATGACCTTAAATTTAAGGTCATGGGGATGTTTTGTCCAAACTAAAATATAAAGATAAGATATAACTATTTAGTATATAGAATAATAAATACGTTTTGAAAATGATAAACATGAAAAGTTGGGTTGACCAACAAATAAAAAATAAAACCAGAATCGCCATTCCAATTATGACTCACCCGGGTATTGAAATGATTGGAAAATCAGTAAAAGATGCCGTTCAGAATGGTCAGATTCATGCACAAGCCATAAAAAAGTTGGCTGAAGTTTATCCAACAGTGGCTTCCACTGTCATTATGGACTTGACCTTAGAACCCGAAGCTTTTGGCTGTACTATTGAGTTTCAGGAAAACGATATGCCTCATATCTTAGGTCGATTGCTTAGCAGTGCCGAGGATATAGAAAATTTGAAAGTTCCCGATTTATTTGCCGGGCGTGTTCAGGAATATCTGACTGCAAATCGATTGACCGTTGAAAGCTCAAAAGATATGCCTGTATTGGCAGGAGTTATTGGACCTTTTTCATTGGCCGGAAGACTATTTGATATGTCAGAAATAATGATGGCATGTTATATCGAGCCGGATGCAATTATGATGTTGCTCGATAAATGTACTGAGTTTATTATCAATTATTGTCGTGAATTAAAAAGCATTGGCTGCTCAGGAGTAGTAGTTGCTGAACCGGCAGCAGGACTCTTGTCAAACGATGATTGTAAGATGTTTTCATCAGAGTATGTGAAAAGATTGGTCGATGAATTGCAAGATGATAATTTCCTGGTGATTCTTCATAATTGCGGAAATACAGGTCATTGTACCGACGCAATGTTATATACTGGAGCTAATGCCTATCATTTTGGAAATGCTATTGATATGGTTGAAACCCTCGAATACTGTCCTCAAGACAAATTGATTTTAGGGAATGTGGATCCGGTAGGCGTAATGAAAATGAAAACACCTGCCGAAATTAAAACGTATGTGGGCGACTTGTTAAGCCGCACAGCTGAGTTCGATAATTTTGTACTTTCTACAGGTTGTGACTTACCACCACATATTCCGGCAGTCAATGTTGAGGCATATTTTGAAGCATTAGCAGCGTTTAATAAAGCCAAAGAAAATTGATAAATTTTGTGATTCCGGAATAATTTGTCTTTCAGCAATTCAAATTAAATCCCGGGATGTTGATAATACTCTATGAGCTCATTCAATAAGTGGACTATTTATTTTTAAGCTCGTTACACGTGAATTATTTAAACTAAAATATTGATTTTAAAAATTTAAACGATGAAATACAAGAGTTTAATTATCAACAATCCCGAAGATTTAATGTTTGGGATAGCCCCAAAACCGGTTAAAACACGCCGTGGTTTGGAAATTGGTGGTGGTCAGGTGTATGCTGAATTAAATTTCACACTGCCCATTATGAGTATCAACGACAGTACGTTGAAAGAGGTTTACACACATTACCGTGAAATAGCCGAAGGAGCTTTGGAACGGGCATTGCATCTCGAATCGAAAGGTGTAGTGTTAGAACTTGAGACATTGTTAGAGATGACAAAAACACCTTCTATCGGTATCGAGATCACCAAAATAATGAATGAAGTTTGTGAAAGGTATTATCAAAATTACGGACTGAAATCAGAAATTCGTTTAACTCCAAACGATTTACGCGAGTTTGACCGTCCGGCAAAACAGCGCACTTCACAGTACCTGGAACCTATGTTCGAACTTTTCGAAAAAGGTGCATTGGCAGGTGGTGATTTGCTTTCCATTGAAAGTACCGGAGGGAAAGAAGTGTCTGACGATGCGTTAATGAACTGCGATATTAAAACGGTAATGTTTGCATTGTCTGTTCTAGGTGTTCGTGATATGCAATTTTTATGGAAAAAAATTGTGGATGTAGCCAACAAACATGGAAAAATTGCTGCCGGAGATTCAGCTTGCGGATTTGCAAACACGGCAATGGTATTGGCTGAAAAGAAATATATACCGAAGGTTTTTGCAACATTAGTACGTGTTATTTCAGTGGTGCGTTCTATTGTAGCTATGGAAGAAGGCGCTATTGGTCCTGATAAGGATTGCGGTTACGAAGGACCATTCCTGAAAGCCATTACCGGCATTCCGATTTCGATGGAAGGAAAAACAGCAGCTTGTGCTCACCTAAGTCCGATTGGAAACATTGCCTCAGCTTGTGCCGATTTGTGGAGCAACGAATCGGTTCAGAATATCAAACTTTTGTCGGGTATGGCACCAACAGCATATATGGAGCAACTGGAATATGATGCCCGCCTGATGAATGAGGCATTGCGTGCCGGAAAATTGCACCGCGATGTATTACAGCAATTACTGGTTTCCTCCGATATTTATACCGATCCACAGGCACTTATACTCTCTCCCGAAAATGTAATTCGTATTTCGCGTGAGTTGATTAAAGGTGATTCGTATGTGGCTAATGCCCGTAATGGGGCATTGGTTACCATTGATATTATTGAAGAGGCATTGGCCAGCGGTAAAATGAAACTTTCAGATATGGAAATTAGCTATCTTCCGTATCTACGTGAAGAATTGGAAAGTATTCCGGAAAACGAAAGTGATTTTGTAGAAATGATGCTACCTTTGGTGGATCAGAGTAAATTTATTTTGTATGAATACGGATTATGAAACCCCCGACCCCTAAAGGGGAGGAAGAAATATACAATAGTTTGTAGAAATTTTACATGTTGAAATCTTTAAACAGATGGAAGTAATATTATTCCCCTTCAGGGGTTAGGGGTTCTTATTAGTTAGGGTTTATGGAAAAAATACCGGTTAATATTATTACAGGATTTTTGGGTGCAGGCAAAACGACTGCGATTATCAACCTGCTAAGTCAGAAAACAACAAACGACCAATGGGCTGTGATTATTAATGAATTTGGCAAAATTTCCATTGATAGTCAAACACTGAAATCTTCCACCGCAAAAGGAAACGTTTATGACATTTCGGGTGGCTGTATTTGTTGCTCCGCAAAAGCTTATTTTCGTGAGAATCTTACAGAAATAATAAATTCAGGCAATTTTTCCAGAATTATTATCGAGCCAAGTGGGTTGGGAGGAATAGAGATGGTTTCGGAAGTTGTAGAATCGAATGTAAATTTAATTTTAATGCCTAAAATATGTTTGGTAGACATTCACTTGGTAGATAATGTACGTATTCATCAATTACCAATTTATCGCATTCAAATAATCAAATCGGAAATTATTGTATTTACCAAATGTGATTTAATTGAAGACAAATTAGTTGAAGTAGAATTAAGAAGGAAATTCGATGAGCTATACCCCGACAAGGAAATTCGAGAGTACTCCACTATTTCCACATTAATAAACAGTTCAAATGCTGTTTCTCTACAAAAAAGTCATTTTCGACTGGCTGCTTTGGCAAATAAAGAATTAGAAGATAGCAATTATCAGAAAAAGATATTTATTTTTGATCCCGGAACAGCTTTTGAAACAGAAATATTAAGTGATATTTTCAGCAAATATCCCGAAATACTAAGGGCTAAAGGGCACATCAGAACTAAGAATAATTGGCTGTTGATTAATTATACGTTGTCTTATTCAAATTATGAACTTTGTGACAGCAAGGAGCAGAATGAAATTGTTGTAATTACAGAAAAGGTACACGATTATTTTTTTGACCAACTTAAAGAAGAGATTCAATCTGCCATTATCAATTAGACCGAACTAAACAATTACAATTTTATGAAAAGATACAACATTCAACTCCAACCTTTAGGAAAGGAAATTCGAGTAAACGATCAAACTCCGCTGATTGATGTTTTACATGAATTTGGAATTGAATTCCCGTGTGGTGGCAAAGGGACATGTGGTAAATGCAAAGTAAAATTGCTGAAAGGAAACATTGAAGTTACTGAAATTCATCAACAAAAAATAGAAAAACTTGGGCTTTCCCCTGAATGGCGATTGGCTTGTTATAGTAATTGTACCAGCGACATCACTTTAGAAATAGAACAGTTTAATCATCTGATTTTAGCAGATGAAAGTGAATTTGAATTTGTTCCTCAATCGGGATTTGGTGTAGCTGTTGATTTAGGAACTACCACACTGGTAGCTCAATTGGTAGATTTATCCACATCAAAAGTACTGGGAGTGGAAACTGCGCTTAATCCGCAAGTAAAATTCGGAGCCGATCTGATTTCGCGTGTTCAGGCCTGTCTGGATGGAAATGCAGCCGAAATGACCAGACTTATTCGACATTCCATTGGAAATATGATCGAATCACTTCTGCAAAAACAAGATGTTGTAATAAAACGAATTTCAATAGTTGGAAATACAGTTATGCAGCTTATTTTTAGTGATTGTGATGTTACTCCATTGTCCGAATATCCATTTCAAACCAATAATTTAGGTTCAAAAACATTTATTGCCAATGAACTTGGCTGGAATTTCAATGTAAAAGAAGAAATTCTCTTTTTACCTTCAATTGGTAGTTTTGTGGGTAGTGATATATTGGCTGGAATTGTTGCAACTGGTCTGCATGTTAAAGAAGAATATACTGCTTTGATTGATTTAGGTACAAACGGAGAAATTGTTGTGGGTAACAAACAACAAATAGTTTGTGCATCTACTGCTGCAGGTCCGGCGTTTGAAGGTACAAACATTTCCATTGGAATGCGCGCTGTAACCGGTGCAATTTCTTCGATAAATCTGTCAGAAGATAAATTAGTTGCTAATGTAATTGGGAATGTTGCCCCAAAAGGAATTTGCGGTAGTGCGTTAGTGGATGCCGTTGCAATATTCAGAGAACTGGATTTAATTGGGTTATTTGGTGAAATAAATTCAGGTGACACGTCAATTCCGCTTGTAGGCAAAGTTGCTTTGACACAAAAAGACATTAATGAATTTCAACTGGCCAAAGCCGCCATTGCTGCCGGATTAGAGATTTTATGCAAAACGATTTCCATTCAGTTATCTGATATACAGACAATTTATATAGCTGGAGGTTTTGGTAATTATATCAATGTTCATAACATTGTGCAAACAGGAATGATAGAATTGCCTAAAGAAAAATTCCGTAAAATGGGTAATACCGCTTTAATAGGCGCTAAAATGTTCTTGTTTCACAATGATGAAATTGTGAAAGACATTCTTTCCAAAACCGAACACATTAATCTGGAAAGTGACCCGAACTTTCAGGATATTTACGTTGACAAAATGCTTTTCAATTAGGAGTTATTTATACAGAATCAATTAAAATGAAAACATATATTCTCCAATTTTCCGATTTAACTCTAAACAAAGACGAGATATATCTTAATCTCGGATATGGCGGTCAAACTCCGGATCAGCAATTTGTCGAGATGATTGATCAAATGCTTGAATATATTAGAGGTTTTTGTGCTCCACAAGCTGGATATACTATGCTGTCAGGAAATATTCCTGACAAAAATTATTTAGAAATAAACGATATTCGAATAAAGGTTGGTCCGGTTATTACCAGATACCTTAATAATTCCACCCAATTTGCTGTATTTCTTGCCTCAGCAGGTATTGAATTTGATCAATATCTGGAGCAGCTCAAAGCTATTGGCGATATTGTTTCAGAGTTTTTGGCATACTCAATTGGAACAGAAATAGCCGAAGCGACCGTTCGTTTTGTTACGGATAGAATCACTGAAGAGGCGGATAAATCTGGATTTAAAATAACGCATTCGTACAGTCCGGGACATTGTAGTTGGCATGTGCGGGAGCAACAACACCTATTCTCACTTTTACCCCCAAAATCATGTGGAGTGGAATTGAATGAATCAAGTTTGATGCATCCAGTCAAATCAGTTAGTGGTATTATCGGATTGGGGAAAAATATAAAACTAACTCCTCATGGCTGCAAAATATGTGGATTGAAAACTTGTTTTAAAAGGAAAACAGAAAAGGCAAACATCCTTTTATGAAAAGGAAACAGGTATAAGACCAACGACTTTGAGTGAATTCATATAAATGGGAAAAAGGTATGTTAAGCGAATTGTAAAAAAACAATTTAAATGTGTGAGGAAAACATACTTGTAAGAATGATTAAGGCATTGGCTGTTTGTGTTAAATTCCAATTATTAATATTCTTTCTCAATTAGTTTTTTAGGGTAAACTTATCCTCAGAAAAAGAGCTGTTATTGAGTCCGTTAATGATGAGTTGAAAAATATATGTCAAATTGAACATACTAGACATCGTTCATTTTCAATTTTATTACAAACTTGATTGCGGGTTTACTTGCTTACAGCTTTTTACCTAAAAAACCATCAATCAATGTTGATTTTGTTGATCAAGATTAACTTGTGTTATTCTAATCTTATATCGAACTCACGTTAAAGTACATAGAAGAATCATTGAGAAGTGCAAAAAGATAGCCGAAAAAGAAAATTTACCAGTTCGTCAAAGTTATATCCGCATATTAAAGAAATTGAGTGTAGATCAACAATTCAGAAATCATCCCAGGAATAAATGGAAAGCACGAAAAGCAGATAAAAAAGGAAAGACAATTGCCAGTAGGTTCGTTCGTGAGTTAGAATGTAATTTGTTACCAGGCTCAAAATATACCACTGATATTGAGTTGTTTAAATTGTTTTTACAACGAAAAATGAGTGACTAAAATAAAATTTATTCTTTTTTTGAGCCTGATGTTCAATGCATATCAAAAGGCAAGAACATAAGAAGTATGAATTTAGTAACAAAGATTCAATTATCCATACGCAAAGAACGGGAGTTATCTGAGCTTTGGGATTTAGAAATCCATACGATGGACATACCATAGAACTTTCACTGGAACAAACATTAAGGTTGTTAGGAAAAAGAACAATAAAGACATTAATTGGAGATAGAGGTTACAAAGGGAAAAGACAAATTGAAGAAACGACAATAAAAACACCAAAACCTTTTAGTAATATAAAACAATCTCAATATCAACTGAATAAACTTAGGAAGCAATCTAGAAGAAGAGCTGCTTCCATTCTATTCATTAACAGTCATTTAAAAACTGATTATCGCTTAAATCGTAATTTCTACAAAGGAGAATTACAGGCGATAATATTAATGTAATGCTAGCTGCAACTGCATTTAACCTCAAAAGAATGATGAATAAATGGAAATCATCTTTTTATGCCCTGTTAGAAAACTATTTCTTCTTAATCAATCTAATTATGAAATTCAAAAATAATACCCTGTTCGAAATTAGGCTAAGTTTTTAAGGTTCTACTTTTTAAACAACTTCCCCTGTGTGATTTAAACCCACTTCAGCACGTCACGGTATAAGAAGTGCCCTCATTTTGCTCCTTCGCTTCCTCTTATTTCGGACACTACATACATAGATCAACACATTTCCAATGGATTTTTTCATTGACTGAAACGAATTTAGTTCAAGATCTTCAATAAAGGGATATTAAAACCTTCTACTCAAAGTATTTCTTCCAGTCGTCCCAGCAAACCAGAGAATAATGCTCTGAAGCAATATGTCTGATCTTTCTGAAACTGTATTTTTAGAAGAAAAAAACAGAAAAACTGTTTATGGAACAAAATTATCCCATAGCAATTTAGTCAAATATGGCTTAGGCACAAAATTGAATTTTTCGTTATTTTCCTCAAACTGAGTATAAATTGATTTTGTGGGGTCAATACCAAATTCAGTATAAATGCGAGGTGATTTTTCAATCAATTCCGAAGGATTGTAGACTGGATTGGCTTGCCACGAGATTTCACTTTTTTCATTCAAAATGGGAAACCATGCAAGCCCATTGTGTGCTCGCACATCGTCGTAATCGAAACCATAATCGCGGTCGCACCAAGCACCAAAAGTAAGCGGTTCTTCAGGATTGGCACTAATGGTGGCGTGCGCCCAAAACGGAGGCACAATCACCACTTCGCCCGCCACAGCGCGGACTGCAAAGCATCGGCCAGGATTGTCACCGGCCGATTCCTGCATATAAATAATGGCTTCGCTCGACCATATTTCATACACTTCGGGGGTGGACCAACCATTGGCATAAGCCGATTTTTTGTGAATATGACCTTGGCTGCGAACAGGTTCATTCCCAATACGCCCTGCTGCATAAGTTACTGCTCCATAGAGCAAATGCAGTTCGTACAACTTTGCCCTGTGAATATTTTTACCCACGTCCATAGCAATTGAATAAACTATTTCGGGACCATCGCTATTAGGGTCAGCCAAACTTTTACGAATAGAATCGAGTGTTCGGTTTTCAACAACGGGACCAAAACAGTCAGCTCCGTACTCAAAACCTAATTTTCCTTTTGTAGGGAAAATATTCATCCCGTTATTGAATGTTTTGCGCATTATTTTAAATGTAATTTTGAAAATTGTATATTCAATTGATTTCTTCCAGTTCTTTTCCCTTGGTTTCTTTTATGAATTTCAAAATAAAGAAAACTCCAATTATGCTGAAAAAGGTAAACACCAGAAATGTATTTGCAATACCAACATTATCTATTAGCAAAGGGAAAAGTAATGCAACAAAGAAACATGCGATCCAAAGAAAAACAATGGATATCGACATTGCTTTTCCACGAATAGAATTAGGAAACAATTCTGAAATAACCACCCATGTTAAAGGTCCCATAGAACAAGCAAAGGCAGCAATAAACATCAGTATTGCCAATAAGGTAACAATGCTTGGCAAGGTGAAAATGAACGATGCATACACCGTTGCTAAAGATAATGCCATTATGGTTGAACCTCCAATTAACAAAGGTCTGCGTCCCAATTTATCGACATAAAACAAAGCTACAATTGTGAAAGTGAGATTAATTACCCCTACCATTATTGTTTGTTGAATAGCCGAATCGATACTTAGTCCCGATTTTTCAAAAATAATAGGAGCGTAATACATAATGGCATTGATACCTGTGACTTGCTGCAAAACAGCCATGCTAATTCCTATAAATAATGGAAGTCGGTATTTTTTCTCAAACACAGTTTTAAAGTTTGTTTCGGTTTTATTTCCCAATGACCTTTGGATTGATTGAATTTCCAAAGCTGCTTCTTCAGGACTATTCAACTTTTCGAGAAAAAATTTAGCTTTTCCCAACTGGTTGTTTTGAATCAACCAACGTGGGCTTTCAGGGACGAAAAAGAGTCCAATCATAAAAATCAAAGTTGGAATAAGCATTACACTCATCATGATTCTCCAACTGACATCACCGATACTAACCAACCAATAGTTGGATAAATATCCCATTAAAGAACCTAAAACTATGGTAAACTGAAAGAGTGAAACCAATTGTCCCCGGCGCTTTGCAGGTGAAACTTCTGCTATATACATGGGTGAAACCATCGAAGAAATACCAACAGAAAAACCGGCGATCATACGAAACACAATAAATAGTGTTTCTGAGTTTGACCAAGCTGAACCCATTGCGCCAATTCCAAACAGCAAAGCCGATAGCTTCAATGTATTTACCCGTCCGAATTTATCGGCTGGCGTTCCAGAGTAAACAACACCCACAATACAACCTAATACAAGACTACTTACTAACATTCCTATTTGTGAACCCGACATTTCAAACTCAATCTTCAGAAAAGGAACAACCCCTGATATTATAGCCGCATCAATGGCAAAGAGTAAACCACCCAACGCTGCAATCACGGAGATAAAAACCGGGTAAAAACTATTTTTTTGTGTTTTCATTTGTATTGTTTTTTAAGCATTTTTTCGAACGAAAGCCAACATGGTACCGCATTTTTGCCCGATACTTTTGCCCGAGGGTTTCATAGTATAGGCACCTAAGGCAGCTGGTACAATGAATGTTTCGGCATAATGGACTTCAAAGGGTTCGAAGGCATTTGTAGGACTTTCAATTAAAATTTCATCACCTTCCACCAGACAAATTACGTGTACATTGTCTTGCGTATTCAAGCTTACTTCCTTTGTAAACCAATGGCGGCGGGTTTCAATAAATTCGCGTTCGTGAAGTCCGGTGCGTTCTTCCACCCAACCATCGCCTTCGGCAACTTGCTCAACGGCATTTACCAGATTTTTACGTGTCCATTCTGTGGTTCTGTCCCATTGAATCACGTTTTTGGCATGTTCGATATTTATAGCTCGTGGACGACCATCGATTCCCAAACGTTCCCAATCCCACATTTTGAAGGTGAAAATATAAGGTGTTGCACTGATTTCTAGAACCATACTGCCAGCACCGGAGCAATGCACCGTTCCGGCAGGAATAAGGAAATGATCGTGCGTTTCAACCGGCCATATACCAACGTGCTTCTCCGCGTCGAAAGGTGCACCGCCTGCCTGAGCAACTTCAAGGTCGCGTATCATTTCGTCGGGATTTACACCTTCTTTCAGACCAAGATACACTTTTGCACCCGGCACAGCCTTCAACATATAATAGCTTTCGTCCTGCGTGTAATGCATTCCGAATTTTTCCTGAATATATTCTGTCAACGGATGAACCTGCAAACTCAGATTTCCGCCTTCGATAGTGTCCAGAAAGTCGAATCGAATCGGAAATTCATCACCAAAGCGTCCGTGTGTAGCCTGTCCCATCAACTCTTTTGGTTTGTAGAACACAAGGTTGATAGACGGTATTTCAATAACATCTTCACCAAACTTAAGCAACAAGCTATTCTCCTCGGGCACACAATTAAAACACCACGCATAGTTTTGTTTCGAAGGGTCAAGGTTGCAGTATTTTTTCATCCACTGTCCACCCCAGGGTCCCGGATCGAAAAAAGGAACCACACTAAACGGACGGTTTACCGCCTGATTCATTCCTTCGATAATCCCTTTTGCGACAACCATTTTGGGTTCGTTACGTGCATTGGTATCAAGTAGATAATCCCAACTGAGCATCGTTTTTTTCTTCCAACGGTCGAGCACACGCCAATCCACAAAAAAGCCTTGTTTGTAAAGTAACATCCAATCAGTGTTCTCACGGTTTTTCACGCCCAAATTATCCACTTCGTGTGTACGCATACGCAATTGCGCTTCCCAACGAGCCATATCTGCGTAAACGAACACATCTGAATCCGGACAAACGTAAGCCGCTCCCGAACCAACAACCAATACTATTCCTTCTGAAAAATCAGCAATTTCTTTGCGCACTTTCTCCACTTTTTCAGGGTCGAAAAATGCATCGATAGTCAGGCGAGTCATGTAGCCAAAAATGCGGTCATCCGTAACATCGGGATAAACCATGGCTTTGATTTTCTCTTCGTCCCACATTAAATCAACTGCATTTACAACCAATGTTGGATTCAGATTTTGCACAAACTCCTGAGTAGTTTCTTCCACCAAAACGCCTTGATAATAATCAACTACAACAACACACTTTTTTTTACCTGATTTAGAAATATCGGCAAGAATTTGTTGACCAATGGCCGACCAACCCTTTGCAACCTGAAAATTTCCTATTACTTCTACGCTTGGTAGATTATTGAATTTAATTTCGTTCATCTAATACTTTGTCTATTGTAAAAGATCAAAAGTCATAGGTTTTGAAACCTAATCATTTGTCTTTACTCATTGTTCTTTACTCTATTTTTATTTAAAAGATAGGCTATTCCTAACATACCTGCCTGATCGGTAAAATGGGCACTTTCAATTTGCACTGTTCCCCAAGGAGTCCATGCGTGCTGTGCCACTTTTTCGCGAATATACGGCAATATGATTTTCTCACTTTTCATTACGCCGCCACCGATTATCACCTTTTCGGGATCGTAAGCATGAACCATGGTTACAATGCCGGCACTCCATGCATCGAGACAATGATGCATCACATCAATCGACGTTTCATCACCTTCTTCGGCCAAAGTGAAAAGGGTTTCAAAATCTAACAATTCAGCTTTGCTTGCTTTGCTATTTGCAAAATTGGGATGAGATTTGAATAATTCGGGCAATTTCCAAGTTGAAGCTTCCGACTCCACACATCCCACATTGCCGCAAGTACATTTACTGCCGTGCATATTGATGGTAAAATGACCACCCAGGCATCCAGCCTGAAAATGTTTGCCATGAAGCAATTTGCCTTCAATCATTGCTGCTCCACCAATGCCGGTTCCTAAGGTTACTAAAACCAGATTGTCGCAATGTTTGCCTGCTCCGTATTGCCATTCGCCAATGAGTGCGGCACGTGCATCGTTTTCGATATAAGCAGGAATTCCCCACACACGTTGCGACCATGCATTGAAATCAAAATCGGGAACATCATCGAATTTTTTATTGATAGAAAGTACACGCATGCGCTTGGTATCCACAATCCCCGGTATGGAAACTCCAACTCCGTTCAATTCGGTCACCGAAGTTTTGGTATTCTCGAGCATTATTGCCACAGCATTTTCAATGGATTTCAAGCGAAGCAGAAGTCCGTTGTCGGAATAAGCAGGAAGAATGGTTTCGGCAATGACTTTTTCATCGGCCACCAAACTCAATTTCAGGCGTGTCCCGCCAAGATCTAAGGCTATTGTTTTCATACAGTTACAAGATGTTAGTTACAAAGTTACAAGAAAAGAAATTCTCGTTGTAAATTATGAATTTTAAACTCTTAAGTAACAAGACGGCCCCTATCCCCTAAAGGGGAACTAGATTACTATCGTCTCGTTGTTATATTTGATTTTTAGATTTGTATTTCCAATCTGTAATGCTATAAACTATCAACTAACGTTGGCTTTCCATCTATTTCCACTAATCTTGCAGCAAAACCATTATCAGCAATTTCCTGATAATCATGTCCTGCATCCGATGGCCAACAAGCACCCACAATTAAGTTTTCGTCACCTGTATTTGCCAAGCGGTGAGCAATTTCGCCGCCAATATAGTGTAGACTTCCGGGATAAACCTCTTCTGCCCAGACTTTCCGGTCTCTGCCCATCAAAATCAACATGCCTTTGCCTTGCACGCCCCAGTAGAATTCAGCCCTATCGCCCAACGAATGAAAATGGCCTTTAGTCATGAAGTATTCATTTCCTACTTTACCCGGCATGATGGTAGATGCGCCAAAAAACAAACCTCCCGGAGTTCCATCGGCAACGGGCAACCATGATTGTACGGTATAAACCATTGTATTTTCAGAAAACCCTTTGGCAGCTTCCTGGTCGTGAAAAATTGAAGCTACTTCTTTCAACGTTCGTTGTTGGTTAATAATTGGTTCGCCGGTAAGGCTGTAATTGCCCAAACCTAATGTTACAGGTGATTTTGTAATTTTCAAATGGTTCATTTTTTATTTACTTTTGATAGATTTAATTTAACGATTAAAGGAGTGAGTTTTATTTTTCTCGATTAATTTATTTATAAATTTAACATCTAATTTATTCAAATCAAAGAAGTAATGCGAATTAAGGGTAGAACCCAATTAAAAAATATGCTGATTATCAGCAAAATAACACTTAAAATGTTTTTATATATCATTAGAAATTAGTAACTTAGAAGAAAATTTACCACAATTTATTCTACGTTATGACCTCTACTGATAAGAAATTCAAACTTGTTAAAATATATTTTTATGTATGCCATCGTTTCGATATTGAGTTAAAATACCTCTGCGAACGATTTAACAACAATAAGCAACCTGAGTTTACATATCAGGAAGCAATTACAATTTATTTGTACGCTATGCGATTAGAAAATCGCTTTCATGTAAAAGACATACACGAATTTGCTAGCGAGTATCTTCGTGATTGGTTTCCAAAACTTCCTTCATATGAGGCTTTTAATGTCCGAATCAATCGGTTAAGCGAAGTATTCAGAGTTTTATCGGAAACGGTTTTAAATGATTTTATTCCAGAAAGTTGTTCTAAAAAATCAAATTGATTGATTCTATGCCTGTTATTATTTGTTCTGGCAAAAGAACTCCCAGAGTTGCCAAAGAAATTACATACAGAGGTTATTGTTCAACCAAAGGCATGTACTACTATGGCTTAAAATTACACGCATTAGGGTACTACCACAAAGGTTCTTTGCCTCATCCAGAACAACTGCTTTTTACAAAAGCATCCGAAAATGACCTGACACATATTAAAGGTATAGCTCCATATTTGGAAAACAATGCCTATTTTGGTGACAAAATCTATGGGAATGTTGAATTCTGGCTAGACATACAACGTTTGAACAATTCCATTATGTTGACACCAATTAAAGATATTAAAGGTCAATCAAAACTGGAAAAACAGAGAAATAAGGCATATAATGATTTGTTCTCAAAAGCCGTATCATCTGTCAGACAACCAATTGAATCGCTATTCAATTGGCTTATTGAAAAAACTAATATTAAGAAAGCTTCTAAAGTTCGTTCTACAAATGGTTTATTAACCTTTGTGTGTGGAAGAATTGCAGCAGCTTTCATTCATTTGATTTTTTAATTCAACTCTTAATTCGCATAAGTAATTGATAATAGACTTTATTTCGATTAATATTATATGGCACTGTAATTCAGTGTGATTCTCAAATTATGGAGTCCACAAGCAAGTTACATGACTAAATCGTCAAAACTAAACTTGTGACATCTAAAACGATCTTTGACAATACGACATCTTTTAGCTCCACCAATTGCATGTTCAACCGGTACTCTAAATGAGTATATGGATCGATTTAAATCCTTTTATTCTTGAGTAAGTTCTCTACCTTCTGGCTTTTTCAACGGCATCTTTCACATATTCAGGATTATGACCATGAAAACCTGTATATTGCCATAGATTAACACCCGGAGTCAAGTGTAATGGTTGAAAATCACATATCTTTTTATCGTGAACACTGCTACTGTAGGTTTGCTAAGCCATATTATTCGTCGATTCGGTAAGCTCAATATGTTATTCTTTATATTATGAGTTTTTTTACCGCTATAACTGGTTTTCTGAAGATCACTAGCTTATGGTCGTTGAATTGGATGTTCAACCCCATCCAGAAGTACATTTTCACATGACTCAATTACGTGTTTTATGCGATATTCATTTCGCTCTGGCAATTCGTCTAATTGCTTGAGTGTTTTTCGTAAAATGTCTGATAGTAGGTGAATCAAAACATTAGCTTGTGGCTGTGTCATTTGAAGACTTGCAGCATATTGTTCCTATAAAGGATTTGTTTTTAGTTATATCAACAGAAAAAATAATTTATCACTTACTTTAGACAGTATAGAATCTGTTCTTGAATATGACTTTCGATGTCAAGGCTTACCTTTTAGAGTAAAAAAGTCATTATAATTATCCCATTCAATTTTAAAATCAGGTAATAAAAAATCAAAATCATCAACTTCTAAGTCCGTTATTCCTAAAAACTGAACTGGTCGTTTCTTTATTTTGTCGTATTGCATAAAATCATATGGTTAAATATATGATTATTCAACGATCAAATATTATAAATATTGTTGAATACTAATTTTAAGTACCACACGCTAATTAGTTTATATTATTATTTCACAATTACTCTCTGAAATTCAATAACTTAATCAACTATTAAAGTATAAACTAATTTCGAGCATGTACTTATAACAAATTAATATATATAAACTCTAATGAAATTTTTCATAAAATAATGGTGTAAAATTACCAATTAAAATACGCTATTTTAATTGGTAAAATATAATATTTTATTGCAAAGTTGGAGTTTTTTTCTCGTCTAAATGTATAACTTTGTTGCGAATTGGTGGTATTATCTTACGATTTTAATATTTTTAATAATTATGATTAAACAAAAACAAGGATTTAAAGGTCAAAGACTTATTCCAATTAGTGCTGAAGTTATACAAAATAGCCAGTATAATCCATTGTGCAAAACTCTATATATAACCAAAATTGGATTTTTCCCTGTCGTAAAGTATCATTATATCAATAAAGAGAGTGGCGTCGACTACTTTATGTTACTATACTGCACCTCAGGTGAGGGTTGGTGTATAATTAACGGTAGATTATTTACAATTAAAAAAAATCATTTTTTAATTCTACCACCTAATATACCATACAGTTTTGGAGCTGATGAGAAAAATCCATGGACAATTTATTGGATTCATTTTAAAGGAACATTGGCAATAACATTTTCACATAATCCCATATTCCCGATCGAGATTTTTCTCGAATCTAATTCGCGGTTACAAGACAGAATTCAGTTGTTCGAAGAAATTTATGCTAATTTAGAGTTAAGTTTTCATAGCGATCATTATATTTATGCAACAATATGTTTGTATCACTTGCTTGGCTCATTTAAATATATAAATCAATTTCGAAGGGTTGGGAATAGCGATGTTAATGAGAAGAGTTTTAGCGAGAGGGTAATCCATTTTATGCGTGAGAATGTAGAAAACAATATAACATTAGATCAGGTCGCAAAACACTTTGGATTTTCATCATCGCATATTTCTGCTCGTTTTCAGAAGGAGACGAAACAATCACCAATAAAATATTTTATTGCCCTAAAAATTGAAAAAGCATGTCAATATTTAGAATTATCAGGCTTAAAAATTAGTGATATCTATCCAAAACTTGGATTTCAAGATGCATCATATTTTAGTAGAATGTTTACTAAGATAATGGGAGTTTCGCCTACCAAATTCAGAGAAAAAAGAAAATTTAGATAAAATACAATTAAAGTTTTATTCCCATGTGCTTGCGGACAGTTTAAATGTTATTTCTGTGCGCTTCGAAACGAAGTTTTTTGAACAATTGCCCTGTTGTGATTTAAACCCACCTCAGCACCGCACGACATAAGAAGCGCCCTCATTTCGCTCCCTTGGTTCCGCTTATTTCGGTCACTTCCTATGCCAAAAATCAACGCATGTCCAATGGATCGTTTTTATTATCTTCGACGGATTTATGACATGATTTTTCAATAAAGTAAAATTATTTACATAAAGGCAAGTTTCCAACCGTTCCAGCAACCCGAGAGTAATGCCCCGAAAACCCCTTATAACTTTTATGCGTGTCTGTTTTGTAGTTGCAAAAAAGTTATAAACGGTTTACAAAATGGGACAACGGACACAACCCATTTTTTCTTCGCCTGACACTTCGATCCCCGGTATCCGCTCAAAAAAATGCTTTGTGATAGAGTTTGATAATGTTGAAAAGTAAGAATAAGTTTTCAGAGATGATAATCCTTACTTCCTTTAAATACCGAAATTAGAAAACTTATTTCCTGCTTTCCAACAATTAAAAACAGTCGCAATTTATGTTTTATGAACCCGAAATAAATGCCCCAAAACAATATGCCTGTTTTTAGAGACCTTGTATCTTGAAACAAAAAAAGGCATACCATTTTTGAATAGGGACGAAGGATAAACCACATTCAGCGTTTAAATTATTTGCTACCGCTCGGAATAAAATAATTTATCCGCTAAATAAAGTTTTGAATGTTTCAGCACTTCGTGCAATATATGTTTACACTTCGTGTTCTGGAATGGAAGTGTTTACAATTGTGTCTAAAATAGATAAAAACGAGAACAACCCTCTCGGGCTGGAATCGCCCACCTGGAATTGTTTCTCGTTTTTAGACAGTTGAGCTTAACCATAAAATAACGTCAAATCAACTTTTGTACTTAAAATGGGAATTACAAATACTATCTATCCTATTTAAATCGCTTGCTGGTTTTGATTAAAAAGGGAACGATCTCCCACTGTCATTGGCAAAATGGTTATGTAAAGCTTTACATAATCCTTTTTATGCAGAGTAGATTGATATGTAAAGTCACGCTAACGGCATCTTTCTAAATTCCTAATTTTCACAGTGGTTATCTGTTTACTTTCCATAATCTCTTTCCATAAGTATCTTTGTATTGCATGGTAATTCAGCCAGCATTAAAATATTTACTTATGGAAAGAGAGATAACCCAACTCATTGAAAATTGCGTACAGTTCTTTATTGAGAATCATTACGTTAAGAACCGAATTGACATTTACATATCGTTATGGAGACGCGGTATCCTTCTATATATGAAGAAAAAAGAAAAGAATTTGTACACACCAGAAATCGGACAAGACTTTATCCGGGATTGTTTTCCTGAAAACGATCTTCGTCCCACAGCAAAAGAAATGGTTAGAAGTATCCGGGTATTGGATGATTATCTTAAGTTCGGATATATAAGACCAAAAGCGGTCGTTCCGGTAAAGCATACTCTCTATGGAGAAATAGGGAAACAGATGCAAAAAATTGTAAATCATTTACAGTCGGAACGCAGAAGTACTAAAACGATAAAGAAGTATGAACTTTATCTGCATCGTTTTCTTGTTTATCTCAATAATGAAGGTGTTGCTTCAATAAATGAAATCAGTGAACGTCATGCCTTAAAATTTGTTTCAACTGAACTGAACAACAAACAATATCTTGTTGGTTATCTACGAGTTCTTTTTCGTTACTGGTATGAGAATAACATATCTGATGAAAACTACGAGAACTACTTGACCAACTATAAATGGACTCAAAAAGAAAAGATACCTTCATACTATGATGCAAATGAAGTACAATTAATAGAATCTTCAGTCGACCAAAGCAGCAGAACAGGCAAGCGTAATTGTGCTATATTATTGTTGGCAAGCCGATTGGGACTCCGTGCTGCCGATATTGCGAATCTACAATTCTCAAACATAGATTGGGGTAAAAATGAAATATCACTCACACAGTTTAAGACAGGCAGTCCTATTAAACTGCCTTTATTAAGTGATGTTGGCCATGCAATTATCGATTATCTCAAATATGGTCGTTTTAAGTCCGATTCCCAACAAGTGTTTCTTTCTTGCCGACCTCCGTATGTTCCTGCAACACCTGGTATGGTATGTGGAGTGATCAGGGGACTAATTGAGAACTCCGGGGTTTCAATCCAAGGGAGACGACATGGGCCCCACACTTTGCGACACAGTTTGGCCAGCAGTTTATTAGAAAATGGGACACCTATGCCTGTTATCTCTGGTGTCTTAGGGCATGAGCATACCGACACCACGATGATTTATCTACGTATAGATCTGACATCATTATTGAAATGTGCACTTCCGGTTCCTTTGGTGAGTGATGATTTCTACACACAGAAAGGAGGAACGTTTTATGAGTAGGAATATTGAATATAAAAGCGTCTTAGCTCCATTTATTAAGGAGTTTATCGAATTGAAAGAAGCAGCAGGCATAAATACCCGTGTTAATAAAAATACTCTGCTTGAGTTTGATATATTTTTTCTTGCAAACAATATAGAGGAACCCAGAATAACACGGGAACTTATAGAGCAATGGAGAAAGACCAGAATAAACGATGGTGAGGGTACCCTTCATAACAAATACTCCGTATGGGCTCAGTTGACTCGCTTTATGATCCGACATGGTTATGAATGTTATGTACCACAATTACCTCGTTATACACAAAGTATCAGTCAGGGGTATGCGCCTTATATATTTACTCATGAGCAAATCGAAACAATACTAAATGAGAGCGCGAAATTAATAACCGGTAAGTGTAATATGTCCTTTGCCGTATTTTGTGTTCCTGTTGTAATCCGTCTTCTCTACAGCATCGGACTTCGTATATCGGAAGCATTATTAATCAGGAACTCGGATGTAAAAATGGACAAGGGATATATCCATATCCGTAAAACAAAAAACGGATGCGAACGCATTGTTCCTATAAATGAAGAATTAAAAGCTGTACTACAACAATATCTTTCCTATCGTGATAAGATAATGATAAGGAAAGTCTCCGAGCCAAATAGTTTTTTCTTCATAAAACCTGATGGTTCTCCTTGTATGTACCAGTCGATATATAAATGGTTCCGTAAACTTCTACAAAAATGTGATATACCTTTCTCTGGTAACTGTCAGGGACCGCGTGTCCACGATCTCCGCCATACTATGGCCGTTCACTCTTTAGAACAGATGGTTCGCAGTGGAATGGACTTGTATACAGCTATGCCGATAATATCCACATGCTTGGGGCATAAGTCTCTTTCCGCTACTGAGCAATATGTCAGGCTGACATCCGAGATGTATCCTGACTTAGTCGAGCAATGTTCAGCAGTTGCTTCTTTTGTGTATCCCAGAATCTAAAAAACGGAACGATTATGAATACCAACACTGATTTTGCAAAATTGCTAAGTAAGTTTTTATCCGGATATCTACCTCATGAAAGGAATATGAGTCCGAATACGATACTTTCTTATAGGGACACTTTTGTTCAGTTTATAAGCTATATGAGGGATGATCAGAATATCCGGATAGAAAAGCTCACTTTGGATAAAATTACAAAAGAGGCTATACTCGGCTTCCTTGCATGGGTACAGGATGAACGTAATTGCGGCGTTGCTACCCGCAACTACCGTCTAGCTGCAATACATTCATTTATTTTATATCTACAATACGAAGACAGCATGCGTCTTGATGAGTGGCAGAAAATCCTGTCCATTAAAGCCCTGAAAGCTGAAAGGAAAAGCATCAACTATCTCAGCTTAGATGCCATGAAGTTGTTATTGGAACAGCCAGATACCACTACGTCAAAAGGGCGGAGGAACCTGGCGATGCTGGCTCTTATGTATGACACAGGAGCCCGAGTGCAGGAAATGATAGACTTGACTCCCCAGTCAATCAATATTGCAAATGCACCATACACGATCCGACTCTTCGGCAAAGGACGGAAGTTCAGAGTTGTGCCACTGATGGAAGAACAGGTAACACTTCTCAAGCGGTATATGGGAGAAAATAACCTCATGGAAGATCGTCGGTTAAAACACCCTCTGTTCTTTAATAATCATGATGAAAAGCTCACAAGAGCCGGTGTCACATATATACTCAAAACATACATCGAAATGTCAAGAGTGGTCAACCCCGGCCTGATTCCTGAGTCGGTAAGTTGCCACTCTTTGCGACACTCGAAAGCCATGCACTTGCTCCAAGCCGGTGTAAATTTGGTATACATCCGTGATATCCTGGGACATTGTTCTATCCAAACGACTGATGTATACGCAAGAGCTGACTCCAAACAAAAGAGGGAAGCCCTTGAAAAAAGTTATGTCAATCTGATTCCTGAATCTGATAAAATCCGACAGTGGGAAAAGAATCAGAATCTACTGGAATGGTTGAAGGGCTTCAAAAAGTGATAATTTTATGTAAAGTCGCAGTGTAAAGTAATCATATAATGAACTGTTTTACAGCATATACTTTACGGCGACTTTACATATCAATCTACTCTGCATAAAAGTTAAAACTAAACTTGTGTACTTGATTGAAATTGTCATGTACCGAAATGTCAATCACTTGTTGGTCGAGGCACATCGAAGAGTAATACAAGCGGAATGTGTCACTTTCCAATGCATAGGATTCATTGGGAATCATCATGACCCCTTTTGCGTTTTGCAGGATGCCTTTGCCTTCCGGTTGAAAATAATCAAAGCGATACTTGGCATCCTTACTCATGTCGGTTCGATTTAGTTGGAACCGGATTTCTACGGTTTCATGCACCCTGATCATCTTTGGTACCGGCATGGCACTGATTGAGAAATCCGAAACTTCTTGTATGTCCAGTTTCTGGTCACATCCCACGAATAGTAACAGCATTGCGGTTACCAGACTCATACTAATTTTCTTTTTCATAATTTTCTTTTTTTTATTTGTAATTGTTTAAACTATTAATTGATAATGATTTTGATTCCTGCGCCCAACTGAGTTGAGAAATTACCGGTCGATGAACCACGCAGCATCCGTTCCCTGGCTTTGAGTAAAAGTACAATACGGTTGGTGATGTAAGTTTCGAGTTCCAATGTCAATGCGCCTCCGTACAGAAAAGCATCTTGGTTCACTAGCGAGGCACCATCATAAAGCATTTTATTACCCCAATTTATGGTTTCATATCCCGCCAGACCCGAAATGCCAATAGACAAAAGCAAATTTTTTCTTGGATCGGAAAGGAAACCGTAATAATAACCACCTTCGGCAGTAAATTGAGATACAGGGATGTGGATCAGCCTGTAATTCATTTGATCCTGTAGGTATTCTCCTCCGAAAACCCAATGGCTGCCTTTTTTTGTGTAGGTGGCAATAGCCGCACCGAAATAAAAGGTTTGTTCGGGATTTATCCCGTTCACAGCGCCAAATGAAACCTGAATACCTTGTTGGCCTGTTAAATAACGCTGTGCGTTTGCTTGCCCCGAAAAAGCGGCAACAATGATTATGATTAAAAATATTCTTTTCATTTTACTTGGTTTTTAGATTATTTACCAGTTTGGCTCTTACTATCTCAACGTTACCAACGACAAAGCGCTGGTGTCTACCTCCTTTCTTTTCGTTTAACTGAACGATCAATTGCTTATCATCCGGAATAGTGAACTTCTCCATAGTGAAAACAGTGCGTTCACTGCTTTTTCCGTCCACACGGGTGACATAGTTGAACGCCCTGATCGGGAAAATAACCGTTTCTTGAATGGCGGTACGTTTCATTACTTTCTTGTCCACGATCTTGAAGGTGATAAAATCCAAATCGAACGGGACATTCGACGAATTATTGATTTGCGTATGGAAATAAAGCAACCCGTCATGTGTGTAAATACCCTTGAGCAGGTACTGAACCCCGAAAAGCATGCTACCTATGTGATTGATGTCACTGCGGTTATTGTTGTAAATCGACTTCATGATCAGTTGCACCATCATGGGCGACTCGTTGTTCAATTCCTTGAGGTAAACTTCCAGACCATTGTTTGGACGGGAAACGGTATCCCCATCATGGATGAAATCCTTCATTTCCACACTCATCAAGAGTGGCTCGTTGGCGTACTGCACGTTGAAAGTATAAAAACTGCCATCTTCCGTTATCACCGAAAAATTGGTTTCTACCTTGAAATTTCGGACGGCGGCTTTTACCCGGATTACATTTTCCGCTCCATCGGCCTTGCCCGCAATGATATTCGCGGAACCCAAGTCGATATACTTGATGGCTGCCGGAAAAATAATGTGGACCGTCTTGTCAAAAGTAACTTCCATGCCATAAGGCGCTATCATTTTGTCGTAGGTAATTTTCTTTGTCAAGCCTTCGTAAAAGTCGCCTTTTGTCGATTGCGCAGTTGTCGCGGCGAGGATTCCGATAAGTAGAACCATTAATAATCCTGTTTTTTTCATTTTTAGTTGGTTGTTTGTGAGAAGTTTTTAATTCTCTTTTTTTATTTTCTCTGATATAATTTTTGTTGAATTCTTTCTACTTGTCAACTTATTCTTGATTCGTTAGCAGCAAAACCTTGTATCCAGCTTTTAGTTTCACATTGACCGTTTGAAATTTCTTGGACAAATACTGAGAACCGCTTTGGATAACTCCTTTCCCTAATTCCGATGTCAGTTGCTGTCCGGTAGATTGGGTAAAGGAGACGCTTGTGCCCAAATTAGAGCCGATACTTCCAGCCATTTCCTTAAATGCATTTATCTCCAAAGACCCCGGAATATAAATGCCTTCCTGACCATCGGTGTCATAAACCGTTAGCTCAACCGGAATAATATTTCCCCGATATTCCAGGGACTGAATCGAAATCTCCAGGCGATCCCCTTGTATTTTGGCATCACCAGAAATCATGGTGTTTGGAGGAATAACGATTTTTCCGACTTGAACCGGTTCCAGCAATCTTAATCGGACGCTTTGCCCATTGATCAGGGAACAGTTCTCATGAACGCAAGCCTTGATGGTATTCCTGTCTTCCAACAAACTAGTTCCAAAAGCCGTATTAAATCCACTATTATGCGGTTTCTGGTTGTTCTCCATCCCGACAGAATCAACTGTTTGTGGCAAGCTTGAAACCGTTTGTTCGATTTGTTGGCTGATGCTGGAAAGTTGCCTTTTTTTCTTCGGGCTTAGGAGCGTTGCGTTAGCTGATTGATTATTTTGTCCACCCATTGCCTGACTTTGCGGAATATACTTCGCAGCCATTTGATAGGATTTTTCCATCAATTCAATTTGGTCGGCAATGGTGCTTTTCCGACTATTGTTCTCCTGAACATTTGCAGAAGGTTCTGCCACATTCCGATTTCGTTTTTTCATTTCGGAATCTTCTCTTGACGATTCGAAGAAAGAACCCAGATTTCGGTTTATGTTACGATAGGCATTGTTTGAACCTTGTATTTTGGCAATGGGCTGTCTGCCACGACTGCTTTTTGGCATATCACTCATGCTCGACCCAGTTTCATTATTCACTTCATTGTTATCCGACTTTTTATTTTCTTCACCAAACATGGAAGCAAGATCTTGTAATGTATGCTTCTGTTCACTTTGATTTTCTTCCAACCTTGCTTGTTCAAAAGCAGTTTTTTTGTCGCCTACCAATACTTTGTTTTTCGGCATTGGAATCATGGTATTGAAACCTTTCGATTCCTTTGTTTTCTCCGACTTCGAAGGAGAAAAAATATACCACATGCATAAACCAAAGATGATAAACATCAATGGAAAGATGAGCATTTTTTTCTGCCTTAGTTTTTGTTCTACCGTTAATGGTTCTTTTTGAGGATTATCAAACTCCTTATTCTCTTTCATACAATTTTGAATTTAATTTGTGTATACAATGCTTTTGTGAATACTATCCTTGGCATGAATTTGCAGTTGTTTGATATGTTCCATCTTGATTTGCTCCCTGTCCATTTTGTTGATATTGTAAATGGATGAAAATGCAAAATAGAGCGACACGATTCCAAAAATGGAACATAAAACCATTATTGAGACAAGCCTTTTCTTTGGAGAAAGCGAAGCGCAATAGGTTTGCAATTTTTCTTCTAGCCAATTTCTGCATTGAACTAATTTAGTTGTTATTTTCTTTTTCATTGTTTTTATCTGTTTGTGACCGTCAAGTCTTTGTTTTCCATTATCTCGAAAGTCTCAATGCTGAACCCCTGTGGATTATTGTCGCTTCGTACCGAGTTCAACAACTGGCAATGGGTTGTCAAGCTGCGTTCGGTCACATTGCTTTCGCGGATTATTAGTTGCTTGGCATAGGTCATTACCTGATAGGGATACTTATCGAAATTGCAGACCACGCTATCCACTTGAATGGCTTGGTTGATATTCCCCGAAACGATGCGGGCGTAATATCCTTTTTCCGACAAATCAGAATAATAGTTGAAGGCACTTCTGTCAGAGAGAAACAAGGCTCTTTTGATATTGCTCTCTATCGCATTCTTATCGGGTGAAAGGGTAAAGAAAAGTTCATGAAAGCGCTTTACATGTTCCCGGGCTTCCACCGGCCTGTTTTGTGACAGGTCTTGCGAGAGTGCCAGCATCAGGGATTTTCCATTGTCAAGCACATATATTTTCTGTCGTTGTACTTCCGCGAAGTTGTACGAACTCCACACGGCATATCCCGTAATGGCAGCGCACAGACACAGAAAAATAATGCTGAAGAGTCGAATTTGCTTGAAACTCGATTCGATGTTCTTTAAGGATTTGAATTCCATTTGAATGTTTTTGTTTTAATTCATAATTTTGTAATCGTGAGTTGAAAAAATATTATTTTCCAAGAAGTCGACCAGCAACATTTCCTGTTGCGGCTCCAACTGCGCCACCCGCTACTGAACCGGCTTTGCCTGCCGTATTGCTGACATTACGACCATAGTTTCCCATGCCACCAGCCTGAATAATCCAACCTGCCACCGTTGGGATGGTGAAATAGCCGACAATGCC